>Ga0315296_10005227_pt1 | contig 10405 bp, 10 predicted proteins | sample YL17G14_18_MG_FD_203921 | JGI IMG/M metagenome (GOLD analysis project Ga0315296, IMG submission 203921) | Sediment microbial communities from Yellowstone Lake, YNP, Wyoming, USA - YL17G14_18 | ecosystem: Environmental > Aquatic > Freshwater > Lake > Sediment | place: USA: Wyoming | collected... | reverse complement strand
GATGAAGACTTTCCCCTGCTCTTCAGGTGCTAGGAGTGTTTTGGCAAGCACGGCTGAATTGTAACTCCCAGACAGTCTGGAAGTCAGGGTGATACAGAGAACCTTGTCAAACCTTTCAATCTGGTATAGGTATTTGGCCAAGAAATCCTTTGGAGATGGTTGGGAAGTCTTGCCAAAGCTCTTGATCCCCCGTCTTTCAAGCTCCATCATCTTCTGAAAGGTATTCTCACCAGGCAGCTCTTCTATTTCTGGCCAATTCAAAATCACCGGGACAGTCGCTATTCGATGCTCTTCTACCATCTCCGGTGGTAAATCGGCGGCCTCCTCGGTGACGATGCCTATACTATCCATAAAGATTCCTCAGTTCTATATACAGGCCGATGGAATAACCCCCCTGCCATTGGAGATTATAACAGAGTTAAAACATCCCGCAACCTGTTCTTCTAGCTTTGACCATACAATCTGCCCAAAAGGGATACCAAGTCTCCTCTTTGTGGTAGAGGAGCCGCTAATTCTTCGCACTGGCTTAGACCTTAACCGTCTTCACGTATTCGATAATCCCACTTGGTTTGAAGTCATTATTCTCCAAGAAAGTCTTTAGCTGCCAGTTCTTTTCGTCAAGGAAGGCACGCACTGTGCTAACTCCTTCAACATAGCAGCGGTCCACTACAGCATCAACTAACCTGGAGCCAATACGTTGCCGGTGGTAGTCAGGGTCAACAACCATAACTTGAACAGAGCACACTTCAGCAACCGGTATGCCCAGAAAGGTGAACCGTGCCAAAACAAAGCCGACTATCTGCCCATTAATCTCAGCGACAAAACTCGCGTCCCGTTGCTGCCCCAAACTCCAGCTAATCAAATCCCTATGGGTCAGTGCGCCTCGCGAATCGGGCATTTTCTTAAAGATGGCTAAGACAGGGAAAATATCTTTGCGTTCCATAGGTCGAACCTTAACGTCACTCTTTTCTACAGTGCTCACGATAGCCCCTCCTTTGTAGTGCGGATTGGATTAGGGCACCTCAAAGCTGATGCCGCTTCTGGCGACCTTATCTAACGTTCAAAAGTCTTGTCGTAATTAACAATAGGGCTGCGATGGAAGCCCAGCCGCTGGACGAATTGCTGCAGCTCCTCGTTACGTTCTTCAACGAGAGCACGTATTGTGTTAATCCCTTGAGAGTGGCAATGTTCGAAAAGCTTCTCAAATAGTTTGGTGCCTATACCGCGTCCCTGATAGTCGGGGTCAACAAGCATACCCTGAACGATACACACTTCAGTAAACGGTATCATTAGATATGCCAACCGGTTTATGACAAAGCCGACTATCTTACCGCTAACCACAGCGACAAAGCTCACGTCAAGTGATCCTCCAAGGTTAAGAGCAACCATGTCTTTATAGCTAAGAAGACTACCCGTCCTTCCGGCTTTCCAGTCAAGCGCCAGAACACCATGAATATCGTCTTTCGTCATGGGCCGAATATTTACTGCAACTTGTTCTGTCTTATTCATTTTAGGCCTCCTATACTACTGTTATCCGCTTAGGCTATTGATTAGTTTCCCCTGGCTATCGTAGACATATATAGGCACCAGCGAGCTACCGGGCAAGGTGTGACTCGCGCAGGCAAGGCACAGGTCGTAGGGACGCCACGCCATTTCAATACGGTTAAGCAGCCCTTCAGTTATTTCTCTGCCCGGTTTAATTAAGGCCTTAGCCGCCTTGTTAACTGACATATTGACCGCTGCAGCATTATTAACTGTGGCCACAATCAGGTTCGCTTTCTTGATTACGCCCCTTTCGTCGGTGATGTAATGATGTGTCAGAGTACCTCGTGGAGCCTCTACGATGCCCACACCTTCATCTGGAGTAGCCGTCGGGATAGTGCGGATACTAGGGCTGGTGATTTCTTTGTCCTGGCTGAGTTCGAGCAATCTCTCCGCAGCGTACAGAGTTTCCACCAGACGTGCCCAGTGCATCGCCAATGTATGATGGACTGGCTTGCCTCCAAGGGTAGCATACATCTTCTCGTAGGCCTCCTGGGCTAGGGGAGTAGCCATGCCATCGGCAACGTTTAGCCGGGCTAACGGAGCAACACGAAAAACACCGCTACTCTTGCCATCGACAAACCCCTTCCAGCCGACATTCTTGAGGAAGGGGAACTTGATATAGGTCCATGGTTCAACATGTTCAGCGACATGGTCGAGATACTGCCGGGGCGAATACTTGGCAAACTCCTTACCTTCTGGGTCAACCACTCTGACTTTACCGTCATAGAAGTTGACCTTATTCTTCTCGTCAACGAGGCCCATGTAGTAAGTGCGATGAGTGTAGGCATCGCTGGTAATCATATCCACGTATTCTTTGTTCTTGAGGACGATATCATCAAAGACCTTAAGCGAAAGTTTGGCAAATTCCACAGAGTCCTTGGCTATTTGCTCAACTTCTTTTCTTTCCTCTTCACTAAGTCCTTTACTGACACCACCCGGCTGACCAAACACGGGATGAACAGCTCTACCGCCGAGCATGTGGATAATGTGGTGGTTCTGCTTGCGGGTCCTGATTACGGCTCCACCAAGTTCTAACCCTACCTTGGCGATAACGCCCAGGATATTGCGCTCAGCGACAGGTGCTTCTGGACCAATAATAAAGTCAGGACCACCGAGAATATAGAAATGGGTGATATGGTCAGTGACGTAGAAGGCGCTGTACATAAGCTCCCGCAGTTTCTTCGCCGGGTCGGGGGGCTCAACATGAAATAGGTCATCTAGGGCTTTGGTTGATGCCATGTGATGGGCTTCAGGGCAGACACCGCAGATTCTCTGGGTTATCTGGGGCATATCCTCAGCCAACCGACCTTCAGCGAACTTCTCAAAGCCCCTCAGCTCCGGGACTTGAAAGTAGCTGTTTTCCACTTCGCCAGCATCGTTGAGAAAAATCTCTATCTTGCCATGACCTTCCAGTCGGGTGACGGGGTCTATGGTTATCCTTCTCATTTTATTCTTGCCCTCCTTAATAGCGAATCAGGCAGACTGTAGCGATAGAAAGTACCTACTGGGTCATGGATATCATCAATAATTCTCTGGATTTCCCCAGGGTCATTGGAGTCAATCACTGAAGCCACTGCACTTAAGAAATGAGCCCCTTGGTCAATGACTCCGTCTACCGGGCCATAGCAACCAGTGCATGGCATGTTAGCCTGCGGACATGGAGCGCCGCAGCCGCCACGGGTAGCAATACCAGCGCAGAAGAGCCCTTGTTCCAGAAGACATATTTCCGGCTCGGGAATAATCTCAAAGGTACGGTAGAACTTCTTGATCTTCTTTACATCTCTCTTACGAGGGCAATCATCACATACTGCTTTGACATTATGGGTAATCACGGTGCCCGTGGGTGGTAGTTTCCCCTCAAGCAAGGCCTCCAAAGCCAGCCACGTTGTTCTTTCTTCGGGAGGACATCCGGGGATGATATAATCAACATCCACAGTCTGGCGGAGAGTCTTCACGTTATCGTAAAACTCGGGGATAACAAGCTCACCCTCAGGTGCCTGATACCTTGTTTGTGGCATGACCTTGTCCTTATTGTCGGTTGACGGCGTTTCTACGTAAACCCGTTCAAAAATCGCCTGGCGGTTGTAAAGATTGGCCAGACCGGGGATGCCACCTTCATAGGCGCAGGAACCGTAGGCAATCATGACTCGGGATTTGTTTCGGAGCATCTTGGCCATGTGCTCCTGCTCTGAATTCCTGATAGCACCGTTGAACAGGCAAACATCGATGCTTCGAACAGGCATGGCTTCAACATCTTTGTATTTGACATCAATGGCCACCGGCCAAAAAACAATATCGGCGGCTTCAGCCAGTTTGAGTATTTTGTCGCCAATCTCCAGCTGAGCGATTTCACAGCCGCCACAACTAGCTGCCCAGTAGAGAGCCAACTTTAACTTAGCCATTATTGCCCCCGTTCTTAGGGAAAGGACCCAACTTCCTGACTTGCTCTGTCATCTCACCCACAATAGTGGCAAAGCGGTCGCCTTCAGATGCCGAGACCCATTCCAGACGTACCCGCTCATCCTCAATCCCCATTTGAGCGAGCATCTTCTTCAGTAACAGAAAACGCCGAAGAGTCTTGTAATTCCCCTCAACATAGTGACAATCACCGGGGTGGCATCCGGCGATAAGAACACCGTCTGCCCCTTTCTCAAGAGCCTTGAGGACAAAGGTAGGCTCTACCCTTCCCGTACACATAACACGCACCACTCTTACGTTTGGGGCATACTTCTTTCTTGAAGTACCGGCAAGATCAGCTCCAGCGTAGGAACACCACCTGCACAGAAGGCCCACTATCTTTGGTTCAAAACTCATACCAGTACCCCCTCAATCTCAGCTACAATTTGGTCGGTGGTGAAGTGCTTGCCAGTAATAGCACTGCTGGGGCAAGCAGCGACACAGACACCACAACCCTTGCACAGTACCTCGTTGATGCGGGAGACTTTCTTATCTTCATCAAAGGCAATAGCATTAAACGGGCAAAGGGTGTTGCATACTCTGCAGCCAGAGCAAAGCTCTTCGTTAATTTCGGCTGTGGCGGCTTCAATCTCAACTTTGCCCCTGCTAATCATCGCCAGAGCTCGGGCAGCAGCGGCTGATGCCTGGGCTACGGTGTCCGGGATGTCTTTTGGCCCCTGACAGCAACCGGCGACAAAGATGCCATCGGTCATTGTGGCTATTGGGTCGAGCTTGGGATGTCTCTCCAGGAAGAAACCATCGGCACTGCGGCTGATGTTGAATAGCCGGGCGACAGCTTCGACATCGGGTTGCGGCTCCAGGGCAACGCACAGGATGACCATATCCATGGGTAACCTTACTATGTTGACCATCAATGTATCCTCAGCGACAACAACTAGCTTCCCTTTTTCGTCATTGGTTACGGCGCGGTCAGTGATTTCAGCTACTCTGCCCCTTATGAATCGTACTTCTTCTTCAGAGAGACGCTTGTAGAATTCCTCATAGCCCTTACCGAAGCAGCGCATATCAATATACATCTGGTATACTTCAGCTCCAATTTTCTCCTTTATCAGGTGGGAATACTTGAGAGCATACATGCAACAAACTCGTGAGCAGTACCGATGGTAGTTCTCGTCACGGCTACCAACACAGTGAAGAATGGCAATGCTTTTCGGGGTAGAGCCGTCCTTAAGCACAATATTTCCCCCAGTTGGCCCCGAGGCGCTAACCATCCGTTCAAACTCAAGGCTAGTGATGACGTTATCCAGCCGCTTATAGCCATAATGGTAAAGGGGTGTCGGATCAAAAGTATTAAAACCAGTGGTGACGATTACAGAGCCCACCTCCACCTCAACAATTTCATCCTGCCGTTCGAAATCAATAGCTCCGGCCTCACAGAATTTCTCGCAGGCACGACAGGTACCCTTTAAGAAATAGACACAATGCTCAGTATCGATGACAGGGACATTAGGTACTGCCTGTGGGAAAGGAGAGTAGATAGCCTTTCTCTTGCCAATACCAGCCTCAAACTCGCTATCTACTTTGTAAGGGCACTTCGTCTGGCAGACACCACAGCCGGTGCATTTCTCTTCGTCAACATACCGCGCCTTCTTCCTGATCTTAACCTTGAAATTACCAATGTATCCAGTAACCTCCTTGACCTCACTATAGGTCATCAGCTCAATATAGGGATGAGAGCCGACCAGTGTCATCTTCGGGGTGAGAATGCAGGAAGAACAATCCAGTGTCGGGAACGTTTTATCCAACTGGGCCATATGTCCGCCGATGCTCGGTGTTCTCTCAACTAGATAGACCTGGTGGTCGGCATCGGCAATCTCCAAAGCCGCCTGGATACCGGCAATGCCACCACCAACAACCAAGGTATTAGGATTAACTGGCACCTCCCTGGTCTCCAAGGGCTGCTGGTAATAGACTCGCCGCACCGCGGCACTGACTAGCGCCTTGGCCTTATTGGTAGCCATGTCACCGTCTTCAGTTACCCAGGAGCACTGTTCCCTGATGTTAGCCTGCTCGAAAAGGTAAGGGTTAAGCCCAGCTTCCTGACAAGCGCGGCGAAAGGTAGGCTCATGGAGTGTGGGTGAACAGGAGGCAACAACCACGCGATTCAGCCCGAGGTTCTTGATATCCTCCTTGATCATACTCTGTCCCGGCTCTGAACACATGTAGATATAATCCTTAGCTACCACCACCGAAGGTAACTGCTGAGCGAACTGCATCAGTTCTTTTATGTCTACCGTCCCGGCGATATTGCTGCCGCAGTGGCAGATATAAACTCCTATTCTGACTTCTTTATCTTCCATAGCTAGATCGCCTCCTGAACTAGTTCGACAATGTCCCTAATTTCGATGACGTCACTCTTGTCCTGGGTTAATATGCTATCTTGAAAGTTCGCCATACAGTAAGGGCAGGCAATGGCTAACAAGCTGGCTCCTGTCTTAAGAGCCTGCTCTATCCGAAGATCAGACAATCTCTCTCCCTTTTTGGTTTCCATCCATAGTCTCCCGGCACAACCACCGCAACAAAGAGCGTATTGGCGAGAGTCCTCCATCTCAACCAGCTCTAAACCAAGGCTTTCCAGGACCTGCCGCGGTTCATCATATATTCCGGCATAACGGCCCAAACAACAGGAATCATGATAGGTAACCTTCTTATTCAGTTTCTTAGTGTACTTTAGCCTCCCATTTCTAACGAGTTCGCTTAAATATTGAACAAAATGAACCACCTCAAAATTGCCACCAAACTCTGGGTATTCATCCTTGAAGGTATGATAGCAGTGGGGAGAGGTGACAACGATCTTCTTAACCCCAGCCTCTTTGAAGACATTAATGTTGGTTTGGACCAGATTCTGGAACAGGCTCTCAGCACCTGCCTTACGTATGCTTTCACCACAACAGACTAGACTCCCATCTAGGATACCAAAATCCACGTCGGCTTTTTGCAGGATATTGACTGCAGCCCGGGCGACTCTCTGCTGAGATGAATCGTATACTTGATAACAGCACGGGAAGTAGAGTACGTCTGTTCCTTTCGTAAAGGTCTTGACCGCGAGGTCCTTTGCCCAATCTGCCCGCTTCTCCGGTGGCTCTCCCATCGGATTACCGACCGCAGAGATATTTTTGATCGTGATTCGGAGTGCGTGAGGAACTACACCGGCACCAACTTCTATGACGACCCTGCGTAAGGCTCTCATAATGAACGGCACTTCCACGCCGCGGGGGCAACGCTGAACGCATAGTCTACAGCCGACGCACCTCCATACATCTTCGTCTTCAAAGTCAACCAAACCCAGTTGTCCCTGGTGAATAAACTTGCGCAGCATGAAACTTCTCACCAAATTCCAGGGGCAGGTGGCAGTGCATGTCCCGCACTGATAACATAACTTAAGGATGTCGCCACCCTGCTCTTTTATGATATCGACTACTTCTATGGACGGTGTTACTGCTTGCATAACAAACTGTACCTCCTGTCTATCTAATCTGCTATGATTCCTTTCTGCGGCCTTCCACGGCCCAACCAATATTGTAACCGACTCAAAAAGTAACCTTTCAGCCCTCTTACGAAGGGCTTTCCATCACCTGGGCAACCACTTCAGCGATGTCCATCACCTTGAGCTTTTCCTCTACCCCTTTTGCCTTCACTGCGTCCTCAAACATAATCATGCAGAAGGGACAGGCGAGGGCCAGTGTATCGGCTCCGGTTTTGATGACATCATCGGCACGCAAATGACTGATTTTGGTGCCAGGCTCCTCCATCCAGCTCCTTCCTCCCCCACCACCACAGCAGAAGCTGTCTCTCTTGAGCAGCCCTGGGGCTACCTTCAGCAGGTGCTTCTTGAGTTCCTGAATCAAGTCTTTGGGGTTAAGCGACTTACCGCTTGCATATGCAGGGCAGGCATCCTGACAGCGACCGCAGACAACGCACGCGTAAAGGTCTAAGAGCTGCTTCCAGGTGAAGTCGGTTATCTTGGAGACCCCAAAGGTCTCTGCGCTTTCGAGGTTAATGGGGCTTAAGGCACCTTTGGGGTCTGTGGAGCGGAGGAAGACATTGAACGGAGCCACTACCATGTGTAAATATCTGGTGTAGCCAATAATGCCCATAACAAATAAAACGAATCCCCAGTGCGTCCAAAAGAAGAAGACATGCCAGGCTGCCACCGAGGCGGCACTACCAGTAAATAACTGGCTTAACCATGCGCTTATAGGTGGGAGAGCAATACCTAGACCAGTAGGAGGATTTCCGAGGGCAATGCCGGTGGCAATCTTAAACAAGTGCGTTATCGGGTGGATAAGCACCGTGACCAGAATGAGCATTGCTTCAAACGTCTGCTGCCCTTTTAGTCTCTGTGGCTTTATAACGTATCTGCGGATGATACCCCAGGCTGCGCCTATGATGATAAAGGGGGCAGCTATATCCATAATCCAGGAATAGTAAGCATAGAACGAATTCTTTTCTATTACCTCTGAGATGCCGAAGCCTTCTCCGACGATTATAAAGAGAAGGTAGTAGGTGGCGAATAGAAAAAACCCCCAGGCCATAAACACGTGGCCTAATGTAGCTCTATCTTTGAGGGAGAAGTTCCTAAATTGGCACCATTGCCCAACTACGTGACCTGTGGCTGTCAGCGTCCTTTTGACAACGTGCCCAATCCCTAGCCCTCTCTTGCCCAGAGACAAATATCGTAAAAGCTCATATACCCTGAAGCAGAAGATGCCGCCGGCAAGAAGTGTCACGCCCCAAAAGACGGCATACCCTGCTGCCCCCAGTTCGCTCACTGGGCTCATAATGCATACCCTTCAGTCACCATGGCTCTCCGTTATTCCCCACCACCGGGTCTAATTGCAGCTTCAATCTTTGAAAGCCTTCAGAACAAAAGCGGGCTCCAGCCCTCCTATTGTTCGCCTTTGCATTTAAGGAGAGTTTCCCGGATAAGCCTCTCCAAGCTACCAGGGGCAACAGGTTTGATTAGATAGTCAACGGCACCCAGTTTCATCGCCTCAACTGCCAGGTCTACTGAGGGATAGGCCGTTATAACGATGGACTCAATATACGGCTTTACCTCCTTCACCTCTCTTAGTACCTGAATCCCGCTTTTTCCAGGCAGTCTCACATCCACGATTAGAATATCGAAGTCCTGCTTCTCTATCAGCTCCAGTGCTTCTTCACCCGTCTCAGCCGTTGCTACCTGGTAAATGTCCTTGAGCCAATCCCTGAGCGACTCCCTTACAATTGCCTCGTCATCTACAATTAGAACTGCCTTCTCCTCGGCGGGATACTCTCCTAGGCTTTGCGCTATGAGCTTGGCTAAGTACTCCTGCATAGAGGTATCTTCGGATACACATCTCACCTTTAGCTTTTTGTAGACCCCTTCTGGTATTCTCACGTGAAGCTGTTTTGCTTTCATTGTGTAATCTCGCCTGTCGGGTTTGGGATAAATGTATCAAAGTACCATCCCAGTGTCAAGGGGTCCATTTGAGGTTGAACAATACATCATCTTATAGAACGGCATCACGCTTTACCCAATGTTGAAGACCTTGGGGACTGAGGTAACAAAATGAGTTATTGTGCAGCCTTCCCAGGGCAATATTAGCAGTAATGTCGCCTCAAATCGGAAAAATACTTGGCACCCACACTGTTACCGTTTTGCTCCAACCACTCGCTCAGGCGCGTGGATCCTGTAGGTGGGCTCTGGGAAACGAGGAGATTAGACATTAACCCATCTATTTCGTCCTTGGTTATCATCACGTCTCCAACCATGCGGCCAATCAGTCTGGCAAGTAGAAGCACCAGCCACGGGCTGACGTGGATCATCTTGGCCCGGCTGTTTATGTTCCTGGCAATTAACGTGACGAGCTCCTCGTAGGTGAAAACCTCGGGACCAACGGCATCCATAACTATGTTGTCCTCTCTGTGCCCAGCACTGACTGCTATCTCTGCCAGATCCTCCACAAAAACGGGCTGAAGCCGGTAATTGCCTGAGCCTGGGATGGCAAATATCGGGAACCTCCTGAGGAGCCAAGCGATGTTGTTGATGAGGATACCCTCTGTGCCGAAGATTACGGTCGGCCGCACTATGGCGTAGGAGAGCTTTGAATTGATAATAGCCTTCTCTACTAGCGCCTTCCCCCTGAAATAGGGAAAAGGTGAACCTTCGGAAGCATTGGTGATGCTGATATGCACGATTCTGCGGACACCGGCAGCTTCAGCAGCCCTAATCAGCATTTTGGAATTCTCAACAGCCCTGTCAAAGGTGACCTTTGGTGGGCCATTCTGGACTCGAACCAGAGACCCCGGTCTTATCAGGACCGTGCTCTAACCAACTGAGCTAATGGCCCAAAAACCGTCCCTCATTCTATGTCAACAACGATGGGAAGTCAACCTTTAG
>Ga0315296_10005226_pt1 | contig 10406 bp, 14 predicted proteins | sample YL17G14_18_MG_FD_203921 | JGI IMG/M metagenome (GOLD analysis project Ga0315296, IMG submission 203921) | Sediment microbial communities from Yellowstone Lake, YNP, Wyoming, USA - YL17G14_18 | ecosystem: Environmental > Aquatic > Freshwater > Lake > Sediment | place: USA: Wyoming | collected... | reverse complement strand
ATCGTTACCAGGTGTCCTTCATGAGTGTAGCTTAGAAAGCCGAGCTTTTCAGAGTATTTTGCATTGGGAATAGAAAGATATAGAATTGAAAGTATATCTCCCAAAGGCTTATCTGATTGCGCTATGAATTTTATTCTCTCAGGATCAGCCGTGCAAAGAGCTACCTCTTTTATTTCGATCTTCTCTACTAAAACCTCTGGAGATATAATCTTCATAAAATCTTTATCACTCATCTGATCTTCCTCCTAATGACCGCGTCTTCAAGCTCCCCTTCATCAAGAACAAAATAAATCAATAAATTTAAATATGTCGATTCGCTTACCGAAGAAAGAAGGTCGAGATGCCATTGGTGGTTGCATAGTATGCAAAAAAGCAGGGTCAAAATAGAAATCTTCGAAGGCGATCCCTTTGGGAGCGCGTGCTGCGGCCCAGGTCCGCGTATAAGCTCTCCTGAGGAAGCAGAAAAATCACGCCAAATGTTGATCCAACGAAGTCAGATTGTTGAAAAACTATCTAAGGAATTTGAACATGTAGTTCAGGTCGAGAGAGAAATAATCAGCCAGAGGCGATGGGACTACCCTGAATATGTTAGAAGGCTGATGTTTGACGGCAAACCTTTGCCCTACCTCTTCATAAACGGTGAAGTAGTCACAATTGGCAGATTCCCAACCTACGAAGAATTTGTAACATTACTCAAACCGCATCTTGATAAAGCGGACTAACAAAGAAGGATCGTCTTCTTGGCCTTTCTATGGTTACAGTAGCCTCAGCCTGTGTAGGTTCTCAATCAGTTCTGGGTCAGCTATCCTGTAGAAGACCCATTTCCCCATCTTCCTCTCCTTCACCAACCCTACGCCTTCAAGGATGCCCAGGTGGTAGGAGGCTGTCGGCTGAGTCAAGTCCAGGGCTACCATGACCTCACAGACACACAGCTCTCTCAGCTCCAGGAGCCTGAGGATCCTCAGCCTCGTCTCATCGGCTAACGCCTTGAAAAACTTGCTCTGCCGCTCCACCGCCCCCATTTCGACCTTAGCTGCCGCCTTCAATTGGGCAGCGCATTCCTCCACGTTTTCAGCAGAGCAGATCCCCGAAGTCACCAGCCGTGCCAGCCTTTCTTTCACCCTCTCCTCAGCCATTTTCAAACTCGTCTCCGTGTTGCCTAAATATAATCAAATATTTAAATATATAGCCACAGGCTTGGGTTTGGCTTAAGAGAATCGAATGGGGCTACCGCCAAGATGTTGAGGGGCTGAACTTGAGGCTTTGTCCTTTAGGAGGCTATTTTACATGTGATTCCGTTGATCTTCAGGATCTTTTCCTCGCCTGACTCCGTGTTCTTATAGACCGCTCTGTAGAAGGGCACGTAGACCAGGAGGCGCTCCGAGACCTTGAAGAGTTCAGAGATGATCCTCTTAATCTTCTGAGGTCGCTTCACGATTCTAGATCGAAGGGCTTCAACCTCTTCAACAGGAGGCGCTTTAAGCGTGTCTATCTTCTCGCCCAGCTCCGCCAAGATCATATCAGGATTTTCCTCAGAGGGTCCTGGCGGGAACTGGTCTAACTTGACCTCGTCACCCTTATTGTCAAATACGAGCTGAGCCTTGTCCTCGTAGGTTACCCGTTCCTCCCCGACGAGCGTTATCCGCTGAGTCCGTCTCCGTCCCCTCGCTTCTGAGGGTTCGAGTTTTATGGTCCTATCGAAGAGGGTAACCTCCCTCACATCGCCAGCCACCTCGAGGGTGTAGGTTTCCTCCCGAATATAGTCGATGCTGTAGGCACCGTTTATGATGATGAAGGGCTCGTAGAACTTCTCAAGGGAGACGAACTGAATCTGCTCGCGCTTGGGCTTGAAGATGCCGAGCCTGGCAAACAGTTTTGCCTTCGCCTGCTCCCCCGCCAGCTTCGCCACACTGGTGTCGACCAAGGGCTTGTAGAGGATCGTCCTCCTCTCACAGATTTCCTCCCGCACTTGGGAACTGTCCCTGCCAGTCACATCATCCCTCTCCCTTTCCCGTAACAACAATTGATCCATTTGTTATTTAAAACAGACACCCTTGAACAGTTATCGAGGACCGATACTCATAGATAGAGCTTCATAGTGGGCCGGGCCGGATTCGGACCGACGACCTCTGCCTCGTAAAGGCAGCGTCCTAACCATGCTGAACGACCGGCCCCCTTTTGGTATGAATGTGTCGCGCCTTTAAGAGTCTTAGGCTCATCGCGGACTGATAAAAAGGTGGTTAGCGTCTATCCAAAGTTTTTCTCCATTGGGATGCCAGTTCTCTTCCTATGGTTATAGAGTCCCACTTCCTTGAGTCTGAGGACTCTCTGTGGACTGGTATGCTTCGCAGGAGGTCGTAGGTCCTGAGGACCGCTTCTCTAACGGGGCTCGGGAGCTGGGAGAGCCTCTGCTCAGTTAGTTCCACCAGTTCTTGATTGCCATATCGTTTTCCGTCCAAGTATGCTCCTGCAACGGATAGGGCGAGGAAGAAACTCGTCTTCGCTTCCGAGGCTTCGAAACGGTTGATCGATGGATTAACCATCTTTAAGGTATCGATGTCCGTCGCAGTGAGGAAGCGGCTCAGCCCTCTGCTGTGGAGCAGGTCGTTCACGAAGAGGTCCTCGAGAAGTTTTACAGCCCACTCCCCATAACCCTCCTCAGGGGACGCGGCGACCATCCGTCTGGCCTCACGGTCCAGCATCTTGAAGCACCTGTGGCCGAACTCGTGGAGGAAGAGCCCGGTCAACCCTTCGTTGCTCATGCTCAGGACGGTTCGGCTAGGTTCAAGGTAGACTTTCCCACCGATTTCGGCTGAGGTTCCCACAGGACTTCGAAAGCTGACTGTGCAACCCTCAACGCTAAGCATCTCCGCCGCCTTCTCCGCGGCATCCTTGAACCTTTCCCGTTCCTCGGGGGGCAGGGCGTTCAACTCCTCAAAGCTTACTGATCCTCCATCATAGTCTTTGAAGCGCTGAGGTAGCTCGATCGAGGGACGAACCTTCTCCAAAGCCTCCTTCCAGTAGCGGTAGTCAACAAGGATCTTCTTTGTATCCGAGCCTGTTGAGACTGCTTCTCGGAGGGCGAGCATTCCCGCCTCCCTACAGACGGACTCAAGGTCTGAGCCGCTGTAGCCCTCTGTGAGCGCCGCCAGCTCTACCAAGTCAACGTCTGGGTCTAGGGGCATTCTACGAGTATGAATCTTGAGGATCTCTAGCCGAGCTTCCTCGTCTGGAGCCGAGATGAGTATGAGACGGTCGATTCTGCCTGGCCTCAGCAGAGCGGGGTCCAGAACGTCGAGGCGGTTGGTCGCTGTGATCACGACCACATCCTTCAGCTTCTCTAAACCATCCAGCTCTGTGAGGAGCTGGCTCAGGACCCGCTCGGTCACGTTGCTGTCCCCGTAGCCTAGTCCCCGCCGCGGCGCGATGGAGTCAACCTCGTCGAAGAAGATGATGGAGGGGGACACCTGCCTCGCCTTCCTGAAGACCTCTCTAACCCCCTTCTCGGATTCGCCTACCCACTTTGAGAGCAGCTCAGGGCCCTTAACAGAGATGAAGTTCGCCTCGCTCTCACTGGCCACAGCTCTCGCCAGCAACGTCTTTCCGCAGCCCGGAGGGCCATGCAGGAGGACCCCCTTAACCTTGCGGATGCCCAGATGCTCGAAGGCATCGACATACTTAAGAGGCCACTCCACAGCCTCCCTCAGCTCCTGTTTCGCGTTCTCTAGGCCCCCAACGTCGCTCCAGCGAACTTCAGGCACCTCCACTATGACCTCCCGCAGGGTGGAGGGCTCAACCTCCCTTAACGCCTCATCGAAGTCGGCCTGGGTAACCTTAAGTGCCTTCAGAGCCTCGGCTGGGACCACCTCTTGCTCTAGGTCTATTCTGGGTAGCGCTCTTCTAAGGGCCTTCATCGCTGCTTCCCTGCACAATGCAGCTAAGTCAGCGCCGGTGAAGCCATGGGTGATGTTGGCTAGAGTTTTTTGATCGACCTCGGTCAGGGGCATGCCTCTCGTGTGGATCTGAAGGATGGATAGACGTCCTTCCCTGTCTGGCATCCCGATCTCGATCTCACGGTCGAAGCGGCCTGGGCGGCGGAGCGCCGGATCCAGCGAGTTAACCCTGTTTGTGGCCCCTATGACAACGACCTGACCTCGCTCCTTTAAGCCGTCCATGAGGGCGAGCAGCTGAGCTACAACTCGTTTCTCAACTTCGCCGTAGACCTCATCCCTCTTCGGGGCGATGGCGTCGATCTCGTCTACGAAGACGATGCTCGGCGCATTCTGCTCAGCAAGCTGAAAGACCTCTCTCAGTCTGCCTTCCGATTCTCCGTAGAACTTGCTGTGAATCTCCGGACCGCTCACCGAAACGAAATATGCTTCAGACTCGTTTGCCAAAGCTTTCGCCAGCAGCGTTTTGCCGCAGCCGGGTGGACCGTGAAGTAGAACTCCTTTTGGGGGGTCGATTCCCAGCTGTTTGAAGAGTTCTGGATGCCTGAGCGGGAGCTCAACCATCTCTCGGACACGCTGTACTGCGTGTTCTAAGCCGCCCACGTCCTCGTAGGAGACGCCTATCTTAGCTTCAGCATCGCCTGCGGGTTTCCTCCTGACATCGACTCTGGTCCCGTTTGTCACCTGAACAATGCCGCCTGGCTCCGTCTCGACGACGAGAAAGGATATAGCCTGCTTAAGCGTGACTACGTTAAGCACGTCTCCCTGGTTGAACGGTCTGTTCAGCATCAGGTCCTTCACGAAGCTTGTGTAGCCTTCACCGAATCTGATCTGTTCGAGTGGTGCCAGGGTTAACGTGGCTGCCTTTTTTGCCTCTGTTCTTCGGATGGTTACAGTGTCTCCTAGGCCTACGCCGGCGTTCTGACGAGTTATGGCGTCTATCCGCACCAAGCCTTTGTCACCCGCGTAGCCTCGCCAAGCTGTCGCCGCCGTTAGTCTGGTGCCTGCAACCTCAACGATCTCTCCGCTGGTTATGCTGAGCTGCTTCATGGCTTCGTCTGGAAGGCGGACAAGTCCTTGGTTGATGTCGCGCTGCTCGGCTTGCGCCGCTTGAAGCTGCACTGACTCCATCTAAGACTCCTTCGTCTTTGGTTTGGGTAGGACCGCCTCAACCACGTGGTTCCTGTAGCTCCACTGAATCTTTCCGCCGTCTGGCACGTCAACCCTGACGTTAATAGGTATCAGTCTCCTGTACCCGTGCTTCGGCGCTTCTATGGAAAGATCTCCCACCTCTCCGCGGCTTCTGAAGTTAACCTCTATCTCGGCTTCCTCGTAGGGTACCTGGGTTAAAACATAGACAGAGTCTTCCTCCTCGATTACGTCGGCAGTTAACTCCGTTTTTATCAAGTCTTTTGAGGAGAGGAGGCGTTCTCTGCTCGGCGGGGGTGCTGGGCTTCGTTCTCTTGTCAGATCGTCGAGCTGCTTGAGGAAGGTGCCTGGGCCGATCCGAATCTGTTTCTCGTCGCCGAGGAGGCTGACCCTTATATCAGCTTCAGTCCGCAGTTTTCCCTCATCCCTGTACTTCTGGAGCTTAGACTCCAGCTCCTTGAGGTTTAGTCCCGCTTCCATGATCTTGTTTGCGAGGTTGAAGATGCCGCTTAGGGTGATGATACCCATATCAATGGCGACTTCATGGTCCTTATCTTCATCTTTTCTTTTTTCGGTCATACTTTTTTCCCTCGGTAGTTAACTAAAGGTTAATAACAAAAGGTATATAACCTTTGTGTAACAACCATACAGCAGACAGCCATGGAACGCACAGAACAACTCCTGAAGATCTTAGGAAACTCAACCCGGAGAGAGATTCTCCAGATCCTCTCAGAGAAGCCCCATTACATCTCGGAGATGGCTAAGAGACTCGACATAACCCAGCCAGCTATACTGAAGCACCTGGCAATCTTGGAGAGCGCGGGAGTCGTTGAGAGATTCACGGAGCAGAGCCCCCTCGGTGCACCAAGGAAGTACTACAAGATCTGCGACTCAGCCAACATTGAAGTCGCAATTCGACCGAAGGACTTCAAAGTCACGGACCACCTAGCCATAGACTGCCCCGCTTACCTCCGCCTCGAGGAGGAGATGAAGAGGCTTACAGACGAGATAAACAACGCGACAGGCATAGCCGAGAAGGCGGTTAAAGCAGAGGAACTGAAGGCGAAGGCAGAGGCGCTTCTATCCTGCCTAGAGTACGACGGCGAGAGCTGGAACTGCGGAAACTGCCGAAAGATCGCTTCACTAAAGAAGACTGTAGCAGAGGTCATTATACAGGTGTCGAAGGGAGAAATAGCCTCAGGGCTCAGCAGATTGTCGTCCCTCATAAACCAGTTGAAACCCTAGAAAGAAGGTGCGGTGCTGTAATTGTAACTCTTTTCCTCATAAACTGGTTACAGAAGGCTTACAACAACAATAACGAATCGAATAGGATGATAAGTTGATTCTAAATAGGTGAAAGAGGTTGACTTCAGAAAAGAAGAAGGAAGAGGAGCTCAAAGCGGCTGATCCCATGAACTCTCCTAAGCTTGAGCCTGTTCTCCTAGACAAGGTGTATAGTTATTTGAAGGAGCGTAAGAAGGCTAGTCCACCTCAGATAGCTAGAGACTTGAACCTGAAGGTTTCAATGGTTATGGAGATTCTCAAGGAGTTGAAGAGACGCGATAAAGTTACGATTATTCACGAGTGATGAGTAATGAAGGTTTCAAAAACAGTCTCCATAGACCTCGAGCTACTTCGATCGGTTCTGAGCGAAGAGAAGAACTTCTCAGCCACCGTGACCGAGGCTCTGGAGATGTGGTTAGCAAAGAAAGTAGAAAACGAGAAGTGGACTATAAAAGAGGAAGAAAAAGCCTCGCTTAACAAAAAGGGAACTTGACAGCTGGTTGCCCTCCCCTCCAGTTTAAACAGTGACTTTACTCAAGAAGACTACACAGCCCATTTCAAACTACCCATGGCGACTGTATCTTGATTCATCTACGCAGATATGTATAGCTGCGATTTCCAACTGCCTGCATTTCTCAAGTCATTCAGACAACCGCCTGTTTTTCTCAGATATCATCTCGACCTCCTCCTTATATTTGGGGCTGATTACCTTCTATCAGATTTTTCTGGCTGAAATTGTCTTTCTAGGCGTGCGGGCTGGAAGGGAAAATAAAAATTTTCTGTATTTCTCTCGTGTTTGAAGGAGTTACACCAGACTTAACAACAATTACAGTTAATATAGTCTCAGTTAGGATCGGCTGAGCCGGTCCTAATGAAAAAACAGGAGAAGGAGTGATGTAGGATGGCAGCAGGCGTTCCACCCGCTCCGGTCAGCCTCCTAGAGGTTCTTGACCGGATTTTGGATAAGGGGATAGTGATCGATGCTTTCGTCAGAGTTTCCTTGGTCGGCATCGAACTACTCACTATCGAAGCCAGGGTGGTCATAGCTTCGGTGGAGACCTATCTCAAGTACGCGGAGAGGATTCACGAGATAGGTCTTGTAGCCGCTCCTACGGCTTAGAAGAGCGGTTAGACCCTAACCCAATCCCCTTTTTTTGTTTTGAAGGTGAATGGAAAAAAAGGAATGGAGGTGTAAGAGTGGAAAAAGAACAGATGACGGTTCTTGAGAAATGGACTAGGGATATTATGGAGATGGAGGAAGCAGCAAGGACTCAACAGAAATCACTTAATGAATACAGGTTGAAGTTCGGAGAAGATACCAAGACATTGACTGACAAAGTTGTGGCACAGCAAAAATCCTCTGAAAGATATTGGGCTAAATTCAAGGACGGCGTAGAAAAAATGAAGGAGGACTCGAAGAACTTTGCGACAAAATTTAAGGAAGATGTCAAAAAGTTGACAATGAAAGCGGATGCTTACGCATCTGGATTAAAAAAGGCCGTCGAAGATATGGCGGCTCACATCTGGGGCATATATGAAGCTGTTCCCTGAACATAGGAGGTGGATGAAATGGAGAAAAAACCAGAAGAAAAATCTGAAGAAAAGCCCATTATAAAACCGAAACCTGAACCTATGGCGCCTCCAAAACTGGAAGTGACACCAAAACCTCCTGCGCTACCTCCAAAGCCCAAAGTCGTAATGAGCAAAAACGCCGAGGAAATATACAAGTACTTGAAGAACCATGGTGGAGTAAGTCCTCCACAAATTGCCGGAAAATTGAACATAGACACATTTGAAGTTATGAAGGCGCTGAAAGAACTACGAAATCAAGGCAAGGCTAAACTGTCAATCCAATCTTCATAGAAGAGGTGAACGATGAAATGCGCGCATTTTATCTATCTGCTCCAAGGTCAGGCGAGAAGCTATTCTATCTGTCCAGTCCAAAGCACATCTATCTGTCCAGTCCAAAGCACATCTATCTGTCCAGTCCAAAATTTTATTTAGCCTGCCCGATATATTGCAGTGAACAATCAAAAGAGGCGTGGGTGTCAGAGATTCAATCAAAAATAAAGTCATCTGATTCCTATGCAGCAAAATTCCTAAAAGATGTTAACGAGTTGACTCAAAGTCCTAAAGCACTGAAGAAAAAAATAGAAGCAGATATAGAAGACTTCAAAGCGAAGGTAAGGGCGAGAAAAGAGCGCATATGGGGAAGAGAGAAGGCCAAATGAGGATAGATTGAGAAAAATTCGCATCGAAAGAAACAGGGAGCAAAATGGTCCTCTTCAAATATTACCCAAAATATCGACCGAGATACAGGCCTATCTATCACCCAGTATTTCAAGCGACATACAAATCAAGGTTTAAACCAACATGGGACACCCTAATAGAGATGAGGAGGCAACAGCGTCATGCATACGCTCCAAATGAAATAGAAAGGTTGAGACCTATTCTAGTTGAAAGGTGGCGTCAACGGCACAAAAGATACGCGGAAGAGTCGAAGAAACATGAGGAAGTACTAAGAGCTGAAGCATTAAAATCAGTTCCTTACCGCTTTCTTCCAAGGTATCGCCCAAACTACCGTCCGGCATATCGTCCTGTTTATAATCGAAGGCTAACGTTAAAATGTAAATACAGATGTTCAGAGTGCGGGAGAGGCTTTCTATGGTTAAATGACTTTCTCAATCACATCAATAAGGAACACACAGGAAAAAAGCCCATTGGAGTTCCTAGGATTCACACATGAAAAATAAAGAAAAATTTGGGAGGTGAAAATAATGGCTGAAGAAGATATCGACCGAATTTACACCTACATAAAGAAGTATTGCAGCTTAGGGGTGCATCCCCACCAACTAGCAAAAGCTCTGAATCTAGATCAGAAAAAGGTTATATCGGCCCTGAAAGATCTGGAAAAACAAGGCAAAATCCAGCTGAGAACCTCAAATATAGAGTGGAAGTTCAATCAGAGGCTGATGAAAGAAAGTTAAAAATGATTCCTCAAAGAAACTATATTGGAGATGCTACCAAAAGCCAACTTGGCTATAGCTTTTTCATTGTTAGATGCACAAACATCCGAATAAGGGGATTATTCTCTATAAATGGAGAGGGATGTTATATTGGAAGATTCATCTGATAATAAGACGATCTTATTGAATGTATTCCCTGCATTTGGGCCCCAAATAAACCCTATAAAGATAAGGGCTGTCCCTAGTACTAGTTTAGGTAGTATTAGAAATGCGATCTCCCGCCTCTTTAAAACAAATATACACAGCCAAGTTATCCTCACAAATAAAGGAAGGGAGTTAGCTCCTGAAGATGATAGAAAGCAGTTAAAAGATCTGGGCATAATGAATGGGAGTTCCTTAACCTTTAGCCTATACACGGCCCCTATACCACTGAAGTCAGCCTCCTTTTATGAGGCGAAAGATGTTGAAATCGGAAAGGAAATGCTAGAAAAATGTGTTATGCATGCGGAGGAGCATCAATATGTCGAAGTTGCTGGTGTGCTGATAGGGAAAGAGAAAGATGAAGGAAAGGTTTTGATTATTGATTCTATCCCTATTTCTGAGGGCGATCAGAAATCTGTGTTCCTGAATCCGGTGAGAGTTGCCTCCATATCGGAGAAATTAAGGGGCGGTGAAAACTACCTTGTAGGTTGGTATCACTCGCATGTAAAACCCAGCTCATCCGCATCCACCATCGATGCAAGGCTTCAAAGCGGCTACCAGCAGCTCTATCCAAAAACGGTGGCACTCGTATTGAACCTCCCAGAGGAAAAGGCAGAGTTCTATAGGGTAAAAGGAGTTCCATATTTCAGAATGGATAAGGAGGTATGCCTAGATATTCGGGAGCCTGTGCCTTTGATAATGGAACCAGCCTCAATTAAACTAATAACTACAATACAGGAAAGAAAAGAGGCCGAAATCACAAATCTTTCAGGGCTGGACGCTATTACAGGTAATTACGCCGACTTCACAGTGACCGTGAAAAACACAGGTACCGTTCTACTTTCAAATGCCAAAG
>Ga0315296_10005225_pt1 | contig 10407 bp, 7 predicted proteins | sample YL17G14_18_MG_FD_203921 | JGI IMG/M metagenome (GOLD analysis project Ga0315296, IMG submission 203921) | Sediment microbial communities from Yellowstone Lake, YNP, Wyoming, USA - YL17G14_18 | ecosystem: Environmental > Aquatic > Freshwater > Lake > Sediment | place: USA: Wyoming | collected... | reverse complement strand
GCCGCGGCCGCGGCGCTGCGCCAGGCCAGGGCTCGGATCTCAGCGCTGTCAACCGTGCATGAGCAGATGTACGAGCAGCGATCCGAGCGGGTTGAGCTGAGCGATGTTCTGCGGCGCATCGCGGAGATGGCTATCGGCGCACTTGCCGCGGAGGATGTCGCCCTGTCGGTCAGCAGCGACCCTGTCTATATCCCCTCGCGGGCGGCAACCACCCTGGCGGTGGTGAGCAACGAACTCATCACCAACGCTCTCAAATATGGGGCGCCCGGATCGGACGGGAAGAGACGGGTTGACGTGGCCCTCTCTCACCAAGGCGGAAAGCTGCGGCTGCGCGTCTGGAGCTCGGGCAATCCCGTGCCCGCGGACTTCGATCCCGACAAGCAGAAAGGGCTCGGACTGCACCTCTGTCGAGAGCTGGTCGGCGGCGAGTTGCGGGGATCCCTCGCCGTCTGGGCTGAAGATGGCGGTACCATGAGCGAGATCATGGTTGACGATGACTACGTGGACCTGGGCGGCACGGGCGGCGCCGGATGAGCGACGGTGGGATGTCGGCCAGCGAATGTCATGGAATCCGCGCCCGATGTGGGAGACCGGAGAGACCGGCCGCTGGCACTGTCGCCGCGTGTGCAGAGCGTGTCATGGCTTGCACCGGGGTCTGCTGATTTTAGCGTGCCGAGGGCCGCGCTGTTTCGATGACAGCAACCGTCTCTCGTCCGAAACGCGCTGGCATCGAAATCCACGACCTCGTCCGCATCTCCTTCGGCTTCCCCTCGGCTGCTCTCGGAGCAAGCAAGGTAAACGCGGCCGAACTGTGCCGGGTAGTTTGCCTCCGCCAGCGCAGGTGTGATGGATGGCGATCGCAGCCGCCGTCGCCGCGGCGCTTCACACACTTCAGATGTGCAGCTCGGCAAGGATTCGGCTGCGAGGATCGAGCTTGTTGAGGTCGCGAATCTCGTAGCGGTTGCCGTCGGGGTCCTTGATGAGGATGCGCGAGGCGCCCAACCACCAGACGCTCTCGGAGCGCGAGCGCACCTCGAAGACGCGGGGGCCGCGGTCAGTGGTGACATGCCAGGTGGCGACGCCGTAGCGCTCCTCGATGCGCTCGATGGCGGTGATGCGCGACAGGAAATAGGAGCGGTCAAGGGCGGTGCGCACGACCTGCTCGGACTCCGGGTCGAGGCCCTTGACCTTACCCAGGATGCCGATCTCCTGGCCGTGGCGGTCATAGAGCACGACAAACCTGCGGCGCCGCATTACCGGAAAGGCCTCGACCAGACGGACCTGATGCAGAGTCGTCCCGTCAGGCAGACGCACGCTGACCCCGCCGTGGCGATCGCTGCGAATGACGATCGCCTTCGGGTCCAGGACCACCGTGGGTTGGGAGGTCGGCAGCTCGCGCGCGCTCACGTCCGCTCGACCTCCGAGATCAGCGACTGGATCTCAACCAGCCGCGAGTAAGTCCCACCTGCGGCGACCAGCTCCTCATGGCTGCCGACCTCCACCACGCGCCCGCCGTCAAGCACCACCAGGCGATCGGCGTGGTTCAATGTTGACAGCCGGTGGGCAATCGCGAAAGTGGTCCTGCCCTCAACCAGCCGCAGGATCGCCTGCTGAATGAGCATCTCCGTTTCGGTGTCCACCGAGGAGGTGGCCTCATCGAGGATGAGGATGCGCGGGTTATGCAGGATGGCGCGGGCGATGGAGATGCGCTGTTTCTCGCCGCCGGAGACGCGCACGCCGCGCTCGCCGACGTGAGTATCGTAGCGGTCGGGGAAGGCCATGATGAAATCGTGGGCATTGGCCGCCTTCGCCGCCTCGATGATCTCGAGCTCGGCGGCATCGCGCTTGGCATAGGCGATGTTCTGCGCGATGGTGCCGTGAAAGAGGAACGGGTCCTGCAACACGACCCCGATATGCTCGCGCCAGGAGCGCAGATCGAGCTCACGCAGGTCGCGCCCATCGGCGCGAATGACGCCGCGGTCGGGATCGTAGAAGCGGCAGATCAGATTCACGAGGGTGGTCTTGCCCACGCCGCTGCGCCCAACCAGGCCGATCATCTCCCCGGGCTGCACCTCCAGGCAAATGTCGTGCAGCACTGGCTCGTCGCGCTCGTAGCCGAAGAAGACATGGTCGAACTCGATGTGGCCCTGCACCGCAACGACCTGCTGGGGACGAGGAGCGCTCGGCGCCGTCTCGGCCTCGGGCGGCGTGTCGAGGATCTCGAACACGCGCTCGGACGAGGTGATCGCGCGCTGAACGCGCTCGTTGATGTTGGCCAGCGTGGTGACGGGGCTGTAGAGCTGCCCCAGCAGCCCGGTGAACATGAACAGGGTGCCGACCGTGAGTTGGCCTTGGATGGCCAGTGCGCCGCCGTACCACCAGACGATGATGACGCCGATGCCGGTGGTGGCGGTCATGAGGCCGGAGAAGGCGCTGCGCGTGCGCCCGGCGGCGACGACCGCGCTGACATAGCTGCGGTCACGCTGCTCGAAGCGCTCGGCCTCGCGCGGCTCCTGGGCGAATGCTTTGACCACGCGCACGCCGGGGATAGTATCCGCCAGCATGGCGTTGATGGAACCCATGCGTCTCCACGCGCTGCGGTAGAAGCGGCGCACCCGCCGCCCGAGCATCACCGACAGCAGCACCAGCAGCGGGATGGGCATCATCACCAGCGCCGTCAAGCGCACGTCCTGACCCATCATCATGCCGATGACGACGACGATCATGAAGATCTGCACCAGCAAATCCTGCAAGGTGGTGGCGACGAACTCCTGGATGTGCTGCGTGTCGTGGGTGATGCGGCTCAGCAGTTGCCCGGTCTGGCGCTTCTCATAGAAGCTCACGGCGAGCCGCTGGAGGTGGTTGTACGCGTGGCGCCGGATGTCGGCCACGACGTACTGGCCGAGGGTGCTGATGATGTAGGAATTGCCCCAGGTCAACACGCTGCGCGCGAGCAAGACCCCGAGCAGCGCGAGCACGTAGCGCAGGAGCAACTGGTAGTTGCCCGGCCTCACTAGTGTTGGCATTGCGTCATCAATAATGTGCTTGCCCAACCACGTCGGCACGGCTTGGGACAGCGCGAAGGCAAAGGTGACGGCGACGCCGAGGCTGAGCGTGAGCGAGTGGGGCCGCAGGTAGCCGAACAAGCGAATCATGATGCGCTTGCGGTTGATGCACGCCTGGCAGATGTCGCCCTGCTTTAGGAGTCTGCCGCAGGTCGGACATCGCGAGCGGCCGGCTTCCTCGCGCTCGCCCTCCGCGCCGGTTTCGTCTGCATCGCCCGCCTCGACCCCGCGGCCGCGCTCGCGCAGCCGCTCCATGATCTGGTCGCGCGTATCCTCGAACAGACTGCTCAGCGTCCGCGAGCATCGCACCAGCTCGACGCGCTCGCCGCTGCGGCGGGCATAGAGCACGCCCCCGCCCACGTAACCCTCGAACTCCACCGCGTCAATCTCCGGCAGCGCCCGCTCGAGACGAACGACGATCTCATCGTCCTGCGGCTCCAGCACCAGCAGGCGTTGATCGGTGGTCACCACCCAGGAGACGCCGAAGCGGCCGTCGGGCAGGACGTCGCCGGCGGCGGCGACCTCGACGTGCTCGCCCTCGACCAGCCACTCTTCCGCCCACGCCCGAATGTCGTCAGGCAACTCCAGGGGCTTGCCGGAGTCATCCTGGCCTCGCTCTCGTCTTGCGCGCATCATCAGTTACTCACTTATCTATACCCTGAGAGAGTCCTTCTGTCATCTTGCGCGAAGGCCTGTAGGGCGCCCTGCCCTGCAAATGCCAGCGATGGGCTCGCCGCCCCGCAATCAAGTGCCACAGGCGCCGCGGGCGCGGGCCTCGGCCGCTGCGGCGTCGCGGGTTCGCGAGTTCGTCAATTCCGCGTACAGCTCGGGCCGGCGGCTTGCCTTGATGGCCAGCGTGCGCTCGCACAACCGGGCGAAATGGAAATCGCTCACGCGCCGGCAATCGAGGTCAAGATGTGTGGTCAGCACGCCCGCCCAGCGCCCCGCATCGGCCATGATGGTGCCATCGGGTCCGATGACGCTCGAGCGCCCGACCATCATCCCCGGCCGCCACGGCTCGTCTTTCTCCACCCCGTAACAGGCGGAGACGATGTAAAGCCCAGTGTCAATCGCCCGGGCGCGGTAGCGAATTTCCCAATCTATCTCCCCCCAGCCGCTCTGCACATGGGGAAAGAATATCACCTCCGCGCCCCGCAGCATCAGCACCAGCGCGTGCTCAGGATACTCGATGTCCATGCACGTCATCACCCCCACGCGCCCGAAATCGAAATCGAATACCGGGATGTCCTCGCCCGGCTCAAAGCCCCACTCGGCCTCCGGCAGCGGCAGGTGCGCCTTGAAGTACCTGCCGATAATGGCGCCATCGCGCCCGATGAGCACGGTGACATTGCGCAACCTGCCGTCGCACAAGCCGACCAGCGGCGCCAGGATGTTCATCGAGTGGCGGCGGGCGAGGTGCGCGATGCGGTCGGTCACCGCGCCGGGAACCTCGTCGGCATAGTCGCGCGCGTGCTCGCGATCGAGCGGGAGATGCCTGACGTTGGCGTATTCGCCGAAGATGGCGACGTCCGACCCGCGCTCGCCGGCAGTGTTGAGGCCCTCCTCGATGCGCCGCAGGTTGTGCTCCTTGATTTCCTGGTGCGTTTCGCCGGCCTTGGCGCTGGCAAGTTGAATTGCGCTAACCGTGATGACGCGACTCATGTTCGACTCCTTCGTCAGTCGAGTAGGAGCCGATCGGGAGAACTTGTCCCTTCGCTATGCTCAGGGCTGGCCTTGAGCCTGGCGAAGGATCGGCCCCTACAGACCTGCTATTCCGTCCGGCCCCCTGTTCGGTAATGCGCGCCGGTCCGCGTGAATCCGCGGCAGAATCGGTGCGCCCGGCGCTCACCTCGCGATGCGGCCGCGATAGGCGGCGGCCACTTCCACCAGGAAGGACTCATAGGGATAGGTATTGTCGGCCGGCGATTCGAGGCCACTGAGCGACATCAGCGGCAGCGCGATCTTGCGCGCCATGTCGGCGCGCACTTTCTGCGGCAGCTCGCCCCTGCGCGATAGAAAGCGCTCGACCACCAGGAACTGCTCGCGGCTCATCGCGCGCAGGTTAAGCAGCGCCGGATCGCCGAGCAGCGGATACTCTGGAGGCACTGGCACCGGCGCTGGCGCAGAACCCTTGATCGCCGGCGCCGGCCGCGAATCCACGACCACTATGGTTCCGGCGGCATAATCGCCGAGGCGCTTGGAATCCTTGCTCAGAAACATGGTGAGGGCGCCGACCCCGTACAAGGCCGGCAGGAAATCCACGTAGCGGGTAATGTTGCGCACGAATGCGGCGCGAAAATCTAGCGGGTAGCCGCCGTCGCGCATGACGCGGATGCCGGCGGCGCGCTTGCCAGGGGTCTGCCCGTTCCAGATGCTCTCCCAGAAGATGAAGTAGCCCCAGATAACCCCAAAGAGCACGATGACGGTGAGCGCAAGCAGCCACGCCGGCGCCATGCCTTGGAGTGAAGCGAAGCCCTCGAAAGGTATCGCCTGCCCCATCGCTGAGGCGGCCAGCGCCACGGCTACCGCCACCAGCCCCTGGATGCAGGTGTCGAGCAAGATGGCGGCGAACCGGGTGCCGACCCCGGCGAGGGTATAGGTGACCGACACCTGCTCGGGCGTGATAACGGTTTTGGTATCTTCGAAAGTCATCGCATCATCAGTCTAATCCTCGTTGAATGGGGATACTTTGTCAAGGCAGGGATCGTGGAGCAACGCTTAGCGGCCAGAAGCCGGGCGCAGTGGGAGCGCCTGGCGGAGCTCGTGACCCGCGCCTCGCGCTTGCACGGGCTGCGAGGGCTGAGCGAAGACGAGCTGCTGGAGTTCGGACGGCTCTATCGCCGCGCGGCCTCAGAGTTGTCACACGCTCGCGCTTACGGTCTTGACGCCGCGGAGCTGGAGTACCTCAACTGGCTCGTCGGGCGCGCTTATGGGCTGCTCTATGTATCGGAGTCCTCCGGTTGGGCGGGCGTCGGCCGCTTCTTTGGGGCTGAGCTGCCGCAGATGCTGCGCCGCCACGGCCGAATCATCGCGCTTGCCGCGGGCCTGTTTTTCGGCGCGGCGATCATTGGCGCGCTGCTGACCCTGCTGCGCCCGGACCTGTTCGAGCTCATCAGCCCCCAGCTTGCCGCGGGCGTGGATTCAATCGCTCAACGTCACCAGGGCGGCGCAAACTGGCTGCCGGCGGATTTCCGGCCCATCGCCTCCTCGTTCATCATGGTCAACAATGTGCAGGTGTCGTTCATGGCCTTTTCGACCGGCATCCTGCTGGGGCTGGGGACAATTCTGGTGCTCATCGCCAATGGCTTTGTCCTCGGCGCGCTCGCGGCGGGTGTGAGCCGCACCGACGCGGCGGTATACTTCTGGGCGTTCGTCGCGCCGCACGGGGTCATCGAGCTGCCGGCGATCATTATCTCTGCCGCCGCCGGCTTGCTGCTGGGGTTCGCCATCGTGGCGCCGGGGGAGCATACGCGCGTTGATGCGCTGCGGGTTGCGGGGCACCAGGCCGCGGTGCTGATGCTCGGGGTGATCGTGTTTCTGGCTGTGGCGGGCCTAGTCGAGGGATTGTTCTCGCCGGCGGTGACGCCGCCGGCGGTGAAATTCGTAGCTGCGGGCGCGCTGGCGACAGGGTTGTGCAGTTACGTGCTGCTCGCCGGCCGCAAGTGATGCAGAGACGGATGAGTCGTAGGCGCCGATTGCACTGTGCGGCCAGTTCGCCTACTGGGCGCGCGGTCGCCTGACCGCGCGAAACGCGACTTCGGCGAAGTCGCGCCCAATGTGATCTTCCATCCGCGTTCCCTTCGCGCCCCTCGGCTGCACTCGGGGTACGTGCTCGGGACAAGCATCGGTGGTTTCGTAATACTCCCACAGACGGAGTGGCAGCCCCGCTTACAGCCGCGCCCGGGCCTTGATTTCCAGGTAGCGGTTGAGGACTTCCACCGAAAGGTTTGCCGGCGTGGCGTCGAAGGCGATGGCGCCGCGCTGTCGCAGGGCAGCAAGCGCGCGCTGGCGGTCGGCCAGCAGCGCGGTCGCCACCGTGCGCTCGTATAGCTGGCGCGGTTGAGTGGGCGAGCGCGCCGCGATGTCGTAGAGCTCATAATCGCTCAATGCCGCGCACAGCACCAGGTGACGCTGCGTCAGCAGGGTCACGTATCGCAGCAGCCGCGCGGACGAATCGGGGTCAAGCAGATCGGTGAAGAGCACCACCAGCGCGCGCTTGCGGATACGGTGCGCGGCCTCCAGAAATGACTGGTAGTAGTTGCTTTCCACCGTCTGCGGCTGCAGCGCGTAAAGCGAATCGAGCACGCGCGAGAACTGCTGCTTGCGCGGCGGGTCATAGATGATCGGCCCCTGCGCGAAGGCGTAGAGCCCCACCCAATCGCCCGCTTTCGCCGCGACATAGGCGAGCAGCGCGGCGGCGTTCACCGCATGATCCGCCTTGGTCAGCAGCCCCAGGTCGCTGGCCATGGTGCGGCCGAGATCGAGGCAGAGGATGACGTGCTGGGAGCGCTCGACATCATATTCCCGGGTGATGGGCCGGGCATGGCGAGCGGTGGCTTTCCAGTCCACGCGACGGAGCTCGTCGCCGGGGACGTAGGCGCGCAGTGATTCGAACTCGAGGCCGGTTCCCTTCAACCGCGAAGGATGAATGCCGATATCGCCCAGCCGCTCCTTCTTCGCGGCGATCTCGTGAGCGCGAATGCCCGCCAGATTCGGATAGACCTTCACGCTGCGCCGCAGGTCAAATGTCAACTGCCGCACCACCAAGCCAAACCCCGTGGTCAGTCGCAGGTTGAGGCGTCCAAAACCGAAATCCCCCCGGCGCGGTGGCGTTACATGGTAGTGCACGGCGCATTCGCCGCCCGCGGGCAAGTCGCATGAGACCCGACCGCGGTCGGCGACAAAATCAAGGGGCGGCTCGTCGCGAAGCAAACCGCGAAGCGAATAAGGCGAGCGGTTGCGCAGCTCCAGGGTCACGCGGTTTCGCGCTCCGAGGGAGATCACATCTTCCATTGAGCGCAGCGCCGTCACGCGCTGCGTCTCACGCAGGGCGCGCATGTCGGCGAACACCGCCGCCGCCAGCGCAGCCCACCACAGCGCAGCCATCCACACCAGCGGCGCCCACAGCGCCCCCAGAATGAACCAGATGGCGCCAACCGCCGCCGCCGCGCCCAGGCGGACGCTGGGGAACCACCGGGCGTGCGCCATGGCAGCTTGCGGCTCCGGCGAGCTACCTGGGAACGGGGACTGCGGAAATGACACCGTCTATCAGCCCTTCTGTGGTCAGGCCCTCGATCTCGGCCTCGGGCTTGAGGATTATGCGGTGGCGGAAAACAGGATGCGCCATATCTTGCACATCATCCGGGGTTACGAAATCGCGCCCCTGCGCCGCCGCCCGGATCTGGGCACAGCGCAGCAGCGCCACCGCTGCGCGCGGGCTGGCGCCGAGCAGCGTGTGCGGCGATTCGCGCGTCCGCTGCGCCAGAGTCGCAATGTAGGCGATCATCTCGTCGCGCACGGTCTGGCGGGCCAGCTCCTGAGTTGCCGCCTGAAGGTCGGCGAGCCCAATGACTTGCTGCACACCGACGGCTTCGAGGTCTTGCGGATCCACGCCGCGCAGGTGCAAGCGCAGTATGTCATGCTCCGCAGCCGCATCCGGGTAGCCGACATAGACCTTCATCAGGAAGCGGTCGAGCTGCGCCTCGGGCAAGGGATAGGTGCCTTCATACTCGATGGGGTTCTGGGTGGCGATGACGAAGAAGACGCCCTCCAGCGGATGGTCAACGCCATCAATGGTGACACAGCGCTCCTGCATCGCCTGAAGCAAGGCCGACTGCGTCTTGGGCGGGGTGCGGTTGATCTCGTCAACCAGCAGCAGATTAGTAAACACGGGGCCTCTCACCAGGCGGAAGGTGCGCGATTGGAGGTCGAAGACATTGGTGCCGGTAATGTCGGCGGGCATCAGGTCGGGGGTGCACTGGATGCGCTTGAAGTCGGCGCCGACGCAGCGCGCAAGCGCCTTGCTCAGAAGCGTTTTCGCGATCCCGGGCACGCCTTCGAGCAGCACATGCCCCTGCGCCAGCAGCGCGGTCACAAGCTGCGCCACCGCCTCCTGCTGCCCCAGCACCGCCTTGCCAACCTGCGCCTGCACTTCGCTCATCAGCTCTTTGATGGTCATATCCGCTCCGTCCTTCTGACTTGAAGCATTGATGCCACTTGCGCTGAAACCGGAGCTACTGGCCCCGAAGCGCGAGCCGCACCGCCTCGTCGAGCTGCCGCACCAGGGCGACAGCGCGGCTTTCGTTAAGAGTCTCCGGCCCCTCGAGGGCGCCACGGGATTGCCGCAGCGCTGCCATCAGCTTCTCGGTGGCCTGCGGGCTTACCCGACCTACAGCCTGCGCCAGCTCCGTCGGCCCGGCATCGGCCGGCAGCCCCAGATCCACCCGCAGCCGCTGCACCGCCGCGTCATGGGCAGTGCGCAGCGCCAGTCGCGTCGCATGCCCCTTGCGCAGCAGCGCCGTCATCGTGCCCAGGAACTCGCTGCGCTGCCGGGTTGCGCGCTCAAGCGGCACGATCGCGCCGAAGCGCCGGCTGACAGCGTACATCACCACCAGCAGCGCCAGCAGCAGTTGCACCAGCGCCGCCTTCAAGGGCAACGGGATGAACGCCCACACCAGGTTCTGACTGTATCCCTGATGGTATTCATCGAACCAGGCCGGCCCGGCGCCCGGCGGCCCCAGGGCGTTCAGCGCGAATACCAGGTTGTCCGCTTTGCCGATCCCTTCGTTTGACAAGCTCCACCCGCCGCTGACCAGAATCGCCGTTCCGGCGCCGATTCGCGCGTACGCAACCACCGTTCCCCTGGGGTCGCCAAACAGCGGCGCCGCCCGGCGCAGGGCGTCCACGAGCTCGCGCGGATATGGTTCGGCGCCCAACCGCACGGGCTGTGTGCGGCGACGCCGCTTGGAATCCTGGGCTGCGCGCGGTTCGCCCAGCGCCTCGATGCGCCAGGCCGAACGAACGGCCAACTTCCTGACCCCGCGCGCCAGGTATGTGGGCTGGCGCGCCGCAGCATAAGTCAACGGCGCGCTGACGAACATTTCGTTGACGCCGGGAAAAGCAAGCTCGAATTGCGGCAGCATCCAGTGCCCAGCGAGGATGACTGTATGCCCTGCGCCAACCCAACGATAGAGCGCTCTCCACTCGCGGGCGGTCACCGGCAGCGGCGGCTCGACCATGATGAGTGTGCCCTCGCGAGGCAGGGTCGAGGCGCTGAAAGGTACGCGCAGGCGGCGAGCATCGTACCCCAGTTCGCGCAAGGCCAGGTAGAACGCGCGCAGGC
>Ga0315296_10005224_pt1 | contig 10409 bp, 9 predicted proteins | sample YL17G14_18_MG_FD_203921 | JGI IMG/M metagenome (GOLD analysis project Ga0315296, IMG submission 203921) | Sediment microbial communities from Yellowstone Lake, YNP, Wyoming, USA - YL17G14_18 | ecosystem: Environmental > Aquatic > Freshwater > Lake > Sediment | place: USA: Wyoming | collected... | reverse complement strand
GGCAATAAACGCTGCCCAAATTCCGGCAACAGCTAAACCCGCTAAACCAGCACCTATTAAGGAGATTCCTTTAGTCCCGCCGTTGATGGCTGTGTAAACCCCGGTCATACAGAGAATTGCCCCGGCGAGTATTAACCAGTTTTGACCTACGAGTTTAGCCAGGGCCGTGGTTGCTACGGTAGCCGGTAGTGGGGTGGGTATGACACGAGTGGCACAACCAGACAGTGCCAATAAAATGATTATAATTATTGTTATAGTCGTATAACTAATTAACATAAATTTCGTGTTTTTATTCATTTTCTATTCCCTGTTAAATTTTTTAAAACTTTTTTATAGGCCGTATACCCCCGCCAACGCTGGCGGAATACCCCGATTTTATAACCCAGGTAAAAACATGGGATAAATAATAGACTAAGCCATTCCATATTTAATTATCCCTTCAATATCTCCTGTTTCGTCCAGTCATTTATCTTAACACCTATTGCTATTTTCGTTTGTTTGCTGCCCGACCGGGCACGGACAACTTTTAATTCCGGCAGGGCGGCAAACATGCCCCGCATAAACGTGGCTTTAAATCCTTCGCTGCGGCCTTCACGTTTGCACCACCATTTCCAGACATCATACATAAAATCGGTTGATTCAGATAACAACGACCCACAATCTATACACCCTTCAATAAACGTGGCAACAGGGGACACCAATTCTCTAAATGTTTGTAACGCCTTAATAGACGCAGAAGGAGCAGAAAAATTATTGCTTTCATACAGCGATTTCAAACCCCGTAATGCCCAGTTAATTATATTTCCCTGGGCGGCCTCGTCCCGGAGTCGGCTTTTTAGTCCGCGGTCCTCCCGACCTACGTATGAATTATCAAACGTCAGGATATTTGTACGGTATTCCAAGGCCCTGCTGTGGTCCGTAAAGGCGGGGAGGTCGTTCATGGCTATGGTAAATCGACATATAAGCCGTATTAGGGGGAGAGCCGGCATGTTTTTCCTGTTTATCGACACCGCGTCCCCGCCCGTGATATGGAGAATTTTTTCGAGGACCGCTTCTGCTTCACCATAACGCGGGCTTTTAGCGTCGCCGATAACAGCCGCGAGTTTGCCTACGAGCGGTTGGTATCCAAATGCACCCCCCAACGCTTGAAAACTTGTTTCACAACAATTTCTATCGCCAAGCATAGCCTGTAAAGTCTCAAGTGTGGTACTTTTACCGGAACGGGGTCTACCGGTAAACAGCATGAGCTTTTCATACGACATATCCGGCACACAGTTATAACCGAACCATTGCTGTAATAATTTAATTTTTTCCTGGTCGCCATTAAAAATATCCTCTAAAAATTTAATCCACAGTTCGGAATTTTTATCTGGATTAAATTCATACGGCAATACGGTAAACGTAAACAAATCAGGTGTTGGTCTGCATAATTTAATTTCTCCCCGGATATATTCGTTCACGTCCAATATTCCGTTAAGGAACGTAATAAGGCAACTTGGACGCGGTTGGGTTTTAGTCTTAACAAGCCATGCCGGGGGGTCGGCAGAAACCGGACAAAAAGCGTTACAAGCATCCAATATATCGTAAACTTTAGCCCGCGTTGATTTATAAGTTTTTATTATCCCGTCTTTATCAAGATAAGTTTTAGTATGTAAGAATTTATATAACTGTCCGTGAATTTCCTCACGCGGTATCTCCTCATAACATTTTCCATTAAATTCTACGAACTCCCCACGAAATGTCCGCAAATTTAATTTTCCATTGTATATTTTCTCACGTTTTAACCAGTTGTCTGCGATAGTAAAAGCTATATCGTTATCAAATATATTAGGGTCGAGTTGAGAATCCCCGGTGTTTTTAATATATTCGAGTAGTTGTTCCTGAGTTAAGGCCCCATCATTTTTCCATTCTCTAAGGTCTTTGAACTCCCTGGGGGGCATAATCTTGATAACTGATTCGCATTGTTCTCTAAGGACTGCGAACACGGATTCCTGGCCGGCTTTGCCTGCTCCCGCGTCATTTTCGCCAATGATAACCACGGGTCTGTTCCCAACTAACTTACTGAGAAGTAATCGTCCGCCTTCGGCTGACGGCCTCCCCACAGCGACGAAACCCAAATCAAAAGCCGCCGCCACATCCGACGCGCCTTCGACAATAAGCGTCGGATGCGAGGATAACGGCAAGGTGGAACGAATGTTACGACGTATATCGTTCCGTTGCTTATCGATAATGTGTAAGAAGCCGGGGGCGTTAGGTGATAAAGACCTTTCACTTCCGGCAGATATGTGTACACATACGATTGCTGCGGGGTCGGCATACTCACCGTTTGGATACATACATCCGTCGATTTTTCCGCAAAGTTTACAGGGACGTTCTTTCGAGACGCGGACCCAGTTTTTCTTTTCATAATTTTCTTGTGTTTTTTGGTAGACATAAGTTAATCCTCTTTTAGAACCTTTAATAGCTATTTTTTTACCGTCCTGGTCACGATATATTCCTCCTATGATTTCACCAGATTCATTTCTTTCGGGAAACATCCAGGCTTCAAACCCGTATTCATTGACCGGGGCGAACCCTACACCGAGAGCCGACAGGGACATAATACTTACGCCGAGGTTTTCGGCCAGGGGTCGAAGTAATCCTGGGAAGGATTTTACGTTCTGTAAGTATTTGTCATATAAGGAGTTAAGGTCGGGCATTTAATTTTCCTTGTGCCTCTGCGATTCGTCGCGCCGCCAATTTAATATATTCTGACGAAATATCAACACCAATAAAATTACGCCCCAAATCTGTCGCGGCTACCCCGGTTGTTCCCGAACCACACATTGGGTCTAATACCAAATCGCCTGGATTAGACCAACTTATTATGTGGTCTATTGCGAGTTGGAGTGGAAACTGCGCCGGGTGTAAGTTTTTCTTACAGGGATTTTCTTGACTGGCAGTTTTTAATAACCACACATTACCGCGTTGGCCATATTCAGATACTATTGATTTAGTGCCGCGTTCGCGTATTTCACCCGTTGCCAATCTTTGAGTGTTCACGCCAAAACAAGTTTTTCCCGCGGTAAGATTTTTTTTATCTTTTATGGAGTTAAATGTTTTTGGTTTACCGCTGGAAAAAATAAACATATATTCAAATATCTGATGATACCTGGACAATGACGGATTGGAAAAATTTGTTTTTTGATATATCATAGTATCGTGCAGTAAAAATCCGGCGTTCATAAAAGCCAAGGCTTGTTTAAAAGACGTGCCAGTTTCACTACCGCCGATAGTAGCATCTCCTACTACCCAAACAACAACGCCGCCCGGTTTTAAAACTCGATACAACCCTTTTATTATTCCTGTACTATCGAAACTATACCCTTTATAGTCTCGCAAATTATCATAGGGAGGAGAAGTAACAACCAAGTCTATGGATTTTGGTCTCATTTTATTTAGAACAGATATTGCGTCGCCGCATATTAGGTTGTTCATAATTTACGTTCCACAGTTACAATGGTATCGTTTTTATGCCCGCCGTGCGGAACAAGTAGAATTTCTACAATCTTAAATCCTCTACATTTTCCAAATCCAGCACTGTTCCAGCCAAACGATATTGTTATCCCACCAGGTTTGATAATTCTTGACAATGGGTCTAACACGCGGGTATAAAAATTACAAGAGGTATCCATAGCGGAAACTTTACGGCCAACGGATTTATAATGCTCGGATATTTGTCGATTAGAATACGGCGGGTCAAATAAAACCCCATTGAGAGTCTTGTCCGACAACACTTTACAAAAATCTTCGGCATCTAAATGATACGTGGCCTTTCGTTCTGGGTTTATGTCATTAGTAAATTCTGCCGGACTATTCATCCCGGCAAATGGGTCGGCCCATCCTTTACCGTCGCCGACATATCGGGACAACAATTCTTTAATAGGTTTGATTGTAAACGTCCACGCCGAAGGCATCGCCCACACTCTATTTATTATCATTTGTTGGCCTCCTCCGCCTTACTTAAAATAATAAGGGCGTCGCCACAAATTAGATTATTCATCAATACCAGTCTCCGGTCCATCCACAACGTTTACAATAATCCCGCATATCCTCAGTGCCATCAGCATGAGTACACATTTCCCAGTCCCACTTATGGCCGAGTAGCCAGCATATAAATTTTTTAAACATATATAATTCCTACCCCGTATGGTCACGCTGACGGGGCCACAGCTTATCAACTGTTGATTACGCCACCAATCAACAGTGAAATAATTAAACTTTACTCACAACTACCAACACCGCCTGTTTAATCAAGAACCATTGTTCTGGCGTTATCTGTCCTTCGGGAACATTGCCCGCGACAACCTGAATTTTCTCGACCCAAACTTCTGATAACTGGTCATCAGAAACATTATCACGTTTTAATGCGGCTATCTCAGTCCACGCCTCATCAGCAGTACACTTACCCGTCAATGTAGCGGCTGCCGGGACTTTCGGTTTGCCCGCGGGACGACCTGGTTTACGCTTTGCCAAGGTTGCTTCTGGGGGCGGATATGCCGGTGGTGGAGCCGCGGGAGCATAACCTATGTTTGCTAAAGCTGCGTGTGCCGGGACCGCAGGTTTCGGCGCTATATCAGGAGCCGACACTGCCTTTGCCGGGGCCTTAGTGCTCGCAAGTAACGCGGCATACTTAGTATGCAGGGCTTTTACGCCGGCCTCATCGAGTTTCTGAACTCCACGGACTGGTGACGCGCCCGGTTCATCAATCCACGCTACCTGTAACGTAGTAACTTCATTATAGGTATGTGGTTCAACACGAAACTGAATAGGGACATCAGCGACGAGTAATTTCACAAGTCCTGTGAAACTCACTCCGTCCCACCCGGTAATTTTTTTAAGTTGTTTACTGTTCAGTGTTTCCCGGTCCCGGCCGTCAAACAACACGCCATAATACATAATCTGGTTGTTTTCCGGGTCCGCCGGCACATACTCGCCTGTAGTTGGGTCATAAATTTCCTCAGCTACAAGACTGAGAACGGCCTGTGGGAATCCGCCGGTGGATTCGTTGAGGCCGCCGTCTAAAATCTTGCCTTTGTAATAACCTTCACTCTGAATTAAATTAGACATAATTGAGTTCCCTTTCTTAAGATTTAACCGGAATGTTTGAGTCCTTATTTTGCCACCGAAGCACACATCCATCTATGCGCTCACTGCCATGTTATTCCCCTTTCTTAAACGCAAATTTCCAGATACTATCGTCTGACTTTGTATTAAACGACACTGGATTAACGTCAACTGTGCGTGACTTCGCCATAAAATATACTTCGGGTTTAGTATACACTACACGGGTAGTGTCACCCGTAGCCTTTTTACCTTTATCAGCAGTCACTAATTGATACGCCAACCGGAGTATGTGGTCTGCCCACTCACAATATAAAGACAATACCGACGGTTTACCGTTATATAATCGAGGACCGTCACACAAGTAATCCAGGCCGGCGGGGTTGGCGATTTTATTGTTGGTCCCCTGTGCAATCAAGATTACGTTTTTGCCGGCAACGACAAGTTTATCGCAGTCCAAAAGGGGCAATCGCATAGCATCATACAAATGTTTGTAACCTTTGTTGTATCCATACGATTCCATGTTCACGGCCTTAACTTGAGTTCCCCCGTGAGACGCGGACACATGAACAAGTGTCCATTGTTCAGCGAGATATTCCAACAGAGTAATCGTATCCACAACCACAGTTTCACAGTCGAGTGTTAAACAGGCATTAAGGGCCGTCCTGACATCATCAAAATCTTCAACCCCTGGAATATGTCTGAGTAATTCCCCGGTCACGGGATGCCGGAGTTTCCGGCCCCCGTCGTCCAGGCCAATGAACACCGGGTTCGGGGCCAGTGACGCAAGGGTGGACTTGCCCATACCAGATTCGCCGTAGAGAATAATTTTCTCGCCAGTTTTTCTTCCGTCCCAGGTTTCTATTATAAACTGTTTCTTGGGCCGGGCCGTGGGCCGTGTTAGTGTTGTTAGGGGCATTAGTCACCTACCTTTCTAAAACTGTCCGGCACGTCGCCGGGTTTAATTTCTATGTTGTTATAACAAAAATTCAAATAGGGGCAGGAATAAGTAGCTTCACACGAAGCCTCGTTTCTAAACCACGTGTTGTTTCGACCCATCAATCGTATACTCTGATAGATATTAAACAGTTCCCACTCAAACGCTTTAATATCTGCGTCGTTATGGGCGATTTCCTTGCGGGCGAAATAATACTCAGGCCGCGTAGTTATATCCTGGAGTAGTCTGGCCCCATACATTTCCGGCGTCTCGCGGATGGCGAAGGTTCCGGGTTTTTTGCCGGGTTCTATTTCACAAGGATGCCCGTTTACTGCACAAGGTATTTGTATGCCCGTCTCGGCATCAGGGGTAGTGCCCATTAGTAACATGAATTTCTCCCCACAATATTCACTTGTTTCACCGAATAATTTACTATCCGCCTGTGTCAACATCTTCGGGGCCGATTTCGGTTTATGCCATACGTCATACAACACCCCAATCTGCCCCAATCCCAAGACGCGGGCGGCGTAAGTATAAAGCCGGGTCTGGGTGTCGAGGGTTAAACGATTCCAATAAGTCGAATCCGGTTCAATTCCTTTGCTTGTTGATTTATATTCGTGAATAAATCGGTTATCGCCGGCAGAAAATGTCCGGTCGATTTTTCCTATTAGTTCAGCGGCCAACTTTCGGCCTGACATTGGAGATACCAGTGGAACTCGGAATTTCTGTTCGAGTTTTTCGACTGTATATCCGGGGTCTTGGTATAACCATTGATACCCAATTAGTGAATACAGAAGGATTGTCCGTTCTGTTTCCCATTCCTCGACCGTTTTATTGACCGGCATTATGGCATACGCCTGATTCAAATGCCGGATTACGGCGTCCATAATGTCGGCGGGGAGGGTTCCGGTCCCGGCACAAAGGGAGCAGGTCAGCGAATTTTTGCACTCGCCACACGGCGAATTGGGGACCATATTCGCAATTTCTTGAATACGATGCCAGTTGCTTCCCATCCGAGTTGCATCGGTTTCGATAATGGGGACCAGGCCCAGGACGTACCTGTAATAATACCTGTAGGGGCAGGCTTTGAAAGTCGCTATTGATGTGGCTGATAGGGTGTTCATTTGGAATTTCTCCTATTGTTAAGATTCTCTTTGCGAGTTATAAAATGGATGTTTCCGGGTTCATAATTTCCATTGTTGTGTCCTTATAAAATACTCGCCGCAACTTCCAACGTTTACATTTGGGGCAAAATTTCATGTATAATCTTTCATAAGAAATTGTAATTCGGTCAAACCGTGCACCACAAAATACAGTCCCCCGTTACCCCGAATTGCAATCTGCCGGTTTACTTGTTCGACAGATAATCTACCCCCTTTACCGTGTTTACATTCGATTTCAAAATGTTTTCCGTTTGGTAACAGCCCGATTATGTCCCCACCACCTTTTATGCCATATTTAAAATATCCTTTTGCCCCCAGGGTTCCAGCCCCTACATTATTTCGGTCAGCCATTATCCGGTGTTTTTTCAGCCAGTCCAGGCACTCGGTCAGAACTTCGGATTCAGGCAATGGCGGCATGGGAATCGTCGGGTGCGTCTGCACGCCGCTGGTCACGGGCCGGGGCCGGCCACCGGCTTTAAGTTGGTGATAGGCGGAGGCGATGCCGGGAAAAATTATGGATTTAGATTTTTTCATTTACAATAAACCTCACTTTCCTTAACCTCCGTTCCTACTGGCAGACCCACGGCCCATCCGGGTAAAGAGCATAATATGTGCTCTAATTTATCCAGATATATATCTATATTGTTTGGCGGCGGTTCGTCGGCATCTTTTTTTATTAAACAGATTATCTCGTCGTGGACATGTAGAACAACTGAAAGTTGGTTCTGTTCGCAGAGTAACACCCAAAAACTTAACAAGTCCCGTGCTACACTTTGCACCACATTTTCCGTTATGCTTCCGCCCCATAAATGCCCCCAGCGATATTTTAATTCGCCCTTTGGATTAACTGAACAATGCCTATAATATAACACCCGACCCGACGGCAGTTTAATACTAACTTCGTGTCCAACGCAAGAAAATTCCAACGGCCCTATTTTAGGTTTAAGATGTGGATATTTTAATGTTTGTTTAAAGGCGTTTTCTACTTTACGCCAGTATTCAGGAATCTTAGAATATTTTGTCCTATATGTATCTATGAGTTTTTTAATAAACGCGTAGGTATATTGTCCACTGTCAAAATATGGGCGGAGTGACGAATTTTGTAGACATCGTTGATAGAATTTGTCGGCCCCCATACCATAACCACAGCCAAGTATCGCGTCCTTTCCGAACCCGCGTTTAATTGTCAACATCCGGGCCACGGGAGCCGGGTCGGTTTTTCGTTCTTTGCGAATAGGAATACGGAATAACGTAGTTGCAAACTCCGAATATATGTCCTCACCGTTTGCAAACCCACCAACCAAATCCTGTTGACCGGCCAGCCATGCCAAAATACGGGCTTCAATCTGGGCCGAGTCCCCAATACCCAACGTATAACCTTCAGGGGCACGGAGTAATTCCCGCATTTTACTAATCAGCGGGTCTATGCCGGTCCCGGCCCGACCCCTACCACCAAAATTATGTAGGTTAATATCCTCACCGCCGCCCCACCGTCCAGTATGAGCCGCATAATAATTAAGCGGTATGCGAAGTTTTCCGCCGTTGACCGTGGCCTGATTCTCCATATTAGTTATCCGCTTTATGTGGAGGGGCCAGGACTTTACGGCTTGCCTTGCCAACATCAGGTCCCGCACTTCGGGTTTGGTGTGAGCAAGTAGCGATTGAGCGAAATCATCGTTTTTAGCCAGGGCTGCGATATTGCCGCGTTTGCCTTCTTTATACTGCACCTGTTCACCGGGGGGGAGTGCGATTTGCAGGTATTTTATAAATTTTTGGCTGCGTAATTCTTCTGGCATATGCCCTACTTTATCAACTGCTTCCTTAATATGACACCGCATCTGCACTTTCAAACTATCAGCCAAATCCCGGTCAAAATCAAACGACTTGTGCAGCCAGAGGTCGAGCGTATGCCGCATAAGTTTTAGCTCGACCTCTGGATTCGAGAGTTTAGGAAGGAGGATTTTAAATAATTCCGTTTCCAGGTCCACATCGTTAAGACAGTAATCGGCGAGGACTTGGCGTTGTTCTTTGGTCATATCAGTGTAATGCAGACCCTTAAAATCTTCGACCCGGCCTTTGGGTTGTAGGCCGAAAGTTTTTGCTAAGTCGGCTAATTTGGCAGACATTTGGGCGTCATAATGTTTTGCCAGGTCCTTTACGTCGATTATGTATTTAGGGACGATTCCGAATTTTGTTTGGAGTATGGTGATGTCGAAGCGAGCGTTCTGACAGAGAACGGTAATATCCTCCCAATCGAAAAGCGGTAAAGAATCTAATAAATTATCAGGGTAAAATTTTCGTTCCCCAGTATCGTTGCCTACTCCCAACCCCGTCAACTCAAACCGCGGGTCCATAATATACTCTATTGTGGACAGTTTTTCAAAGTTATAATCCGCGTCGAAATACGACTCAAAATCGACCACAAGAATATCGGTCGGGTAGCCAACAGATTTTAAGATTTCTTTATAATCCTGCATTTTTATTTATCAACGCCAAATATCGTTTCCCGTAATACTTCGCTTTCTTTTGTCCCTCAGCGATAACAATCGGGGACACATATCCCTGGTGATTCGGCTCGTTCTCAATCCGAGGACCGCAGCAGTGTTTAGTTTTCTTGCCCGACCCGCAGGGACAGGGCTGGTTGCGATGGCGTCCGTTCACCGCACTCGCCTTTCCGGGATTAACCAATTCGCAAACCAATCAAAAATTTTCGCCGTCATATTTTTTACTTTTTTCCACATGTCCCCATCCACCGCATCTTAAACATTCATATCTTGTTCTAATCCCCAGCGTCGTCGGCAGCACGCCGGACCCTTTACAATCGGGGCACGGGACCCTGAACAGGCGAAGATAATTCCAGTCATATTTTTTCTTATCGACTGGGTGGGAGTCATCAATTTTTCCACGGCCAAATTTTATACGTTTTGTCAATACGTAAAGCCAACGTTTACACCACAGGCATTTACATAGTGTCTTTGCAGCCATATCAAAACCTCTCGTCAGAATATTTCTCGCCGACTCCGATGGGACAAACCTCATGATACGGAATACCGTCAATCACCACACCGCAGGATATAATTGACCGGCGACGAGCGAATTTACTGTAAGCAAAAGCCATTTGTTTATCATCAACGCCACACCCGACATCCATTCCGAACATTCGTTTAACCGGCGAGGCAAGCCACTTAATTCCGGCAGCTGCATGA
>Ga0315296_10005221_pt1 | contig 10414 bp, 13 predicted proteins | sample YL17G14_18_MG_FD_203921 | JGI IMG/M metagenome (GOLD analysis project Ga0315296, IMG submission 203921) | Sediment microbial communities from Yellowstone Lake, YNP, Wyoming, USA - YL17G14_18 | ecosystem: Environmental > Aquatic > Freshwater > Lake > Sediment | place: USA: Wyoming | collected... | reverse complement strand
CCGAAGTCATGCGCTATGTAGTGGAGAAGGGTTTTATCGCTGTCGACGGGGTTAGTCTAACTGTAGTCGCTAGAGATACCAGCTCATTTCAGGTTTCTATTGTTGACTATACTCTAAAAAATACTACCCTCGGCCGCCGGCGGGTAGGCGACCTGGTTAATCTGGAGGTTGATATTATTGCCAAATATGTGGAGCAATTTGCCCAGAATCGTCATACAGGTATAACCATTGATTTTTTACAGGAGTATGGGTTTTTAGCCAGCTAATCTATTCTGTCCTATTTTGAAGAGGAGTAATATGGGGCTATCAAGTATTGATGAAGCCATTGAGGACATAAAAGCAGGCAAGTTCGTTGTTATAGTTGATGATGAGGGGAGAGAGAACGAGGGTGACCTGGCTATAGCCGCGGAGAAGGTTACTCCTGAAGCCATCAACTTTATGGCGCGGCACGCCAGGGGTCTCATCTGCCTGCCTATAATAGGTAAGCGATTAGACGAGCTAAGGATTCCAATGATGGTGGGGGATAATACCTCAAAGTATTCTACCGCTTTTACCGTATCCGTTGAGGCGAAACACAAGGTAAGCACCGGTATTTCGGCATGGGACAGGTCGGAGACAATAAAAGTAATACTTGACCCGGCAACTAAAGCTGAGGATATAGCTCAGCCGGGGCATATGTTCCCACTGCGGGCTAGAGAGGGTGGTGTCCTGGTGCGGGCTGGGCACACCGAGGCCATAGTTGATTTAGCCAAGCTAACCGGTTTTTATCCCGCCGGGGTTATTTGTGAGATTATGAATGAAGACGGTTCTATGGCGCGCTTACCCCAGCTAGAAGTAATGGCTGACAAGTTCGGGGTTAGGATTGTGACTGTGGCTGACCTCATTGCTTACCGTGTCCGTCACGAGAGGCTAGTCCACCGAATAGCTGAGGCTAAGTTGCCAACAGGTTACGGTGAGTTTACAGCTATTGCCTATAGAAGTGATATAGACCCTGATGAACACTTAGCCCTGGTGACGGGAGATATATCCACTGATGAGCCGGTGTTGGTCCGAGTTCATAGTGAATGCCTTACCGGCGATGTATTTGGTAGTCTCCGCTGTGATTGCGGAGGACAGATTGCTCTAGCAATGAGAAACATAGCCCAGGAGGGGCGAGGTGTTCTCCTCTATATGAGGCAGGAGGGACGAGGCATTGGCTTCCATAACAAGATTTGCGCCTATGCCCTTCAGGATAAGGGGCTAGACACGGTCGAAGCTAATCTATCCTTAGGCTTCAAACCAGACCTGCGAGACTACGGTATTGGCGCCCAGATACTGGCTGACCTGGGTTTACACGGGATTCGGTTGCTTACCAATAATCCCAAAAAGGTAATAGGTTTGGAAGGTTATGGACTTAAAGTGGTGGAGACAGTGCCCATTATTGTCCCCCCCAATCCGCATAACCTTCGTTACCTGGAGACAAAACAGAAAAAACTGGGGCACATTTTAAAAGTACCAGAAGTAACTGAGGATTAGGCTGGATATAATAAGAAATCTTACAGCAGTAAGGAGGCGATGATGAATAAACACTTTGAAGGTATGTTGCTAGGGAAGGGACTGAAGTTTGGGGTAGTTATCTCCCGTTTTAATGATTTTATCTCTAAGAAACTGCTTGAAGGGGCACAAGATGCCTTGCTTCGCCACGGTGTCAATGAGGAAGATATAGACATTGCCTGGACACCGGGCTCGTTTGAGATTCCACTGGTAGCTCTTAAATTAGCCCAGACCAAGAGGTATGATGCTATTATCTGCCTCGGTGCTGTGGTGCGTGGCGGAACGCCTCACTTTGACTATATTGCTACTGAGTTAAGTAAGGGTATCGCCAGGGTAGCTTTGGAGACTGGGCTGCCGGTTATTCACGGCGTGATTACCGCTGACACCCTGGAGCAGGCCATTGAGCGGGCAGGGGCAAAGATGGGCAACAAGGGCTTTGTCGCTGCCGTTAGCGCCATTGAGATGGCAAACCTTTTAAAGGGCCTGGGTTAGTCGCCAGGGGTGACTCCTTCAGTCGGTAACCTTATAGACTCTGTCGCCTCTTCTTACCCGTTCCGGAATCTTGACGCCAATAGCATCACCCACCTTGGCCTCGGTGACAGGGACGTTGTTAATCTCCATTGAGTCAACAGTAAGCTCTAAATCAGTGGTGCGACCCTTAATATGGATCCTGTCACCCAGTTTTAGAGTCCCAGTTAACTCAATGCCGGCGACCACGGGTTGGGCAAAAAAGTCAGACACCATCCCAATTTCTACTTCAGGCATTGGACTATCTCCTTTCTGCTTAGCTTGTGACTAGTATACGCCATACGTTTAGCTAAATCAATAGCCTCTATTCAATCTTTGACATAGTTCCCCAAGTCCCATATAATTAGTTTGCCCATATTCTACCGTTGGGGGTGACCTTGGCCGAGGAAGAAAAACCTGGTGTGAAAGGACAGGAGCCAGCACCAAATATTGAAAATATTAAACAGCGTCTGGACATGTTAGACCGGCGGTTAGATAATATTGACTCGATGGTTACCGCTGTTGTTGAACGAGTAATGAACCAACCTATCGCCCTGAATATAACCTGTCCCAACTGTGGTAAGAATATAGAGATTGCCATCATAGGCAGCAAGAAACCGAGGATATAGTCTGGATATATGGAAATAGCCACCGCAATTACCAGAGCCAAATACGATGTCTTCCGGCGGCGGTACCAACTTAGCATACCGTGGAAACTGGTCCTAGCACTGGGAGTAGCCGGCCTTACCGGCCTCCTGGCTCAGGTTAGGATCCCTCTTCCCTGGAGTCCGGTACCAATTACGGGACAGACACTTGCTGTGCTTCTGGCCGGTGTCCTCCTGGGAAGGTGGTGGGGAGGGGTAAGTATGGCTATCTTTGCTGGGCTCGGTTTTGCCGGAGTTCCCTGGTTTTCGGGCTGGGAAAGTGGTCTAGGTGCTACTGGTGGATACATAATTGGCTTTATCTTGGCCGCTCTGTTTTTGGGTTACTTTACCGATAAGTACATCAGGTCGCGGAGCTTTTTCAGTATGCTGGGGCTGATGCTTTTTTCAAACTTTGTTTTGATTTATGTTCCCGGACTCATCTGGCTTGGGCTATGGCTCAATCTCGCCGCTGGAACACCAGCTACCTTTACTGCTCTCCTTGGCATGGGAGCCATTCCATTTATAGCCGGCGATATTACTAAGGCTGTCCTAGCTGCCGCCATAGCCAGGGGAATAACGCCTAAATCGGCCTACAATGGGGAGTTAGATAAAGGCAAATGGGCAAGGTGGTGCCTCCCTTGAAGATAGTGGCTGTCACCTTGCTTGTTTGTTGACTGTTAGGAAAACACCTAGTAAAATTACTGTACTGGTGGGCGGTTAGCTCAGTTGGTTAGAGCGCTGCGTTGACATCGCAGAGGTCACTGGTTCAAATCCAGTATCGCCCACCACTTTGTATGAAAGTAAAACTTTCTCAGAGACCTTCGCCCTTCTTTATTAAGCTTCAAGTCTCCGCTCACTCCAATAGGGTATTGACGAAAGTCCGCCAAGCGAGTAAACTCTTTACAAGAGAAGTCCATGCTCATTATAGCATACGACACTGTTATGAGTTTTGCTCAGAATAATGAACCTATCGAGCATGGAGGTGTAAAGTGAAATTACTGGTTATAGGTTGTGGGCAATGTGGTGGTAGGATTGCTGATCAGTTTGCCCTGCTAAACAAAGTGGCACATGTTCAGCGTGGAATTGATATAGTTACTAACGTCTTAGCTGTCAACACAGATATTGCCGATTTAAGTGGACTATCCCATGTGAAGTCTGATTACCAGCATAGAATCCTCATTGGAGGTCACAAGACCGGTGGTCACGGTGTCGGTAAAATGAATGAAATTGGTGCCGAGATAGCCAAGGAGGATGGCGATAAGGTTATAGAAAGTATAACAGCAACACAACGATTCTCCGGGACGGATGCCTTTTTGGTAATCGCTGGTGCTGCTGGCGGCACCGGCTCTGGAGCAATACCAGTACTAACACAGCAATTAAGAGAGCGCTACATAGAAAAACCGGTATATAATCTTGTTGTCCTTCCTTTTAGGTATGAAGAGATGACAGAGGAAAGGTCTATTTATAACGTGGGCACATGCCTTAAATCGGCCTACTTAGCGGCTGATGCCATATTTCTAGTTGATAATCAAAGATATATTAGAAAAAATATCTCGTTTGGAAAGAACCTAGCCAAAATCAACTACCTAATAGTTAAGCCATTTTACAACTTGCTTTGTGCTGGCGAAGAGACGGATCCCAAATACATCGGGTCAAAGGTGCTCGACGCCGGAGACATAGTACAGACTCTGTCAGGATGGGCAGTAATTGGCTATGGTAGAGCGCGAATACCACGGATTAGATTAGAGAAGCTTGATTTCAGAGCGAAGACCACTGAAACCCAAAAGGGGGTTCAAGTGATGGACGAAGCCCTGGGTGAGATATCGCTTAAGTGCAACCCTACAGATGCAAGGAAGGCTCTATATCTCCTAACCGCACCACCCGAGGAAATGGGTATGGATCTGATAAAGGAACTTTCAGCTTCTCTAAAAGCTATGGCCACGGAGGCCATAATACGGAGCGGCGATTACCCCAGGGGAAAAGGCTCGCTGGATGTTACCGTTATCCTATCTGAGCTTATTAATTCAAGAAAAGTCATGGACTACTTTACTAAAACGATCAGCTATATCTCCAGTGCTAAGAGGAGGGAGGGGAGGATAGATTATGAACACAGAGGAATTGAGGAAACCTTTAAGGATATACCCTCGTTACTGTGATTGGCCAGTCTAATCCTATGAGTGTATCAGTTAGTCTATTCTTCCCTCTGGAACATTTTCCAGGCTTGCTCTGAAGTTTCTTTATAGACTTTCCAGGTTTGCTCTATAGTCTCCTTACGGACTTTCAAGGCTTGCCTTGCACTCTGCTGATAGATGTCCATGGCTTTCTCTCTAGCTTTCTTATGCGCCTCCTCGGCTTGCTGTTCAGCCTTCTCACGGGCTCGCAGGGCCTGCTCTAAGGCCTCCTCACAAGCATTATTGGCTTGCTGTTCAGCCTCTTTATACGCCCTCTCCATTTGCTGTTCCCGTTCCTTATACGCCCTAGCCACTTCCTTTTGAGCCTCCATGTAAGCTGTGTAGGCCCTCTCAGCTTGGCCTAAAAGCTTAGCCAGCGGGTCCATGACCTGCTCAGCAGCCGGCTCTACGGCTTGCTCTTCAGCTTTCCTAACCGCCTTCTTAGCTTTCTCACCCTGATTCATCATAAAGCACCTCCTTTAAAATATGCGGGAACTCCCGTTTCATTTACTAATGAGTTTCTGGCCCTATTCAATCTTGGCACCACTATGATACCTCCACTTTAATATGGGGGAAAATTATGTTAGCTTGTTTAGCTTTCCTCCTCTTCGCCTCCTTCCTCAGCTTGCTTGGTTTTGCTAGTTACATACATTTTCATTAGGGATTCCAAGCGAGTCTTAATTCTCCTCTGAGGCTCTTTGACCTCCCCTTTTTCCTTTGTGCTAGTTTCCTTACCTTTGCTTATCGCTTCCTCAAAGGCTTCCACCGGGGCCTCAGCAGCCTCCTCGAAAGCTTTACTTATTTCCTTAGCCTTGCTAGTAGCTTCCCTGGATGTTCTTGTCAAAGCCTCGGCAGTCTGCCTGGCCACTTGCTTGGTCGTTTTATCTATTTCTCCGGCACCACTTATCAATTCCTCGAATACTCTTATCGTCACCTCAGCCGCCTCTTCAGCTGCTTTTTTCGACGCTTCAACAGCCTCCTTAGCCGCTCTTATTGCTGCCTCAGCCGCCTCTTCAGCTGCTTTGCTCACTCCCTCAGCCCTACTTATAGCTTCTTGTGACGCTCTTGCTGATGTCTCAGCCACCTCCTTGGCTGATTTACTTGCTTCCTCAGCCTTGCTTACCGCTTCCTGGGATGCTCTCGTCCATTCCACAACGGTCTCCATGGCCGATTCACTTATTTCATAAGCCTTACCTATAGTTTCCTGCGATGCTCTTATCAATTCCTCAGCCGCCTCCTTAGCTGCTTTGCTCATTTCCTCAGTCCTACTTATAGCTTCCCGGGATACTCTTGTTGATTCCTCAGTCGCCTGCTTGGCCCATTTACTTGTTTCCTCAGCCCTACTTATAGCTTCCTGGGATACTCTTGCTGATATCTCAGCCGCCTCCTTGGCTGATTTACTTGCTTCCTCAGCCTTGCGTACCGCTTCCTGTGATGCTCTTGCTGATGCCTCAGCAACCTTCTTGGTTGACCTGCTTACTTCCTCAACCCTTTTCATCGCTTCCCGGGATACTTTTATTGATTCCTTAGCTGCCCCTTTGGCCGATTTGTCTGTCTCCTTAGCCAGGCTTATCGCTTCCCAGGATACTCTCATTGATTGCTCAGCTGCCTCCTTGGCCGATTTAGCTGTTTTCTCAGCCCTGCGTAGTGCTTTCCGTGATACCCCTATTGATTCCTTAACCGCCTCCGTGGCCGATTTTACTATTTCCTTAGCCCTACCTACCGCTTTCTCAAAATCTCTTGCTAAAGCTTCAGCTGCCTCCTTGGTCGATTTGATTGTTTCCTCATTCCTGCTTATTGCTTCCCCAAAAGCTCTGCTTGACGCGTCAGTGGTCTCCTTGGCTACCTTGCCTGCTTCCTCAGCCTTGTCTATCGCTTCCTCGAAGACCCTCCTCGCTGCCTCAGACGCCTCCCTAGTCGATTTGCTTACCTCCTCAGCTCTTTTTACCGCCTGCTGGGATGTTCTTGCTGCTGCCTCAGCAGCCTCTTTAGCCCATTTGCTTACCTCCTCAGCCCTGCTTATTGCTTCCTGGGATACTCTTATCGATTCCTCAGCCGTCTGCTTGGCTAATTCACCCAGTTTCTCAGCCCTGGCTACTGCTTCCTTAAATGTCCCAGTATTGCCTTCCGTGTCCTTGAAGACTTTGGGGAGAATATTATTTAGTGTCCCGACCTCAGAAGGTTTGACATTTTTACTATGCATACTTCTATACCCCAGTTCATTCTATAATAGTTTGTTTAGTTTATCAATAGTCATCTATTAACTTAGGCTAAGACTTTTGCCATCAAGCCGATACGCCTCCTCCTTGGCCTTAAGCTCGTCATTCATTTTCTCCTACCCCCTCGGTGAATGCTTCTAGTGACCACCGAACCAGGCCTGCCAGTTCAACCTGTGTGTATTCACTAATGCTGTAGTACTTGCGCACTACCCATGTCGGTGGCCTGAATATGGTTGCTTTTATGCCTGCCTCTTCGGCTTGGAGTACCTCAACAACTTTGGTGCGCTCAGCCTCTTCCTCCTCAAGATATCTCAGAGCCTCGCTGGCAAGATCGTCAAAGAACCTTACCATCAACTGTTCGGAGGTCAGGCCATGTCCTGAGGCTAGCTCATCCAGCTTGACTCTTAACGTCTCAAGCTCGCTCTTACCAAAGCCCAAGGCGTCAAGGCGCTCCACTTCCTCCTCGAGCATCTGGCACTCGTCAGTGAGAGTAGCCCACCTCGTCTCTAGTTCCTCATTTGCTGACTTAAGGTCTTCTACTTCCTGTTCTAGGCTCTCACACTCGGCATACAGTTCAGACCACTTCGCCGCTACGGAATTGTACGACTCGCCCGTTTCTCGACTAAGCCTGAACAGCTTCAAGGCAGCAGCTGTAAATTCCTGAAGGGTGCTTCGGAAGGCGACATGTCTCGGCACATGCTTGCCCAGAGCCACATCGCTTTTGCTTGAGATATCGTCGTAGGAATAACCTTCAAAGAACAACCTCAGAATTTGAAGCTTCTTTCTCTCAATAAGTTCCCTCACTTCTCCCCTTTCCTGCCCTTTTCACCGCATGCATCCCATAGCCATCTATCGCTGGCTATCCCTGCGGCGCGGGCATAATTTGTTGAGCATTTGACCCACTTGACCACTGTTTTGACCGACCTTGTGACTACTCTCTTGACTGAGCTTTTGACCAGGCTCGTGACCATCTGACTGCTGTTGTGACCGAGCCGCGCACCTGAAGAAGTAGCTGGCATTAGCAGACATAGGGCTTCGCGAAGCCAGGGTTTCAATGGAATAGGGGTAAGTGCGAGGTGCTGACAAAGACAGAGGAGGCCATGCGTGTTCATAGTATGACCTCCTTGCTTCAACACCGTCGCATTTCCTCCCCGTGCCCCAGCCTCAGACACGGTTAAAGTGCTTTTGGGAGACATATGGTTGTTCTTCACGCTTCCTGGCAGTTATAAAAAGTAAAGCTACCTATCACTAGGTAGCTTACTATACAGCTGCGCCAACATTTTTTGCATAGGAGACCAGCTTCCCTCCGGGGGTGTACACTTCCAACTGGGCTATTTCGTCGTAAGTTTTACAACGCACATGATGCTGAAACCACCACTTAGCATGGGTTTTGAGGCTGCTGGGCAATTCCTGTGCGCCGGTAAGTTTAAGCCTTGTCTCATACACAGCAAGCAGGTTGCTGAGTTGAGCCAGTATTTCTGTCCTACCCCCTGTAAGAAAAGACGCCCGTGTCACCTCCATTTTCAGTGGGGGCACAAAGTGAGAGGTCATCCCCAGCCAGTCTTCGGGTAGCTCTTTGAATTGTTCGCTAATCCAGGCCACACCCGCAGCTTTGAATATTTCCTCTGTGACGTTGTCTATGTCTTCACAAAGCAGTTCATCAGCCGCCCAAGGAGCTCTTAACTTCCATCGATAAGCCAGATCATCTAGTCCTCTCTTGTAGGGCTCCAGCTTGTGCAAGATTTGGTTATATAGAAGATTGCTATTGGCCTTAGCAGGAAGCTAGGAACCATCCTCTCCTCACCGAGCTATAGCTAGGGGCTACCATCCGGCCTCCAAGCTTTATATTTCCAAAGGGCTACTCTCGTCGTTTTCCCAATTCCGACTAGCCTCTGCTTCAAACCTTCCCCAGTGACCTTGATGATTCCAGTCTCAAAATCCACGTCCTCTAGGCGGATATTGGCAAGCTCGGAGAGGCGGATGCCACTGACGAGAAACAACAAGATTATTGCCTTATTGCGCGTCCCCAGAAAAAGAGAGCCGTTGCCGCTCAAGCCCCAGCGGTGTTCAGCGCCCCTGACATAAGCCAAGAACTCCCTAATATGCTGCACTGTGAGCTCCTGCGCGTTCCCAGGAAAACCATGAACCTTGATATACCACAAGAAGCGTCTAAGATTGCCTCCATAGAATGAGATTGTCTTGGGGGATTTGCCCTCCGCTGTGAGGGTGAGGATGAAGCCCTCTACAAGCTGTGGCAGGTTGGGTACTTTCTTTTGTCTGGCCATTTCTCTTTTGCGGGGGCTGGCCATTTTGAGTGATATAGGTGGTCGCTATCATACTTGCTGCCTATATAGGGTTTAGACTGTTTAGGTGGTCGCATTCGTCTTTCCCCTATCTATGGTCGGGGCGGCCGGATTTGAACCGGCGACCACCTGAACCCCATTCAGGTGCGCTACCTGGCTGCGCTACGCCCCGAATTAAACCTGCTTAACTAAATATACTAGCATAACCCATCTTTAGTAGCAAACGTAGGTTATGCCAGCACTCTCATCTATGGACGGTACAACTCTTAATATGCTAATATTTCATCTTGGGCGATTGAATTGACCAGAAGATTACACTGAGGACTAATCTGGGAAAGGAGCCGGCAGGGCTATGACAGTTAGGCAAGTGCGTCATCTCCCTGACGCTGTGCTGATAAAAAAAGCAAAAAAGGTGCCAACCATTGACAAATCAATTCACCGGCTCATTGATGATATGATAGAAACAATGCAGCAGGCAAATGGTGTTGGCTTAGCCGCTCCGCAGATTGGGGTATCCCTGCGAGTTGTAGTCCTGCAGATGCCCGAAGAGGAACCTTTGGCCATCATTAACCCGGAGATAGTAAAACGCTCTGGAGAGATGGAGGTTGCCGAGGGTTGTCTTAGTGTTCCTGGCTATACTGGAGAGATAAAGAGGTCAACTTCGGTCACGGTCAAGGGGTTAGATCGGCGGGGGAAAGCAATGAGAATTAAAGCCAATGGCCTTATGGCTCAGGCACTGCAACATGAACTCGACCATCTAAACGGCGTCTTATATATCAACCATATAGAAAGCGAAAACAAGCTGCACAAGCTTGAGCCTGAAACAGCTGATAGTGGAATGTGAGGCAGAAATAGCAAATGCACTCAACTGAAGGGGTCAAAACCATAGTCCAATGTGATTTTGATGGCACAATCACCGAGGAGGATATGAGTTTCCTGCTGCTGGATGCCTTTGCCAATGGAGACTGGAGGCAAGTGTTAGCCGAGCATAGAGAAGGCAAGATATCCGTCGGCTGCTTTAATACCAGGGCCTTTAT
>Ga0315296_10005220_pt1 | contig 10415 bp, 9 predicted proteins | sample YL17G14_18_MG_FD_203921 | JGI IMG/M metagenome (GOLD analysis project Ga0315296, IMG submission 203921) | Sediment microbial communities from Yellowstone Lake, YNP, Wyoming, USA - YL17G14_18 | ecosystem: Environmental > Aquatic > Freshwater > Lake > Sediment | place: USA: Wyoming | collected... | reverse complement strand
CATTCATACGCCACCCAGACGTTATTTCATCAAATATCAAGACAGCTCCAATTTCATTCGCAATTTTCCTTATTTTTCCCAAGAAATCGTCTGTCGGCTGATGATGCCTTACTGGTTCTACCACAATTACACCAATATCTTTGTTTTCATGTAATATGTCTTCCAATTCCTCTATTTTGTTGTAGTTGAACGGAAATGATGTCCTTGCCAAACATCGCGGCACCCCTTTGGGTTCTAGTCCAGGAAGCAAATGCCCATCCAGATTTTTATCATCCGCCAAATTGGCAGAGAGATACCAATCATGCCAACCGTGATAACCGCAAAAAGCTATTTTGTCCTTTCCAGTATACGCTCTGCCAATCCTCACCGCCATCGTCATTGCCTCGCCGCCACTTCTTGTGTATCTCACCATGCCTGCCCAGTGATGTAGATCCAACAACAATTCAGCTAGCTCCACTTCTTCTGGCGAGTTTAAAGTGCACATCGAACCGAGATCTATTCCTTCCTTGACTGCCTCATCAACATCATCATCAGCGTAACCTAGAACGCAAGCGCCGACGCCCATAACGGACATGTCTATGTAATGATTGTTGTCCAGATCCCAGACTTCAACTCCTTTTGCTTTCTTGAAGTATGAAGGCCATTGATCTGGTAAGAATTGCTCTGAACGCTTGGATAGCAGTTGTGTCCCGCCTGGAATGATTTTCTTTGCTTTGTTCCAGAGTTTGATTCCACTGTTCATTCGGATAACCTAGTTTTCATTTTGTACAATAGAGTCAGAATTCATACAGTTATATATATTGTTTAAAAAGGATGCGTGGTCTTTAATACACAATGACTAAGCCGCTAACCAATCCGGGAGAACGCGCTTGATTGCCAGTCCAATTCGTTCCAAGTCAATCGATTTTGACATGGGCCTGTTTGTGAGAGCTTTGCTCAGCAGCATGAAGTAGCCCAAGAATTGATTTGTCTTCTTCCAGTGTATAAGGATATTTTTCTTCTTTTTTTATCGCTCTGATGAATTGTTTCATTTCTTCTTCATATGGTTCTTCCTTGATCTTTTCCTCGTATCCTTCAATGCTAATTCCCTTTTTCTCTTGATGACTTTTCCACTGCTTATCTTTCGCTGTGTAAACTCTGACATCTTCTCCCCAGTTCCAGAAGATGACGCCTCTTTCACCAAATATTTTGCAGCTGCGGTCAGCGATTCTGGAGACTACGTCGACTTGCATGTGGCCCAAAACGCCGTTTTTGAATTTCATCATGACTTGGTAGACATCGTCAATGTCAATGTCCAGTATCGAGGTCTTCCCACAAAAACATGAAATAGTTTCGACGCCGCCGAAAATCCACGTAAGCCAAACGAGCTCAAAACAGACTATTTCTCTGGCAGCTCCCGTTTCTCGCTTGGCGACATAGAACTTCCTGTAATTTTCCCAAGGATGCCAGTCAGGAAGGTATTGCCCTGAATGATACGTGAATGCCAAAGGTCTGCCTATTTCGCCCCTATCCACAACCTCTTTGACTCTCCGGATTGAACTGTTGAATCGCATGGTGCAGGAAGGCACAGCAACTATCTTCTTATTTCGACACAACGCGATGAGTTCGTCCATTCCATCGTCGACCACGCTCGCTTCCACGAAAAAGTGTTTATTGTTCTTAGCGGCTTCCATGGCATATTTTGTGTGTAAATCAGGAGGTGTGGAGATGATAAGCGCATCTGGCAGATCTTGCATCGCCTCATCAAATTTCGCGAAAGTTCTAATGTTATACTTCTCCTCGGCTTCTTTTAGTCTGTCTTCACTCGTATCAAATCCTATGATTTCGCCCGCTCCAAGATGCTTTAGGTTACGAATCCTCCTCTTCCCCATCGATCCTAAGCCAACAACAAGAAACTTCACACTTTTCACTTCCTATCATTTGCGCAAGCGTATGCCAAACATTTTCCTCTCCTCAGCTTATCAAAATGCCCCTTAAAAACTCACCTTCCTTCCTCAGTCGTTGAACCCTCCCAGATGCTCTTGAGCATTTGAAACCTCAAAGAACCTGTCGTTCCGAATTAGACCAACAGATGTTCGAAAAGGATTTATAAAAGCAAAAACTGAAACAACACGATTTGGAAGGCAATTGTGGGGTTAAGCTAAACGATAGTTGCGATAGTACAAGCAAGAATGACTTCAGAGCGGTTGCCTGGAAAGGTCCTAATGAACATCCTGGGAAAGCCCGTGCTGTGGCATATGGTCACAAGATTGAACGGATCAGAATTGATTGAGAAGGTTGTTGTCGCCACCACCACGAATGAAACAGACATTCCCATAATAAGATTCTGCGACGAAAGGGGAATTGGTGTATATGCTGGCAGCGAAGAGAACGTTCTGGATAGATACTACAAAGCAGCAAGCCATTTCAGTGCAACAGTAATCGTTAGAATAACCGCCGACTGTCCACTAATTGACCCGAAAATCGTCGACAGAGTAATCCAACACTACTTAGAAAACAAGAATAAATTCGATTATGTGAGTACCAATCACCCCACCACATTTCCTGATGGGTTGGATACGGAAGTATTCTCCTTTGAGGCTTTAGAGAAAGCCTGGAAAAACGCAAAAAAACAATACGAAAGGGAACATGTGACTCCGTACATATGGGATCAACCTGAAAAATTTGGAATTGGCAACGTTGAGAACGATCAAGATCTTTCTGCCACAGAGAGATGGACTTTGGATTATGAAGAGGATCTTGAATTCGTCAGAGCTATTTATGCGAACCTGTACAAGGAAGGAAAGATATTCGGTATGGAGGACGTACTGAAGCTTCTCAAGAAGAAGCCTGAACTCCGAGACATAAACAAAAAGTACCTAGGATTCAATTGGTATGCATTACAAAAACACCTAGATGAACTGAGGACCGTGGACAGATCAAAATACGAGCTTGATAAGGGCAAAGAAACTGGTAAGAAAACATAGATTGCATTGATCACATTAACTTTTCTTGATCATCTTTTCAATTAGACTGGCTACTCTTTCTGTCGCCTTTCCATCTATCTTGTACGTATGTTCAAACACAAACTCCGCTCCGGCCCGTTTCAACGCTTCCCTAACCTTAGCATCATACAAAGCCTTTCTGATCGCTGGACCCAAGTCCTCTTTCCTATAGACCCTCAATGTGACTCCCTTGAAATAGGGCGCAGGATCTCTTCCCTTAGCAAGATAGGCGGTGACACCCAACTTTCCCAGTATTGTCGCCTCAAGAATCACAGTAGAGTAGGATGCTACAAAGAGGTCGCAGGCATACAAGGCTTCGTTCGTATCCGCCCTTTTCGAAAGTATTGCTCCCCTAGCGTTCTCTTCTCTCACAACTTCTCTGTACCACTCTCCTATCTCTGCTGGATGGGGTTTTATGACGACCTGGAGTTCAGGAAAACCTTTCAAAGCCACCAAAACGCATTTCAAGAACGCTTTTCCGTCCGGTATCGGCAAGTTCTCAGTTACCACAAGAACCAACTTTTTCTTCGGGTCTAATCCCACCTTCCTGCAAAATGCATCGCGATCATAAAATCGGCTTGCCTCAACCAAAGCATCATACCGCGGCTGCCCAGTCACAACAACACTGTCATGAGGATACGCGCCTGCCTTTGTCAGAAGATCAAAATAGTAGGGCCCAAACACTGCAGTCTTGTCTGGAATCGGACAGAACGGCGAACCAATATCACCAGATTCAGAGATACTGCCTTTCCAAGATACATAACCCTTGTGTACACGCCCAACTGTGCCATGCTGAAGAGCCATCGTCGGAATCTTCCTCAACCTTCCTGCAACCATAATGGATTTCTGAACTATGCCGTGCTCACTACTCACCAAAATGAAGTCGGGACTTTCTTCTTCGACCAGTCTTCCGGCCATCTCAATGGATTTTGCTACGTAACCGAAAATATTGTCAAAATAATAAGGCAATTCGTCTTCCCAGCCAACTCGTTCTAGATTTGATATCAGTCTTTCCTCTCGAGAAGCCTGTCGCCAGACATTGTGGAAAGATCTTTTCGTGTCATTTTCCATCTTCCATATCTTCATCGACCAGTAACTGTTGAATTCCCTGTGAATCAGATTCTTTTGTTGATATTTCATCCTATTAATCATCGTCTTAACGCCGGACAACAAGTCTGCCTTCAATGGCGTCACCGTGACCACTCTGAAGCCTTTTTTCTGCAGATCGCGTATGATCGAGTCAAAGAAGAGATCCCCTTTCCATCGTCCTCCAGTCGCAGAACTCATGTTCCTCCAGTCCCTGTCGTGGACGGTAATCATGACGGTTTTACCGTTTCCCATAGGGCTTTTGCCAAGAAGCGAAGAGATAGTTCGACATGTCAAAAAAGTGGTGAAGTCATAGATAAAGTCGGCAAGAGAGAAGATCAGCGTGTTCTTGGTTAGAGATCTGATGAGACTCGTGGTCCTTACACGGTGGAAAAACCTGAACCTTATGAACCACCACAACGCGACACCCTTGTAAGCTGTTAGATCTATGAGGGCTTTTCCGTCTGTCTTCGATTCCATCGTTTCTTGTTCCAAAGTCACCCATTTTCCCGGCCGAAACTCCTCCATGCTTGAACCTCAGGCTCAGGTTTATAACAGCCCACAATATCGACACCGTACTATTCAAGCTATCGGTGTTGTCAGAATTCGCGTATCGTCATGATTCACAGCTTGAAAAAGAGCGCGTTCACAATCTTTCGTTTCGCCCACGCCATCCCCAATCAGAATCCATAAAGAGTTTATATACAATGCTAATGTTTCAATCTAAGAGGCAGACGGAGACTGATTTGATAAAGCTACGCATCGACGTTGATTACCCCTTTCCTTCGAGGTGGAAAAGCTTTCTCTACGTAGCTTTTGGCCTAAGGATAAGCAATGAGTACCTGAAAAATCCAAAGATAATCGCAAGGATGATTAATGAGTCACCTGAAGACATTGAGGCTCACTGGTTTTTCACCCCAAAAACAATCCCAGACGCGCAAATGTTTGCACTTCTGAACAACAGCAAGCATAGAGTCGAGCTTCATGTCGTAAATGACCCTCTCAAAGAATTGGGGAACTTGGAAAGAGCAACAGGCAAGAAGGCAAACTACTACACCATCCATGGAACTGCTCGCTTGCTCACGAGAATAATGTGGAGACGATGGAAGAGCAAAGAACCTACCATTCCACAAAACTTCAGACTACGTTCTTTTCACGATTATCCAACGTTTGGTCTCGACAAGGTATGCTATGCACATACGACAGATCAAGCCGTAAGAATCGCAGAAGACTACCTCGCAAAAGGGTATGCCTTGTACTTCCATCCCATATGGCTATTCCAAAAAGGAACGATCAACCAAAGAAGCGCTTTCTACCAAGCGTTGAAGACTATCTTTAGAGTAGACAGCGACCTTGAACCTGTAATCTTCCGCAAAAAAACCTTCTTCACAATTGCAACCCACGCAAGGGAATATGAGACAGACATCATTCCGCATAAAGAGTTCCTTGAAAAAATAAGGGAAAGAGGAGCAGACATCTTTATCATCCTCGAAAGAAAATGGTGCAACACCCTGCCCAAACCACCAGAGTCTTGGGTAAAAGCAGATGACAACGTTGCACTTCTCACTATAACATCTTATGATGATTGGTTGAAAAACGTAGGCAAGAAGACGCGGAACATGATCCGTAAGGCAGAAAAGAGCGGAGTAAGAACGCTTGTCGTCACGCCCGATGAGGAATTGGCAGAAGGCGCCTGGAAAATCTACAATGAAACCCCCATACGGCAAGAAAGAGCCTTCCCAGCCTACGGAATATCTTTAGAAACTGTCAAAGAATACGTTCTGTCACCGCAAAACTGCACTTACATAGGCGCCTACATACAAGACGAACTTGCCGGATTCATCAGACTTCTGCACGCCAAAAACATAACAATAATGTCCCAGATACTTACGATGCAGAAACACTGGGACCTAGCCTTGAACAACGCATTAGTCGCAAAATCTGTTGAAGTCTGCGCCAACAAAGACGAAAAATGGCTCATGTACGCCAGAATGGGAAATCACCCAACATTAGACAACTTCAAAAGAAGCAACGGGTTCATCCAATTCCCCTTAACACGCTACTATATACCTCTAACAGAAAGGGGCAGGATAGCCATAAAACTAAACCTCCACAGGGAAATAAAGGATGTCCTACCGAATTCAATAAAATACCGCCTTATTCCAATCTATAACTGGGTGAGCAGAACCAGAATGAAGACTAAGATTCGTTTCAAACCAAAACCCGAGTCATAGAGCCCCTTGATCAAGCATGGTTTTGGGCTGCATTGTTTCAAACAGGCATGCCCCAACTATGGTATTATGATAGCTCTCGATGGTCTTCTTGAGATTTAGATCGAATAATGGCTGCTACGCCGTTGAAAGAATTCCTCAGCATTTGCAGAGCGCGTTGGAGACAGAACCTGTTGGTAATAAGCTCTATAAAGGAGAATAAAAGAGAATTGTAATGAATATTCTGAAGCGTGTGGGAAAGATATGATTATAATGTTTCATCGTATAGCAAACCAGCCTAGATGTTGTCCAATAAAGAGGTTTGAACATCAAGTAAAGTTTGCGAAGAAGATTGGAGCCACATTGACTTTTGATGACAGTCTCAAAGAACATTATACTATTGCATTACCGGTCTTAAAGAAATATAACATGAGAGGCTATTTTTTCGTAATCACTAACTCTCAAAAACAGATGACAACAGCCCATAAGATTTGGCTATTGCTAGATAGAGCGGACACTTTGATTAAGCAATTTGATGTGCGCAAAGAAAAATTCTTACCTTCGAACTGGTATGTCTATGATTCCGTAGGTGTTGCTAATCTCAAATTTTACTTTAACACGCACCAAGAAGATCTAGATCAGGTTTTTGGCCGGTACTTTGACGAACAGGAAGAAATCGAGAAACTCTATATGAATTGGGATGAAATATCCGAATTGCATGAAAATGGTATGAGAATAGGAAATCACACACACACACATCCAATATTATCCAATTTGTCTAATGAAGATCAGGAAAATGAAATAAGACTTTCTACGAATATCATAAAGAAAAGAATTCAAAAACCAATTGCTTTTGCCTATCCATTGGGTATGTATAACAAGTTTACTCTCGAATTGTTGAAAAAATACAGGTATCGTTTGGCGGTTACGACTGAGCCAGAAGATCTATTGTTATTGAGGAGGATAGATACAAACGAGTTCTATTGAATTCAGAACGCTAGAAGAGAAAGACTTTCCAGAATGGTGCACTCTACAAGCCAAAGCATATGGGAAAAACAATGTCTTAACTGACAAAGGCTTTCTTCATTGGTATCTGAAGAAAAACCGAAAATATGAGACGATCATTGCAGTTGATGGAAAAGCAATTGTCGGCGCTTACGGTGTTTTACAAGCACTATTGAGAGTGAAAGATTCAGTTTACAACTTTTGCTGGTGGGTTAGCGGAATCGTATTACCTGAGTACAGAAATCAGGGAATCGGAAAAACCTTTGTTAGAATTCTACTGGATAAATTCGACGTGTGCGGCGGAATAGGATTTAATCCAAGTGTCAGAAAAAATTATATCCGATTTGGCTTAAAGCAATTTGACTTCAAAACATTGAGACGTTTCACATTGCTTCTCAATACAGAATCTTATTCACTGATACGGGAGAAGTTCAAAGAGGAAATGAGAGTGCTTTTGCCTATTAGTACTGATACTGAAAAGGTAAACTATCCAATCGAAAACTTGAAGTCATTTAACAATTCTGTGGTTAGCTGTTTTAATGAAATGAAACATCGTGTAAAAGTGAACACACATAGAACTCCTGAATATCTCAACTGGAGATATATCAAGAACCCTAAAATACAATACGAGTGTAGTGCAGTTCTTGAGGATGAGAAATACAAAGCCTATGTTGTTTCAAGACATGAAAGATTTTATCCAACAAAATTGTTCGCTACAAGACTCATAGACCTCGTTGGTTCACCAGAATTTGCCTCTGAACTAATAGCACATGAAATCAATAAGGCAAGGCAAAGAAATGATGCTTTTCTTGATTTCTCTTTCACTGGCAATTTCTACGAAAAGATATTGGAACATCACGGCTTTTCAGAAATTCTTGGAGATCATTATGGTGCGTTGCCGCTTGTTTCTTCTCCTACGGAATACCGAGAAAATGAAGAGTTTATTTGTTTGGGAAGCAAGCGTTTTCCAGATTTGTTCGGTGATATTGAATTTAACGACCTTTACTTTACTCGTGGTGACTCTGATAGAGATCGCTATAACAAACTCCCGAACCGCTGAAAGAACACGGGAAGCGTCGAAAGAACACAAAGAAAGACAAAGAACCTAGTCGAATACAAAGGCTTGTCTAGGTCTCCTGCGAATTTCTTCAATATTAATTTTGGTGCTCCGTCTTCGTCAAATCCTGTAAGAATGACTTGAGTCATTTCAAATTTCGTGCCTATGTTCTTTTGCCACGTTCTGAATTTCTTCTGGAATTTCAGAAGTCTCAGAATCACATTGAGGATTGCCACCAATAAGGCAGATCGTAACAAGAGGGTTGTAAAAATTAGGGTCTTCAAAGTCTTGCGTTGTTTGCCAAATCTCCTTGCCGTTCTTGGAGAATATTGATTTCTTGTTCTTCATTGTCCATCACCTCAAGATAGTTAAGAGTCTACGCCATAATTCCAAGGTTGAAAGCCAGAACTTGCATTCGCCAAAGTTGTCGTTTTCGTGTGCAAAAATGGGTAGGCGCGCGGAGTAGCGCGGAACCAAGGGCTTATGGCATGCTCTTAGAACTTTCTTGATATTCAGATCGAAGAATCGCCGCTACTCCGTTGAATGAATCCCTTAGCATTCGTCCTTCTTTTGTCTTGGCAGAAACTATTTCCACGTCTGCGCTTGATTGTTCCGCTAGTTCGACAAAATTCTCAGTAAGATCTTGAATCTCGGTTATGCTCAGAAAAGCGGCCGTCCCGCACTTTGAACAATGTTTTATGAGCAAGTTTTGCTCAGGTCTCGTTGTCAACTGATTTTCTACGGTCTGCTGTTCCTCATAACTGCAAACGTCACACTTGGCAAAAATCCGCAATTGTTTCAACCCTTCCGAAAGCAGAAGATTTCTGACAGCACGATCTTCTAAAGCTCGTCTAACCTCTTTCTCCCCATATTTTGCTAATCCTGAGTTGTGCTCGACTTCAGCGAGAAAACCTTGCATCACCTTTTTTTCTTCCACGTAGCGTTCGCGAACCAGCCGAGAAAGCACACGTGTACTAGATGGATTCAAGGGGTACTTGAAACCAACCAAAGTGCGCAGTCCCTCCGAGAGCACTCGCTTCAAAACAGGATATGGTTTAGCAAAAAGAACGGGCAATTGAGAAACTGCTTTCGCTCCCGCTAGCGGGATACGCGTGTACTTCAAGAACTCCTCCCGGTATTCATTGTACACATTTACGTCGTAAACTCCTTCCGACCTTAAATCTAAAAGGATTGAGATAGAGCGATCAATAGTAAAAGCCTTTATGACCAATTCTTTGTCATGCTTTGAATAGACATCTGGCAGCGCAACTACCGTTTTTTTCCAATTGGTCCACACCTGAAAGAAATTGCGTGTCCAGCCGCTTTTTCCGGATGAAGCTATGGAGGGCCAGCCTGTGAACATGACGTCAATGGCCTTCAGACCTGCCAAAAACTCAAAAATCGCCGCAAAATGTACCCAGCCTGTGCCAATGTAGTTCTCCAGAATTTCTGGCATCCATGCTTTTGTGGGCGAAATGGAAAAGCTCAGAGTACCCACGTTCGAAAATAACTCCAAGAAGACGTCTCTTGCTGATGTGTACCGCTTGTTATGTACAGATGTTGCATAGTACATAGCCACACTCAAGACCAAGAGATCCAAGTCATTCTTACCGAGAATGCTGTATACCCTCTTAACAGAATTGGGCAGGAGTCTCCGCCTATCACCGAGTGGCCAAACGTACTTACTTGAAGCCATTTTCACAGCATTAACTCGATTCTGATCGAAACCCAGATTCTTGTCATTTGACCTGTAATACAGCGGCGGATAGACTTCTTTCTTGAATGAAGATAACATCTCGATAGTGTTGTCTGTGGAGGCATTGTCTGAAACGTAAATGGGTATTTCGTATGGCCTAACCTGCGGCATTAGCGAGTTTAGGCATCCTATTAGATAACGCGCGTTGTTACGGGTTGGTATGCATATTGAAATCAACGGATCATGATCCATGACAATTACCCGCGCCTCATGTGTCGACCGCTTTTGAGAACGAAGTAAACGAATTTATCATGTATTGGATCTGTCGTGCAGCGATTCCTGGCCACAATCCAATCCAAAAAGTGTTCATGCATATT
>Ga0315296_10005219_pt1 | contig 10416 bp, 7 predicted proteins | sample YL17G14_18_MG_FD_203921 | JGI IMG/M metagenome (GOLD analysis project Ga0315296, IMG submission 203921) | Sediment microbial communities from Yellowstone Lake, YNP, Wyoming, USA - YL17G14_18 | ecosystem: Environmental > Aquatic > Freshwater > Lake > Sediment | place: USA: Wyoming | collected... | reverse complement strand
CAACTCCTCCTTCAGTCCTGTTTCTGGATATGGAAACATGTGAGCCCTCTCCGACGGAAAACTGACATTCACTTTCTCGTCAATTTTGAACCATTCTCCTATCATCGAGGGTTTAACTATCACAATCATGTCTTGATTTTCGAGAACAATTTCATATCGTACATTTGTTCCCTCAAAAGTCACTCTTTCCACCACGCCGGAAATTGAATTCTTTCCCTTCATTCCGTTTTCGACTACAAAAGCTTCAGGCCTGATAGCCAGAACCACTCTTTCACCTTTATTCAAGCCATTGCTGACGGCTTGGACTCTTATTCCTCCACGAAGCTCTATTAATGTTTCCTTGTTGTCTCTCTCCAGGACATATCCTTCCAGGAAGTTTGACTCTCCTATGAAGTTGGCTACAAACACGTTTTCAGGCGACATATAAAGCTCAATAGGAGTACCAACCTGCTTGATTTTACCCTTTTTCATCACCGCAATTTTGTCAGAGATTGCCATAGCCTCAGCTTGGTCGTGAGTCACGTGAATCGCTGTCAACCCCAGGTCCTTGGTCATTTTTCTTATTTCATACCGCAGGTCGTTCCTCACTTTTGCGTCCAACTGTCCAAGTGGTTCATCTAAGAGCAGAAGTTTGGCTCCAGCTGCCAAGGCTCTAGCTACAGCTATCCTTTGCATCATTCCCCCGCTGAGTTCATTGGGGAAAGCATCTAGACGTTCATCAAGTCTGACCATTTCAAGAACTTCGTGTCCTATAGTACCCGCTTTCTTCATGTCAAAGCCTTTGACTCTTGGGCCATAAATGACGTTGTTCCAAGCATCCATATGTGGGAAAAGAGCAAAAGTTTGGAAGACGAATCCGATGTCTCTGTCTTCTGGCGGTACATCGTTTACCAACTTGTCTCCAATGTAGATTTTGCCCTCGTCAGGTTGGATCAATCCTGCGATAAGCCTAAGTAAGGTTGTTTTACCACAACCGCTTGGACCGAGAAGGGCAAAATATTCTTTGTCATGAACGTGGAGGCTAACGTCGTCTACGGCGACAAGCTTGCCAAACTTTTTTGTCACGTTTTCAATGCGGACGTCAGGCACCGATCAGTCTTCCTCCACATACTGTCTGACCATTTGAAGGTACTGACAGATTACAGGCTGTTTATTAATCATGTTAATATCTTCCCTTCCCTTTAACGGCAAATCTCAATGTTAACAATATGAGGAAGGAGAACAATATTAGAAAACCGCTGCCTAAACCCGTTTCCAAAGAAGTAAACTGTTCAGGATGCTTGACCCAGTTCACAAGAACGACAGGTGCGGTCTTCAAAGTGGTGACAACAGCGACGGTTGCACCGGTCTCGCTTACGCTTCTCGTGAAAACCATTATGGCACCTGAAAGTATTGAGTATTTGGTCAACGGTAAGATTATTGTTCTGAAAACCGCTAGTGGCTTGGCTCCAAGCGTTCGCGATGCTTCTTCCAGGTCAAAGCTAATTCTTTCAACAGCCGCAGACATTGATCTCACGAAGTAGGGATAGGTAATTGCCACATGAGCGAAAATCAACAACCAGATTTCCGGGATGAAAGCGAAGTTCGCCTTCCAGAAGATTGCAAGCGAGACTCCTAGGGCTATCGACGGAACGACCAACGGTATATTAACGAGCACATCCAGTATTCCTGAGATCAGTGATCCAAACTTTTTCCTGGCAATCATGATTGCCATGGGCAAACCCATTATAACATTCAGAATGGTAACAACTCCCCCCAGAAGATAGGATGTGATTAGACCCTGCCAAAACTCTCCCCAAACTCCCGAGCCTGACAGAGACTTCGGCAAAGTGTCAGTCAAGACCGCTCCAAACGCTGGAAGTGCCACAAACAGCGCTGGAACGAGCACAATCACAAGGAAGATGACAAGTGTGACGGTGTCTCTGGAAGAAGCTGCTCTTGAATAGCTCAGTTTTCTTTCAAAGGTTGGCCAAACTCTTCTTACGGGCAACTTCAGTCTTGGCCCGAGAACTCTGATGACAAAGAAGATTCCTATTGCAACTGCTATCAGTATGAAGCTCGCAAAGACTGTTGACCCTTCGTAAACAGCTTGAGTAACCGTGCCAGCCGCAAAGTCGTTTTTCATGTTTTGTATGAATACAGGTCCGTTCTCGAATAATCCCGCGACTATGAATGTGGCGCCTGTTTCTGATATTGACCTTGCGAATGCAAGAATAAAAGCGGCTATTAATGATGGTTTTATGATCGGGAAGATCACTGTTCTCGACGCCGTAAGTGGTGGTGCTCCAAGTGTTCTTGAGGCGTTTTCATATTCTCTTTTGTAGTCTAGTAGTGCTCCGACTACAACTCTGACTACGATTGGATATGAGAATGCGAAGTGTAGGAGAACGACAAGGAGCCATCCTGGTGATACAAGTGAGCCTCCAAACAGCGCCGATATGCCTTCAGGTTTGCTCCAAAAAAGGAGTAATGAGTATCCAAGCACTGCTGTAGGAACAATGAACGGGATGTCAGACAACGTGTCCAATATGTTGATCCATTTTGACTTTCTACGCGCAATAAGCCATGCCATCGGAACGCCTGTCACGAGGTCTATTGCTGAGACAAGCAGAGCTACTGTGAAGGAATTTTCAACAGCTGTGAGTGCGCGTGACACGCGGTCTGGTTGACTCAGAACCTGTTGCATTGTGTCCCATTTTAGAAATATTCCAAGTATAGGCGGCAAAAGAATCAAGGCGAAAAACAGCGCTACTGCTATGAGGTATACTGCGTACTTGACGCTTTTCTTTGAGGATAGATTGTCCAATGCCGTGCGCACGCGCGCTGTAATCTCGCGTCTTGACAAGTCAATTCTTTCCGTCAGCGCTTCTGCACTGTTTGATTTTCTCTTCTTCACTTATGGTTTTTGTTCATAAGTTTTCCGTACTGGAAAGTGTCAGTTCGCCCGTCGAGTCACGTCACAGCTTACGCTCTATTGACTCTCTGTTTCATCATCCACACGGAAGGGATGTATGAGAAAACTTAAGGCTTTTTGTGCTTCAAAGTCTTGGTGCATGTTGTGTGAAGTTTTAATATCTTGCCTTTTACATGTTCATTGTGAGGTTTGTCGTTGAAGTACAGTCTGATTGCTGAGACTTATGAGAAGATCGAGGCAACAACGAAAAGGTTGGAAATGACGGATTTGCTCGTTGATCTTCTGAAAAAGACGCCGCAGGAAGTCATAGATAAGGTTGCGTATTTGACCCAGGGAAGAATATACCCCGATTTTGTTGGCATAGAGATTGGTGTAGCTGAAAGACTGGCAGTGAAGGCTCTGGCAAGAGTTTCAGGGAGTAGAGAGAGTTCGATAGAAGAAGATCTGAAGAAGACTGGTGACGTAGGTGAAACAGGGCGCAGGTTTGCAGCTAACAAGAAACAGGTTACTTTCTTCCAGGAGCCATTGACCGTTCAAAAAGTGTATGAAACACTTGACAAGATGGCGAAGACTTCAGGGTCCGGTGCGGTTGACACGAAGATGGCTCTTTTGGCTGGGTTGTTGGCGGCAGCATCTCCAATTGAAGCCAAATACATCCTTCGGACGGTCACAGGTAATCTGCGTTTAGGAATAGCTGACATGACGGTTCTGGATGCGTTGGCTCTAGCCTATGGAGGCGGTAAAGAAGCGCGCGAGTACATTGAACGCGCGTACAACATCTGCTCTGACCTTGGAAGGGTTGCTAGGACCATTGTTGAAAAAGGACTTGACGCGATCAAGAGCTTTGAAGTTTCAATAGGTGTGCCAATAAGACCCATGTTGGCTGAAAGACTTGGTTCTCCTGAGGAAATTCTTGAAAAACTCGGCGGCAAATGTGTAGCCGAATACAAGTATGACGGTGAACGTCTTCAAGTTCACAAGCAAGGTGATGATGTCACGCTTTTTTCTCGTCGCTTGGAAAACATATCGGGCCAATACCCTGACGTCGTCAAGCTGTTTAGGCAGTATGTCAAGGCTGAGGAAGCTATTCTTGAGTGTGAATGTGTGGCTGTTGATACGGACACGAGCGAAATGCGCCCGTTTCAGGAGCTTATGCATCGCAGACGCAAGTATGAGATTGAGACGGCTATTGAGGATTATCCTGTTTCTGTTTTCATGTTCGATGCACTCTACGTTGACGGAAAAGACTTGACCTTAGAACCTTATCCTGTAAGAAGAAAGTTTCTTGAAAAAACGGTCAAAGAAGGTGACCGCGTCAAACTTGCCAACAGCATGATCACGGACAATGCGGATGAGCTTGAGAAATTCTTTCTGGAAGCTATTGAGGATGGTTGCGAGGGTTTAGTATGCAAATCCGTTGCCAAAGACTCGGTGTATCAGGCTGGGGCCCGTGGGTGGTTGTGGATAAAGTATAAGCGTGATTATAAGAGTGAAATGACTGATACGGTTGATTTGGTTGTCGTTGGAGCTTTTCATGGTCGAGGAAAAAGAGCTGGAGCCTACGGTGCTCTGTTACTGGCGGCCTACAACTCTGAAAATGACACGTTTGAGACAGTAACGAAGTGTGGGACAGGTTTCACAGACGAGGATTTGGCGAAGCTTCCTAAGATGTTGGAGAAGCACATCGTGGCTCATAGACATCCGCGGGTAAATTCAACATTGGAGGCGGATGTTTGGTTTGAACCTATCATTGTGATAGAGATACTTGGTGCTGAAGTGACGTTGAGTCCCATACACACTTGTGCCATGGATTCGATTCGCAAGGAAAGCGGACTTGCTATTCGTTTTCCACGGTTTACAGGGAATTATAGGGTTGACAAAGCACCGGAAGATGCCACGACGTCTACTGAGATAGTTGAAATGTACCGTGGTCAGTTGAAGAAGATAAGTGAGAGCTGATGTTTTTAGTTTGACAAGAATTTTGGGCTTAGCACTTGGGAGCTTTTGGCAAAGACACCATGTTTCCGCAGAATTTTGCTGCTGATGATATCGTGGTCGCTTGGTTGGTTGAACCTATTTGAGATTTTGAGTGTGAGCTATGTGACCTGCCTATCTGTGCACTATACTCTTCAAGAGGCGAATTGACGTCGGTTTTTCCTGTGTAGTTTGCGTTTGGTTGTTGTGAAGACGGCGGCCAGTATGGCGACTGTGGTAAAGTATGGTGTTAGAGTCTTCTCAGTTTTGGGTGTTGTTACTGTGTAGCCTCCGACGACGTAGGAGAAGTGGACTGTGAAGTTGAGTATGTCCCATACGGTGGTGCATGATACGTCAACCGTAGCGATTGACATCCAGACGCCTTCAACGCTGGGATCTGGGCGTATTTTGAATTGGGTTGTTGCGATGCCGTTCTCGTCGGTCATGCCGATTAGTATAGCAATTGTTTCGTTGTATGTGTTTTGAACTTGGAATGCGACTGGCACACGCTGAATTGGAAAGTTGTTGTATGTGGCGTTGGCATACAGGATCACTGCTTCGCCGGCTGCGAATTCTCCTCCAGACACGTTTGAGCCTGTTCCATTTTTTTGTGTGTAGAGGTCTACGCGTCTGGGGTTAGGAGGTGGGGGTGGAAGTTGCACGTATTTCCAGAAATACATTGCTCCTTGCGTGTTGTAATCGATTGGTTGGTGTACGAAGTTCAGGATGGCGTCCGGTGTCGCCATTTGGAGGCTAGACGAAATAAGCGATGTAGGCTTCCAAATATTGGGCAACAGTGTAGCCTCGGTGGTCGTTACCAGACTTGTTGACGTTCCACTGTCTCTCTCAGACGCAGAACTCAGCACTCAGTTTACCAAAGAAGTCGGTCCAGGAACCGTTACAGGCATTACAAACATGTCTGGTTCTGGTGTACGCTTTGATTTCTCTGATCTAGACCCATCAACCGGCACCATTGTCGGAAACAACTTCCCAGTGAGTGCATTTGCCAACGGTGCATGGAAAGACTATGGCAACGGCTTTGCAGGACCATATGACTTCTCAGCATATGCATGCTACAAACTCGCCTTCACCAACGTTGGAACGGACTCGGTAAGCATCGCACTAGCTATGAACACTGGCTGGACGGTTGCGCCATGGGGAACTCCCCAAACGGACACCTTCTGGCAGAGCAGCTGGACAACACTCGCCCCAGGAGAAACCAAAGTTGTCAAACTTGACTTCTGGAGCGCCGATGTGGCGAATGCATTGGACGACCCTAACGCGGCTTGGCAATATCCTGACTGGACTTCAAACGTCATAGTAAGGAGACTAGACGAGGTAGCAACATAGAATTTAACATGAAAGGAAATGGCGCTGGATCAGTCGTGGTCAAAAGCTTCTTTGACGTCTGCCTGACATTCACAGACCCAGAACTCAATGCAAACTTTGCAGCAGAGACGGGTCCTGGAACTGTTACATCGATCACTGACATACCCGATCCAAGGGTACAGTTCAACTTCACAGGGCTCTCATCGACAGGCACCGTCGTCGGAGACAACTTCCCGGTCCACCAGGCGGCAGGCGGCTCCTACAAGACTTACGGCATAACGAACCCGTTCTCAACTTACGGCGACTTCTCAGCATACACCAAACTCAAAGTCTACTTCACAAACGTCGGAACGACTTCGGTCAAGGTGAACCTTAAACTTAACACCGGATGGACCGTACCGCCTCCTGAATATGCTGCAGGTTGGCGCGACACCTTCTGGCAAGCGTCATGGACTACTCTAGCACCAGGAGAATTCAAAATCGTAACACTCGATTTCTCTTCAGCTGAAGTGTACAATGCATGGGACGAAAAAGAGTTCACACCATATGCAGATGGTACAACAGGCGTGCCAATATGGAGACTGGACGAGGTCAGCGACATCGGCTTCCAAGTACAAGGCAGCGGCAGCGCGTCAATAATCGTCTCAGGCGCCGCGGTTGCGCGCGCGCATGCTCGTCCGGCAAGAAGTTGCGTGTCCAGCTCGATTCCCATGTGCTATAAATACTAGTTGTGGCAAGAGGAAACGTGGGGAGCGGCTGACTTTCCTGACGAATCAAGAAGGCAGTAAAACGCCGAAAATGCCCTGCGACAACTGTCCAGAGTTCAGGGGCGAAGGTTTCTGCAGGAAGTATCGGATTTTCCTTCGAGACGAATCTTCTAAAGAGTCTCACAGTAAACAGTGCGGCAAATGGTACAAGGATGGGCTGAAGTAAGCAGTTTCCACATAGCACGCTTTTTTTCTACGAGGGTTTTGTAACAATTATTAATTTTGGACTCACTTCTGCCTACGTTGGAAGAATAGCAAAGTGTAACAAGTTACTTTGCGCGCGCGGCCAACCCAGCGGAACCCTAACTTCAAACCCGCATCCGCACGTCTCGAAACCTATTCCTCTGACTTTTGTTGCTTTTTGCAAAAAATCAGCCCGGACGCGTCCAAACCAACTTGAGAACGGAAATCCTTGGGCAGCAGTCGAACAGGCGTCTCTACGGACGTAGAGACACATCACCAATGTTTTCCCTTGCTTGCAAGTCTTTCAGCCTTTCCGTTTCAAAAATGTTTTTTTAGATTCGACGAAACCGACGGATTCGACGAAGCCGACGCATTCGACGAAATCGACGAATTCGAGAATTTGTACGAAATGGCAAAGTTTTTATTGTTCCTGCGCTTCGACTCTCAGTGAAGAAGCGGGAGCCATCCGAAAAGGTAAAAAACGCGCAGCCTTAAAATGCGCTTAATTTTTCGGCATCGCCTCAACAACCATGGGTGAGACTATGCGCAGAATATATTCTCAAGATGAAAAGAGAATCATCGAATTGTGGTTTGAAGGTGTTTCTCGAGACGAGATCGCAAAGAGGGTTCATAAATCAGGGAGCACAGTATCTAGCGTCACAGCGTCGCTGCCTCCTTGTCTACAACCACTTCGAGACCTGAGCGTGGAGCTTACTAAGTGCAAGATATCTGCGTTTGAAGCCTCGAAAGGAGCCAAACTGCTGAGCAAACTTGGTGAGCCAGGAATCGACCTTGCACAAGTGCCCCGTTTCATTCAAACCGTAAACAAGCTCTCGGAAAGAAGCGATTACGAGCCCAAACAAATTGTGACGGCCGCGATACAACTCAGTAAGCTTGAAGAAGACTCTGGAAAATCATATTTGGAAGTGAAAAAGGAATTCGAAACTAACCTCAAAGAAAACTCGGAACTGAACCGAAAGAACTCTGCCCTCCGGAATGGAATAGTCCAGCTTGAGCGAACGCGAAAAAGGAAACTCACGCAGTGCAAGGTCACAGAAAAAAGGCTGAAAGACTACACCGAAACAAAGCAATACCTGCGTCGATACGGCATCACCCTCACGGACCCAGGAGCGCTTCGTGCTTACCTCGAAAACATGCGCCAAACCGGAGGCAAACCCGCGAATTTCGCCAAGTTCACACGGAACTTCGGCTCTCTTAGCGGCAGAATAACCTACCTCACAAACCAGAAACAGGCGAGAGCCAAAGAACTGAGCGCCTTCAAAGATGAAATAACAGCCAACAAACGAGTATTGGAACATCAGAAAACCGAGATTCGCCAAATGGAAGAAGACAAGGCTAAGAAGGAAAATGCAATCGCGAAAGAAATCGAAGATCTTAGGGCAAAAGAGTGTGAACGTAAAAGCAGTCTTCAAACCGAAACCAAGAAACTCGCTGACGTATTAGGCGTGAAGGCAGAGACGGAAGAGATTTCGAAGGCTATTGAAGCTCTCAGGAAGAAACGCGCCGACCTCGACGATCAGGTATCGAGAGAGGAAAAAGCCCTTAAGGAAATTGAAGGAAAAATCACAGAATTGACTCGGCAACTCCAAACTCTCAGGGACGGAAAAGCAAAAGTCGAACGAGAGATAGTCGAAAGACTCAAAATCAAAAACTACGAAACGGAACTTGAAGAAGCCATAACAAATTTGGAACAGCAAAAAACCGGCTTAGACAAAGAATTAGCGGAAAAGAAGGATAAGCTGGCCCTTGGAGACACCGTGACAGACTTCTTCACCCGAAAAACCGACTATGACTTTGACAAATACTGTTCATTTATAGATTACGTCAAGAAGCTGAGACAAGAAGACGGCCAAAAATACGCCAAGTTAATAGCGATTTCAATGGAGAAGATACGGACGGAAACAGTAGAGGACCTGAAACAAGACTGGATATTCAGAGAGCTAAACGAGACACTGTGGGACTGGAAAGAAAAGCTCAGAAAGGAAAGAGGCACACTTGAAGGAAAAGTCACAACACTGGAGAAGAATCTAGCCGGAAAGAACGACGAGGTGGAGTCTCTTAGGACACGCGTTAAGCTGCTGGAGGATGTCAAAGTCTTCGTCGATGGACAACCAAAGACAATGGCAGAAATCGAGGAACACGTGAAGAGCTGTTTGAAACAAGAAATAAAAAAGAGGGGAAACGAAGAATTCGACAGGGAACGAGCAAGAATGCAGGGATTAGCGGACTGGATCTACGATAAGGTTACGCAACAGCGCTAGAAACCAATGCAAATGATGCAGAGAGGTTTAGACGCGTGTGCGTCAAGTACCTCTCGACTCGTGCCTGCTTGTCATCAAGAACTGCACTGAGCAATGACGGTTTGACGATCATTATCTAGACTTGCAGTCTCATGCTCAGGACTTTGTCCATCATTCCTGCTTCTCTGAAATACGTTATCAAATACTGTCTAACTTCATTGTGGCCAACATCTTTTCCTACGATCACACCTGCAAGCTCATGTCGGGGTTTTGTCCTGAATTTCGGTTCAATCGATTCCTTATTTACATTGTACTTCTTGATAACCTTGATTTTGAAACGTTCCAACCCGTGTTCGGGACAGCTCATTTCCACCCATATGGCCGCCAACTGCCCTCTCCCCACGTATATATAAGATGTGTCTTCTACTTAAAATCTTGTTGGTCTTAACCTTCAAAACGATATGAAACTGCGTGTGACCGGTTTCAGGGTTTATTGGGATTCTAGGATCGGGGTGCTACTGAGTTTTGCGTTTTGCTGCTTCACTTCTTCCACGAATATATGCATGATTGGCATTAGGACCATGTAGGATATGATCGAAAACAGAGTGACGTAATCGGTTGCTATCGCCTCAAGAGGTGTGAAGGTGCCTAAGAGTGTGACCGCGGCCGTGAAAACTATTGGTGTCAAGAGAGTCTGTGTTTCCCAGAATAATAAGCTGAGAAAAACGCTTTGAGCAACGACAAGTAGTACCTGACGAAAGAGCAGTGCAGGATCCAACGTGAGGTACAACGTGACGGGAAGTGTGTACAGCGTGAACATCGCCGCAACAACGATGGCCGCCCCTGAAAAACCGTAGGCATTTGTAATGTTCGTTTGAATATAGCCCTGAAAAACGGCCACAGTAGCTATGGTTGCAAGCACCACGTTGCCGATAGTGAGCAAAACGTCCCAATTTATTGGACTAGGAAGGGCTTCAAACTCTGACAA
>Ga0315296_10005218_pt1 | contig 10417 bp, 7 predicted proteins | sample YL17G14_18_MG_FD_203921 | JGI IMG/M metagenome (GOLD analysis project Ga0315296, IMG submission 203921) | Sediment microbial communities from Yellowstone Lake, YNP, Wyoming, USA - YL17G14_18 | ecosystem: Environmental > Aquatic > Freshwater > Lake > Sediment | place: USA: Wyoming | collected... | reverse complement strand
AGCACGTGGCCCCCAGCCCTCGCGGGCTGCTGGTCGCCGTGGAGCAGGCCCAGGCTGACCGGCGCCAGCAGGTCACCCTGAGCTATGACGTGTCCATGGAGGACTATTTCAGACACGACTGGTCCACGAATTCGGCCATCGCGGATGAGCGGGACGACGCGCACCGCCGGGGATGGACGTACTTCACGATCAGCGGGCGCATCGGCACACAACCGGTCTCCGGCTTTGGCCGATTGCCCTTCGTGGCCTCCGCCGTCGAGGATTACGGCCCGTCGCTGAGACTGACGGTAGGCGACGGCCTGACGATTCTGGACGCGGGCAACACGGCCCAGATGCGCGACGGGTCCGGCACGATCCTGGGCCACTATCCCGGGCGCAGTTTCTTTCAGGGCCTGGGCCGGCCCTGGAACGGACTGCACACCATCGACACGATCCGACGGGACGCCGCCTTGGCCGGGATTGCCTTCAGCACGAAAGCCCTGCCTGATCGGCAGCGCGTGGAAATCCTCCTCGACAGTCCTCAGATGTCCCTGACCTACCGCGTGCACCTGTACCAGGATTGGATCGAGAGCATCACCTTCAGTAGAGAAGGTGTGACGATAGGAGAATGGGTATTCAGCTATCCGGCACCCGACGAGGCGGACCTACACCGGTTACCGGCCGCCCCGTCGCCGCTGAGCCGCCGGGCGCAGACGCCTGCGCCCAATGGTCTGTGGCTGATGCGCCTGGCGCAAGGATCGCTGGCAAAATGAGAATGACTTTCTGAGGGACGGCGAGAAGTGGCACGGGCATCTTGCCCGTGTGTCCCATGGGCGTCTTGCCCACGGACAAGTGACCGTGTGCAGGGCCAAAATGGCCCTGCGAATCATGGGCAAGATGCCCATGCTACGGTAGGCCGACTTCTCAACTGCCCTCCAAGGAGACATGCCATGAGAACGAGATACAGTGCCTTATTGCTCGTGTTGTCGCTGCTGGCAGTACCGCTGTATGCGGACATTTACGTGGACGACAACGCCCCGGGCGATCCGGTGCCCTTCGATGACCGCCGGTTCGGCGATCCCAACGAAGACGGCTCCGCCGCCCACCCGTTCGACAGTATTCAGAGGGCCATCGATGCGGCCGTGGATGGCGACACCGTCATCGTGGCTCCCGGACGCTACCTCTCTCTCGATCCCTGGCAGTACGGTGAGATCAACTTCAAGGGCAAGAACATCCGCCTGGTCGGCTCGGCGCCCACTGATTTCAGCGTCGTGGAGAAGACGATCCTGTGTGGTGTCGTCATCTTCCGGGGCGATGAAGGCCCCGACTGCCTGTTACAGGGCTTCAAGATCCAGAACCACACCTGCGGCGGCATCCTCGGCAACGGCACCCAGGCCAGCATCAGTCACTGCATCATCAGCGGCAACGGGCCTTGCGGCGGCACCGTCGTCAAGGACTGTTACGGACCGATTTCAAACTGCCTGATCGTCAACAATACGACGTTCCATGACTGCGGCGTGCTGCCGGTGATGACGGGATGCAGTCACCTTGTCAATTGCACGATCGCGGATAACCTCTCGGGCATTAGGCTCGTCGAACAGGGCTTGACCGACGACGGGCGCATCAGGATTCACAATTGCATCATCTCTGGCAATCAAGGTTCGCAAGTGCTGTATACGCGGAATCGGTCGCGATCGGTGACGGCGGAGATTGACCACTGTCTGATTGAGAACTGGGACTCTCTGGGCCTCCTCCGCGCGGGGTACACTACCAGTGGTCATGGCGTGATACCGGATGGCGACCCATGTTTCGTACAGCCGGGCTACTGGGCCGGAGACGTCCTGGTCGAAGGAGACTATCATCTCCAGAGCGAGGGCTGGCGTTGGAGTGAACAGGAGTTGCACGGATCGCACTGGTACTTCGACCCTTCGACCAGTTGCGCCGTCGATGCCGGCGATCCGATGGACAGCTTGGGAGAGGAATTCGAGCGTGCTCCCGACGATCCTGAGGGACAGTGGGGGGGCAATCATGCCATCGATCTCGGCGCCTACGGCGGCACGGAGCAGGCGAGCTTGGCCCCCAATAGCGGCCGGCCGCTCGGGGTCGCCGCCGTGGACCTGCGCGATTACTGGGATTTTGACACCGACCATATGCCGGCCTATATGCCGGTGGACGACCCGGAAGGGAGCCTTCGCCAGATCAGCGTGACGGGGAGCCTGCACTCCTCCGATGGATTCGAGGCCTACAAGATCCGCGACAGCATGGCTCCCGTCCAGTCACGGGACATCTACTGCGTCTATGCCGACTACGCCCTCTACACGACTCAAAACATCGACGCTCTGACTCGCTTGCCGCAGATTTCTGAGCAACTGCACGCCCAGTACCCCCAGTATCTGACGATCGGCTCCACGGTCCAGACGCCGGTAGATCTATTTGTGCTGGGGGCGCCTGCCACCCGGCCTGCTGTCGTGGTGCGCGGCACCCTGGCGGAAGTGATCACCGGCACAGGTCTTGATCTGGGCATGTTCGTCTATGGCGCCTGGCATGATGTAATTGCTTTCCGGGAAAAGATGGCCGATGGTGCTCCGGGTGCGCCAATCACCATCTTCGCACGCGGATTCGGTCCCTTGATGTTGGGTGGCCAACCCGTTGCATACAGTTTTAGCTCTGCAACAAGACGCCGATAGGTCCGTACACTGCACCGATGGAGAATCTGTTAAAGCTACGGAAAATGAGACAAGGTGGCTACTCATGACTGAGTACGGCTAAAAGAGGCGGGCGGAAGGCGATGAAACGCCCGGATCGCCAAACCGTTAACGGTGAGCCGATGATGACTGCTGCCGCCGGCTTCACACTGATTGAGCTGCTGGTGGTGATCTCGATCATTGCGCTGCTCATCGCAATCCTGCTGCCGGCGATGCAGAAGGTGCGCCGGCAGGTCCGGGCCGTGGCCTGCCAATCGAACCTGCGACAGTGGGGAACGGCGCTGGCCATCTACACGGAGGATAACGATGGGCGCTTCCCCGCCGATATGGGGTCTAGTTATGGCGTGTGGTTCATCCGCGGCGGGCTCATCAGCAATGAAGACCCGAACGCGTCCGATGACGCCTTCCACAGATTCCATACGCGGGGGATCGCGTGCTGCCCGATGGCGACCAAACCCGCCGGGATCGGGACATTCAGCGGCACCGCCGATATGGGTGCCGTGTCGTGGCATATCGAGGGAACGATGGGCGCGACATTCGGGGCCTGGGAGATGACGACTCCGCCTCCGCCGTTCCACGCCAGCTATGGCTACAATGGATCGGTATTCGATGGCCTCTATGGACGAATGTCCCCGGAGCGCTATCGCCTGCATTCCCTGGACATTGTCGCTCTCAAAGGCAGGGCGAAGATCCCGGTGTTTCTGGATGCGTCGTACCTGTGGGGCACCGTTTCCGATTCTGATCGGCCTCCGTTCATGGAGTCGATCCCGCGGGGCCCTCGAATGGAAACCTTCTGCATCAACCGCCACAACGATTATGTTAACGGCCTGTTCCTGGATTGGTCCGTCAGGAAGATTGGGCTCAAGGAGTTGTGGACGCTCAGGTGGTACCGTGATTACAACACCGCAGGCCGATGGACGCGGGCCGGCGGCGCGCAGCCGGAGGAATGGCCCGAATGGATGCGCGGGTTCAAAGACTATTGACAACCGCTCGCGGCCGGCGTACCATCAAGAGGTGGACGCCTGACGGGTGCGCCGGGGCGCCTGCCAAGAAGGGAGAAGCAAAACGCGGTGGGAAACAAATCGTAAATCGTCGATCCTGAATGCCGCCGGCTTCACGCTCATCGAGCTGCTGGTGGTGATCTCGATCATTGCGCTGCTCATCGCCATCCTGCTGCCGGCCCTGCAGCGGGTCAGGAGGCAGGCCCGGGAGATGGTCTGCCAGGCCAGGCTGCGACAGTGGGGACTGACACTGGACACGTACGCGACGGACAACCAGGGACGTTTCCCCAGCGACACGTACGGCCCCTGGGAGGGTCCCGGCATATGGCTGATCCGCGGCTCATTTCCCGACCGGGACGACCCGAATGGAAAGCCGGCGCTGCTCCACGGGTTCGACACGAAGGACATCGCCTGTTGCCCCATGGCTACGGAGCCTGCGGGTCCCTGGCACTTTCACGGCGTCGCCGGCTTCGGGGCTGATATCCGGTTCGCCCATGGAACGCTGGGGGCAACGTTCGGAGCCTGGGAGCTGACGGACCCCGGCCCGCCGTTTCGCGGCAGTTACGGGTGCAACGCGTGGTTGTTCGACGGGTTCTCCGAACATCCCCGCCGTCATCCCGGTCGCATGGGCCGCCTGGCCGAGGTGGAGGTGCTGTCCCTCTGGGGCCGTGACAAGATTCCCGCGCTGCTCGACTCAACGCAGCCCTGGGGCGCCCCTCGCCATACGATACCGCCGTTGCCATTCGATGACACCATGCCCATCCCCATCGGCAACCGGCCTTTCTGCATCAACCGGCACAGCGGCTACGTGAACGGCCTGTTCCTCGATTGGTCGGTGAGAAGAGTCGGGCTCAAAGAGCTCTGGACACTGTACTGGTATTGGGAATATGACACGGCGGGCCCCTGGACGAAGGCCGGCGGGGCCCAGCCGGAGGACTGGCCCGAATGGATGCGGAAGTTCAAAGACTATTGACTACCGCTCGCGGCCGGCGTAGCATCAGTGGGCGGGTACATGACTGACCCGTCACGAGTCCAGTCAGAAGGGAGAAATGAAACGCGGCGGGAAACAAAGCGTACAAGGTAAGCCGTCAATCCCCGATGCCGGCGGCTTCACGCTGATTGAGTTGCTGGTGGTGATCTCGATCATTGCGCTGCTCATCGCGATCCTGCTGCCGGCGATGCAGCGGGTGAAGAAACAGGCCCGGGCGATGCGCTGCCAGTCTAACCTGAGGCAGTGGGGCCAGACGTTCATCCTTTACACGCAGGACTATGATGGCCACCTTCCCTGCGACCACGGGTCGGGCATGAGCGGCCTGTGGCTGCTCCGAGGCGCGCTGGTACCCAACGACGATCCCAACGCGCCCAAGGACACGTACCACCACTTCCGCACGGAAGGGATCCTTTGCTGCCCCATGGCCACCCGGCCCACCACAAAAACCAACATCGGATTCACGGGCAGTGGCTACTTCAATTCCGTTCACATAGAGTATGAGGGGAGGTCCGGCTCGGCCTTCGAGGCCTGGGAGGTCACCACCCCGGCTCCGCCATTCCATGGGAGCTATGGATACAACGGGTGGCTGTTTGCCGGATTCGAGAGATTCCCCCGCTACACGTGGGGCCCGCGGGGCCCCATTATCATCGAGGTGGACATCGGGACTATGGAAGGCAAGACGGAGATCCCTTTGCTTCTCGACGCAGCCTCGCCGCACGTGATCCCCATCGATAACCCTCGTCCCCCTGCCCGCGAGGGTGGGGTAGCTCCGATGAACCCCGTCTGCATCAACCGCCATGACGAGCGCGTGAATGGCCTGTTCCTCGATTGGTCGGTGAGAAGGGTGGGGCTGAAAGAGCTATGGACTTTGCGCTGGTCCCGGGACTTCAACACGGCGGGGCGGTGGACCCGTGCCGGCGGCGTTCAGCCCGAGGACTGGCCCGAATGGATGCGGAAGTTCAAAGACTATTGACAGCCGCTCGCGGCCGGCGTAGTATCGGTAGGCGAGTGCATAGCTGGTCTGTCATAAGTCCAGTCAGAAGGGAGAAATGAGACGCGGCGGGAAACAAATCGCACATGGTGAATCGTCAATCCCGAAGCCCCGCGGCTTCACGCTGGTTGAGCTGCTGGTGGTGATTGGCGTGCTTTCCCTGTTGATGGGTGTGCTGCTGCCTGCGCTGAGTCAGGCCCGGCGTGCAGCTCGCTCGGTGATCGGAGGGCACCGCCAGCGCGAGGTCGTCCTGGCAGTGAGCCTCTATGCGGCCGATCATCAGGGCCGGTACCCCGAATCCGTGGCGACGGCCGCGATGCTCGGCCACACCTGGCGATGGCAGGAGCCGCGAATGATGAAGGCCTGCCAGCCCCGGGCCAATGGTTATCACTCTTCGATGGCCAGTTACCTGCGGGCCTACCTGCCGAAGGCGGTCGCCCTGTCGTGCCCCAGCGGTCCGGCGGCCTATCCCTACCTCAACGACTTCTGGCAGGCCGGCGAACTGTGGGACAATCCCGAAACCACCTTCACGGACGACGGCGTCCTCGGCAGCTATTGCTTCTACTGGAACTATATCGGCTATTTGTCGGAGCGGGACCGTCCCTTCCGCGGCCCACAGACCGACGCCGGCAGACCCGGATGCAGCCGCATGTTGATCAGCGACTACTTCGGCTTCAACCATTGGCGAAGCCCAGACGCCTTCGGAAGCTGTGAGCGTTTCGCCCGTGCCGAAGTCACCGCCGAAACCCATGAGGCCCCGACCTACTGGGTCCAGAATCCCAGGGGGGAGCCGGACCGGGCCGGCGTGCAGCTCAAGCTCCAGGCTGGTTTCGTCGATGGCCACGTCGAAGCCTACCGCCCCGGTGAGACCGCAATCCTCGAAGTCTCCGAGACCCTGGACGGCACCGCACCCACCTTCAGCGGCGTCGGCCTGGGCCCCGGGCAGTTCTACATCCCCCGCACCGCCGCCGCACCACAGCGTTGACACCCGCCGGCGACGCCGTCTTCCGGCCGGTAAATCCTTGAGTTGCATCGTCACTCGCCTTAACATACCTTCCCGTGGGTACGCAAGCCCGAGGCCCATTCTATGGTCCAATGGCTTGCATGACGGTTGGGTGCTCTGACTGGTTTTGAGTACGGGAGGTCACTATGACGGCTGGCAGATGTCCGGTGCATTGTCATGGGTGTGATGGCGTCAGCCGGCGCGGGTTCCTCAAGGGGTCTGCGGCGTTGCTGGCCGGCGGCTCTGTGCTGGCGGGGTGCTCGTCGCTGAATCGCGAGCGAGCGGGGATGGCGTCGATCTCGCCGTGCGGGCCGGCGGCGAAGTACAAGCCCACGCTGTGGGCAGCGTTCGTGCGGCGAAAGGGCGACTACGGCATCCTCTGGCCCGGCGCGGTTTATGACGGGCAGGGGGCACGCGCTATGTACGCCGCGAAGGTTGAAGAAACCGCGTCACGGCTCGACGCGAATCTGCAATTGCGGCCGGAGCCGATATACACTCTGGCGGAGGGACAGGCGTGGCTGGCAGAGGCGAAAGCGACGAAGGTCGATGGCCTTGTGCTGGTGATGCTGGACCGGCAGGCACACGCGTGGCCAACGGCGCAACAGGTGGCTCGCAACGGCATTGCTTCCATCATCTACTCGCCGCTGGGGACGTCCTTCACGACGAATACCGGCGAATTCGCAGAGACGCCGGGGTGTGTGGTTTACTCCACGGATGATTTCGAGCAGGCGGCGTACGGCATGAAGATGCTCTGTGCGGCGGCCAAGATGCGCCGGACCTGCTGCGTGGCGATCCAGGGGGACAAGCGGTACGATTCGACGCTGGCCGATACGGGCATCACGCTCAAGCACATTCCCGCCTCGGCATTCATCGAGGAATATCGTCGGACGCCGGACAGCGATGAGATTCAATTGATGGCAGACGAGTACATGAAGCGGGCCCGGCGGCGAATCAGTGCGACCCGGCAGGAGGTTGTCAACGGGCTCAAGAGCTACTACGTCGCGGGCGAGTTCCTCCGTCGCGAGGGCGGCGACGCGATCACGATGGACTGCCTTGGGGCGCTGGGACCGACGAACGTGAGCCTGCCGTGCATCGCGTGGTCGCGGATGAACGACGACGGCATCCCGGCCGCGTGCGAGGCGGACTACGGGGCGGTCGCCTCGCTGGTGATCGTGCATTACCTGTTCGACCGGCCGGGCTTCCAGCAGGACCCTGTGGCCGACACGGCCGACGATACGATCATCGGCGCTCACTGCTCCTGCCCCACGCGGCTCAAAGGCTATCGCGAGCCGCCCGAGCCGTTCGACATCCGGCATCATCATGGCAATCGCGACGCCGTGCCGCGGGCCATCTGGCGCAAAGGGCAGCGCGTCACCAGCATCGATCTGCTCCCCGGCCGCAACGGCACCGCTGGCGAGGAGGCACGGTCCACCGTCCTGATCTCCGCCGGCACGGTCGTCGAGAACATGGACGTCCCGCCGAGCGGCGGATGCGTCGTCTCGGTCAAGGTGAAATTCGACGGCGGCCGGGAAGTGCTCAATTTCCCCGGCTTCCACCAGATTTTCTTCTACGGCGACTACAAGCACCAAGTAAAAGACTTCTGCCAGCTCTATGGCTTCAAGGCACAGGTAGTGTAATGGCCAACGACGGCGGGTCCGTTACTTGTTTTTCGAGGTAGTCGCGCATGATGCCTGTACCAGATAAGCCTGATGGGATGATCGTCGCGGGCCGACCGCCACCTGCGGGCTCGCAGGAGCGTGTTGCGTCGGTCGACGCACTTCGCGGCCTGGTAATCCTGCTGATGATCTTCGTGAACGATGCGGCGGAGGTCGGGCGGGCGCCATCCTGGCTGAAGCACGTCAGCGTTGAGGCGGATGCCATGACGCTGCCGGACGTCGTCTTCCCGGCGTTTTTGTTCATCGCGGGGATGTCGATCCCGTTGTCCCTGCAGCGTGCGTCGGCGAGCGGTCAGACAAAGGCCCAGCTCCTTGTCAAAGTGCTCGCGAGGACCTTGGCGTTGCTGGTGATGGGCGTGATGATGGTCAACATGGGGAGTCACAACCCCTGGTACCGTGGCTCGTGGGGACTGCTTGCCTATCTGGCCATGATCTTTGCATTCATGGCAGCGCCTCGCGCCCCCGCGTCCGGCCGAAAGGCATGGCTCACAGGCCGGGCCGTGGGCATCGTGGCTTTGATCGCCCTGGCCCTCGCATACCGCACGGAAAAGGGCGAAGCCCTGGTGCTGGGACCGCTCCTGGCTGCGGGTGACACGGTCTGGCTCCGCCATTCGTGGTGGGGGATACTGGGTCTGATCGGCTGGGCATACCTGGCGGCATCGCTGATCTATCTGGCGTTCGGTCGCCGGCGCGAGTGGCTGATCGGAGCCACGGCGATGCTGGCGCTGCTCTACGTAGCCCAGCAGAAGGGCCTGTTCTCCCGCGTCGATTCAAGGGCCTGGCTGGCGTGGTCCTCGCCGTGGATACAGCAGGTCGAGGGTGTATTCCAGTGGGTGAGCTCGCACGTATCTATCGGCGAGTCGCTCGGCTCGCTGGCTTCGATCAGCATGGCGGGCTGCTGCCTCGGGTCCATTGTCGCGTCCGGCTCGGACATGCGGACCCACGGAGAGCGTCTGCGCTGGACAATTGGATTCGGGCTCTGGCTGGCGGCGGCCGCATTGCTTTTCGACCCGCTGTTCGGCATCAATAAGATCCGGGCGACCCCGACGTGGTGTTTCACGTGCGCATTTCTGGCCGCGATGACGTGGGCGGTGCTTTACTGGCTCATGGATGTGCGCGGGTTTCGGGCGTGGAGCGTCATCGTCCGGCCCGCGGGCGTCAACCCCTTGCTGGCCTACATCCTCCATCCCATGCTCTTTCTCATCGCCGGGATCGCCGGCGTTCAGCTCAGGTTCTACAAAAACCCGGACCTGCCGGTGTTCGTGAATATCCTCGGCTGTCTGGCAATGGCCTTTTTCGTAGTCGGTCTCACCGGGCTGATCACCCGGCTGGGCTATCGCATGAAGGCTTGACGGACGATGCGAGATAGGAGGCTTGAGTCATCATGCGTGAATCATTCTGGATAGGTCTCGTGTTCTGGCTGGCCCCGTTGTCGCAGTTGGCGGCAGCCCAAAGCGGGGAACCCCTCAATGTGGATTACAAGAGGCTTGTTTCGAGGGCGGACCTCGACTACAACGAGCCGGCCAGCCGCAGTGAGGAGGGCATGCCGGTCGGCAATGGCCGCATGGGCAGCTTGGTCTGGACGACGCCCTCGACGCTGCGGTTCCAGATCAACCGCGTGGACGTGTTCGCCGAGGACAGCACGACCACGGGCTTCCCGGTGCAGGACAGCGACTATGCCAGCGGCTGTGGCTATGTGGATATCCACGTGGTCAGCGCCGGCGACGATGTGTTCGCAGGAAGTGACTTCAACCAGCACCTCTCGGTCTATGACGGACTGATGACGGCCGAAGGCAAGGGCATGACCGCGCGAGTGCTCGCCTGGCCCCACCGCGATGTCATGGCTGTCGAGATCGAGGACGAGCGGGACCAGCCCGAAGCTGTCAACATCGATCTTCGGATGCTCCGCTACCGCATGGAGTGCATTCCCCGCATGAATTGGGAGTTGACGAAGAACCATGCCGTGATGGTCCGGACGGCGGAACACTCCGCGACATCCAGGCTGGACATCCGCGATGGACGCATCCTGCTGACTCAGGAGTTCCGCGAGGGGAGCTTTCATGATTCCTCA
>Ga0315296_10005217_pt1 | contig 10417 bp, 11 predicted proteins | sample YL17G14_18_MG_FD_203921 | JGI IMG/M metagenome (GOLD analysis project Ga0315296, IMG submission 203921) | Sediment microbial communities from Yellowstone Lake, YNP, Wyoming, USA - YL17G14_18 | ecosystem: Environmental > Aquatic > Freshwater > Lake > Sediment | place: USA: Wyoming | collected... | reverse complement strand
TTAGCCGCATCAACCGCGGGAATTGCCGCACAGCCAGGAAGCGACATCCCCATCGCTTCGGTCATGCATGCCATCGTATTGGCAGTATACAGTCCCTGGCAGCTCCCGCACCCGGGCATCGCGCAGCGCTCCAGTTCGCACAATTCCGCTTCGCTCATCGTACCGGCAGCAACCTTCCCGACCCCCTCAAAGACATCGATGAGAGACAGTTCTTTTCCCTCGCGGTAGCCGGAGAGCATTGCGCCGCCGGTGAGGACAACAGTCGGAATGTTGCAGCGTGCCGCCGCCATCAGCATGCCAGGCACGATCTTGTCGCAGGTGCCGATGCATACGAGACCGTCAAACCGGTGGGCGTCTACCATCAGCTCGATGGAATCGGCAATGTTCTCCCGGGACGGGAGCGATGATCGCATCCCTTCGTGCCCCATCGCAATGCCGTCACAGATACCGATGGTGCCAAACTCAAACGGTACACCCCCTGCCGCTGCAATCCCTTCACGGACTTTTTCTGCCAGCTGCCGCAGGTGGACATGCCCCGGAACGATGGTATTGTAGGCATTTGCAATTCCGATGAACGGGAGGTCCATCTCCCGCTCAGTGACCCCGAGGGATCGCAGGAGCGAACGGTTGGGAGCCCGCTGGTATCCGGATTTAATTTCGTCACTGCGCATAGTACACCTTCACATGCCAGACTCGTACTCGATATGTACGTATTCAGCATTATTAAACTGCGACATGAAAGAAGCTGTTCATGGTGCGTCTGGTTTCAGCAGCAATGTATCGTCTTTCTCTAAAACAGCAGGCAGATTGCCGATTAAACCAAAAAAAGGTTTTTCAGGGCATATTATATTTTACTGCCTGCGTAACAAATGCTGTTGCGAATCTTTCTGAAAAATACGCATGGGTATAGGTCCCAATTGCATTGTTGAGGATCAAACCGTCCTGCCCGTTTTCGATCCCTTTCCCCCGGCTCAACCGGAACGCATAGCGTGCATCATGGTAAGGTACAACCCTGGAATAGTGGAATTCATGTCCTACCATGGGGAGGTTGGATGGAAGATACGATGATCGTGCGTTGCTCTGCCCTTGTACATACCCAAGCGCCTGGACTTTTTCTGTCATCTCGGTTATGGCGGGAAGCACTCCGCATAACCGATAGGAGCGATCTGTCGTAACCTCTTTTGTAAGATACATGAGACCCCCGCACTCTCCATAGACCGGCATGCCCCCATCGATTGCCTGTCTGATATCAGCATTGCAGGCAGAAGTTTCCAGGCCCTCAAGATGCAATTCAGGATACCCGCCACCAAGATAGATCCCTACAATATCGGGAAGGCGATCGGAAAGAGGGGAGAAAAAGACGAGCTCTGCCCCTGCCGAACGGAGCCGGTCAAAATTATCCTGATAGTAAAAGCAGAACGCCGCATCCCATGCAACACCGATTGTCGCACGAACCTTGCGTTTCATCACCTTTGCTTGTGTTGCATCGATGATCGGTGCATCCTGTGCAGCAGAAATAACCGCATCGAGATCGCAGTGTTGTGCGATAATGTTGCCAAACTCTTCCGTCACAGCCGTTTCATGCGCCATCTTAAGACCGAGGTGCCGGCTTGTGATCGCCAGGTCATCATGACGCGGGATCCACCCAAAGGACGGCACCATATGGGAGTTCCCGATCATCTGCCGGTGTCGCTCACTCCCGATCCGGTTAAATATCACACCGGCAATACGGATGTCCGGATCATACGCCCTGAATCCATTGATGAGTGCCTGTGCGCTCCGCGACATCCCCCGTGCGTCAACAACAAGGATGACCGGTGCATCAAGGAGCTTTGCTATATGGGCAGTGCTGGCGCAGGCGGTTCCGTCAATCCCGTCATACATGCCCATGACACCTTCGATCACCGCGATGTCCGCCCCGGCACAGGCTTGCAGGAATGTATCGCGGACGCCATCTTCTCCCATCATGAATGCATCAAGGTTCCGGGACGTGCGGCTGCAGATCCTGGTATGATGCGAAGGATCGATAAAATCAGGACCGACCTTGAAGGGCTGGACACGCAACCCCCGTGCAACGAGTGCTGCCATCAGCCCCGTTGCGACGGTTGTCTTGCCACAACCGCTGTGGGTCCCGGCGATTACAATGCGTGGTATCATGGTCATGTTTGCCGCTGGGATTCTCTGTTTGTTTGAACTATTCCGGGTGCGAGAGGGTTCACGGTGATTTGGATACCACTTTCTTTACCATAGGCATCAACCCGCTTGTATACGCGCTCAACCATGCTTTCCGTTGTCAGGATCAGGGTATCTTCCCCCAGAAGTGCCTTAAGAATACATTTGTCGATAACGCCATAGGTGAAATCAAGCTTGATATGTTCGTTGAACGCACGTTGCTTCGCACGGGTCCCCATCGCACCCACCGATATTTTGGGTTTGGAGGAAAGCCATGCCAACAATGATTCCCGGTTGTCCAGATCAACATTGCAGATCGTAATCATTCCGGGCCGGATATGGCAACAGGTATTTTCAAACATGGTTTCGATGCTGTACATCATATCCAGAACCGTCCTTGGCTTTTTTCCCTGCAAGGGCAAACCGCGTTTTTGCAGCTCTATGTGCAATTCAAGAAGGGTTGGGAGGGACAGGTGCGCCGCACGGACGAATTCGGGGTTGCCGAAAGCCACTTCGGGAATACCCTCCTGCAGGATTTTTCCCTCAAGCATCAGTATGGCGCGGTCTGCCCATGGGTAAGCAAGTTCAACATCATGGGTGGATATGATCACGGTCTTTCCGTCGTGATTCAGTTCATCTAAAAGTTCCATGATATCTTCCGATCCTGATGGATCAAGACCGCTGGTCGGCTCATCAAACACAAGCACATCAGGATCCATCGCAAGAACCCCGGCAATTGCCACCCTCTTCTTCTCCCCGCCCGAAAGATGGTGCGGCGGCCGGCGCTCAAAGCCTTCCAGCCCGACATGCCGGAGCGCCAGGGCAACCGCTTCCTTCACGTCGGTTTCACGGTAGCTCAGATTGGTCGGGCCGAATGCTACATCCTGGTATACTGTCGGTGCAATGATCTGGCGATCCGGGTTCTGGAGAACAAACCCCACACGTTTGCGCAGCATTCTTAGTGACGTTGCATCATATCGGATCGGTTCATTGTCAAAGAGCAGCATGCCTGAGTCCGGGCGGATCATCCCGTTCAGTATCATCAGGAGTGTTGATTTGCCGGCGCCATTGGGTCCGACAAGCGCGATCTTCTCCCCTTTGCGGATATGGAAGCTGATCCCGCAGACTGCCTCCATGCCACGCGGGTAACGATACCGGATATCCCGTGCTTCAAGTATGATGCTGCTCATGCCCGGCGTCCTATATCAGGGTGATATCTCCTGAAAAGATCACAACCGCACACGAGAGCGCGAGAAAGACGGTTGTGGCAACGAGCGGCATATACTCCACCGTCCGTGTCTCGCCCAGGAGCGCAAATTTCCCGTCATAACAGCGTGCGTCCATCGCCCGTATCAGGTCATCCCCAGCATCCCAGCTTGCGATAAATGCTGCACCGCACAGGGATGCAAAGGAGTGTATGGATTCATGCCATGAGGAATATCCCAGACGCATGACCTGTGCGGCATGGATCTGTTTTACCTGATCAACAATGATGAAGATGGTCCGGTAAATGATCATTGCGAGATCAATAACGACCTCAGGAATCCTGCACTGGCGCATCACAATGAAAATATCGGTCATGGGAGTGGTCAGGGCAATAAAACACATCGCTGACATTCCACCCATGACCCGGCAAAAAACTAGGATGCCGTGGTTTATGCTCTCACGGGTGATGGATAATGAGAGCCAGGGGAGAGGATCCCATCTCCAGAATACCACCTGTCCACCTGATACAAGAATAACACCGGCAACACTGAACAGTGCAAACCAGAAGGGAACAATAAAGAGCCCGGCATAGGTTTTTGCATCCACCCTTGCAAGGACAAGGATCGAGCCCGTGATAAGCAGGGCAATAAAAAGTGGGGGAAAATAACTTGTGGAGAGGAGACAGAGCAGGATTGCTCCAAGCCCGGCCGTGAGTTTGAGGTACGTGTTGACCTCACGGATCCCATTTTTTTGGGCAATATCTTCCAGAAGTTCCTCAAACATAGACTAATCTTCTCTCTCAAACCGGTTATGCTTTCTTCTTCTGCCCCATCCAGAACCCAAACACCCCACCGATCACCATGCCTCCAAACGCAGCCTGAAGCGCAAACAGGCAGGACTCTATCTCTCCGCTTGGCGGTTCCCACTGGGGAATCAAGGGATGGAAATTTTCCACTGGGATACCGGAAAGTTTTGCGATGAGTCCTGAACCTACATTATCAGAACCGGCAAATTCCGCACCGCTCATTGTTGCACTCGTATACAAGAACAATGCGCAAAATACTACAATTGCAATCCCGGCCAAAATTTCGAGCGTATACTTGTATACCATCAGATCTCACTCCGTGCAGCCTCAATCTTCTCTTTAGAGAAAACGCCCAGCCGGATCAGGATATCCGGTTTAAGCGTCAGGATATACTTGAACACAAGGGCAAGGACAATACCTTCGACAATCGCAAGGGGAACCTGCGTAACGGCAAATATGCCCATGAACAGGATGAATGAACTGACAAAACCCCCGGTCTCTGCCGGGTATGCCAGTGCCAGTTCAAGCGAGGTTGTTACATACGTAAACATATCAGCCAGAGCGGTTACCAGAAATACCGTAATGTAGATATTGACTGATGTGTCCCGGAGCAGCCGGTATAATGCATAACCAACCAGGGGTCCAACAATCCCCATAGATACGATATTGGCTCCAAGAACGGACAGTCCCCCGTGGGCAAGGAACAGGCTCTGGAACAGGAGAACGATTGCGCAGACGACCGCTGTGATCCATGGCCCGAAGGATATGGTTGAGAGCCCGGTCCCGGTAGGATGCGAACAACTGCCAGTAACGGAAGGGAGTTTTAAGGATGACAGGATAAAGATGAATCCTCCCGTTATCCCAAGCAGGGGGAGCGCTTCACGGTCAGCACGTAATACTTTTTTCAGCTGATATATGCCAAAGATAAGGCAGGGCAGAGCGATAATCCACCAGATCAGACACCATTGCCAAGGTAAGAATCCTTCCATGATATGCATGATATCACCAAACAATTTTACTTGTTTTAACGAAATTTTTTTTTAGTTAATTATGTTGGCACGTTCATATTTATAGTTTTTTCCGCGGGCAATGTCCGATAATCCAGCGGAAGTATGCACCGCTATTCATGCGATGATGAAAATCACTCAATAAGGGGATATTTGAAAAAAATTAGATTACAATATTTTATTCTAATTGCCTCTGCGCCGGTATTTATAGATACCAAAGCCGGCGCCTACGATTGCTGCAATGATGATGCTCATCATGATCGGGTTTGAAAAAATGGCAGACATACCGCTTTGTGCGGCAACATTCACACGCACCTTCATGGTATCGGATATGTAGGTGTTGTCGAGCGCATCCCGGTACCGGATTTCAGAGTCAAGACCATATTCCTTGATAGTTGCATCCTTGGCAACAGTGATCTCATACGAGGCGATGACAGATTCACCTGACCTGATGTCTCCAAGGTAGGCAATATCGTCATTGCTGGTAAACGGGTCAACCGCACTGATCCTTCCCTGTGCGCTGTACACGGTGCTGTCACCGGTATTTTTGTACGCAACCGTAATCACCTTCTTTGTGCCGGGAAAAATTTCCATCGGCGGCGATATGATCTCAAAGTCAATTTTCCCGCCGACCGGGACCCCGATCGTGTCACTGCGCGAACTTACTGTGTCGCCGTCGTTGTTTTCATACACAACAGCGACATCAACCGGATAGGTGGAACGCTCTGCAGTGGGTGCAACCGAAACCTTGTAACGGCATGATACCGTTGAACCTGCAGGAAAGTCCCCGATATATACGCTGCTGTCTGTCGGGATGACAGGGCTTGCACCGTTCCTTGTAATTTTTACAATTGTCTTTTTTCCATCTTCAGAACCATTGTTTTTGATTTTCAGGTTCAGGTACCCTTCCGTACCCACATTCAAATGTTCTGGCTCTGCAGAGAGCACATCAATGGAGATTTCTGATTTGATTTTGACGGGGACGGTTAGGATCTCATCCTTTTCCTTGTAATAGTACCGGACGGTGTCAACACCATACTGCTCCACTTGGGCGAGGTATGTATATTTGAGGTTCAGGGGGAGATTGTAGGTTCCTGCCGGGGCGTCGGAATTGATTCTTGTATTAAACATGCTTTTAACAGTACTTCCTCCTTTCAGATCCCCGACCATCTGAGGGTCGGATTTGATGATAAGCGGAGAATCTCCTGAGAGGAGAGATACAACAAGGAGTTTTGCAGTATTGGGGAGATCGTCACGTTCAAGAATGCTTGACTGGTTAAATTTGAACTCGTTCAATCCGCTGTTCTCGATTACAATTGTCAGCGTCGCATCCGTACCTGGTGAGAATTCATTCGTGTCTGATATATATGCGGAAAGCTTAGGAGTGCCCGCCATATAATAAGTCCCTGCCACCACAGGATTGATCACAAAGACACAAAGAACTACCAGAATGATGAATTGCCTGTTTACCGAAATCATCCTTGACCTTACATTATTGGGCATTCGTCATATATAGGACATGATGATTGAAAGGGTATTTGCTCTGGTATAAAAATAACACGATCCTGTTTTGGTCAAGCCGGTTAATATATCGGATTCAACTGGATGACCTCAATTGGATGAGTTTTGGTATAGGAGATGTGATGGATCGTAAATAAGAATTAAATATATAGTTTCTAAATAACGTGTAATGAAAACCTTAACGCGTAACCTGTTTGTCTTTTTGGTTATCTTCTCTATCATTATTACCGGGTGTGTAGCTCCCCCAAAAGCAGGCACAGGAACATCATCATCAACGGGTGGCGGGGTATCGACAGGGCAAACTGTCGGACAGAATACCCCAACCCCACAATATGTGACGATTGAGACCCCCTATGGTACGAGCACAACAACATCGTCGCAATATGTTACGATGCCCCCAACACCCCCGGCTCTCGATGAGTATGTGCAGATTTATAGTACAACACAATCCTATGGCTGGAACGGGACCGCATTCTCATTTAATCTCATAAAACCACCCATGATTATTACTTTTGTTGTGACCCCTGTAAATGTTACCGGGACAAAGGTAATTACGGGCAAGTCTGGAACCAAAGAAGACATAACCGTTACATATGATTATTACAGCCCCTATGCATGGTTTGAGATTACTGTCAGGGATAAAAATTCTGAAAGGGTTATAAGTAAGGACGGATTTGGTACTTATAAACAATATTCTGTTGACACTGGACAAGATGTGCCGAGAATTATGAAGGTAAATCAACCTGGAATAGTGCAAATAGATCTGGCTGGCAATCAAATCACTGCGATGGTGAATGTATCAGTTATCAAGGCAGGAAATTTTAACACGTAATTACTTTTTTAAAATTTTACTTTTAGTAACCCATGCGTTCATTCATAAAAAGGATTGTTTTTCCTACACGGTGAATTATTTAAGCGATGCGGGCAATCTGAATAAAGCAGGCAACATTATATTTCCGTGTCCCGGTGGGGTAGTGGACATCCTAGAAGCCTGCGGAGCTTTTGACCCGGGTTCAAGTCCCGGCCGGGGCGTCCTTTTTCATGTGTTTTCCTTCTTAATTTAAATGGGTTTTCCCGCGTTAAACCGTTTGGAACTTTACACAAATTGCAGACAAAATTTTTTCCCTTTATTCAGAAGGAAAACAACGATAATGATTTCATTTTCGCAATTTGCATAAACAAAAACCAGAAGAACGCAGTACTGGTAAGGAACATGCCGCAGAACGCAATGTAATCGCGGCTATAAAGTCCCTCATGACGCATGGATGTCCTTTTGCCGCTCCGGTACCTCCGCAGGTCTATCGTGAGTCCGAGTACCTGTGTTTTTGCCAGCGAATTGGATACCAGAGGAATCGTGGTAGGAGTGAGGGTGCGTATCTTACCGACAACGCTTTTTCCCGGATAATAACCCCCCTCAAGTTGTGCCTCGTGGATCCGCTGCCCCTCGAACCGGAGGGTCGGGATACACCGGAGCGCTATGAGGAACATGAGGGTGTAATCGATATGTGTATCTGAGTCAATGAATGAAAACGAGGTAGACTATCATGAAACTGCTAATTGTATATTATTCGATGTTTGGCCACATCCACTGCATGGCAGAAGCGGTAGCGGAAGGCGCCCGCGAGGTGCCAGGTGTCGACGTGGTCATGCGCCGTGTGCCGGAGACGCTGCCGGCTGAGGTCCTTGCGAAAGTGGGCGCAACGGAACTGCAGAAGAAATTTTCCCACGTACCGGTCTGTACCCTGCAGGAACTTGCAGATGCCGATGCAGTGATCTTCGGGACACCGACCCGGTTTGGCAACATGTGCGGGCAGATGCGCCAGTTCCTTGACGCGACCGGCGGCATCTGGAGAGCTGGTGCACTCGTCGGAAAGGTCGGGAGTGTCTTCACCAGTTCGGGGACGCAACACGGTGGCCAGGAGTCTACTATATTAAGTTTCCATATCACGCTCCTGCACCACGGGATGATCATCGTCGGGCTGCCCTACACGTTTACAGGACAGGCAGGGATTGATGAGGTGGCAGGATGCTCTCCTTACGGTGCTTCAACCATTGCCGGCGGCGACGGGCAGCGGTGGCCGACCCAGACAGAGCTTGACGGTGCACGATTCCAGGGGCGATATGTCGCGCAGATTGCAAAAAAACTAAACTAATTACTTCTTTTTGTCAAATAGATCTTACCGCAGGAGTTATTTTTGATAAAAAACTTCATTGCTTTGCCTCTCCTTCAAACGTTCTAAGGAGTAAAGGGGTATGCTGTTTGAACCCAGTGATGAGATCTACCAGGCAGCACTGGATCTCCATGAGAAACACAAGGGAAAACTGGAGATCCGTTCAAAAGTCCCGCTCAAGACAAAACAGGATCTCTCCCGGGCATATACCCCGGGTGTTGCGGAAGTCTGTCGCGAAATTGCGAAGGATAAGAACCTGGCGTACAAATACACCCTTAAGGCAAACACCATTGCAATCGTTACCGATGGTTCCGCTGTCCTCGGACTGGGTAATATCGGGGGCTATGCAGCGATCCCGGTGATGGAAGGGAAAGCGATCCTTTTCAAGGAGTTTGCCGGCGTCGATGCATTTCCCATCTGTTTTGAGAGTTATGAGACAGATTTTGTCGATCAGGTGAAAAATATCGCTCCGGTTTTCGGCGGCATCAACCTTGAGGATATTGCCGCACCGAAATGCTTTGAAGTTGAAGACGCCCTGCAGGAGATCGGCATCCCTGTCATGCATGACGATCAGCATGGCACCGCAGTCGTCGTGCTTGCCGCACTGATCAATGCCTGCAAAGTCACACAAAGGAAATTCGACGATCTCAATATTGTGGTCTGCGGTGCGGGTGCTGCGGGATACGCAATCACCCGGCTCCTGAAATGTATCGGGTATGACCCGAATGTCTGCACCATGGTGCACGAGATCACCGTGTGCGACACAAAGGGGATCATTTACCGTGGGAGGGAGGGGCTGTACAACAACAAGTACAAGTTCATCCTTGCCGAGGAGACCAACCGGGCGAGGAGACCGGGATCTCTTGACGACGCGATGTCCGGGGCAGATGTTTTTATTGGCGTATCATCACCTGGTGTGCTCACCGAAGCGATGATTAAAAAGATGAATCCTGACCCGATCATATTTGCCATGGCAAACCCGGTGCCCGAGATCTGGCCTGATGCTGCTAGGCGCGCGGGCGCGGCTGTTGTGGGGACGGGCAGAAGCGACTTTCCCAACCAGATTAATAACGTGCTCGCCTTCCCCGGCATATTCCGCGGGGCGCTGGATGCGTGTGCGACAAAGATCACCGATGAGATGAAAGTTGCTGCTGCGCATGCAATCGCAGATTACCTGGTAAAACCCACCCGCGATCGTATTATGCCTAATATCCTGGACAAGGAAGTCACAAAGAGGGTTGCCCTTGCCGTGAAGAATGCGGCGGTACAGTGCGGATGCAGTCGTGAACTGTAACAATACTCCTGCAGTTTTTTTGATATGTGCAAAAGAGATGAGATTAACGTTACGGGCTGTTAAAAAAAATGTGAGATTATTCCTTATCCATAACCAGTAATCTCGTAATCGATCGCGGTAGAATTTTTTGCACACTCTTTGCCATGCATAAGCACGTCGTCAACCGCCCTTTTCAGGAGCGCAGGGTACACGGCTCCGACCATATCCTGAATTGGTTTACCATCACAGAAGAATTTGAACG
>Ga0315296_10005216_pt1 | contig 10418 bp, 5 predicted proteins | sample YL17G14_18_MG_FD_203921 | JGI IMG/M metagenome (GOLD analysis project Ga0315296, IMG submission 203921) | Sediment microbial communities from Yellowstone Lake, YNP, Wyoming, USA - YL17G14_18 | ecosystem: Environmental > Aquatic > Freshwater > Lake > Sediment | place: USA: Wyoming | collected... | reverse complement strand
TGGGTTAGGCTCTCTTGGCAAGACCGGTATGTAGAAGAAGCGAACCTCACTGAGACCATATTGGTTAAGGACGCCTCCCCAGTTGCTATTGGCAGTGAGCTTGACATACTTAGCTACCACGCCACTAAGATCAACGGTGGTATTGTGGGCATAACCAGCCGTACCAGGGGCCCGGGCAAATTCAGGCACACCAGCCAGCACCACCCAATCGGTCCCATTGGTTGAATATTCAATGATAACCTCTTTGAACCCAAAACCGAGAACAGGCTCAATGGAGGCATTATGGTTCCATACCCACATCTGATGCAGTTTATAAACCTTGTCGAAATCATACTGTATCCAGGTCGGCTGCGGCCCAGTCATGCTACTAAACCATATACCTTTCTCATCTGTTGAGTGCAGGTCATTAGCATCCAGTCCTGAGCCGTTGATGGTATTCTCCGGCCCGGTGCTTGCGCTGAACTGGCTGGAGGCTGTGGCGGTTATATTCGCAATCGGATAAGCAAACGGCTCGACCGTAAAACTCCAGACACCACCTTTAAAGATTGTGAAGTCAGGTGGCGCGTTGACCTCATCGACCCGCCAGTAGTAAGTCTGTTCCCATTGCAGAACTTTAGCGGGACTATAGCTGTTAGGCTCCTGGTTCTGGCTTACCAGCACACCGAGCGGATTAGTTCTGTCGGCGTCGTTGACATCGTTAAAATTGGTGCCGAAATATACATCGTGTTTATCGGCGTATATTCCCGGCGTCCAGCTAAGCACCGCATCACGGGGCACATCCATCGCACCATAGGCAGGGATTGGTTTGAAGGCACTTGTCATCTCGAAAGTTGTTAGCGTGGTTTTGCCGGGATTTGTGACGTCATAATCCAGGTGCAGTGTGCCGTTGCCATCATAAGCAGTAATCCAGCCGTTGTCAATGTATCCCTGGACGGTCGAGAGCATATCGCCGTTTATTATCAACGTACCGGCTCTGATATCCATCGTGCCGACACCACCAGCCGCTCTCATCTCAAGGTTATTGGCGGTAATAATTCCACCATTCAGATTCGCGTGAGCTGTAGCTGTAGCCATCTCTGGAATCTGGAGAGTACCCCCGACTGTAATAGTGCCACCGGTCATATTGAGGGTGCCCGAACCGTAGCGCGCCACAGCGAAGCGACCGCCAGCAGTTATGGTGCCACTAATCATATTAAGGGTACCGTTACTACCCTCGTTTTGGGCCACCACAAGCCGGTCGATTATCGTAAGAGTTCCACCGTCCACTGTCAGGGCACCGGTGGAAGAAGACGCTGCGGGCTGTACGATATTAGCCACGGCGCCTGGGTTCGCGACAGTCGGGCCGGGGAGAATTCTGATTTTCACCGTATCGGCGGAGGTGGGGAGTGTAAAGGTGTCCCAGTTTCCTGCCGTGCTCCAGAGGTGGTCGCCGCTGGCATCGGTCCAGGTCACGTCAGCAGCTTGAACATCACCTACGAGAGACAACATCAGAATAAAAGAAATCATGTAAATCAATCTTCTACACATAATAGTTCTCCTTTCCTTCGACTTCGCTCAGAGCCTGCCCTGAGCTTGTCGAAGGGACAAGCAAAAAAGTTAAGTAACCAAGAATGTGCTTTGCAGTCTTTAGACACTTTATTTATACCAAAAAGATACCTTTAGCTCAAGCAGAATCCCTGGATATGGCGGATTTTTACGAATACTCCCTGATATAAAAAAATTCGAAATTCGAATATCGAAATCCGAAACAAATACGAAATTCGAATGTTCAAATGTTCAAAATGACACTTATGTGTCATCCCTTCACTGCGCTCAGGGCAGGCTCTGAGGCAAAGCCGAAGGACCTTTTCAACGAAGAGGAGATTCTTCCCCTTCGACTTCGCTCAGGGCTAAAGGCTCTTTTCACTCAGAATGACACCTTAGGTGTCAGTTTTGGTCATTTGAATTTTGGTAATTTGATATTGTTTCAGATTTCGTGCTTCGTGCTTTTCTCAAGAACTACCTGTAGACCAAATGGATCGAAAAGGGATATTCATGGATTTGAGTTCATTGTTCAGAGTTCATAGTTCGTAGTTTATGAACAATGAACTATGAACTATGAACTACGAACTACGAGCTTCTTTTATCCAGCAGTATAAAACCGGCACAATCAACATCGTAAGTATCTCAATCGTCATCCCGCCGAACGAAGGTATCGCCATCGGCACCATAATATCCGAACCACGTCCCACAGATGTAAATACCGGAATCAGTGCCAGTATCGTCGTCGCTGTCGTCATCAGACACGCCCGCACTCTCCGTTTGCCTGCCGCGATCGTCGCCCCGCGTATCTCTGTAATCGTCTTCGGCCTGCGACTACGGAACGATTGCTGCAAATATGTCCCCATCACCACGCCGTCGTCGTCGGAAATCCCAAATAGCGCTAAAAAGCCAACCCATACCGCCACGCTCAAATTCACCGGATGCACCTGGAAAAGCTCCCTCATATTCACGCCGAAGATACCAAAATTCATATACCACGGCTGAGCATAAAGCCAAATAAGCAGAAACGCACCCGACCAGGCCACCATCACGCCCACAAAGACCATCAAAGTCAGCGGGACAGACCTGAATTGTAAATACAATACCAAGAATATCGTAAATAGAGACAGCGGCACAAGCACCATCAACGTTCTGGCCGCGTGCAACTGATTTTCATACGTCCCCGCGAAGGTAATCTCCACACCGGTAGGCCGGACAAATTCGCCGCTGGCCTCTTTTTGGCGGATTAAACGATCGGCCGCCTCAACAACCTCCACCTCTGCAAAGCCCGGCTTTTTGTCGAATAGCACGTAGCCGACTAACGATGTATCCTCGCTCTTTATTACCTCCGGCCCCCGCACGTATCGAATCTCCGCTAATTGAATAATCGGTATCTGCTCACCCTCTGTCCCTGCCACAAGCACTTTGCCCAGCGCCTCGATATTGTCCCGCACCTCCCGCTGATAGCGCAGCCGAACCGGAAATCTGTATCGCCCCTCAACCGTAGTCGTTACCTCAACTCCCCCTATGGCAACTTCCACAACACGCTGAAACTGCTCAATCGACATCCCGTATCGCGCAAGTGCTTGTCTATCCGGCACAATCTCAAGATAGGGTTTTCCGATAATCCTGTCCGCAATCACAGTAGTCGGCTCAATACCAGGCGACTCTCTAAGTATTTTTTCAATCTCGAACCCGACCTTCTCGATGGTGGCCAAATCCGGCCCCTTGACTTTCACGCCCATAGCCGCTCGCATACCGCTTTGCAGCATTACTAACCGAGCCGCTATCGGCTGTAATTTCGGCGCGCTGGTCGTGCCCGGTATTTGAGCCGCCGCAATTATTTCCTTCCAGATGTCCGCCGGCGATTTTATATGCTCCCTCCACTGCCGATATGGCCTACCCGACATATCCTGAATCAGCTCCCCGTTCGCGTCCCGAACGAACTCGCTGCTACCCTTATCATACCGAAAATTCACACGCCTGCCTGCCTTGTCGGTAATATATTCATCTTTGTAATTTATCACCGTCTCAATCATTCCTACCGGTGCCGGGTCCAGAGCAGAATCAACTCTGCCGATCTTCCCTACCACCGTCTCCACTTCAGGAATGTTGCTTATTGCGACATCCTGCTTGTGCAAAATATCCAGTGCCTCGCCAATCGACGCGTGCGCCATCGTTGTCGGCATATACAAAAACGAACCCTCATCCAGAGGAGGCATAAACTCTCTGCCCAATCCCGGAAAGATGTGAATCGCCGAAGACCATACTCGATTAGCCCGAAGCGCATGTGGCACAAAACTAAAAATCCTGCCAAATCCAAGCCAAATCACCGCACCTAAAATCAATAGTGCCGCCGGCATCGACAAAAACGCCACCTTATGCCCAAGACACCATCCCAATATTCGCTCATAATAACGCTGGAACAATAGCACAAGTGCCATCAGCCCGCCGATAAGGCCGCCAACAAAGATAAGATTTCTAACCAATCCCTTCTGCGGTCCAAGCGGCTCCCAGTCCGCCGTCAGCAAAATACCCACAAGCACAAGAGCAACTATATTTGCAATGTATGGAACGGTTTTTTGAACGTTGGCTGGTATCGAATCCTTAAATAGATAATACGCCGCGAAAATTACCACTACTCCACCCAAAAGAGCCCCGAAACGCAAGGCGAGAATAATACCGACAACCGCTAACAGTCCGTAGAGAATCCGCCTGGCATATTTGCCCTGGACTTTCGGCGGAAAGAAGAAAATATGCGCCGCAGGCGGAATTATCGTCAATGCAACTACAATCGACGCGAAAAGTGCAAACGTCTTCGTAAACGCCAATGGCTTGAACAGTCTCCCCTCCGGCCCTGACATTGCAAAGACCGGCATGAAACTAATTATCGTCGAGGCACAGGCCGACACAACTGCGCTACCCACCTCCGCCGCCGCTCGGTGTATCACCTCCGCTCTCGGCATATCCAGCGGGTCCTCATCAAGGTGCCTTAGGATATTCTCGCAGATTACAATGCCCATATCCACAATCGTGCCTATGGCTATTGCGATACCCGACAGCGATACAATGTTGGCGTCCACCCGGAACGTCTTCATCGCAATAAAGCAGCCCAGCACCGCCAACGGCATCACCGAGCTTATCATCACGCTGCTGCGAAGGTGCATCACCATAATCACGATGACAATTACGGTAACCAGGATTTCCTGATACAACGCGTCGTTCAGTGTCCCTAACGTCTCGTAAATCAGACCCGTCCTGTCGTAAAACGGCACAATCGTAACCTTCGACACCGTCCCGTCGGCTAACGTCTTGCTGGGTAGCCCGGGTGAAATTTCTTCGATTTTCTTTTTGACGTTCTTGATTACTTCCAGGGGATTCGACCTGTACCTCGCCACAACCACTCCGCCTACCGCCTCTGCACCTGCCTTATCCAAAGCACCAAGCCGTACCTGCGGCCCCATCGTCACCTTCGCTACGTGCTTTATCTGCACCGGTACGTTGTCGGTCGATTTGATGACGCTGTTTTCGACGTCCCCAACGCCCTTTATAAACCCAATGCCGCGAATCAGATACTCGACCCGGTTAAGCTCTATCGTCTGTGCGCCGACGTCAATGTTGGATTTCATCACCGCCTCAAAAACATCTTCAAGCCGGACGCCAAACACCCGCATCGCATCAGGGTCGACGTCGATTTGATATTCGCGAACAAAACCACCTATCGAGGCAACCTCGCTCACCCCCATCGCCGACCGCAGCGACTGGCGAACCTGCCAATCCTCAATTGTCCTTAGCTCCTCAAGGTCCCACCCGCCTGCTGGTTTTCCGTCCTTGTCTCTTCCCTCTAATGTATACCAGAATATCTGCCCAAGCCCCGTCGCATCCGGCCCTAACATCGGCTGAACGCCCGCCGGCAGTGTCCCTGCAGGCAAGCTGCTCAGCTTCTCCAGCACCCTGCTTCGCGTCCAGTAAAAATTCTTGCCCTCAACCAGCTTCTCGGAAGCGGAGAACTCTCTAAAGATGATGTATATAGACGAAAACCCGAACATTGAGCTGCTGCGAATAGTCTTTACATCGGGAATACCGAGAAGTGCGGTAGTGAGTGGGTAGGTGATTTGATTCTCGACGTCTTGTGGGCTTCTGCCCGGCCAGTCCGTAAACACTATCTGCTGGTTCTCGCCAATGTCCGGTATTGCGTCAACAGCAACCGGGTTTCGTGGGAAAAAATCAAACTCCCAATCAAACGGCGCAACATAAATCCCCCACAGAATAATAAACGCCGTTATAAGTCCAACCACCAGCTTATTGTAGATGCAAAAGCCTAATATCCTGCCGATGAGTGTCTTTTGCTCCGGTATCTGCTCGTATTGGATTTGGTCCTCAGCGATAACAGAATCTCCTTATTATCTTGTAATACTGCTGAGGTATCGTCGCACTTAGAAATGGGTGCGCGTCGAGATTGTAGGCAAAACTCACAGCCTGCCTGAATGGAAACACCATGTCATTCCGACCGAAGGCCCACCTCTGGTGGGCCGAAGCGGAGGAATCTGCTTTGAAAGCAGACCTCTCCACTCGGCCAGCCGGCCTCGGTCGAGGTGACAAAGAGTGACCAGCCGGTAACGGGCGTATAACAACGGTTGTGGTAACGCCAGCTTTCCAACAAACATGACTCGCACCCCTTAGAAAATCATACCGTGATTACTCTTTGAATTGCGGCAGCTTCACCAAGTATTTTTCCGGGTCTGCTTCGAACTTCGCTTTGCAATCAGCACAGCAGAAGTAAACCTTCTTCCCTTTGTACTCCTTAAAAATATTCTTGTCGATTTTGTTGCCGTCCATTATAGGACACATTGTCTGCTCAACTTCGGCTACCACTTTCTCCGCTGTTTTCTTGGTTTCCTCTGCCACATCAGTTGCCGCTTTTTTGGTTTCTTCTGCCGCTTTAGCTGCGGTCTTTTCAGCTTTCTCCAGTGTCGGTGCATTGGCTGGCTTAGGCGCCGGCTGCTCTTTCTTTTTACATCCACCGAACAGAACTATTGCTGTTATTGCAACAGTTGCCAGCAACAAATTTCCAATCTTTTTGTCCATTTTTTGTCTCCTTTCAAAAATTGTTTCCTTATTCCTGTTTAATGTTGATGATTATGACGGCTTTGCTGCCCCTCCGGGTTCATCATACTGGGTTTGGCCTGGATCTGAAGGGCTGAGTCAATTTTGAAGCTACCGTTTGTGACTACGATTTCGCCTTCGGCCAAGCCGGATTGCACTATGTAGAAATCGCCCGCTCGTGAGCCAAGCACTATTTCTCTACCCTCATAGGTTGGCTTTTCAGTTTGTGGGACTTGGACATAAACTACGGCGCGTGTCCCTGTAATCAGAGGAGCCGACGCAGGAATAACCAAAGGTGCCTCTTTGGGGACATCTGCGGCAACATAGCCGAGCGACTCGGTCGTCACCAAATCCATCCCACAGATATCACAACTGCCAGCTTCTATCTTGACAACAGAGGGATGCATTGGACAAATCCACTTGCCAGCCAGCTCGGGGGCCATAACTCTGCCGCCCTTAGCCACTTTGGACCGAACAACAGCTCTGACAAACATCTGGGGCTTGAGTTTTCCATCGCGGTTATCTGCATTAACCCGCACCTTGATGGTTCTGGTCTTGTCATTTAGGACCGGATCGATAAAGCTTATAGTGCCTTTGAACACTTCTCCGGGATAGGCCTCGGTCGAAAATTCCACCTCCTGGCCGTACCGAATCCAGGGTAAATCAGATTCGTAAGCATCCAGTTTGACCCACAAACTTGAAAGGTCTGCCACTGTGTAAATGGGTGTGCCGGTCTGGACGTACATACCCTCGGTGGCATGCTTGTTGATGACTATCCCACCTATAGGTGAATAAATAGTTAAGTGAGTGACAGGCTTGCCAGAGTTTTCGATTTGGTCAACTTGGTCGTTGTTAAGCCCCAGCAGCCGAAGTTTTTCTCTGGCTGCTTCCAGCGTAGCCAGAGTGCTTCTTTTTATAAGCTCAGATGTTTCGCTCTTGATGTTACCGGCAGCTTTTGAGGCACCAAGCAGCTCAGCCTGTGCGCTGATCAATTCCGGGCTGTAAAGATAGACCATATGGTCGCCCTTCTTGACGGTGATGCCAGTAAAATCTACATAAAGCCGATCAATTCTCCCCGGCACCCAGGCGGTAATATATTTGACCCTCGTTTCATCATAATCGATTTTTCCAACCATCCGTATCTCGGCTATAACAAATTTCCTTTCCACCGGCGTGGTTTTAATCTCCATTAACTTAATAGCCTCTTTAGAAAAGGAAATCTGCCTCGGCCCAATATCAGCCTGCTCTGAAGCCACAGGTATCAAATCCATAAAACAAATCGGGCACTTGCCGGGCTTAGGCTGGCGAATTTGTGGATGCATCGCACAAGTCCACCACATATTTTGCTGCGAAGCTGTCTGTAGTCTGATTTCTTCTCGTTGCTCAGTTGCTGTTTGGTCCTTCGAAAATGACTTCACTAAATAGCCTGCTACAAACGCTACGACCACCAAAACGATGACCTTGACGATTCTCGTAGCCCGTGTTGACTTAGGACGCGTTGTTTCCATGCCAATCACCTTTGATTTACTATACTATTCCCATAGGATTTATGTTCAGTCTAAAAGGCTGCATTTTTTGTGCATTATCCGTATTTTTCAGAAAATTTCACAAATATTGAGTTATTTTGCCGCGGCTTGCTTTTCTTTGCTAACCGTTGGCAATTGTGCCCCCACAAGCATTTCCAGCTCGGCTAATCTCTGCTGGTTGTCAGTTACAGCTCGTTCGTAGTCCAATTGAAACTCAAGTAGTTTCTGTTGAGCATTTATCAAACTCAGAAAGTCTATAGTGCCAGCCTTATAGGCCGTCTCGGATGCCCCAAGCAGCTCCTGTGCTTTTGGCACTAAGGCATCGTCATAAAGTTTTACTCTTCTATTGCTGTCCTCAAAATCATATAAGGCACCAGCAGCACGTGCTATGAAAGTATTTTCAGCATCCTTTTTCTGGTGTAAAGTCTTATTAAGATCTGCTTTGGCTTGCAGCTCTCCTGCCTTGTAACTTTTTCGCCAAATTGGCAGATTCAAGCCAAACATTAGAATTACTTCATCTTTTTTGCTGCCGCTAAGGTTATCACCCATCATTGCCTCATTTGTCATCCACTCCACTCCCACTCCTATATCAGGGTAGAACCTCTTTTTTGCCAGCTCGATTTTGTACCGTGCGGCTTCCAATTCAAAATCGAACGCGGCAAGCTCAGGATTGTTAGACCTCAGTATCTCTATCATCTGCTGACGATCGAGTTTTGCTATGTGGAACTCTTCTTTTTCCGGCCAGGGCAGCATCTCAAATCTTTGGTGGTTAAGCACGGCGTTGAGGCGGGTCACTATCGGCTTTCTTAGCTCCTCAACCGCCTTTAGCTGGTATTCCAGCTTTGCCAATTCCACCTGCGCCAGTATTACATCAGGATGTGTAGCGGCTGCCGCCATATACTTGGTTCGGGCTACCTCCTCAAAGTGCTTGATAAGCTCAAGATTTTCTCTCGCTATTTCAACAGCCCTTGCCAGATACGTATATTCATAAAACGCATCTTTTACTTCGTAAAACAGTTTTAGCTTTGCTGCATCGTAGCGTTTCTGTGCTGCCTTTGCGACGGCGGCTGCGGCATCTGTCCGAGCCTCGATTGTGCCGAACCACGGAAAGACCTGCATTAGTTGGAATCTCTGCGCTTGAGGGCTTGCCCTTGTTTCAACCTCCTCAATAAAGTAGCCGTATGTAAACTGCGGGTCAGGCAAGGCCTTAACCTGTGGCACCTGCTGAAGTGCCGATTTCCACTCCTCGAACGCAGCTTTAAGGCCGGCATTATTCAGAGCAGCATACGATAGATATTCCTGCAGTGTCACTGGAGCGTTGGCATCAGGCAGGTTTAGAGAATTGTTAGCAAAACAGTTAGAGGTCGTTATTATGAGCACTAACACATAAAAAAGAAATGTGATTGACCGCTTCATTCGCGCTCTCCTTGCCGAAACTTAAGCGAATTAATACGCCAAAATTCCCTTATGGAGTAAGCGCAATTATAACGAATCTTAAGAAGGCGTCAAAATCTTTTTTAACACCTGAGCTAACAAATAGCTTCGCTACACTACACGAATGACGAATCACGAGAGACGAGAGACGAGGGACGTCGTCCATCATCCGTCATCCATCGTCCATCGTCTACTCGGCGGCAAGCGCTCGTGCCTGCTTTTTGTCCTGCTGCGGCAAGTCCTTTAACTGTCTCATCTATCGTGTTTGCCACATTCAGCAGAATATCTTTTTCAGACTCATCCAAAGGATTTGATTCTTTCGCTACCGAGCGAAGTTTTTGTGCATCTTCAGAAAGCCCAGCGAGTGATACTTCTGGGACGCCACGGTCTGTCTCTGCAATAAGTAGCCGGACACCCTCGGCAATCTGTGCAATCTCAATAATGTTAGAATCCACAGTTATGGAGCTCAAATTACCTCTCGTAATTGCGTATAGTTTCAGGTACAAATCTCGAATCGGTAGGACTACCTTTTTATACAGAACTGCATATAAGGTTACATAAGTAAGAACGCCAAGAACCACTACATGCCAGCTATGTTCCAGCACGAGGCCTAAAACAGTCTCATTCGGAAGTGCAAAATATTGATAGACCGCATATACTCCCATTCCCAAGGCAATTACAACAGCCGTATATACTGCAACCACGAAAGCCAATGAAATTTCTCGTTTAGCGTTCATAATCATCTCCCTTTCAAACGCTTATTCTTATTTCTTTAAATTCCGTATAGCTTTGACCAAACGGATGTTCAATGCATTAATATAAATTACATGT
>Ga0315296_10005215_pt1 | contig 10420 bp, 11 predicted proteins | sample YL17G14_18_MG_FD_203921 | JGI IMG/M metagenome (GOLD analysis project Ga0315296, IMG submission 203921) | Sediment microbial communities from Yellowstone Lake, YNP, Wyoming, USA - YL17G14_18 | ecosystem: Environmental > Aquatic > Freshwater > Lake > Sediment | place: USA: Wyoming | collected... | reverse complement strand
TGTTTGGTTACGACACCTTCTATCATGTTTTTCATCTCAGAGCACTATTTTCGAGTTTTCACCTACTATTAGTTTGTGTCCTTTTGGTCCTTTCTGGTTTGTTATTATTTCGGAATTGGCGCCTATTATGCTGTCAATTATCTTTGTGTTAATCTCTATTACGCAGTTCTCCATTATTATGGAGTTTTCTATTTCTCCTCTCTTTATGTGCGTGTTATTGCCTATTGAAGTGTATGGTCCTATGTAGACCTCGTTTTCTATGGTTGCGTTTTCTCCAATTACGGTTGGTCCACGAATTAAGGCTCCTTTTTTTACATGAGCGTTTTTTCCGATTGATACTCGCCCTTGGATGCATGCCCTGTCTTCTATGCTGGTTTCTGTTTTTGGCTCCATTTCATCCAAAACCAGTATGTTTGCTTCGAGGATATCTTCTATTGTTCCGGTGTCTTTCCACCATCCTTCAACGATTCTGTAACCCACATTGTAGCCTTCTTCTAATAGAAGCTGTAATGCCTCTGTTATTTCGAGCTCCCCTCTCCAGGATGGTTTCAGTTTCTTTATCATCTTAAATATTACTGGTGTAAAGAAGTATATGCCAGTCAGCGCATAGTTACTCGGCGGCTCTTTGGGTTTTTCAACTAGTTTGACTAGTTTTTCTTTTTTATCGAATTCTGCCACTCCGAATTGTTGCGGATGTTCCACCTTGCATAATAGCACCATGGCGTCGTATTTTTTTTGCTGAAATTCTCGGGCGATTTTTGAAATTCCGCCTTTCAGAAGATTATCGCCCAAGTATACAACAAAGGGATTGTCTCCCACGAAGTCTTGGGTCAAGCCTACGGCGTGAGCTATTCCCGCTGGTTTATCTTGGCTTATGTACGTGATTTTCACGCCGAATTTGCTTCCGTCTCCATAATAGTCTCTGACTTTTTCAGGCATGATACCTCCCACTATAATGGCTACGTCTTTTATTCCAGCACTTCGCAAGTCTTCCAAAACGTATTGGGATATGGGTTTGTTTGCCACTGGGATTAACTGTTTCGGTCCGGTATGAGTTAGCGGTCTGAGCCGCGTGCCGTGTCCGCCGTGGAGTATTACTCCCTTCATGTTTCCATCTCCTGCTTCATCTTGTTCAGTCCTTCAGTTATGTTTAGCGGTTTGGTTTTTAGCTGTTTTTGTATTTTGCTCGTGTTCAAGGACGAGTCTCTTGGTCTTTTAGCTATCCAAGCGGTCAGCTGTCTCATTTTTACAGGTTTAATTAAGTCTGCGTTTAAATTGTAAGTCTTTGCTATTTGTTTTGCGAATTCGTAGCGGCTTATTCTTTCGCTTCCTGAGGTGTGATACAACCCTCGCAGGTCTTTCTCTGCAACTTCAACGGCCATTTCGGCTAGGTTGTCTGCCAATGTCGGCGTGTTGTAATGGTCTTCAACAACTGTGATTTCTTGCTGCTGCTTAAGTTTATTGATTATCCATGTGGCAAAGTTTTGTTTCCAAGGGTGCCATCCGTACAAGACGCTAGTGCGCAGTATGGCATGGTTTTTACAGTGTTCGATAACCTGTTTTTCGCCTTCAAGTTTTGTGAGTCCATAATAGTTGACTGGGTTAGGCTTGTCCTCTTCGTTGTATAATCCTTTTTCGCCGTCAAAAACGTAGTCTGTGGAAATGTAGACAAGTTTCGCGCCAACTTTTTGGCATGCTTCGGCTATGTTGCGTGTTCCTTCAACATTCGTTTTCCATGCGTGTTCCTTTTCAGTTTCACATTTATCAACATTAGTTTCAGAGGCTGTGTGGATTACCGCATATGGTTTGATAGTATGGAAGAGGTTTAAAATTTCGCTTAGATTTGTGATATCTAGTTTTAAAGAGTTGGAATGCAGCGGCTTTGTATTATGAATAGGTATAATAGTAAAACTTTTTTTGATAAATTCAACTATTTTATTACCTAATAATCCACTCGCGCCAGTAACCAACACCAATTCTTTGGGCATATCTACTTCCATTCCGCTGATGCTGATTTTTTCACGTAGTTTATGAATAGGATGTTTAATAATTTGTCTTTTTCGGAATTATTTACCGAGATTCCTAAGTACAGCCGCTGCAAATCTATGTACTTCCGTTTACTTATGAAGTTACGACCTGTCGTTCGTTGCTAGAAGCCTTGGCATGTGGAAAACCGGTCATAACCACAAACCTTGGAGAAATTCCGAACATAATTAAGAATGGTGAACATGCTATTTTGGTTAATCCGAATGAAAATGAAATTGCACAAAATATCTTAGAGCTCCTTGCAAATCCAGATTTGACAAAATTTCTAGGTCGCAATGCCGCACTTCTAGTTCAACAAAAATATTCAATAGAATCCATAGTAGATCAAACTGTCAATGTATACACAGAGCCGGTCTACAGGAAAGCCCATTATATCGCAGCAGTAAGAGTTAAAAATGAACTTTAGAACTTATTTTGATAATGAAGTGATAATTTGAAGATAACTGTAATCTTTCCTAGCGTTAAGATATTCATGAGCCAAACGCGGAATAAAGAGTGGGCTACCCGTTGGATACAGCATGGAATAGCGCTCCCTATTGCCTACGCAAAAAAGAACGGTCTAACAGTAGATCTAATCGATGTTAGACGGCTTAGAAATTGGGATGAATATGCCAAAAGGGTATCTGAGTATGATGCCCTCTGTTTTAGTGTTAATTCGATTGATTATTATGTCTATCTAGAATGTCTCAAACGCGCGAAGGAAGTTAATCCAAAAGCAACAGTTATCGTAGGGGGTATACATCCTACAATAAAATTATCTGACTTCATCAAAGATTCCCGCGTGGATTATATAATTCAAAAAGAAGGCGAGATTGCTTTTGTTAATCTCTTAAAACAAATTAGTTCGGGAAAGAAGGACATACCACGCGTTCAAGTTGGCGAGCCTGTCGAACTAGATAGTGTACCTTACATTGATCGTGATTTATGGGAGAAGGAGTATCCATGGGGGCTCGATTTTTCCGGAAAACCTCCGTTTGTGACAATTCTTACAAGCCGTGCATGCCTTCGCAACTGTTTCTTTTGCCAACCGTGTGCAAGATTAATGTTTGGAAATGTAGAAAGAAGACGGAGTATCGATAATGTTATTGGCGAACTTCGGAGCTTAGATGAGAAGTATCATTTTCGCAGCTGGATGGTCCATGATGATGGCTTCCTGCAGAATCTGGATTGGTGTAAAGGTTTTATCAGATTATTTAAGGAGGAATTTGGTAGCCGTCCATTCATCATTCAGTCAAGACCAGATTACCCAGTGAGATGCAAAGAAATAATACCCGAGCTTCGATCGATTGGACTTGAATGGGCAATTTTGGGGTTTGAAAGCGGAAGCGACAATGTGCTTAAATTTTTGAGAAAAGGAACAACTCGACAGATGAATCTGGAAGCGGCTAGGAATTTAAGAGAAAACGGCGTCAAGGTATTTGCTAATATCATGTTTGGTGTCCCGACAGAAACAAGAGAGGATATAGATCTAACCATGAGCATGGTTCGAGAAATGGAACCAGATCATTTTTCGCCAGCCACTTATAGTCCATACCCTGGAAGTTATCTTCATGATTATTGCAAGGAGAGGAACCTCATATTGACTGAACACAGTCCTAGAGACTTAGGAGAGCATAAAATTAAAGGAATTGATTATGAATATATCCAAAAAAGAGTTGATGAATATAGACATTCGCGTGCACCTATACGGTATTTCCTTTACAATATATCCCCCCCACCTATACGGCATTTCCTTTACAATATTCATAGAAAAGTATGGGCATACCGATGACGAGAGCATCGTGGGGTAGACATACTTTGGAAACTGACTCCTTTCAAAAGGCTGTTAAATTGGCTGGAGGAGACTTGAAAAGTGAGCAGGTTGACCACAGTTTACGTCAAGTATGCAGCAGTAATATGAAAAAAATAAGGGTCTTATTGATCAACCCCCCATTTTACAGATTTTTCAGGCAAAAGTCTTCTTATTTTCCTAAGGGTTTAGGTCATATCGCGTCTGTATTAGAGAAAAATAATATATATGTTAGAATTTACAACGCAGATTGTGAAGATAATTTCAAACTATTCTTTGTCAATAGAACGGAGACAAAAAATTTTAAAAAGTATATCGAGAGGGTACATAATTTAGATGACCCTGTATACAAAGAAGTATGTGAAGTAATAGCAAACGAGCGCCCAGATGTAATTGGAATAAGCGTGTCCACTTCGTCTTATAAGGCAGCATTAAATATTGCCAAACTATCAAAGAAACTTGACCCAAATGTAAAAATAGTTTTTGGAGGCATTCATCCAACAGTATTGCCTGAAGAAGTTTTGCAAACGAAACTTGTTGATATTGTTGTTAGAGAAGAAGGAGAATTCACATTTTTAGAGGTAATAAAGGCATTGGAGAATGGAAAACCTATAAGAGGAATTCTAGGGACGTCGTTCGTCGCTGATGATGGATCGATTGTGCATAATCCAAATAGAGAATTAATGATGGATCTGGACACACTACCGTTTCCAGCAAGACATTTGGTTCTAAATGTAGAAGGGGTACCTCATATCTCTTATGACAGAATAATGACCAGCCGAGGATGCCCTTTTGGCTGTACTTTTTGTGTCTCAAATAAGATATGGGGGAGAAAGGTTAGATTTAGATCAGTTAAAAACGTGATTGAAGAAATCAAAGAAGTCAAACGTAAATTTGGAGTTACTTCTTTTTGTATCGATGACGATACTTTCACCATAAACCCAAAATACGTCGAAGAACTATGCGATGGGCTCATCAAAGAGAACTTGGGAATAAGTTGGTGGTGTCAAATTAGAACAGAAAATATAACAGAGAGTTTGATCAAGAAGATGAAAAAAGCAGGGTGCACAACTGTGGCCATAGGAGTAGAATCTGGAGACGATGACGTTCTTAAAAAAATTAATAAACAGCTTGATAAAAAAGCAGTTCTTCAGAGTAGTATCATTTTTAAAAAATATGGGATTTTAGTTGATGCCTTTTTTATGTTCGGGTTTCCATGGGAAAACAAAATGGAGTTAGATAACACTATAAAATTTATGAAAGAAATAAATCCAAACTATGCATGGTTAGCAATAGTTACTCCATACCCAGGAACCAAAATGTTTACAGATTATTCACATAAACTTCAAAAATTGGAAGAAAATACTTTCTGGTCTGATTTTATCCATATAAATCCAAGAATGGCTTTTTTATTAAACGATGATCTTACAGAAAAAGAAAAAAGTAAATTACTAAATTATGTACAAAAAGAATTTGATAAACACAATTTTATTCAATTTTTGAAAAGATGGAAAATGAACCCAATAAGTATAATGAAGATGATAAAACAACAACTTAAGCTATAAAAGGAGTTGGCAAGCCTTAATTCTGCTACATATGTGGGTGTAGATAAATATGGTTAATTTAAGTATAATAATTCCGCACTTGAATTATGGGCGATATTTAAAAGAGTGTTTGGATAGTGTCCTAGCACAAACCTTCAAGAATTATGAGGTAATATTAGTGGATGGAGGGTCTACGGATAATACTTATGAAGTTTTAAAGGATTATCCTATGATTAAAATTCTAAAAGATGTCCCGCCTATGGGGCCAGTTAAGGCCGTGAATAAAGGAATGGAGCTTATGAGAGGAGAATACTTTGCTCAATTAAACTCTGATTGCTATTTACATCCTATGATGTATGAAGAATGTATAAATATTCTAGAAGAAAATAAAAACTTAGGCATGGTCTACACAAGTTGGTACATAATAGACGACGCAGGAAAACAATTGGGAATAGCGAATCAACCACCTAAATTTAACAGGAATCTTCTGCTACAGTATAACTACATTGATGCGACTGGAATGATAATCAGAAAAAACTGTTTTGATAAGGTCGGCAAATTTGATGAAAGATGCCCTATGAGTATGGACTGGCTAATGGCAGCTAAAGTGAGCAGGTATTTTGACGTGCACTACTTGGATAAACCTTTATTCTATTACAGGGTACATCACGGTCAAATCACGCAAAACCCGAAAATAATTGAAGACAATAACAGAGCCAAACAAATAATGCGGAAATATTTCAGATCCGACGTTATCATAAAGGCATATGTAATAAATGCGTATAAACATTCCAAAAAAATATTGCGCAGGTTGGTTAAATGAAAGCTTGTGTAATCTTTTGTACCATAAGAAACAGTAAATCGTTTGAGTTGTACGCTAAAAACTTTAGGGAATATGGGTGTGAACCAGACGTAATCATCGTTGATGAAGAAGGGAACACTAGAAAACTGATCTCTAAAGAATTAAAAGGATTCAATGTGGAGTTCTACGGTTCAAAGGAAAGAAAAGAATGGTTCCGAAAGAATAACGTGGACCCTCGCACAGTTCCAACCAGAACTACAGATGTAATCGGTTTCAGTCTTCTAGTCGCATATCCAAGAGAATACGATATGTTATTATTCATAGACGATGACACTTACCCACTGCAGAAAAATGACTTTGTAGGTGAACATTGGAAGAATTTGACCACTCGCAAATTGAAAGTGCGATCCTCCTCAAACAGGTGGGTTAATCCACATCCCCGAAAATATCCCAGAGGTTACCCATATAGTCTTAGAAATTCTGATTCCTACAAGGAAGAAGGATGCAAAACAGGAGCCGTCTTGAATATGGGACTTTGGGAAAAAGTTCCCGACTTGAATGCTCTTGATTACCTTTATCATGGGTCTTTAAAGGGATTATACGAAGATACCCCACATATTTCATCTGCCTCTTACATTATTGGAAATGGAAGTTACATGCCTATAGCAAGAATGAACGTGGGATTTTCACCAAAGATTATACCAGCTTTCTATCAATTTACGGGCGAAGAATACGAAGTAGGAAGATATGGAGACGTGTTTAGTGGAGTGTTTCTGGAAAAAATAGCAGGCCACTTGGGAGACAACATATCCTATGGTCAACCAGTATGTATTCACGACAAGGAACCTAGGGACGTGTTCAAGGATATCAAAAGTGAAATGGAAAGCGTAAAACTCAACGAGAAACTATGGTTGGTACTGGATAAAATAGAGCTGTCAGGCGACTCGTACGCGTCATGCTATGAGAGTTTATCGGATGGCTTGTTAAAATTTAAGGATGAGTTTCACACTTCAGATTATATAACTTATCTAGCCGAGAGAATGAGAGAATGGGTAAAAGCAGTGGAAGGATTAAAATGAGATGAAAGAGTTTATGAATGAAGATAAATGCACTCCTCACTATGTAGAATGGACTGATCATAAAATTAAAAAATACTGGGATGTATATGAAACACACCCCGCCCTTTTTAGAACCCTAATTTTTATACCCGGTACACGTAAAAATCCTGCGCTTGACGCCGTTGTGAACAAATCCTGCAAGCTTGTTTCTCGAAATTCAAAGATTCTGGATATCGGTTTTGGTAATGGATATGTGATCAAAAAAATGGCACTCCAAGGATATGAGTGCTTTGGCATAGATATTTCAGAGAGAAACGTGAATCTTACCCTAAAAGAAATTCTTGAAGATGATAGGTTAAATAAAAAAAACATTACATTAAAAGTGGGAAACATATTACAATTATCTAGCATATTTGGAAACAACTTGTTTGATCTAATTATTGCAACCGACATTTTCGAGCATCTTAACGATGAAACCATACACAAAGGCTTTCAAGGAATAAGTCGTTGCTTAAAGAAAGGTGGTTACCTTTTCATATCGACACCATATAAAGAGGTTTTAGAAAGATCCTATGTTCTATGTCCAGATTGCCACGCCATTTTCCACTCTGTCGGACACGTTCAAAGCTTCGATGAGAAACGAATGATCGACATGCTTAAACGCCATAATTTTCAGGTTGTCAAGTGTACTACTGAAACACATCGTAATACTATACGTTTATGTATGGCAAAAACATATGATAATTTGCGTAGAATTTTTAAAATATATAATCCAGAAACCCGAGCTTATACTCAAAATCTTTATACCATCGCTCAAAAAATATGAAGAGGCAGAAAACACTAATAAGCGTCAAAATCGTTATATGAGCGAATATTTTAAATATGTTATTGAATTGATTACAAAACTAACAGGGAGTCAACGGGTAGCAATTCTGGATGTTGGCTGTGGAATAAAACACGGTAATGCTTTTTCAGTTTAATCTGTATCGTTTAACAATAGGTGGCAGCTTGCATATTTTTGGTGGAATAGCCTAGACCTGAGGTCTCGCTCCTCACATTACTGGATATTTTCCATTTTGCGGTAGCATTTTTATTTATGCACCAATTACATTACGTTCGGGTGGCAGTGATCAACAAAGTCGATTTGGTAATGTGGACTAAGAATGGTTCTGAAACCTTACCTTTGGTTTTGAAACGAATCGGAGAGGTAATACCCAGCGAATTTGTTAACAATCGCATAATCGTCGACGACCACAGCACAGATGGCACACAAGAAATTGCGCAATCCTTTGGCTGGCAAGTGTTATTCAACGAAGGAACAGGCATAAGCAACGGAGCAAACACTGCTCTCAGGCACGTCACTTCTGAATGCTTCATTAGCTTTGAGCAGGATTTGCTTTTGGCTCATGATTGGTGGGCAAAGATTCCTCCATTGCTTGAAAAACTCAAAGTTGCCGCTGCGTCTGGCATGCGTTTTGCAGATAAGCCTAGAGGGGTTAAAAAACTGCAGCAGTACGTGGCAAAGAAGTATCGCGGCGAATCCAGTCTGGCTTCTTGGCTCAGAAGTAGGCAAATGGCTGCTTTCACTTTGGGCAAAACTTTGGACAACACGATTTACAAAACAAGCATAATCAAGGCCCTTGGTGGCTTTCCGAAAATGCCCGTAAACGCTGGCGTTGATACAATTCTAGCTTACAAGCTTAATCAAGCAGGTTATCATTGGGTCGTTGATTATAATGTGCAATCAATTCACATGCGGAAGGGGTTGAAGCAAGAACTGCGTCACCAATACTGGTATGCAACACAGCTGTATGCGATATGGAGAAGAATAGAAACTGAAACAAATAAACGCCCGCCAGTAACAGAGTTCGGTATTATGTACCGTTTCTTCACTTCTCCTTTCACGGGATTATTTGTAGCTGTCAAAACTAAGGAACCTACAATCACGTACATTCATCCTCTTGTTAGATTTTACTACATGAAGGGTCTTTTAGAAGCTTCAAAATTCACAACAAAATCAGGGCAATCGTAGCGTTTCATTACTGGTTTTCAGTTTTTTCATCAACTCTTCTTGAAGCGCTTCAGCGCGTTTTCTGACTTTCTCAACTTCTTCAGAAATGTTTTGATCCTTGATTTCTCTCTTTCGCTTTTCGTTCGATTCCAAAATAAGACGCAAAAACTCCGAATCATAAACATGTAACAGTAATTCAGTGTTTGGTATTAAGCAGTGACCGCCTATAAATCCTGGAAACATGATGGGTCTGTCTAACCTCAAGCGGTGTGTATCCTCCAGAAAATCTACGACTTCATCAAAGTCAGCGTCAAAATGCCTAGATATTCTGTGCATTTCTTGAAAACAGGCGATCATCCACGCTCTGTAAGTTGTTTCGAACAGTTTGGCCAACTCTGTTTCGGTACAGCTTTTTAATGTTTTCACTTTTAAGTTCACTTTCTCAAAATGCTTGCGGGCGGCGTCTGTTGCTTTTGTGTTTACTCCGCCAATGTATTTTGTCCAGCGTTTCAACTCCCACTTCATATGCTCAGGATTTTTATGAAGCCCGCGAACCGGAGAGTGGGCAACAAGGCAATTATACTCTTCATAGATTTTCTTTGTCGTTCCTGGCAGAACCGTGCTGTTGATGATGAGCAGTTTTGGTTTAAATTGTTTTGCGCAGCTGGCGACTGTGTCTACGAATTCTTCTTGAATTTTGCATGGAAGGCAAACATGCATTGTGTCCACTTCGTTCGGCATTTTGCTCTTGTCTTGGCCAGTCGCGCGCATTTTTGTTTCATCTAAATCTAATCCGTAGACGGTGAAGCTATCTTCTTCTTTCAACAGCTCGAATAAGGCTCGTCCAATCTCACCTAAACCCACTACTAGGACTTTTTCCCTAGTCAATCTACCGCATCCTGTAACAGAAAAATCAATTAAACTCTTAAACTATTTAAACATGAAGTTCAAAAGGAAAGACTATGCCACAGCCCAAAACTGGAAAAGGAGTAATAATCGGAGCCAACGTTCAATTCGGCAGGGAAGTTGTTGTTTGGAATTACGTTGTAATAGGCGACAACACGAAAATCGGCGATGGAACATGCATCGGAAGCTTTTGCGACATAGGCAAAAACGTGATTATAGGTAAAAACTGCAACATACAAGCCCACGTGACGATTTCAAACGAGT
>Ga0315296_10005214_pt1 | contig 10422 bp, 15 predicted proteins | sample YL17G14_18_MG_FD_203921 | JGI IMG/M metagenome (GOLD analysis project Ga0315296, IMG submission 203921) | Sediment microbial communities from Yellowstone Lake, YNP, Wyoming, USA - YL17G14_18 | ecosystem: Environmental > Aquatic > Freshwater > Lake > Sediment | place: USA: Wyoming | collected... | reverse complement strand
AACCCATACCTTCGACAGGTTCGGCCAGTCAGCCTTGGGACCGCTGACGTACATCTGCAGGCGATCATCGGCCCGCCTGACTACGCGGATCTGGCCGTAGCCCTGGCACCGGACAGAGGGCCCGCCGAAAGCGATCACCACCAGCTGCTCGCCGGCCTCGCGGACGTCGAAGACCGGCGAGACAGGTTGAACCGGGTCCACGACGAAATCCCCTTCGGGAGTGTAACCGCCGCTGCGGCACCCCGCAAAGACGTTCTGAATCCGTTGCACCGCGGCGCGCCCATGCTCCGCTACCCATGCTGCAAACTGGGGCAGCGTCCGAGCGGTTGGGGCCGTCAGCAGGGTTTCTTGCTCGATCAGGGCCTCCTCCGCTGCCCGGGTGAGCGCGTCCATCGCGGCTATCAGCCTGGCGTTGGATTCGACCGGCGCCTCCAGAACGGCCTCTTGCTCTGCCGTCTCCACATCATCTTGCTCGATCATGGCCATCTCCTAAATGTCAACGCCCGCCCCGGCACTTGCCAGGACGGGCGTCTATGTGCTATACTACGCTCGCCGGGACGATCTCGCCGCCCTGGCCGCCGCCCCAGGTGTGTGAGCACCGTGGGGCTTTTCACTTGCTCACCGTACCACACCGATGTATATCTCCGGCCCAAAGGGCCAGCTCGGTTTCCAGCGCACCTCGCGGAGCTCCTCTCCCGCCGGGATCTCATACGTGATCCAGCCCCCGGCCTCTCCGCCGGCCAGCAGTTCCACGTTAGCCAAGGCCGGTTCAAGCCTCCTGAAGAAGTCCTGGGGAGTATAAACAGCGCCGTTCTTGGTGACTACCTCAAACTCCGACGACGTAATCCTGACGCTGCCGTCGCCCCTGTTCTGATAGCGCACCTTCAGGCAGACGAAGCGCCATCCCACGGTCGGACCGATGCCCGAGTTGATCTGCCGTGGGTAAGCAATCTCCTCGACGAGTATAGCCTGGCCATGATAGGCCACCCACTCGCCGATAACGGGCAAAGGGGTCGCCGTGGGCGCAGGTCCCGGACGACGGGGGGCAACAACCAGGAGAACAACACCGCAAGCACCTGCGGCTGCCACCAGGCCGCCCAGGATGATCAGTAGAATAGCCCAGGAGGGAAGTCCCCCTCTTTTGATTCCTTGCTGTCCCATGCTGCACCTCCGCCGGCCGTGCCTGCCGGCAGGCCGGCGCAAAAGGCGGCCCCCCCTGTCAACGCAGCCGCCGGTAGGTATCTCCCTTGCGCCGGGCCACCCGGGCGATGGTGACCTTGTGGTCCACATCGTCCACGACGTAGATCACGCGCCAGTCCCCTACGCGGATGCGGAAAGTCCCCCTGGGGGCCGCCCTCACCGGCATGCAGTCGGCCGGCCTGGGATCCTCAGCCAGCGTCTCGATCTCCGCAGCGATCCGCCGGCGAGTATCCAGCGCGAGATGGGCCAGGGTCTTCTCGACCCTGGGCTCAAGCTTCAGCTGGTACATCGCCGGCTCCCAATCCGAGCCGCTCCTTGACCTCCTCCCAGGGGACGGTCTCGCCCCGTGCCTCTGCGGCAATGGCCTCGCGGGCAGCCTGGCCGTCCTCCAGGTCCTCCAGCATTTCCAGGTCCGCCATGCTGATGATGGCCGCCTTTGGCCGGCCGCGGCTGATGACAACGACGCGCTCGTGGCCATAGGCCACGCGGCCCAGCACGTCGCCCAGGCTGTTGCGCAGGTTGACCACGGTTACCTCGCTCATGGCGTCTCCTCCTGCCTGTTATGGCTACCACCGCCATTATAGCACATCTCAGCAGGGAGTCAACTTCAGCAAAGCGGCGTTATCTTGAACTCGCTCCCGCCGGCGCAAAGGCCCATACCTTCAGCTCCGCGTCCTGCAGGTGGTCCACGTAGCGCTGGGTCGTCGCCAGGGAGGCATGGCCCAGGAGCTTCTGCACCACCACCGGCGAGGCTCCCCGCCGCAGCGTCTCCAGGGCGAAGGTATGGCGCAGGCTGTGCGGGCTGATCGGCTTCTCGATCCCCGCCTCGCGGACCAGGGCCTTCACGATCTGCCAGGCCCGCCCCGAGGTCATGCGTTCGCTCTCCCGCGTGGAAAAGAGGAAGGTGTCCAGGCCGGCCTTGCGCCGCAGGGACCGCCCGCTCGCCTTCAGCCACCCCTGGACAGCCGCCATCACCTGGCCGGCCAACGGCACCAGGCGGTCCTTCCGCCCCTTGCCCTGCACAACGCGCACCCACCATGCGCCCTCGTCGTCCCGGTAGAAGTCGCCCAGGCGGACGCCGATCAGCTCTGACACGCGCAGGCCGGCCCCGAGGGCCAGCATGGCCAGGGCATGGTCCCGGTGCCCGCGCACCAGGGCTGCTGCCAGCATCCGGCCGCGCTCCTCTGCAGAGAGCACCTGGTAGGGCCGCACCGTCTCCCCTCGAGGGGACTTGAGCGTGAAGGCCAGCACGTCCTTGGGGATCTGCAGCAGCCCGGTCAGCCGGCAGAAGTGCAGGAAGGAACGCAGCGCTGCCAGCTTCAGGGAGATGGTCGCAGGAGACAGCTTGCCCGCCCCCTGCAGATCCAGGCGCTCTACCAGGCCGGCCCGGTAGTGGGCCAGGGCGGGGGCGGTGAGGTCCTGGAGGAAGGACACGCCCAGGACTGCCATCGCCTCGCCGATCGCCCGCCGGTAGGCGGTCCTGGTCCTGGGCCCGCCCAGGGTGTCCAGGAAGGTAGCAAGCGCGTCCTGCCAGGTGGGGACAACTTGCACTGCCAGCGCCCCGCCTTCATACCTTGCCAGTTCGCTCATCGTTGCACCTCCTCACGCTGCCTGCCTCCCGCAGGCAGGCTTGTGCCAGGGCCAGTCGGCCCGGGTTGCAGGCCAGGCCGGGTTGTAGTACAATGCGGGTAGTCAGGATGACAGGCCGTAGTTGCTCATTGTGTACGTTACTGCTCGCGGTAGTGGACACAATCAACAACCGCCGCGCGTCAATCACACACCGGACATGGGCAACCTTCTCGCCTTCCTCGACGCACAGGCGGGTTCGCACGTCAAGCAAATCCACAATCTGCTGCTCGAGCCCAAAGCTTTCGGCGGCGGTGTCTGTCAGGGCCAGGTCCAGGCGGACCTGCGCCGCCAGGGCCTCGATGGTCTGCACCTGTTCGTCCGTCAGGACCTGCTCGGCCAGGTGCGCTTGCAGGCCGGCCCGTTCGCTCCCCAGCCGTGTGATCGCTTCCTCCAGCCGGGCCCTGCGCTCGAGCAGCACGTCTTTCACAAAGTCGCCGGTCAGGTAGAGGTCCAGCAGTTTCTCCAACTGCCGCCGGTGGTCGGCCAGCAGATCCTCGGCGATAGAAAGCCTTTCCCGCAATGGCTGGACTTCCTTCTCCCGCTCCGCCTGCTGGCCCTGGAGATTCCGCTGCAGATTGACCGGATCGCTCAACAGATCTTTGAGCCAGGACCAGACGGCGACGTCCACCAGGTCAGCGCGGAATCGGGGGCCATGACACGAGCGAGCCGCGCCAGGATAGCTGCCGTCGCTCACCGGGCAGCGGTAGTAGGATATGGTGGGCGTTCTATGCGTCGCGGTGCAGCCCTGCATCTTATACCCGCAGCTCCCGCACGTTACCCGCCGGCGCAGCAGATAGGGATACTTCGCATTGCGCCGCGCCGTGTCCTTGTTCTCCCTCCGCCGCTGCTGCACCGCTTCCCAGGTCTCCCGATCCACAATCGCCGGCACTTCGACCGCAATCCACGTATCCCGCGGGTTCCTTACCTGCCGGCCCTTCACCTTTCCCGCCTTGCCGTAGAACCATCGCCCGGCGTATACTTCCTTGCCCAGGATGCCACCGACAACCGATGGCGTCCACAGCCCGGCCTCGCGCACCTTGTAGACGGACGTGGTGTTATCCGCACGCGTGGGCACCCTTACGGACGACAGCCGCAACGTAATGGCATGGATGCTCAGGGGCCCGCTCTCGCCATCGCCCTGGGTGTACCACGCGTAGACCAGCCGGACGATCCTGGCCTCGTCCTCGTCGATCACCAGGCGGTAGAGTCCATTGTCCTGCTTCTCTACGGCATAGCCATAAGGGGGGTGGCCGTAGACGATCGTACTGCCGGCCTTCACCCGGCCTCGGATGTTGCGTCGGGACCGCTCGGCGATCTTGGCCCGCTCGTACTCGGCGATCCCGGCCCGGATCGTCTCCATGAGTCTGTCCTCGTCGCTCTCGGCGTGCCCGGTCTGGACGAAGTGCAGCTCCATGTTGCGCCGTTCCCACTCCTCACGCAGAAGCAGGTATTGGCCGGCGTTGCGGGATAGGCGGTCCTGGTCATAGACGACCACCGCGTCCACCCGGCCGGCCTCGATCGCGTCCCGCAGGGCGTCCAGCTGCGGCCGATCCAGCGTCGCCCCGCTGACCCCTTCCTCCCGGTAGACCTCGATCACCGTCCAGCCGCGCTCCTCGCAGTAGCGCCGGCAGGCTTCCTCCTGCGTCTGCAGGGAAAAGCCCCGCTCGGCCTGCTCCTCCGTGCTGACCCGCGTATAGATCGCCGCCCGCTTCGTCATCTCGGGACCTCGAAAGTGCGGGGGCCGGCTTTGGCCCTCCCCGAACAGGATCGGATGCAGCCGGCCGGCCCCCTGACTGTATGAGGAGCCCCCGTCAGGGGCGGTCCTCCTCGTCCTGTTGACTACCAGGCGCCCAGGTCAAGCCGAAACTGCAGGCTCCTGGCCACTGCTCGCAGAACAGGGTCAGGGTTCGACCCTCGCGCCTCCAGGGCATAGTCGAGGATCTGCAGAAAATAACAGGCCAGGGCCTCGGGGTTTCCGGTCTCGCGCGCCAGGTTCACGGCCGCCTGGCGCAGTTCTGCGCTTGTCCCGTCAAGCAGGCAAAGGAAGAAGCCTACGTGTTTGGTAATTCGGACGGCCAGCTCCGGTGATGGGTTGAGCGCTTCCGGCCAGCAGCCCGCCTCTTCCTCTTCGGACCATAGTTCCCTGACGACGTTGGTTTCGTGCTGTACTGTGCTCCTTTTTTCCATGGTTGCCCTCCTCTTGGGCGTAAAACTAAGACGGCCCACGGCTTCCATTGTGGCCGCTGGGGGCTTGATCAGGATGCCTGTGGACAGGTAGCCTGGCCCCCGTCTTCGTCGATCGGCCTGGAGCGACGTGCTGCCGTTTGGTCTGATTGATCGGGCTTCCCGGCGCGCATCGCTCCAGCTCCTTGCGAATCAGGTCGGCCAGCACCGACATGAGGTCGGGCGGACAGGGGGCATTATAATTGATCATGGCCCGGCAAGTGGGGCTGGTGGGATCATACTTCGGACTGTGCTCGACCATGCCTTTCCTCCTCCTCTCAAAACGACGGCGGCCCACTGTCCGAAATCCCCGCTGACGGGACAGTGAGCCGCGCTTGTGAGAAACCGTAGGCTGTGCTAGAATGCAGGTAGCCTACTTGCTGGCCTGGTCAGCGGGTGGGTCAGGGCCGGCCGGGTGCATGCAACACCCAGCCGGCCCGCTTGTCTACTGTTGGGGTTCCTCCTCCTGAGAAACTTCCTTGGACAGGGGCAACCTGACAACCCCGTCGATCCAGGCCATCAGCAGCGCCCGTACTACGGCGGAAACATTAGTCCGCCCCAGGGCTGCTTTGGCCTTGGCCTGCGCTATCAGGTCCTCGGGCACTACCAGTGTAATGCGATCCGGTCTCTTTGCCATTACCGTAACCCCTTGTGCGAAGTTATGCACACCCTCATTATACCACATCCAGCGTCAAAGTCAAGCGCCGCTCTGACCGGCAAGCTATTCGGTTGTCAAGGTTCGATAGAGCACCCATCTGTGGGCTCGGGGCGGATTCGAGATAACGCTTGTTATCTGCAATTGCAGGCAGGCCCTACCTCCTGTCGAAGACCCCTGCGGGCGGGAGGCCCCAGGCCCAGCCCTGCCCCTCCTCCCAGCAGGCCAGGCCCAGCGCCGTGGCCAGGTCGTCGTGGGTCCCCGTCTTGAACGCGCCGAACTGGGCATGGGCATCTTCGCTCACCCTGATCTCGTAGTTCAACAGCTCGTCCACCAGGGCCCGGGCCTCGGTGGTCTGGGGCAGGTGGATCCGGGCGGACTGCAGGAGTACCTGCAGCCGGCTCACCATGAGCGCCTTACCCAGGCGCAAGTCCCGGCCGGCCCTGTCGGCCCTGTCTGTGGCCGTCAGGTAGACGGGGACCACCAATAGCCCGGCATCGTCCAGGAGGTCTATCACCGGCTGGCCGACGCCCGTCGCGTCGACCCAGAAGCGCTGGTCCCGCACTCCCAGGCTGCGGTTGATTTCCACCAGCCGCCCCACGACGTTAGGATACGACGTCCCGAGCGGCAGGCGCTCGATCACCCGGACCAGGTAGTGGAGCTCGCCCCCCTCGAGCTGGCCATGTCCATGGCGATCGAGGGCATAGTCGCGCCGCTGGCCCTCAGCCACGACGATCGCCGTGGGGTCCACCCGCTGGCCGAGGTCCACGCCGACGTGGACGAATTCGGTCACGGGAACGCTGGCGAGCAGATCGTCGAGGGTCAAAGCTTCCATGGCTGCACCTCCTCGGCCAGGGCCGACTGCACCATGTCGTAGGTGAATGCGGCCGTCTGGGCGTCCAGGAAGTTACACAGGTACTCCTGCTCGTACCACCAATCACCCAGGTGGGCCCGCTCTTCGGCCAGGAACTCGGGCGAGATGCGCGGGCACTCCACCGCCGGGATCTTCACCCGTTCCCAGCCGTCGCCCCCCTGGTCCCACTCCTTCCACCACCATCCTCGCTTGCCGAACGGTGTGGAGAGTGTGACCAGCCGGCCGGCGGAGACGGCGAGCATGGGGCGCACACTGTAGTACAGGTCGTCGGCTACCCGGGCGGCCTCGTCGATCACCAGCAAGTTGACGCCCGAGAAACCGCGGATCGTCTGCTCTCTGCCCGGGAGGGAGACGATCCGGGATCCCCCCTCCAGCTCCAACCGCAGCGCGCTCTCCGCCTCGGGTGGTATAGGGCTGGCCAGGTGCTGGTAATAACTGGCCACCTTGCGGAAGAGCTCGCCGGACTGCCGCAGAGACGGCGACAGGAGCAGGACCAGGGCGCCCGGGCGGTAGAGCGCCGCATGCAGCCCCAAGAGGGCCGCCACCGTGCTTTTGCCCGACTGCCGGGAGCAGTTCAGGAACACCCGGCCGGCGCTGCTCCGCAGGACCTGGGCCTGCCAGGGGTCAGGGGCGAAGTCCAGGGACCGCGCCCAGAGCACCGCGTCCAGGCCGTAGGCCAGGTCAGTGGCTATGTGCAACGTCGCCCCTCTCCAGGACCGCAATGGCCCGGGCCACTACTACCCCTGCTTCGGGGTAGGGGGCCAGGGTCCGCAGAAGCAAAGTCCGCGTTTGGATCCACTGCGGACTTAGCAGGACGTTGATCACGGGGCGCTCGTCCAGCTGGCTGCGCAATTTAGCCAGGAGTTCGACGATCCGCACGAGCTCGCGGATCCCTGTCAACGCCGTCTTCAAGTCCCCCGTCTTCTCCGCTTTGTCTTTGATCGCCTGGGCCTGCCGCTGCAGGTCGCCGATCTGCGCCAGCAGGTCGTCAGCGTGGCTGACCTCCTGGGCCTGTACCCCCTGGGCAAGATGGGCCGGCACATGGGCGGCCTTGTGGCGACGGATACTGGCCTCGGATAGCGAAAAACGCGCCGCTATGCGGCGGTTGGCCTCACCGCCGGCCAGGGCCAGGTCGATCGCTGCTCGCTCATGATGGTCGCAGATGGTACAGCGCCGGGGCATCCCACGTCCCCCCGAGGCTACAGGCGCACCAGGGGCGGCGGGGTCTGCAGGGCCTCGTGCTCGAGGATCCTCGCCCACATGGGCGGCCAGTTGCGCTCGAATTCGGCTGCAGCGCCGCCTGAGGCGAGCCAGCGTGCCCTGGCTACGTTCTTGCGTTGCGCCTCGATCAGGGCGGCGTGCTGGGCCTGCCTCTGCTCGTGCTCGACCTGCTTCCGCGCTATCTCGGCCTCGCGGGCCGCTTTCCGCTCCGCGCCGATCGCCGCTTCGCGCTGCCGCCAGGCCTGGCGCTCTGCCTCCTTCTCTGCCTTGATCCGTTCGTACTCGCTCAGACCGCTCACGACAACCTCCTTGTCTACGCTATTTCATGAAAGGCTCGTTATATCGAATCCCCGCCGGCCTCGTCTTCAGGCGGCCCGATCTTGACCGCCTGCGCCTGGCACTGGTAACGCCGGCCGTCGATCTCGACCTTGCCCTGGCCGAAGTAGCCGGCCTTGCCGCTGCTGAAGGTCCTGGGCTTCAGCACGAGGACCCCAACGGCCAGCCCGTCTTCATTCCGGATCACCGCTGTCAGGAACATGATCACCTCCCGTGCTCTCTCTGCCTGGCCCGAGCGCCAACAACCGATAGCCGCGTTCATCCTGGCCGGTTATGGTCAGGTAATTGCGGTGAATCAGGTAGCCGGACGCCCACCTGACGGCAGCCCTGGACAAACCGGTCCAGTGCTCGGCAAAACGCCAGCTATACGGCGCAGCCGCCGGCGCTACTGGATCGTACAGCCTGCGGACCCCCAGCAAGTAGACAAAGCCGCCGTACAAAGCCCTGGCCGACATCGGCGCACCGGTCGGCAGCTCTGCATGATCCACCGCCGGCAGGTCCAGGATACCGATGTCAACCAGGGCTCGCAATCGCCAGCACGCCCGCTCGCCAGGCCCCAGTTCGACCTCCTGACCGATCGCCAGGGAAGCGTACAAGTCAGGCAAGGGGATCCACTCGCGGGTAGCGCGGCCGTGGAAATCGTGCAAGGCGATCTTGCCATCCCGCAAACGCCACAACGCCGCGCTCGCATGCTTCTCGGGATGCAGGGGACACCGGAACGGCTGGCCCAGCCGCGACACCTTCACGCCGAAACGCAGCAAAAGCGCCAGCGCGACCGGCTCTGTATCTAGTTCCCCCCCTACCCCATGCTCTAGAACCCCAGACCCTATCACGACCCTAGAGAAGTATTTCTCTAGGGTCGTATACTTCTCTAGGGCTGTGGTGTCCTGGGTCTCGGTAGCATGGGGGGAGAGTAAAGCCATGAGGTTTGGTGGTAGAGGAGGTAGGTGTTCAAACGCCGGGCGCCCGATTTCGCAAAAGTCCTCGAGCGCCAGGTGCTCGATCCACTCATACCGCTGCGGCCGGCCGTCCAGAACGACGACACTCGGCGGCATGACGTGGTAGCCGGCGGCCATCAGCTCTCCCCAGCCCCGCTTGAGGATCCTCGCCGGCAGGCCCTCCGGCGCGCGGAAGAGGAGGGCGTACCGGCTTGGCCGCGCGGTGGCAAAGGTCGGCGTTGGCGGGTGCCTCAACTCCCCATTGACGCGGGCCGGGTGGTCCACGTCGGCGATCACCACCCTGGACGGCTCGGCAAGAACGCCGACGTTGGCCGCCGGGTCGCGCTCCCACGCAACGCGGACCTCGTCAGGGGACAGGGGCCGCTCGGCAAGGGGTGCGGTCTTATCACTCCCTCGCAGGGCGCGCAGCAGGTCGAAGGCTGGCGTCTTGCTGCCGGTGGCCAGGGGGATAACGGCCAGGCCGCGGCCGGCATAATCCAAGGCCACCCCGCCGAGGTCATCCGCCACCGCGGTCCTCCTGGCAGGCTTGCGCACAAACGGGCGCTGTCTCTTCCTGGACCAGCTCCCCCCGCCGCTTGTTGGCCCAGTTGCGAAGCAGATCGTAAGCCCGGCAGAGCCGCGCCAGGGCTTCCATGTCGAGGGGCGGCCGGCCTGGGCCGTCGCAGCCAGTCTGGACACTAACGCCCTCACCCACTGGCCACCTCCGGCGTGGCGGTCGGGGCCGCGTGCTGGTTGGCCGGCCAAAGGCCGCGCCGCTTCAGATCATCGCAGATGATCAGCCGGATCTGCTGGGGTAGCGGGCGCATCTCCTGCTGGGCCAGTTGTAGGAGCGCCCGGTACTCCGGCGCCTCCAGGACGATTCGCACTCGTTCGACCATCGCTCGCCCTCCGTCCGAAAAGGAACTGGACTTGTCTTCCTTGAAGACAAGTCCAGTATACCAGGGGTGAATATCACGCCGCAATATCACGATGTCACGTGAATTCACTTCCGGTGGTAGGGCACTCTATCAGCACCCACCCGCTTGCGGAGGTCGGTCAGGATGTTCCGCACGCGGCCGACCGAGAGGCCAAGCTCGTCGCCGATTTCTCCCGCCGTGTACCTCTCATTCCACCTGTCGAGGATTGCCTGCTCCTGCACACCCAGCGCTGCCCCATCCGATCCCAGCCAGCCGGCCTCAGCCAGTTTATCCTGCAGGGCAACCCATACCTTCGACAGGTTCGGCCAGTCAGCCTTGGGACCGCTGACGTACATCTGCAGGCGATCATCGGCCCGCCTGACTACGCGGATCTGGCCGTAGCCCTGGCACCGGACAGAGGGCCCGCCG
>Ga0315296_10005213_pt1 | contig 10423 bp, 8 predicted proteins | sample YL17G14_18_MG_FD_203921 | JGI IMG/M metagenome (GOLD analysis project Ga0315296, IMG submission 203921) | Sediment microbial communities from Yellowstone Lake, YNP, Wyoming, USA - YL17G14_18 | ecosystem: Environmental > Aquatic > Freshwater > Lake > Sediment | place: USA: Wyoming | collected... | reverse complement strand
CAGGGCGTCGAAGAAGCGCCGCGTGTCGGCCGCCGAGCCCTTGACCGTGAACGACATCAGGTGTCCGAACGTGGGCTCGTCGCTGTCCACCATGCGAAGGTACCGGCTCGCGCACGGGTGCAGCGGGTGGTCGGGGAGGCCCAGGTAGTCCACCCGCTCCACCTTCGGGTGCGTGGCCAGGTATCGCGCCACCTCCATGGTGTTGGCCGACATGAACTCCACCTTCAGACGCAGGGTGCGCAGCTCGTTGAGGAGGAAGAACGCCGAGTGGGCCGACATGCACGGACCGGAGTCGCGGAACGGCCAGAGCTTGAGCCAAGTGGCGTAGTCGGCCTTCACCTCGTCGGAGAGGTGGCGGCTGGTGAGCCCGTGACGGGCGATCACAGCCCCTCCGATAGTGAAGCCGCCGGCACCGATCGTCTTCGTCAACGAATGCACCACGACATCGGCCCCATGCTGGAGCGGACGCATCAGCGCCGGGGTTGCAATCGTTCCGTCGATGATGAACGGGATGCCGTGTGCGTGCGCGAGCTCGGCGACCGCTTCCACGTCGAAGCAGGCTTGCTGGGGGTTGGAGGGCATCTCGCCGTAGAGGAAGCGCGTCTCGTCATCGACCAGCTCCCGCCAGGCCTCCATCTCCCACGGCTCGGTCACCCAGCGGACCTGCGCACCGCGCTCGCGCATGCGGAGGTTGAAGAGCTGAAACGTCCCGCCGTACACCTGGGCCGCCGAGACGAAGTTGATGCGCTCGCCTCCCTTCCCAGTGACCGCAAGAAGTGGCTCGATCGCCTGCTTGATTGCCGACATGCCGGATGCCGTGGCCAGTGCCGAGGCGTCGTAGGCGCACCCGTACGCCTCCAACAGGGCGAGGGTTTCTTCCAGGTAGAACACCGTCGGGTTGTGGATGCGCGAGTAGCACCACGTGGGGATCAGATACCCGAGGCCCGCCTCCATCTCGTCGCTGTCGCGGTACGCCTGGGACGTGGATGGGAAGATCGGCTCGATGAGGCCACCTTGGCCGCCCGAGAACGCCTCCTCCACGCCGTACATCCCGTGCACGGCGATGGTGTCGAACTTCAATGCGCGCACCTGGGCCCGGTACTGCCTCCGCCTCTCTCCGAGCTCGTTGGCCTTTTCGACGTACCGACGGATTCCCGGGGAAAACTGCTGCTCCATGGGCTCCTCCGCTTCCTGGTGCGGCTCAGCGGCGTTTATGGGCGGGTGCGGCTCAGGCAAGCCTCCCGGCCCACCCTACGGCAGGCGAGTTGTAGCATCGAATTTGTGAAATCTCAACACAAAGAAGACGGGAGCCGGCGGTAGCTGTCGCTGATCCCCTCGGCCGCCCCGGCGCCCTCGGCGGTGTGCGTCAGATCGGGCCCACTGCGGCGAACGCCTGCTCCAGGTCGGCCCGCAGATCGTCCACGTCCTCACACCCCACCGCGAGGCGCACCAGGCCGGGGGTGATCCCCTGCCTCAACTGCTCGTCGGCGGGCACCTTGGAGTGGGTCATGGATGCGGGGTGCTCGATCAGCGACTCGATTCCGCCCAGCGAGACCGCCAGCACGATGAGCCGCAACGAGTCCATGAGCTTCCGGCCCGCCTCCACCCCCCCGCGCAGCTCAAAGGCGATCACCGACCCGGGACCGTCCATCTGGCGTTTCGCGAGCTCGTGCTGCGGGTGCGAGGCCAGGCCCGGGAAACGCACCCACGCCACGGCGGGGTGCCGCTCGAGCCACGCCGCGAGCAACCTCGCGTTATCCTGGGAACGCTCGACGCGCATGCCCAGGCTGCGGATTCCGCGCAGCACCAGCCACGCTTGGTGCGGATCCATCGTGGTACCGAACGACCTCGCGGTCTCCCGGATCGTGGCGAGCAACTCCGGGCCGCGCGTCACCACGATTCCCGCGACGACGTCAGAGTGTCCGTTCAGCGACTTGGTCATCGAGTGCAGCACCACGTCGGCCCCGTGCTCGATGGGGCGCTGGAGGTGCGGGCCTGCAAAGGTGTTGTCCACGACCAGCGGCGCCCCGGCCTCGTGGGCGATCTCCGCTGCCACCTTCAGGTCCACGAGGTCCAGCGTCGGGTTGGCGGGCGTCTCGACGAACACGAGACGGGTCCTGGGCCGAACGGCGGCCCGCAACGCTGCGCCGTCCGTGGCGGGAACGAACGACGAGGAGATCCCGAAACGCTCGAGGTGTTTCTCCAGCAGGCTTCGGGAGGGCCCGTAAAGCGGATGAGTGCCGACGACGTGATCACCTTGCCGGAGCAGCGCCAGCAGCACCGTGCTCACTGCCGCCATTCCGGTGGCCGTGGCAGCTGCCCCGAACCCACCCTCGAGCGCCGCCACGCACGCCTCCAGCGCCGCCACCGTCGGGTTGCCCAGCCGCGTGTAGATGTGCCCGGGGGACGTCCCGGCAAAGCGGGCCGCACCCTCTTCGGCGCTTGGAAAGGCAAAGGTGGACGTCTGAAAGATCGGCACCGAGACTGCCCCCTGGTACGCCTCGGGGTCCAACCCCCCGTGAATCGCCTTGCTGTGACGCCCCTTGACCTCCGAACCCATGACGGCCTCCCCCGCGCAATCTATCAGGTCCGGGTCGTGCTGCGCTGCTCGCGCAGGACCAGCGCCATGCCCACGAGTGATTCCTCCGCAAGCCCTTGGCGGTCGCGGGGCCATGTGGTACCTTTCGCCGTCCGGGGGCCAACGTAGCTCAGCCGGTAGAGCAAGTGATTCGTAATCACTAGGTCCGCGGTTCGATTCCGCGCGTTGGCTCCAGAACCCGCCTCCCGCAAAGGTGAACCCAAGACGCCCTGCTTCTGCTCGCGGTCAGGCTCCCTCCACTCACGACGACCAGGCAAAGCAAGATCCCTGATGGAGTCGCACCCAACACCAGGGATTGGGAATACGGTCGCCGGCGTCGGGGGTTCACTGAGACGTAAACACAGTCGCGTATTTCGAAAAAGTCACGCAACCGGAAGTGGACAGGGTCTGCAAACCCAACAATCAAGGAGGAGTTCATGAGAAAGCAGTTCGTAGGCGTGGTGGTGGGTGCGGTCGTACTCGGGTTGGCCGCGAGTCTGGCCTGGGCAGCCGCCTCGGCGACGGTGCAAATCGGGTTCAGTTTCACCGTGAAGGGCAAGGAGTTTCCCGCGGGGCGCTATGAGTTCAGGCCGGAGGGACCGAACCAGAACCACCTGACGATCCGGAACCTCGACACCGGCGAGACTCAGGTGTTGCCGGTCCTGACGCGCCTCGCCGACACCGGCAGCGCGAAGGCGCAAATTGCCTTCGACATCACCGACGGAAAGCACTACCTCTCAGAGGTCCACATTCCCGGCACGGACGGCTACGCGTTCCAGGGCGCGTCGGGGCAACACTCGCACGCCATCGTGACCGAAAAGGAGTAGCTGCGGCTCGCCGCTTTTGGCAGGAAAAGGGCCGCCCGCGAGGGCGGCCCTTTTCTTCAGCTTCGAGCGCGACGCAAGGCCGCGGCGCCAAGGGAGCGCAGGGCTCAAATCAGCCAGCTACTTGTTGTACCTGTCGCAATCTCAAACACAGCTGGAGAAACCGGCGGCGCCCCCTCTTGACATCCAGTCCCCGCCGTCTCATATTGTGCGGCGCGCGGGACGAGTGCTGAGAACTGGAACGGCACGAGCGCCATACACGGTAGGGAGCGTGACGGTCAAAGCCCACCCCCGCCGGTGCTCAAGCCGGAGGCCGAAACTGGAAGGCGAAACAGCAGGGAGCATGGTGAAGAAACAAGACGGCAACGAGCTGATCGCAGGGTGTGGGCGGCCTCTACAGGCACGACCTCAACCTTTCTCAGCAAGACATCCGCTCGACGCCCTTTGGAGGAACTCTCTTATGCGCAAAGTCGCTGTGACGCCAATCCTGCTGACGATGGCTGCAGCGGTACTCCTGAGCGCCTGTAACAAGCTGCAGGCCCGCGTAGAGCTCACCAAGGGGAACAGCTATTACAAGAACGAGAAGTACAAGGATGCCCTGCTCCAGTTCCAGAAGGGGGTGGCGCTGGACCCGAGCCTCAAGTTCGCCTGGCGCTCGGTGGCTCTGACCGCGATGGTCCTCTACCGCCCCGGCGTCGATAGCCCCGAGAACAACGGGTACTTCTCCACCGCGGTGGACGGCTTCAAGAAGTACCTCGATGCCTTCCCCCAGAACCAAAAAGCCCAGGACTACCTCATCGCGTGCTATGTCAACGCCGCCAAGTACGACGAGGTGCTCAGGTACCTCCAGGATGACCTGAAGAAGCACCCCGGCGCCCTCAAGGACCACAAGGCCATCGTCTCCATCTACCTCCGCACCCAGAGGATCAAGGAGGCGTACGATTGGATCATCTCGCACATCCCCAAAGCAGAGGCGGAGCCTTACTACCTGGTTTCCGTGTACTGCTGGGACAAGGCCTACCGTGACCCTTCGATCACGCCGCAGGTGCGCTCCGAGTTCGTCGAGCTTGGCCTGACCTCGGTTGAAAAGGCCTTGCAGATGCAGCCGGAGTACTTCGACGCGATGATTTACAACAACCTGCTGTTCCGCGAGAAGGCGAAGCTCCAGACCGATGAGAAGCTCAAGCAGGAGTACTTCGACAAGGCCGACGAGTGGCGCACCAAGGCCTTGGCTCTGCGCGAGAAGCTCAAGACGCAAACCTCGTTGGTGAGATCGTAACCGGGGGAGCCATGTTCGAGAACAGCCTTATCGCATCGAAGCCGCAGCAGCAGAACAAGCTGATGCTGCTCGCCTTTCCGCTCGCGCTCGGCCTCCACGTGGTGGCGCTCGGAGGGTACGTGGTCGCGCAGATGTGGTCGGTGGACGAGGTTGCCGAGCCGCCGATCCAGGTGAGCTTTTACCAGGCTCCACCCCCACCCCCACCCCCACCGCCACCGCCGAAGCCGGCCGCGGCCGTGCCCAAGCCCATCGTTCAGCCGGTGGCACCCACGCAGGTCGTTCAGCCCCTGATCATCCCCGAGAAGTCAGCAACGGGCGGGGTCGAGGGTGTTGACGGTGGAGTCGAGGGCGGCGTCGAAGGTGGTGTGGCCGGCGGGGTCCCGGGCGGCGTACCCGGCGGCGTGGTGGGTGGCGTGGAGGGCATGGTGGACGAGCCCCCGATCCGCATCGGCGGCGAGGTGGTGCCGCCCGAGCTGATCACCAAGGTGCAGCCCGTGTACCCCGAGATCGCCCGCAAGGCGCGCGTGCAGGGCGTTGTGATCGTCGAGGCGATCATCGACAAACAGGGCAACGTGATCGAGGGTCGGATTCTCCGCGGGCTACCGATGGGCGTCTCCGAGGCAGCGGTGACCGCGATCCAAAAGTGGAAGTACAGGCCCGCAATGCTCAACGGCAGACCTGTGAGCGTGTACTTGACCGTGACCGTAACGTTTACCTTGCAATAGGCCATCAGGCCTAGAGATAGGAGGAAACTGTAATGGAATTTGGACCCTTAGCACTGTGGCAGTCGATGGGGTACATCGCCAAGGCCGACGTCATCATCCTGATTATCCTGTCGATCTACTCGTTGACGCTATCCGGGGAGCGCTGGTGGCGCTATCGCGCGGCGAAGAAGCAGTCGCTCCAGTACGCCCTGCTTACCACCCAGTACCTCAAGCAGGACCGCCCGCAGGACGCCATTGCGGCGTCCAAGAAGTTCAAGAGCAGCCACCTGGCAAAGGTCGTGTCGGCGGGCCTGCTCGAGTTCATGATCGAGGAGCAAAACAGCCCCTTGACCGGCTATGACGTGATCGAGGCCGCTCGCCGCGCCATCGAGCGCGCCACGCTCATGACCACGGCCGACTTCAAGCGCGGCCTCGGCGGCCTCGCCACGATCGGTGCCACCTCGCCGTTCATCGGCCTGTTCGGGACGGTCGTCGGCATCATCAACGCGTTCCGCGGCATGGCCATCACCGGTTCCGGTGGTCTGGGCGCGGTGTCTGCCGGTATCGCAGAAGCGTTGGTCACCACCGCCATGGGCCTGTTCGTCGCCATTCCCGCGGTGTGGCTCTACAACTACTTCTTGAACCAGGTCGAGCGCTTCCAGGTCGAGATGGCGAACTCCTCGTCGGAGTTGATCGACTTCTTCATCAAGAAGCACGGAGGAAGCGATGCGATTGGCTCGGCGGCACGGTAGGGAACACAGCGCACCGAAGATCGAGAGCGCCGGCTCGGTCCAGTCGGATATCAACGTCACTCCGCTGGTGGACGTCTGCCTGGTGCTTCTGATCATCTTCATGGTGGTCATGCCCCTGTTGCAGTCCGGCATCCCGGTGCTGCTGCCGGAGACCGGCAACCCCGAGAAGTACCCCGAGGGCCAGAAGCAGGTCAAGGTGGCGATCATGGAGGACGGCAAGATCTTCCTGGGCCAGGACTGGGTTCCCACCAAGGCCGAGCTCGTCAAACGCATGGCAGACATGCTGCAGGCGGACCCACAGAAAGAGGTCGTCATCAAGGCAGACCGGCGCCTCAGGTACAGGGACGTACGCGAGGTGATGAAGGCCCTCAACGATGCCGGATTCACCAGGGTCGGCCTGATCACTACGAAGAAGGGGGCGAGCTAGTAGTCTGGCAAGCCCGACTTCTGCTGAAGGAGAAACGCCATGTCAATGACCGGCGGCAAGATGGGGGACATGAAGAGTGACATCAACATCACTCCTCTCGTGGATGTGGTGCTGGTGCTCCTCATCATCTTCATGGTCGTCACGCCGTTGCTGCAGCGGGGGTACGAGACCAAGGTCCCGCCCAAGATACAGACCACGGCGCTACCCCCGATGACCGACCAGACCATCGTCCGTCTCACCGAGGACGGCAACATGTTCATCAACAAGGACCAGTTCACGGAGAAGGAGTTCCTCGCCAAGCTTGCCGAGGTCACCAAGGGCCGCGAGGGCAAGATCGTCTTCCTCGCTGCCGACGGGAACCTCCGCTACGACAAGGTGGCGTGGTTCCTCGACCTCTGTGACAAAGGCGGCGCCAAGAACCTCGGTATCGTGCTCGAGGACCTGAACCCGACCGCCACCGCGGGCGAGGCGCCCAAGTAACCGGTTGGATTGACGCTCGAGCCCGCGTCCAAGAGGAGGCGACGACCTCCTTCCGGTCGCGGGCTCGCGTTGTGTGCGAGCGCCCCAGTTGCCCCCGGGGCCGTCAGCCCATAAGCTCGTAGTCAATGGGCTCCCGGGCCGCCGCCCTGGCCTTCCTGCTGGGCATCCTGCTCGCTGAATTGGCGCTGCTCTACCCCGGCGTCTTCCTGCGCGGGGAGGTGCTCTCCTCCTCGGCGCTCGCCTACGGCATGGCCCCGTGGAAGGGGCACCGGCCCCCCACGGCCCGCCCCTTGCGGGGCAACCCCGAGCTCTCCGACGACATGGTGTTGTTCGCACCGTGGGATGCTGTCACCCGTGCTGCGCTCGCGGCCAGGGAGGCGCCGCTCTGGAACCCGGGCACCGGGTGCGGCATGCCGCTGTTGGCCAACAACCAGTCGGCGGTCCTCGCCCCGACCCAGGCGTTGCGTCTCCTCTGGGACTCGCCGCGCGCACGCACGCTCGGCCTCCTCCTCAAGGTCGTCCTCGCCGGGGTAGGGATGTTCCTGCTGCTGTGCCGGTGGCAGCTCCCGGCCCAGGCCGCCCTTCTCGGGGCCGTCGCGTGGGCCAACTCGTCGGTCATCACGCTCTGGCTCCTCTACCCCCTCGCGGAGGCCGCGGCATGGTTCCCCTGGCTCCTGCTGGGTCTTTCTCGGCTCCTCGGAGTCGGCGGCCCGCCCGACGCCCTGGGCTCCTGCGAGGTGGCCCTCGCAGGAGCGGCGCTGCTTCTTGCGGGCCACCTCCCGACGGCCCTGCAGCTCCTCGTCGCCGCCGCGGCCGGAACGGCAGTGCTCGCGCTCGTCCGGCCCCACACCCAGCGCCGTCTTCCTGCCGCTGCGGCCGCCGGCGTCGCAGCCCTGCTGCTGGCCGCGCCCCAGGTGCTCCCGACGGTCGGGTACGCCCTGCACTCCCACGCGCTGCACGCACGCGGCCAAGCAACGCCCTCGGCCGCCCAGCACCTCCCTGCGGAGGCCGCGTGGAGCTGGCTGGTGCCGCGGGGGTTCGGCTCCCCCGAGCGGGACGGCTACCGCGGCCCGGTCAGCTTCAATGAGGCGACGGCTTCGGTGGGCGTTACCCCGCTGTTCATCGCCCTGCTCGGCCTGACCCTCGCGCCCGGACGACGTGAGAGAGCGCTCCTGGGGGCGGCCGCGGTGGCGGCGGCTGCCGCCTACGGGCTGCCGCCCCTCCTGTGGCTGCTCGCACATGTCCCGCTGGTCAAGCTGGCGGCCGGCCAGCGCTGGCTGGTCCTCGCCCAGTGGGGTGTCGCGGCCCTGGCTGCCGCAGGTGTGGCCAGGCTTTCCCAGGTTCCGCCTCGGCGCCTGTTGCTGACGAGCGGGGGCGTCGGCGCGGTGCTCCTGCTGCTGGTCAGCCTGCACCCCGCGCTTCGCGCCGCCGGCGAGGGGGCACGCTCCGTGCTGGCGATCAGGATGGTGCTGGTAAGCGCCGGAGAGATCCTCGCGGCGGCGTCTGCGGTTGCGCTTGCCGCCTTCGGGCTGCGACGCCTCGCCGCCGCGATCCTTCTCGTGCTCACCGTGGGTAGCGGCCTTGCGCTTGCGTGGGGCTTCAATCCCGCCATTCCCCCGTCCGCGATTCCGGGCCCGACGGAGCAAACGCGTCTCGTTGAGCGGCTCCGCAAGGGGGGCAGGGTTCTTCCCATCGGTTGGGTGCTGCGGCCCAACACCGGGATCCTCGCCGGGCTGCCCACCGTCACCGGTGTGGACGACCTCGTCCCCGAGCGCTACTCGCGGTTCGCACAGTTTGCCGAGCTTGACGCCCTCGATGCGGCGCGCCCCCTCGAAGTGCGGTCGACGGCGCTGATCCGCCGCGCTGCCGCGACCGTCGTCCTCGCCGACCGCCCGATCGCGGGCGCCGGCCTCGAGCCTGTCCCTGAGCTCCAGGGACCATCCCTGTGGGCCGCAAGGGTCACCGGGGCCCACCCCCTCGCCGCCTGGTACCCGGCCGCCCTCCCCGTGGGAAGCGCGGAACAGGCGTTCGCCGCGCTCTCGCTGGGACGCACCGTGGACGAGAACACCGTGCTGGTCGAGGGGTCGGTCGATCCCCTGCCGGCGGCCCCGGGCCTCGCTCAACCCTTGGCGGCCGTGAGGCTCGGTCTGAACCGGGTCACCGTCGAGGTCAGCCAGTCCCGCGCCGGTGTCCTTGTCCTGCGGGAGTTGGCGGATCCGGGGTGGCGGGCGCGCGTGGACGGTCTCCCGACCCGCGTCGTGACGGCGGACGGGATGTTCCTGGGGGTACCGCTGAAACCCGGGGCGCACCGCGTTGAGTTCGACTACCGGCCCCTGGGCTGGCGCCTGGGCCTCGCCCTGTGCGCCCTGGGGGCGGCATCCCTGCTCGCTTTCACCCTCTTGGTGGCACGGCGGTGGCAGGCGGCAGGCGGCAAGGCTGTTGTATCATCCCCGCATGGGGTCACCCTTGAAAATCGCTCTGGGTGCTGACCATGGCGGATTCGAACTGAAGCAACAGCTCCTGGAGCACGTGCGGTCCCTCGGGCACGAGGTGAAGGACTGCGGCACCCACGGCAAGGAGCCCGTGGACTACCCGCGTTTCGCCCACGCCGTCGCGAGCCTCGTTGCCTCAGGCGCGTGCGACTTCGGCATCATGGTGGACGGTGCAGGTATCGGCTCGGCGATGGCGGCCAACAAGGTGCCCGGCGTGCTGGCCGCCGCCTGCTACAACGAGGACCTTGCGCGCAACAGCCGCGAGCACAACGACGCCAACGTCCTAACCCTGGGTGCCGGTCACGTGGACCCGGAGACCGCGAAGAGGATCGTCAGCACCTTCCTCTCGACCGCATGCACCGTGGAGCGCCACAAGGCGCGCGTCCGGATGATCCGCGAGCTCGAGAAGGAAGCTCTCGGCGCGCGCCGCCCCGAGGCCGACCAGCTCGCTCCGGCGGACATCGAGAGGATCACCGACCGCGTCAAGCAGTTGCTCACGGGGCCCTCCGGCAGCGCTCCGCTGCCCCCCGTGATCCCGCCCGAGCAGCTCGCAAAGCTCATCGACCACACGATGCTGAGGCCTGACGCGACGAGCGCGGACATTCAGAAGCTGTGCGACGAGGCGCGGCAGTACGGCCTCTTCTCGGTGTGCGTGAACCCTTCCTACGTCGCGGAGGCCAAGGCCCTGCTGCGCAGCACGCCGGTCAAGGTGTGCGCTGTCGTGGGTTTCCCCCTCGGCGCTCAGCCGCCCGAGACCAAGGCGCTCGAGACCCGGCGCGCGATCCGCGAGGGCGCGCAGGAGATCGACATGGTGATCAACATCGGCGCGCTCAAGGGCGGGGATGAGGCGCTGGTCCGCAAGGACATCCGCGGCGTGGTCGAGATCT
>Ga0315296_10005212_pt1 | contig 10424 bp, 3 predicted proteins | sample YL17G14_18_MG_FD_203921 | JGI IMG/M metagenome (GOLD analysis project Ga0315296, IMG submission 203921) | Sediment microbial communities from Yellowstone Lake, YNP, Wyoming, USA - YL17G14_18 | ecosystem: Environmental > Aquatic > Freshwater > Lake > Sediment | place: USA: Wyoming | collected... | reverse complement strand
CCTGCCAGATCAGGGCAAAGAGGAGCAGAGGCTCGAAACCGCGTTTCTGCGCCTGGGGCACGACGAGATCGGCGAAAGGAACTGGATAATGCAGCTGCTGGAGCAGGCGCGGAGCGTCGTACAGGGACTCCTGGGGCGAAAGAGCCAGAATACGCTGAGCGCAGGCGATGGACTGATCGTGGAAACCCTCCCTGTGGAAGAATAAAGCCAGCGAGTAGAGGGCCAGAGGGTCATCCTGGAAGCGCGTGCGCACCTCCCTGAAGCGGGCCTTGGCGCTGTCCCACTGTCCCACGCGGAGCAACTCCAGGCCTCGCTGGAAGAGTTGGTCGTTCGCCACCCCGGCAGAAAGTTCCCCCAGAGGCTGGCCATCGCCGTCTCCGGCCCAACCCGTCAGCCACCCTTCGAAGAGGAGTCGCTCCGCCTCGTCGCCCATTTGGTACAGGTCCGGTGCGTAGATGTCCGGAGGGTTCTCGGCTGGGCCTCCACGCAACAGGTCCGATGCTCGCAGGCCATAGTACCCCGCAGCATCGCTGGCTGCCAACTCTTCGAGATACCCCACGCCGTCCTCAGCCTCTCCCAGCTCCAGAGCGGTCTTACCCAGCCAGAAGAGGGCTCGAGATCGCATCTCAGACTGGGCGGATTGCTGCAGCACCGTCTCCCACGCCTGGCGGGCCTCATCGTACTGATCCAGACGATAGTGGGCGAGGCCGGCGCGAAACAGGGCCTGGGGTGCGTACTCGCCGGCAGGGAACCTCTCGACCAGGCCCAGATAAGCAGCGATGGCCTGCTCCCATTCGCCATCGTCCTCCAGGAGGTTGGCGAGCTTCCACTGGGCGTCGTCCGCCAACGGGTCTTGAGGGAGGGAGGAGAAGAACTGTTGGTAGGTGTTGATGGCAGAGTCGTTGTTGCCGATGAGGATCCAGGACCGGCCAATCTCCATCCAGGCGTCGCCGACCAGGTCGCTGTCCGCGTGGTCGTCGATGATAGTCTGCAACTCGTCAATGGAGAGGTAGTAGGCGTCGTAGCCGCGGTAGGCCAGGGCGGCGTAGTAGTGTGACCGGGCGGTGTCCTCAACCTCCTCAATGTGATCGTAGAAGGCTCTCACCGCCGGGTCGTAGAGCCCGTTGTAGTAGTAGATCAGGCCCCGCTCGAAAGGAGTGACCGCTGTCACCTCCAAAGCATCCAGCGCCTCCAGGGCCTGGTAGGCCTGGTAGCTGCGCGGGTACTCCTTGGCTAGCTGAGTGAAGACCTGGACCGCCTGGTCCTGATCGTCCCATTCCTGGTACGTGACGGCCATCTGGTATAGGGACTCGGCGCGGCTGGCGTCTTCCTCCGTCTTGTCCAGGAGCTGACCGTAGTAGGTGATGGCCGGCTCGTACTCGTCCAGATAGCGCGAGGCCAGGGCCATGTTGCGGAGGGCTTGCTGTTGCAGGGTGAGTGGCGGCGCCAGGTTGAGGACCTCTGCGAACTCCTCCCTGGCCTCCTCGTATCGCTCCAGTTCCAGGAGTGCGTAGCCGACGTTGAGGTGAACGTAGTCCGAGAGGATCGTAGTCTGCTCACCGTACTCCTGGTAGGCGGCGATGGCTTCGTCCCACAAGCCCAGGTTCTCATAGGCCGTGGCCAGGCGGTAAGTGGTGAAGGGGTAACGCTCGTCGTCGGGATACCGTTCCCGGAACTGGAGCAGGGCCTCTACGGCGCCGGAGTAGTTGTGGTCTAGGGCATATACTTCGGCCAGGTGGTAGAGCGCATCTCGGGCCTCGGCGCTGTCCGGGTAGCCGGAGATGATGCCCTGACATACGTCTACAGCAGCCCGGTAGTCGCCGTTTTGTCGGTGCCGCATCATCGCCTGGAGGGCCTCGCCGGCGGCCAGGATGGGCGTGGCGGTGGCAGTCGGCTCGGCGGTGGGCGTGGGCGAGACCACGGATGTAGGCGTCGCCGATGGCAGCGGGGTAACGGTGGCTGTTGGCTGGAGTATGGGGATGGGGAGCGACTCGCTACAGGAAGCCGCCAGCATGGACACTACCACCAGTGCCAGGGGTAGGACATGTCTCGCCAGGCGTGGAAAGGTGTGGCCCACGGCGTGGCCTCCTCTGGTGCCCTTTGAAGTGTTGGCATTCTAACACAACTGGGCTGGTTCTCCCACAACACGGGAAGCAGTGGTGAGCCAAACCGTTTGGTTTCTGGCACGGCGTGCCACTCCGCTGTCCATGTGTGTATATCGCCCGAGCAAGAAGCAGACCCTTGACGATCTGCCTGAATGACAAGGCGCATGATGCGCCGAGGGCTGGGAGCCGGTGCACGTGGACCCAGCGCGAGGCGTGGGTAAGAAGGGTAACCTGAGCTCGACGGTAGGGTACAGCTTGATGACCGCCTGGAGAAAGACCTACTTCTGGACGTTCAAGAGGCACACCGACGGCTGGCAGAGCGGCGCTGTCGAGTGTGGCCACTTCGCCTAGGAGGGTAGCTATGCCCGATCCGGTTGACCCAATCCGCAACAGGATATACAATACCGACAAGATTGTCTACCGGTTTGGCTGTCATTCTGGTGCCTGGTGAACGACTGTCACTCTGGTTCGGGCGGGTTCCTTTTCTTCAGTGGGACTGATCGCGTCGAAAGGAGGCTACATGGCAGCGGTAGGTTACAAGTGCTTCCAGGTTGACTGTTTCCCCGAGATTAGTGTGGAGGAACCTCTGCAGACTGCCACTCAGCTAGCGCTTCCCGACTGGGGCGATGATACACTGCACAGCGTGGTGAGGTTCCTGGGGCCAAGTGAGCATCCTGACTTCGAAAAGTTCCACGTGGAGCATGAGACGCTTCGTGCGCTTCAGGTGAGGTTCCAGAACACCAGGCGCGATCAAGTGATCGCGATCATCCATTTCAACATGTTTCGGCCCGCGTCGGGAGGGGAATTCTGGCTGGGGACCAAGAGGCCATACGCGTTGGAACTCTTGGCTAACATAGAACACACCGAGCCCAGCATCAAGGTGCGCGAGCGGTCGGTGGATCTCGCGGCGCTCAGACAAAGCGTGACGGATGTGACCGGGGGGTGGTTCAAGGATCTCCTGATTCAGGGTGTTCGTGCAGCGGGCATATTCGGACCTGGCGTCGGCGAGAGTGATGAGTGGGAAAAGTACGAACAAGCCGGCGAGCTCTCGGCGGTGACGCTTGATTTCACCTACCGAGGCGAGCACCAGAGTGCGACGGTCACTACAGACGGGGGAATCGTGGTATATGCCAACTTCACCGAAGAGGAGCGACTTGAGTTCCTTCAGGAGGTAAACAAGGCCATACAACCGTTCTCCACTCTTCTCACCCCCATGTCACTAGCCCGGTGGAGAAAGAGCTAGGTACTTCTTGGTGAGCGAAGCAATAGTCGTGAGGTCGGGGGAGTTGATGCTCAGCGACTGGCGACCAACACTGACGACGTTGCGTCCGGCTCTGTTGTCGACGAACTCGCAATCAAAATGACGGATTTGCCGAAGTCCCAGGCGGCGCAGATAGAAGCCGAAGTACGGGTTCTCGCCTAGGAAGCTCACCTTCACAGAGTACTTCTCGTTCCCCGCGGCCAAGCGCTTGTGGATGGCGGACAACAATGGCACGAGCTCACTGTCCAGCAGTCTGTCCGCGAATCGAAACGGTACCACCATCTCCGATATAAGAAGGCGCACGACGATGTTTCCGTTGCCTTGCATGAGAAGCGTGTCTCCTGGATCGGCAACTTGCGCAATGACAACGCTGTACCCTGAGTGAGTGCACTCAAGAATCTTCTGCGCAGTGTCATCCTGTCTTAGAACAGTCCGCGGAACGGCTGTTCGCACCTGGTTGACCAAATCCGCAAGCGTCGTGCCAAGTGTGTCGTATTCGGACCATTCAGCCTCCAGACCCCAGCGGACCTCGCGGTTCAGGGCCCACATCCACGCTCTGTTCACCCAGAAGTAGAGCGGATCCCACCTATCGTATGCGATCTTGGCAAGAACGGTGGCCCACGTCGGCAGAACTGCCACCGCTAGGGGCACAAGGTCTCCCCCCAAGCGCAAGGCAACAAAGGATGGTACAAGAAGAAGGACGGTACAGAGCAGAAGCGTCAAGATCAGGGGCACTCTCACCCAGAACGCCTCCTATCGGAGTGTCTAAGGCCTAGTATAGCAGGAACCCCTGCCACAAGCAAAGGATGTGCCGACAGTGGGCGCTCCACGGTCACCTGTCAGTTGAGGCCTCGCGCCTCGCACGTGTGGCGCATTACCTACAATGGGACGGAGCTCTCGCCCCTGCCGGGGCCCGCTCGCTGGGCAGCCCCTCCGATACAGCAGAGTATGCGGCTCCGCTGCGCGGTACCGGTTCACCGTGTTACCACGGGTGAACGTCTTCGATCAGCCGTCGCTGGGGCCGCATGTAGGGCTTGACAGCGAACTTGAGCATATGCCTGCAATTGGCCCGCTTCCACGGCATGGAGGACAGCAAACCTCTGGCCGTTATCAGGGGATCTGTGTGGAAGGAAGCGAGGGAACGGTTGTACAGGCTGATGACCGGCTTCCCCTACGGGTGTTGCGTCGGCATGAAGCCTTCACGCGAGGGTGCGGCTCGATGACCATCTGGAGCAACGCCTACTTCTGCGTGTTCAAGAGGAGCAGGGGCACGTAAACGTGTCCGTGGGTCGTTGCCTTGAGAGGATGGTCCATTCACAGGGTGGGTTAAGTTGGGCGAGGCTACCAGCGAAAAAGCTCCCTGATGCGCCTCCAATACCGCCGCGGGTATAACTTGGCGGCGAACTTGAGCATGTACCTCGAGATCTCCCGCTTCCAGTGCATGGGCGACAGGAGACCTCTGAGCATCATCAGGGGATCTGTGTAGAAGGAGGCGAAGGAGCGATTGTAAAGGCCGATGACCTGCTTCCGTGTCAGGTGCTCGGTGGAGATGATGGGGTAGGCCATATCGTAGAGGGCGTAGTCGTCCGTCTCCAGCCAACCCTTCTCCTTGGCCTCCTTATAGGCCTCCGTGCCGGGAAAGGGCGTGTAAATGGTGAACACGGGAAAGTCCACGTCCAGCCACTTCAGGTACTCCACCTTGCGCAGGATGGAGTTGGCATCGTCCTGGCGCGTGCCCAGAATCATCATCCCTTGGCAGACGATGTCGTGTTCTCTCAGTAGCCTGAGGGCTTCCTTTACCTGCTCCCCGGTGAGGTTCTTCCTCATGCCGCGCAGTTCAGCGTCGGAGTCCGCCTCGATGCCGATCTGCACCATCAGGTTGCCGGCGCGACGCATCAGGGGCAGATACTCCTGGTGCTTGATCAACAAATCTGCGCGACCCTGGTAGTACCAATTCAGCTTCAAGTCACGGCGCAGGATCTCCTCGCAAATTTGGCCCATGTGCTCGCCGTCCACGTTGAAGCAGTCATCCCCGAACCAGATGGACTCCCGGCCGTACTTTATGTGGAGCAGTTCCAGTTCTTGGCCCACGATCTTGGGGTCGCTGGGCCTCCATCCTGGCCCCCAGAAACCGCGCTCGGCGCAGAAGACACAGTGGAAGGGACAACCCCGGCTGGCCAGGACGGTGCAGAACTTCTCGAAGACGATGAAGTAGTAAGCCTGCATGGGGAGCAAATGGTAGGCGGGGAGAGGCAGCTTGTCCAGATCCACGGGGTCCGGCAGAGGGGTCTGTACAATGTCTCCGTCGCGCCGGAAGGCGATGCCACGGACCTGGCCCAGGTCCCCATCCCCGTCGAGGCACTGCACCAGATCCTCGATCACCCGCTCGCCCTCGCCACGCCCCACGATGTCTATCTCGGAGTGGTTCTGGAGCGTCTCCTCTGTCATGAAGGTGACGTGAGGGCCGCCTACGACCGTGGTTATGTTCTCGTCTATTCCCTTGGCCATCTGCATCACGCGCACAGCGGTGGGGAGGAAGGTGGTCATGGCCGAGGCGCCGACGAGGGTAGGCTGGCTTGCCGCCATGACCCGACCCAGATCCTCCCAGGAGAGGCGGGAGGCGTTGCAGTCCACGATCTCCACGTCTACGTCGTTGGCCTCCAGCACGGCGGCGAGCTGGGCCAGCCCGATGGGTGGGGCGATGAAGTCGCCCATCATCTCCCAGGGCTTCTTCGGTGGTTCGACGAGCAGGACCTTCATGGCGCACATTGTACCACACTCCTTGCGCATCATCCAAACCGCGTCGCGGGACCCTTCACGCCGGCGCGAAGGCCTGCGGCACAGCTACCGGAGTGTTGGTCGGACGGCAAAGTCGCAGTTTGCCCCGCGGGTGCAGGCAGCCCTGATGTCCTCGACATACTCTGTCCACAGCCTCCCCCAGGGGCTTGCCTGGGCCTACTGGCGGTGATAGAATACCCAGGCTTCCGCAACCTGGAGGCATCGTAGGCCCTGAAGGCCCCCAGAGGCGGACCGAGTGGGGGAATCTTCTTGCTCGATAGTCAGCCGCGTCGTTGGAACCTCTCACAGCTCCTCTTGCTCCTGGTCGTAGGCGCAGCCCTGCGCCTCTATGGGGTCAACTGGGACGACAACCATCACCTGCACCCAGATGAGCGCCAGATCACCATGGTGGTCTCCCGGCTGGGTTTGCCCCCGCTGCGGCAGTGGCCGGGCTTCTTTACGCCGCCGCCCTTCTCCAGTCCCTCGGAGGAGAACCCCAACTTCTTCGACGCCGACACCAGCCCTCTCAACCCCCACTTCTTCGCCTACGGTTCGTTACCCTTCTACATCCTGCGTATGGCGACGCATCTGCTGACGGTCCCAGTCGGTCTGTCCGGCCACATTTCAGCCGTCCCCTCTTTGGCCGACTTCCTGGAGGGGCTAGGGCGAATGTCGGACTACGACCATATCACCCTGGTGGGTCGGGTGCTGTCCGCGCTGATAGACACCGGGGTCATCTATCTCACCTATCTCATCGGCAAGAGGGTGTACGACCGGCGGGTGGGCCTGCTGGCCGCCGTCTTCGTCACCTTCACCGTGTTCCATATTCAGGTGGCTCACTTTTATGCAGTGGATGCCTTGCTGACCTTCTTCGTGCTCCTGTTCTTCGTCTTCGCCCTTGACTTCGTGCGGCACGGAGGCTTCAGGAATGCCCTGTTGATGGGTGTGGTGCTCGGTCTGGCCCTGGCCACCAAGGTCAGCGCCGCACCTCTGCTGCTGGTGATCGGAGGCGCGTACGCGTTGCGACTCCGGCGGCAGGGGGAGGGAGGCACTGGTCAGTTGGCTCCCTTCCTCTTGTTGACCATCGCTGCCTGCGCCCTGGTTTTCTTCATCGCCGAGCCTTATGCCATTCTTGACTTCAACGCCTTCACCGCTGGTATCGCCGAGCAGAGCAGGATGGTCCGGGGCATCGCCGACTATCCCTACACGCGGCAGTACGTCAATACCCCGGCCTTCCTCTACCAGATCAAGCACAGCATGCTCTGGGGTATGGGCCTGCCCCTGGGGCTGGTAGCGTACTGCGGGCTGGGCTTCTTCCTCTGGCGAGTGGCCCGGCAGCGAAGGGGTGAGGAATTGCTGCTCCTGGCCTGGGTGGGGCCCTATTTCCTCATCACCGGCAGCTTCATGGTGAAGTTTATGCGTTACATGCTGCCTCTGTTGCCCCTGTTCCTCATCTTGGGTGCCGCCATGCTCTATGCCTTCAAGGACTGGTTGCAGAGGAAGACCGCGGAACGCAGAGTCCGAGTTTCGAGCATCTGGTATGGCGTGACGGGCGTGGTCATCGCAGCTTCGGTCCTCTATACGTGGGCTTTCACCAGCATCTACTCTCGGCCTCATAGCCGCATCCAGGCCTCGGAGTGGATCTACCACAACGTGCCACCTGGCTCGACACTGGCGCTGGAACACTGGGATGACGACCTGCCCTTGAGCCGGACGGTGGATGGGCAGCCCCGCAACATCGGCGAGTATGTCACGCTGAAGATGAACCTCTACGAGTGGGACGACGGGGCGAAGTTCCGGCACATCGTCACTAACTTGCAGCAGAGTGACTACGTCATCTTCTCCAGCAACCGGCTTTACGGCTCCATCCCTCGTCTGCCCTGGCGGTATCCCATCACCACGCGCTACTACGAACTCCTCTTTGGGGAGCGGTTGGGCTTCGAACTCCTGGGCACGTTCACCTCCTATCCCAGCCTCTTAGGTTTCTCCCTCGACGACGATGCTGCCGATGAGAGCTTCACCGTATACGACCATCCGAAGGTCCTCGTCTTCGGCAAGACCAGGCAGCTTGACGAAGAGGAGTTCAGAGATCTGTTCCGAGAGGCCTTGGACATTGAGCCCAGGCTGACGCCATCCGAACCGGTCCCCTCAACCTCGAGCCGCTCGGGCAAGAGCCTGCTTCTGGACAGGCCGGTTGATGAACTGCCCGTCATCGACGAGTGGGGATGGAACCCTGTCTCGAACGCCCATCCGCTGTTATCCGTGATTTGTTGGTGGCTGGCCATACAGGTTCTGGGCCTGCTGGCGCTGCCCTTGACCACGGTGGTCTTCCATCGCCTGGCGGACCGTGGCTACGTCCTCTCCAAGACCATGGGTCTGCTTGTGGTGGCCGTTCTGGTGTGGGTGGCGGCCAGCTATCGCCTGCTGACCAATAGCCTGCCGACCGCCCTTGCTGCCTGCTTCGTTCTGGGCGTGGTCTCACTTCTCTTGTTCAGGAGCAAAAGGGGCGAGATGCTCAAGCTGTGGCGGGAGCGCGGGCAGCTCATCCTACTCAGCGAGGGCCTGTTCACGGCAGCCTATCTTTTCTTCGTGGGCATTCGTCTACTCAACCCCGACCTGTGGCATCCGTGGAACGGCGGCGAGAAGAGTATGGAGTTTGCTTTCCTCAATGCCATCACCAAGAGCGCCTACTTCCCGCCCTACGACCCCTACTATGCGGGCGGCTACATCAACTACTACTACTACGGCCTGCACCTGGTGAGCATCCTCATCAAGCTGACGGGCATCGTTCCCGCGGTGGCCTTCAATCTGGCCGTGCCCTCCCTCTTCGCCCTGACCGCGGCCAACGCCTTCTCCGTGGGCTACAACCTGACCCGAAGACGACTGTCGGGTCTGTTGTCCATGACCTTTGTGGTGCTCATCGCCAATCTGGATGGTACGGTGCAGCTTGTCGAAGGGCTAGGGGAAGCTGGGGGATGGAGTTTCGAGAGCCGCATCCCGGGTGTTGAGGGCCTGGTGAGAGCGGTGCCCGGGTTGGTGCGCGTGGTACTGGGCCGGGCCCACCTGGGCCGATTCGACTACTGGCGCAGCTCGAGAGTCATCCCGCAGACCATCAACGAATTCCCCTATTGGAGTTACCTCTTTGCCGATCTCCACCCTCACATGATCGGCATCCCGGTGACCATCTTCCTGCTGGCTCTGGTCCTCAACTTCGCGCTGGCGGCGAAGGGCGCGACTGCAGATGGTGATGAGGAAACCTCTCTGTGGCCTCGGAGCGGGCGGGAGGCCCTCCGCAGAGCCTGGCGCTTTCTCGTGCGCACGGCAGGGGAGTCACCAGTGTGGAGTTGGCAAAACGTGGCCGGGGCGCTGGTGCTGGCCGTGACGCTGGGCGCGGTAGCGGTGATCAACACCTGGGACATGCCCGCATATCTGATTCTGGCACTGGCTTCACTCCTGCTGGGACTCGGGGGCTTCTGGAGATGGCGAAGGGCACTGGTGGCACTGGCCATCTTCGCACTGGTAGCCTGCCTGAGCCTGGCGTTCTATCTGCCGTTTTACAGCCACTTCCAGGCTCTGTACATGGGCCTTGGTGTGGTGCGTGCGCCCACGGAACTGGAGCAGTTCGTGACCATTTGGGCGTTTTTCATCTTCCTGGGGGTGAGCCTCTTGTGGTCGAAGGTGGTATGGGATCGTCCCCGAGACGTGCCGCTGCGTTGTCTGGGCTTGCTACTGCGCCGAGGTATGCGGCTGCCCCGCCTGTTGGACCGATGCCAGACCTTGGTGCGAAGACGCGGAGCCGGCTATGTGGCCGAGTTGCTGCTGGTGGGCGGTTTGTTGTTTCTTTGTACAGCTCTGCTCCTCTACAGAATGTGGGTGCTGGCCCTGCTCTCTCCTCTCGTCGTTCTGTTCGGCCTGTTGGTCCTGCGGCGCAAAGCCACGGTGGAGGACAACTTCGTCGCCTTGCTCGTTTTCCTGGCCTTTGGCATCCTTCTGGGCTGCGAACTGGTGTTTTTGAAGGACTTCCTTCAAGGCGGAGAGTACTACCGCATGAACACCATCTTCAAGTTCTATACCCAGGCCTGGGTGCTGCTGGCCCTGGCGACGGGCGCCAGCCTCCCTGCTATGTGGAGTCGGTTCTCTGGGGTCAAGCGTGCCCCTTTGCGCCACGCCTGGCAAGCCCTTTGCCTGCTGCTGTTCACCTCCAGCACGGTTTTCTTCTTCCTGGGTACGTGGCAGCGAGTGGACGACCGCTTCCCGGGTCCCAGGCCTCCCCTGGGCAC
>Ga0315296_10005211_pt1 | contig 10425 bp, 17 predicted proteins | sample YL17G14_18_MG_FD_203921 | JGI IMG/M metagenome (GOLD analysis project Ga0315296, IMG submission 203921) | Sediment microbial communities from Yellowstone Lake, YNP, Wyoming, USA - YL17G14_18 | ecosystem: Environmental > Aquatic > Freshwater > Lake > Sediment | place: USA: Wyoming | collected... | reverse complement strand
AGGAGCAGGAGCCCAAGAGCCCCGCGGATCCCCGCACCTGGAACCAGAAATTCGTCATGGGCGACGACAAGGTCAAGCACTCGGTCGCCGGCTTCGTCATGACGATGACCGCCTTCGCCCTGTTGACCAAGGGATTCAAGGTCTCCAAGGTCAAGGTCTTCATCGTCTGCGCCGTCATTGCGGTCCTGTTCGCTGCCGGAGCCATGTTCGGCAAGGAATCCTTCTGGGACGGATATCTCGGCCAGGGGTTCCCGGACATCTGGGATTTCTGGTGTGGCCTCACACTAATTCCCTTGGCCATCGCTCTCATAGCCGTCTTCGGCTATATCCTCTGGAGGAAAGGGGAACTGAAGGAATAACATAAAAAAGGTGAAACCGGAAATCAATAACAACATTAATAAGGGAGCATCACGATAAATATATATAGGAGGTCGGGAACCATGAAGATAATCTACACGAAAAACGGCGGCACATATCTGATCAAGGCAACCTTCGAGGACGGGCACTCCCTGGAGCGCAGCTTCCCGGCCATCGCGGTCAAGTCCATCATGGACAAGAAGAAGCTGACCGAGACCGGCGCCGTGGAATACATAGGCGTCCATCAGTGGAGTGGCGTGACCGATCGCCCAGCAACCGTCCCTGAGGCCTCCAAGGCACCTTCCAAGGCCCCTGCAAGGCCGTCAGTGGCCCCGCCGCCGCCTCCGCAGCCTCCGGCACCTCCGAAGCCCGTAGAGGCCCCAAAGACGCCTCCCAAGGCCCCAACGCCTCCGAAGCCTAAGGAAGAGCCCAAGAAGGACCTTCTCGAGGAGCTCGAGGACGAGCTCGGCGAGGAAGAGGAAGGAGAGGACGACGAGGAAGAAGAAGAGGACGAGGAGGAAGAGGAAGAGGAGCCCTCCTTGGAGGATTGGGAGAACTACAACTGGCTCTTGGAGACGGCCAGAAGGCTCGAATACTTCTCACGGCCTGGTGTCCAGTCGCGGAAGAAGGAAGACCTCCAGAAATGGCTTCGCAAGAAACTTAATAAATCCTAAGCTCAATGTCACCTAGGTGGCCGTCAGAGGTGGGCTAACCCCTCGCCTCTGACGTTAGCCCTTAAAGAGGGGTAAGGTGAAGTCGATGGCAGAGAAGGAAGAGAAGAAGGACAGTGAGACGAAGGACGACCGCCCGACATGTTTGCTCTGTGGGCAGCATGTCGATAAGGAGGTGCTGGAGAAGCAGAAGGTCGAGGTGCATCTCCCGATACCCAAGGGCCAGTGGGCGCTCCTGACGGCGAAGCAGGCAGCCATAAACGATTGCGATGTCGAGTCCGAAAAGGTCAAGCTCCAGGTCATGAAGAGGACCAACGAGTTCGCCAAGGCCCACAGAATCGGCTTCATGGTCGGCCTTGGTATCGAGATTGAGCCGCCGAGGACGTACGGCGAGGAAGAGGGGGACCCCATGACCGGCCCCGATCACCAGTACGAGTTCTTCCATATCGATACCGTGACGGGGAAGAAGTACTATCTCGGCGTCAAGCTCGATGATAAGGAGCAGGGCGTCATCTACGACCTTTGGTGGGAGTACTCGGCCAAGAACGAGCTGTCCCAAGAGGCCTCGATGGACTACTTCGAGACCATGACCGAGGTGGCCAAGGCCCTCGGCTGGGGCTTCAGGCCGCTGCGGGTCGACCAGGGCAAGTTCGTCGCCGCGAGCTGGATTGACGAACAGGTCAAGAACGCCAGGGAAGAGGGCAAGAAGGAGTGCCCGAAACCGAAGGACTGAGGGAGTGGTGTAGATGACCCCGCCCGTCAAGCAAAAGGTCAACGTCCACGTCCTGCCTATCCGGGTATCCTTCCTCAACACAGGCCTCTACGTAGGCTCCCTGAACCCCGAGTTCCTAAAGGAGCTTGGGACGCTCATGTCCAAGTGGAACATAATGCACCTCGAGGCGGTCCTCGTCCCGTGCCTGCGGGACCAGAAGATAGAGGTGACGGTCAAGGAGGAAGAGGCGGCGGACAGCCATGATGATGCCTACGGTCCGTAGAATGTAAATGAATGGAGGTCCAGGGATGGTAAAGAAGACGATGAGCAAGAAACAGGTCATAGCTGAGAAGGAGGGCATACTGGCCATAGCCATCGCCCTGATATCGGCGGGCATGGTCATGATCCAGGCCTGTGTGTCCACGCAAGACTGGATAAGGCTCGTCGGGGGAATCGTCCTCCTCGTGGCTGGGATAGCGATACTGGCCGGTCGCGGCGAGATGAAGTGGAATCGCTGGCACGAGGCACCTAATCTCTGGCGAGGGCAAAATCATAATGGTATCGTAAAGAAATGAAGGAGGCAAAAAACATGGCGGATGACAAGCAGGAACCTGTGACGACAACGGGCATAACGGGAAATCCCATCGTGGATCTGCAGCCGACATTGATGCTGCCATTCCCGTTCCCACCCATAATCGTGCCGCATTTCATGACGTAAATAAGGAGGGGATGCTGTGGCTGGAGAGGAGGATGTTGCGAAGGTCCTAGGAATACCGCCCTGGCAGTTACCCGTGGCGGCAATGAATCTTTCGGACGTTGGCATGCACTGGCCCGAATACAAGGCCAAAATCGAGGGGACTGGTGCCAGCGTATCGGGGATGTCCGACCTCCCCAGCAGGATGGCGCGGAACGAGCAGGACATATCGGCATTGAGGGGCGATGTCTCGCAACTGGATTCGCTCCTTGGCGGAAAGGCCGACAAGAGCGACCTGAACAATCTGGCCAACAAGAACGATATAGCCAACCTGGACGGCAGGATCTCGAACAACGAGTCGGCAATCTCATCCATAAAGGCCGATACCGACGGCATGAAGAAGCCCGTCAATGACTGGGTCGACGCCATGGACTTCTTCAATGCCTTGCCCGGCAAGTATCCCGTCTACAAGGCGGCGATAACGGGAGGCCCCAGAGGTCTGGGGGGAACGAAGGGGATTGGTGGTTCGTTGAACGGCGACACCAAGGACCGCATCGACGCCCTGTTCCTTTTGGGTTCACGGGTCGACCCGGATTCCTTTAATAATCTCGTCAGCAGCATGGGCGATGTCAATATGAAGATGTCGAACATGACGACAGACATATCACGCCTGCAGGCAAGTGCCACGGACCAGAACAACAAGTTAGCCGACTTCACGAACAGGATAAACGACAACACTTTCAAGATCAAGGGCCTCGACACGGACCTGAAAGATCTGGAAAACAAGGTGGCCAACCTTCCCACGGGTGGAGCGGGAGTCGGGGCAGATACCATCAAGTCGGTCATAGATTACTCATACCTGAACTCGATCATAGACAGCTCCATGGTCGTAGGAAAACTCACCCCCACCGACATTCAGGACAAGATAGGGGACGGCTGGCTCAAGAGCAAGATTGAAGATTTCGCCCCTGCTGTGCCGACGAATATTCTCACTCCCGACAACATAGGGAGCAAGTTCCCCGGCATAGGAGATGTCGGGAAGATCGCCGGCCTTTCATCGGCCATGCGACTGAGCGGCCCTGGGTTCGACGACATAGTTACAAACCTGGGGAACATGCAGACTGCCATCACGACCTTTACAGGCGCATATCAGGACCCGAGCGGGGATATTAACAGCATGAGCAACCACGCCGCCACACTTCAGGAGAACCGAGAAAAATGGGACCTAAAAGGTGTTATCGATGAGACCTTCAATATAGCGTTTGCAGGGGTATCGGCACTTATCAAGTTGGCCGCTGATGTGCAGGCCGTCAAGACCATGGTCGACACCATCAAGACTGCGATTGGAAACGTGGTGGCCGACGTTAACAGCCTGAAGGCCAACTTACCCTGATGAGGAGAACGAACGCCGCAAATAGAGGCCTTTCCGTGCCTCCTGCAGGCCAATACGAGGGAATACCATCATGAAGAATGTTCTGAGCGTTCCGCACATCCGAGCTGGCGAGGGGCTGTGCAGCGAGGCCTCCATAGCCATGGTCATGCGGTACTATGGTATTGAGCCTCCGCCCCTCGAGGTTATTCAGGCCCGGATACAGGACTACATCTGGCATGCCGTCCCGTTCATGCGGGAATACCTCGAGACGAGCGAGTATTTCCAGTATGGGGTTATAGAGGAGGTCTATGGAGTTATCGATGCTGGGCGACCAGCCATCATCAGGATACGGCCAGAGGGCCAGGATGGGGGCCACACGGTCGTTGTCGTGGGATATGATGATGAGGCGGGGAGCATCTACATCAATGATCCCAATTATTCCAAGGCTGCCGTGGCCGTGGCCCGGAACCAGTTACTATATGAGTGGGACAGGGCCCAGCGGGGAGTTGTCTATATTTATGGGCCAAAACTCTAGAGTTCCTATCTTGTCAACTGATTGTATAACTATATAGAACTATAGAGATTTCTGACCTTCATTTCATGTGGACACACAAGCTATATTATTATATCTAGGCTTTTTTCGACTATTAATTAATTAATAATTAATAGTCCCAGCGGGCATTAGGAAGATCACCCGGTCGCGTGGGCCACCCTCTCCATATAATATTCTTGCGTAAGCGTTATATCTAACCCGGTATTATTAATATTGTTAATAATGAAATTAATACACAACTTATTAACTTATTTACATGAAGTCGGTTAAACTTTTTGGGTGGTCTACACTCAGGATTTTCATAATATTTTCGGGAACCGTCCGTTTCCGTAATGAGTATAGGAAAGTGACATATTCCATTTCATTCATTGTTTTTGGAGAATCTATGGGCTGCAAATTTTTAAAAATTATCTGAAATCGCCAAGCAATACCATTGTTATGAGAATATAAAACAATAAAAAAAGGTATTTGACAACTCCGAGCTAAGATATTTATTGCCCGATACGATGCATGCATAAAGATTATTGGCGCGGTTCTACTATCCTTATATTCAATCAGAGCCACGGGCTTAGCGTAATCATATTCTATCAATAGGAAATCAACATCCACGGCAGGGCAATCGTGCCCCCACACACGATGGCGCAAACTTAATGCTTCGTCACGCCAACCTGTCCGCTCATCCTTGCTCATTGTTGTTCCTCGCAAATTCCCGTATTCGTTGCTCTGCTATGTCTGCCGCGGTCTGATCGATCTCGCATGCCCAGTACATTCTATCTTCATGCATGCATGCAATGACTGTCGTGCCACCACCACAGAATGGCTCAACGACCAAGCCGTGCTCGGGACATAGATTCCTGATATAATATCGCGCCACGTCAACATCCTGCTCCCATTCGTGGTGGGTCTTTTCCGGTCGTTGCTTGACCAGGTCCAAGATCCACTCGTGAACGGGATTGCCATTCTTTTGAATATACATTAGAAGCGGTTTCCACTGATTGAGAATGCTCCTGTGACGGATCTGGAGATTGCCGCCACCACTGAGGTGCGCGGCGGCCATCCAATAATATTGCAGATGGGCATCCAGGGCCCTCATGACCTCGGGTAGATATGTCTGGCCAGAATACGCGATCAACATCCCATTGGGCTTCAGAACCCTTCGGGCGAGCCTGGCCAGATCTTCCCAGAGTGGCAGATATTCTCTGGAATATGGCGGGTCCGTGAATATCAGGTCCGCCGAAGCGTCCTTCACTTCCTGGCCCACCTCTCGGAAATCACCCACGGTGATGGTGCTCTTGTATCTCGCTTTAGTTCTTTCCTTTTCGTTCTTTTCGGCGGCCTTCCTTCGGATCATTTCCTTGTGCTGCCTATCGACCTTCGGATTGTTTTGCTTGAGGCGCTCGATCAGGTCCGTATACCCGCTCTCTTTAATTTCCTTTATCTTCTCGGCGGTCGGGAAGGATATTCCTGCCGTTTTTGCGGCCCTCCGACGGGCCTCTCGGTCGGGCGCATCCACTACCACTTCCGAAAACTTTTCGGAAGTGGGCTTTAGTTGGCCCTTCTCATTCCGATCGAGGTGTTTGGTCTGGTCTTTTTGCTCTTTCGTCCCGACGCTCTCGATCTTCAGCCGTCTCTGATATATCGTCTCGCGCTCATAAGCATTGTAATTCACGCGTTCCTCGTTCTCGCTGATCTCAATGTCGTCTTTGTCTTTTATCGTATATGGTATTGTTTTCCAACCAAGTTTTTTCGCGGCCTCCAAACGCCGTCGTCCCGCCAATAGTTTGAAATCTTTGGTCACTGTGATAGGATTGATTAACCCATTCTTGCGTATATCCTCGGCAAGCGAATCTATATTTTCCAAGCACGCTCTAAATCGCTTTCCGATTTTGATTTTCGAGATCTCTATCTCCATCTGGTTCACCACCCCGTTCTTTAACCAATCCCCGTTCTCTATTCCAATATGGGGAGCGGCACTTGGGACAGCGGATGACCTCTTCCCGTCGAGGATGCCAAGAATAACCGCATCGCCTGCAGGTCAAAACAACAATGTTGACCTTCATGGTATCCCCATATGCAATTCCAATATATATGTATTTTTAGTTACACTCTTTTTATTAATCTTATTTATAAATAACTTAATAAAATACTTATTAACCTTGTTAATAATTCCTTCCAATCATGGTTCGAAAGGTTTTAATACCCACACGGTGATAACCATGCGGATTGTAATAGGTGATGCGGATGGGGGACGAAAAGATTGAAAAGTTCGGTGACGACGAGTACACCTCAATACCCATTAAAGTCGGAACAAAAAAAGAGCTAGCGGAGTTCTGTGGGAAATTGAGGACCTACGACGAGGCCATCGCCGCGCTCTTGAAAGCAAATCAGAACGCAACAGAGGGCAAGTAACACCATCGTCGGGTGCCTTTATGACTAATATCCTAACGATTTCATTGCCCTCCGATCTGTTGGAGTTCGTCTATAAAAAGATTGGAGGAAAGAATCAAAAACGCGGACGAATGTCAAAGTATTTTCAACACTTGGTTAGAGAGGCCATGGCACGTGATCCAACAGTCCTGAAAGAGGAACTGACCAAAAAACAGGACGAACTTATACAGATTCAATCAAATCTGGAACGATATGAAAAAGAAGTAAAAGAACATCCAGAACTTGCAGACTGTGTGGCGAGCGATAAGGTATTACCCTTAAAACCACCGAAACCTCAGGGATTCGTCAGCGTCGGCCCGCACACGCCTCTACAATTTGACCGTTCTCTGACCGACGATGAGGTTGATCGAGAAGCGAAGAACCTACTGCGAGAATACGGCGAGGATTTCATGGACAAGACTAACTGGGACAAGGTGCCATTTTTCGACGATGATAAAATCAAGATTCAGAACCGATGCAAGGAGCAGCTGATGGGCAAATAGCGGAGAGGATGTAATGACCGACGAAGAAAAAAAAGAGGGGGAGAACGTCGTGAAGGAGGCGATTGTGGCGGGGCCTCACATTGAGGCCCCGTCGGAGATCGTGGCCCAGTTGTCGCCCGAGCTCCAGGCGGCCGTAAAGGCCGGCGCCCCAATCATCATGTTCGTGAATCCAGAACATGGCGTACTCAAGGTCGTGAAGACGCGGACCTTTGAGACGAGCTATGCCATATCCCACAGGTCTAAGTTGAGTCTGGAAGAGATCGAGCTCCTGCAAACGGAGCACAGCCACCTCATCGAATCATGGAGGGCCCTTGAGGAACAGGTGCGGAAATCGGACAGCGACTGTCAAAAGGCGCTCCGTCAGAAGAACGAACTCGAAGATCAACTCAGAAAGAAAAGGAATCAGCTGAACGAGATACGCGATGGTCTCAGGGTTATCTACGAAAAATACAAGGTGTAGGGCTATGGCGATCCCCGACCGTGTACTGGTCACGATAGAGTGCCCGACCTGCAAGGGGTCGGGGAAGGTGTCCGGCAAGAAGGGCGAGTCCAGCTGCTCCTTTTGTAACGGCTCCGGCAAGATATCAGGCTGGAAGGCTCAAGAACCGGCTGGAACGATAGAGCGGTCAAGAATCGTTAAGGGTCGACCGTATCAGCCGTCCGAGTTCAATGAGGCACGGTTCATAGGAAAAATACCAACCCCCAACAACGACGTTCTAAGGGATTATTTCATAGCCATAGTCAACGTATTCGGCGCCGAGACCGAGAGTAAGAAACTAGACCCAGACACGCCGGTCTCAGGCCTCGCCTATAGAAAGCTCATCCTCACGATGAGCGAACTTCTTAATATCTCAATATCGACATCCAAGGAAAGGATGATGACGCTTGTCAAATTGGGGTGGTTCAAGGTATTATATGGGGACCTGCAGAACCCGATACTGACCTACGTTAACGCGGTCAAAAAGGGAAGCGAACACCCAGCAGTCCAGAAAAATAAGGGGGCTATACAGTGAAATGTCATGTGGCCGAATGTAAGAATGAGGCAACATTTGGGATCAAGTGCGACGATCTTGAGACGGACGTTTGTGATGCGTGTTTCATTGTTCACGCCAGTCATGCCACGACATTCAAAATAATCAAGGTCCTCGTAGACAGGGACTGGTTAAAGGTAGATCCAAAGGTCACGATAGTCCCAAAGAAGGGGAGATGATGATGGGTGAGAAAGAGAAGAAAAACTGTGTGTCGATGCAAGGCGAGAACAGGATTGCCTATTGTGAGGACTACTCCCAATGCTGGTCGGGCGGGAAACTGAATCCGGATAACAAGTGCGGATACCCCGTACCAGAACCCATGACGTAGTGATACGTATGAAGGTCTATACCATACGCGCTCCAAAAGGTAACGTTGTCGCACTCATGCTCACCGAGGACGATATTACCAGAATGGATGAAACGACCTCCACCGGCGAACCCACCATGGGCGTCGTTGCCCCCAAGTCGCCACAGTTGGTTTCGGCCTTCATGGTCATGAAGGAACCAAAACGCGGCAACATGCCCGATATCCTGAAGGGGCCGGAAGCAAGACGTGTGGCAGACATACCTATAGGTGGCGCGTCAATAAACGCGCACATCAGTCCCTGCTGCCAGGCCAAGATGATGAATATGGGGAACAGGGGAGAGAGGGCCTGCTCGAGATGCGGGACGCGGTTCAGGAACGTCGCGGGTATATGGATCCAGGTGAGATGATGAGCTGCCCAGTTGGTAAGAAACACGGTCATAGAGGTCACACCTGGAAAGGCCACGGTCCCAACAGGATATGCGAAAAATGCGACCTTCATATAACCCACGCCAGCGAGGGCTATCCTAAGGGGCAAGAAAGATATCTGAAGTCCATGGAGGATTTTCATAAGGCCCCGAGAGGCCAGCGGAGGACTTGGGCAAGGAACTTTCAGGACGAGGTCCGATATCGAGCCAACGAGAGGCTGGAACGGGAAAAATACGCCGTCATGCAGAAAAATATAGACATGCAGAAGGATCAGGCGACCAGGGCGGACCAGCACATCAAATAAATCGGTGACGATGATGAAAACAAGGTCGTACAAGACGCAAACCTCATGTTCGATGGCGGGTCAAACGGACCTCCTTGAGATTTGCGAACGAATAGAGAACACGGAGCGGGGTAAGGCAATCAAGGACTGGATATTATCGTTGCCGCCGGGGGAATGGTAAAGGATGCATCCCGATGTCGGTGTTGACGGCCCGAGATAGATAGGTCGATAGGAAGGTGGAACAATGCCAATAAAGAATCTGTCGGACTACAGACGAATGCCACGGCTGGGCAAGATACGGCTGGGAATCATAGTGGAGAACGGCCCCAAGAGATACCCGAAGCAGACGGATTATTTCGTCTGCCCGCCGGAGGTGCAGGCCATCTATGGCAAGGAGCCGAAGGAGCTCGACATCCTAATTCCATCGAAGGAGCTCGAGGCCGTGTTCAGCCAGTATTACAAGATGTACGGCAAGAGCACAGGGCTGAAATGCCGGGGCGACGGGGAACGGGCCTATCGGTTCGACAAGGACAAGGACACCTGGCTGCCCTGCGATTGCCTCGGTAAGGACTGTCCTGATTACCAGGCGAAGAACTGCAAGGAGCGGGCCCACCTGATGATCATGCTGCCGAGGGTCGAGCGCGTGGGCTGCTACCAGATCGACACGTCGAGCATCAACAGCATCATCAACATCAACAGCAGCCTAGACCTGATCAAGGCCGTGACGGGCAGGTTCCACATGATCCCGTGCATTCTGTCATTGAAACCTCGTGAGGTTCAGGTCAAAGGCGTGAAGAAGACGGTCTGGTGTCTGGGCATCGAGCTCCACATGTCCCTGGTCGAGCTTCGAAGGATGGGCAAGATGGACCCGACGGACATGGGCCTGTTGCCTGGGGAAGTGCAGGCACAGCCGCCGGAGATCACGGAGGACCTGCCGCCGCCCGCCGACATCGAGCTCTACGAGGAGGTCGAGGCCATAGCAAAGAGCGGGTCTCTGAAACAACAGATTGCGGTCCGCGAGTTCATGATAGAGCGAGGCGTTCAGGAGATCAAGAAGCTCACCGTGGACGACATCCACTTCATAGCCTC
>Ga0315296_10005210_pt1 | contig 10425 bp, 6 predicted proteins | sample YL17G14_18_MG_FD_203921 | JGI IMG/M metagenome (GOLD analysis project Ga0315296, IMG submission 203921) | Sediment microbial communities from Yellowstone Lake, YNP, Wyoming, USA - YL17G14_18 | ecosystem: Environmental > Aquatic > Freshwater > Lake > Sediment | place: USA: Wyoming | collected... | reverse complement strand
ACGCATTCGGGCAGGACGACCTTTACGTGGAGATGACCTTCCTGCGAACCATGGAGGAGTACGGGTACGATGTCTCCATCCGGCAGGCGGGCATCGATTTTGCCAATAGCGGCTATCCGCTCTGGGTGGCCAATGCGGCCGGACGCGGCAACCTGCGCAACGGGATCGCGCCGCCGGACTCCAGCCATCCGAAATTCCACCCCTGCGCCGGCGCGATCGATTACCAGATCGAGGCGGATTACGCCGGCCTGATCGCGCCGGGCATGCCCGATGTGGTGATCGCGCTCGGCGAGAAGTTCGGCCGGCTGATGAACTATGGCGACGGCGTCTACGCCGGGCAATTCATGGGCGCGATGTACGCCGAGGCGTTCTTCGAGAAGGATGTCGCCAAGCTCATCGAGGCGGGCCTCAAGGCCATTCCCTCGCAGTCCCTCTACGCCGGCATGGTTCGTGACATGGTCCAGTGGCACGAGGAGAACCCGACCAACTGGGAGAAGACCTGGGAACTGGCCGAGAAGAAGTACAACCAGGACAAGAACTACAATATCAGCCAGCTTGATGTGAAGCGCGAGGGCGCCTGGGTTCTGATGGGCCTGCTCTACGGCAATGGCGACCTCGATCAGACGATGATCATCTCCTGCCGGTGCGGATTCGACAGCGACTGCAATCCGTCCTCCAGCGGAGGGATCCTGTTCACCACTCGCGGCATCGCGAACCTGCCCGATAGGTACTACCGCAAGCTCGATGAGACCCAGGTTTTCAGCCACACGGCGTACAACTTCCCGAGGCTGCTGGACGTTTGCGAGAAGCTGGCCCGGCAGGGACTCACACGAACCGGCGGGCGAATCGAGAAGGATGCGAACGGCGAAGAGATTTTCGTCATCCCCGTCAAGGCGCCGATGCCGAGCAAGTTCGAGGACCTGAAGAATCCGGGCCCGATTGCCGGCAGCACGTTCACTGATGCGGAGATGGCGAAAATTCAGAGCCCCGGCCTGAAATGGGCTTCCAAATTCCTGGATGGCTGGACGCTGACCAACTGCGACCTCGGCCAAAGCTCGATGCTCTGGGAGTCTCAGGGCCGCAAGAACGTGTTTGTGCTCAGAGGCCTGACCAGGGGCGCCAAGGGATACGTCCTTGCCAAGACTGTGACCTCGCCTGCGGGCAAAGCCGTGCCGCTGGAATTCGCAGCGGCCTGCGATCCGAGAACCGATGGCTGGAAGATCAGCGTCAAGGCCGCCGGCGCAGACCTTGGCGGGACGACGGTGAATAAGGAGACGATGAAGAACGGCTGGACGCAGATCACATCTCGGTTGACGATCGACACAGGCAAGTCGCTGGCGGTGGAGGTCACGATGGAGCCGGTGAAGCCGCCGACCGAGAGACAGGGCCCGCCGGCCCTGAGCATCACCGTCCCGACGCTCGTGAGCCGCTGAACGGCAGTTATCAGTTCTTAGTTCCCGGTTCTCCGTTTACTGTCAACTGTCAACTGAGAACTGGCAACTCTCAGGTTGTCACCATCCGGGGTCTGGGCGGGGCTCGGCCTTGAGGCCCTTGGGGCCGACGATATAGATGGGACTTTCGCCCAGGGGCACGCTCAGGTTCTTCGTCCGCACCGGATCGTGCGCCACGAAGCGTCGCGTCCCGAAGATATCGTAGAACATCAGTCCCGTGGGGTTGTTGACGCGGATGTACGCGTAGGGCTTCGTGCTCCAGGCGACGATTGTCTCCTGTTCCGAGCCTTCCTCGCTGAAGAGCACCGCGTACACGTCCGGGCCGAAGCAATCGTTGCGCTGCGGGCGCTTGCCTTCGAGCATGCGGGTCATCCACGCATAGGCGTACCAGGAGTACTTTGGCGTCAGGTCGCTGCGCACCAGGCCCACCATATCGGCCTGATCGAATTGCCGGTCGCCACCATCTTTGAGCGTCCACCAGAAGACCTTGTCAATCCTGCCCGAAGCGATGGCCAGGACGTGGAATCGCACGAGCATGTCCGCCTGCCGCAACTCGGATGTCCCATAGGGGTGTATGTGTGTGTTCCAGCAGATTTCGGTGATCCAGCAGGGCTTGGGCTCGCCGAACTGCCGCATGGTTTTGACAAGCTCCTCCGTTTGCTCCAGGAAGCTCATGCGGATGAGCGGGTACTCGGCATGCAGGTCGTGCTTGTGCCAGCTCTTGACGTACTGGTCCAGCTCCCACCAGTCGAATCGCTCCTCCGGCGCCGAGGGCGGCCGATAGGGATGGAAACACGCGATATCGAAGCAATCGTACGGCACAGCTTTCAATATCTTCTCGGCCCAGAGCACGTCGCAGAAGGCCATGTTGAGCCCGAGCACCTTTGCTCGCGGATCGACCGCATGGATGGCAGCACCGGCAGCCGCGAGCAGCCGCGCATACTGCTCCGGTGTCCCTTTCCAGAACCCGCCGTTGGGCTCGTTCCAGATTTGCCAGTACTCGATCTTGCCTGCATACCGTTTCGCCGCGGCACGTGCGAACGCGCAGTAGGCTTCAATGCCCTCGGGGGTAAGCGGGTCATGGAAGGGAGGATTGTAGGCGAGATTGCCGAACAGGAGCAGCCCATGCCCCCGGCATATTTCCACCAGCTTGTCGTACGGTTCCCAGTCATACGATCCCGGCTCACGCTCGATCTGTCTCCAGGTGAAGTCCTGCCTTCCCCACTTGATGCCTGCTTCCTGCATCAGCTTGAGCCGTGCCTCCAGATCGCGCGCACCAGGGCGCAACGCCGTATTGATCCCGAAAGGCGACGCCGGGCACAATTGCTCGGCGAATCGGTGCACCGGCAAATCCACATGAAAGCTCCCGACCGCCGTCGGCGCCTGCGCCTGGCCCGACCAGCCCGCGGGCACGCACACCAGCAGTCCCATGACAATCGGCGTCACTCTCCTGAGCATCGAAGTGCCTCCATAAAGACATGAACGAATTGCGGCCATGACCTGATGATAACCGCCAAGCCACTGGCGTCAAGACAGCGAACTCGCAGGATGGATGGCTTGCGGCCACGCGGGAGAAGACAGAACGGATTACGCGGCAGACGATTGCCGCCCTGGAGGAAGGCTCCCGCTACCACGGCTACAAGGACCACGGCGCCAGGCCGAGCCTGAAATACACGATTCTGGACGTCCGGGAGTTCATGCAGCCCCTGCCCACTCGGCCCAAGCGGCCGGGCGACGGGGTGCCGATGACTGACTATGCCGGAATCATGGCCGAGATCGACATTCGGACGTGGGTCGAGCAGAAGGGGGTCAAGGAAGTCTGGCTGTTCGCCTATCACGGCGGCGTCGTAGGCCTGTGGGAGTCCAACATGTCCAGCCCGCACGGCGACGTGAGCAACTCCGACCGCGACCCCGCTGACCTGCCGGTCCTGAGCCGCACGTACACGGTGTACCATTACAACTATCAGCGCGACGTGGGCGAGGCCGTCGAGAATCACGCACATCAGATCGAGCACCTGCTCAACTACGTCGACGGCCGGGATGTCACGCCGCCGGAGAAATGGCCTGACCTTCCGGGGCAAACGCCTGACCAACTGGTGGCTCTTCACGGGCGACTGGGACTATACCGTGAACAACAAAATCAGCCTGGTCGAACGGTAAGGCCTCTGACAGAATGTTTGAAGAGTAGCATGGGCATCTTGCCCATGTGTCCTACGGGCGTCTCGCCCGTGGAGAGGTAGTGACGAGCAGGGCCAGGATGGCCCTGCGACTCATGGGCAGGATGCCCATGCTACGATGAGTGGCGGAGCTGGGCGGCTCTGTCGAAGATTTGCTCCCGGGTGATGCCCGCTTCGTCGTAGATGGCGAAGATGTTGTCGTCGGGTGTTTCCGGAGGCACGGCGTGGGAGGCGGCGAGAATGTAGCCTCCGCCGTCGTTGGTCATTCCTTCGAGCAGTTCGGCAGTCGCCCTGCGGACCTGGTCGGCCGTGCCGTTGGGCAGGACACCCTGTGTATCGACACCGCCCATGAACGCCAGGTCCCGGCCGAATTCCTTTTTCAACTCCAGGGGGTCCATGCCGGGACAATTGCACTGAACGGGATTCAGCACGTCGACGCCGATCTCGATCAGATCAGGAATGATCGGGCGGATCGCGCCGCAGGAGTGGAACGCCACGTAGATGCCGTGCCTCTTGCCCACAGCGGCGTTCTGCTTCAACAGAGGCTTGACCATCCGTCGCCAGATATCCGGACTCATCAGCATGGACCGCTGACCGCCGGCGTCGTCGCCCAGCCAGAGCCAATCCAGGTCAAACCGCCGACATGCGGCCTCCGACAGGGCAATCGAGAAATCGGCGCATCGCCTCATCATCTCCTGCGCCAGGGCCGGCTTGAGCACCATCTCCATCAATGTCTTTTCCATGCCCTGCAGGCGCCAGTGCATCTCGAATACGCAGGGCGAGACATCGCAGCCCACGAAGTAGTCGTCCTTGACTCTCATTACCGGTTCCATCAGGTCCACGAGCGGATCGATCCGGCCGAAGGGAAATTCGTATTGCAGCACCTGCTCGTCGCCGGCGTTCGCCAGCGGGTAGCGGGAGATCTGGTTGAAGCCGTCGATCCGCGTCCATTCGATTCCCCAGTCGTCCACGTGCGACTGCCCGTCGCGCTCGTGCACGATCCCCTCCATCGGGTAGTTGTTGCTTACCCACGCCTGGCGGATGTCGTCGCCCATGACGGCAGAGACATATTGTGGGGGAATCTCCAGCAGCCTGCCCAGCCGCTCCTTCGTCACCGGATGGTACCACATGAAGATGGGCACGCGGTCCACAGGCTCTCGCCGCAATGCGGCATAGACACGCTCTTTCGAGGTCATCGGCGGGCTCCTCATTTGCGATTTACTATTTACGATTTACGAATCGCGGTTGCCGGCCGCGAGTCGGCATGTGGAGACGCAATATGCTGCGTCTCTACAGGAATTCTGATGCTCTCCATTTTCACATCGCGATGACGGCGACGTCAAACCTCTCGATTGTGATCGATTTGCCCGTCCTCGTACCGCTGAGCAATTCGAGTTTGCCTTGGGGCACCTCCACCATCTTGGCCTCATCGGTGTGATTGATGAGGAATAGCAGAGATGCGGCGTCCTGCGATTTCGAATTCGCGCGCCGGCGCATCGATGCCTCGACGCCCAGCGGCACAGTGACCACGGGGTGGATGCCCGCGTCCTCCAGCAGTTGCCGGATCAGGCTGTCGTAGAACGCGTCCTCCTTGATAACTGTCCCGACGTACCATCCTTTGCCCTTGCCGTAGCTGTTGCGTGTGACGGCGGCGAAGGGCTTCATGTGCCACTGGTCGGCATACCCCGCAAGGGCTTTGGCGCCCTGGGGAGTCACCCAGTCCACGTACTGAATCGCCGTGTAAGCACTGCCCGAGCCGCTGTCAGCGACTTTGTACGCGGAGTCGGCCCCCAGGGAACTGTACTCCTCGATTGTGATTCCCAGTGCGGCGGAGAGCAGGCCCGGAAGAGTCCGCTCGTGACAGAGATTGCGCTCGTCCTTCACGCCCGTTCTGCAGTCGGCGAGCAGGACGCCGCCGTTCTTGACGTAGGCATCCAGCCTGCGGGCCGTCTCGTCGGGCATGATCGACAGGTCCGGCGCGAGGACGAGTTTGTATTTCGACAGGTCCGCCTGGCGGTTGACGATATCCACGTTGACGCCGGCCCGCATGAGGGCGTTGTAGTATCGCCGTATCGCGCCTTGCAGACTGTTGCCCGCGAATCCGGGCTGAAAGTTGAGCGACCACAGGTTGTCATAATCGTAAATGATCGCGACATCCGATACGACCGTGGTTCCTCGCAGGTAGCTCTCGATCTTGCGGAATTCCTTGGCGGTCTGGGCCGCCTCATTGTAGCGCCGCAGCGGCTTGCCGTCGTGGCCGAGCAAGCCGTGCCAATACTGCTCGCGGCCGACGGTACAGGTGCGCCACCGGAACCAGATTTGCCCGTCCGAGCCATGCGCGATCTGCTGATAGGCGATCTTGCGGATCTCGCCCGGCCAGGGATTGCGGCCGAAACTCTCCCAGCCGCAGGGCCCGGCCGTCTGCTCCATGATCATGAAATTCTTCTGCTTCAGACCTCGCATGACATCGGCGGCAAGCGACGCGTCGTACGGAACGCTCGGCTTGTCGGACCAGATCGGGTAATTGTCCCACGCGACGAAATCGAGGTCTTTCGCCAATTCGTAGTAGTCCAGCCCGCTGAACAGGCCCATGAAGTTGTGCGTGATGAAATCATCGGGGCAGACCTCACGGATGATCTTCGCCTGGTCCGCCTGGAAGCGGACCTGCTGCCACGTGATGAAGCGCTTCCAGTCAAGGCATGCGCTTGGGTTACCCATGACCCACTGGCGATCCGTGGCGCAGTCCGGGATGGCGATCTCGTCCCACGCGGTGAACTTGAGCCCCCAGAAGCGGTTGCCCCACGCGCGGTTCAGCTCGTCCAGCGTGCCGTATTTCTTCTGGAGCCAATCCTGGAACTGGGCCAGGCATGAGCGACAAAAGCACTCCTCGCCGCCGAACTCGTTATCGATCTGCCAGCCGATGACATTGGGCGCCTTGGCGAAGTGCTCTGCCATCGCCCGGGCGATCCGCTCCGAGAGCAGGCGGTAGGTGTCGTTGGAATAGCAGTTGTGCTTGCGGCCGCCCCAGACGATTCGCATCCCGTCAGCTTTTATCCGCAGGGTCTCCGGGTACTTGCGGGCGACCCAGGCGGGCATCACGGCGGTGGGGGTGCCGAGGATCACGTTCATGTCGTAGCGTGCAAGCAGTTGCAGCGCGTCGTCCAGCCAGTCGAATTGGAATTGCCCCTCTCGCGGCTCCATGTCGATCCACGCGAACTCCGCCAGGCGCACCGTGTTGAAGCCCGCCTCTTTCATGAGCTTGATATCCGTCTCCCAACGCTCGCGAGGCCAATGCTCGGGGTAGTAGTCGACGCCGATGTACATGGCCCGGCCGGGCGCAAGTGCCTGCTCCCTTTGTGCGCCTGTCGATTGCAGGTCGCTCTGTGCGAAACCGACAACCGACAACCAGCAGCCAACAACCGCGCCGGCAAGTAGTGCATATCGCTTCATGTTGTCGCCCTTCCTGTGCTACGGTTTTTCACATGCACCGAGAGACGGCCTTGCGTCCCTCGGCACTCGATGACCCCAGAAGTCCCGGCCGCCATTGTCCTTTATGGGAATCCCCGCTTTCAAGCAGGGTGAGTCCGGCAAAAGCCGGTATGCGGCCAAGCGGGCTAGTTTTGTCGAGTCGATGAGAGTCACCGTACCCGCCTTCACCAGCTTTGGGTCGACGCAGCAGCCGACAATTCGGTCACCGACCTTTTCCTGGCCAGTCGCCTCAGCCCATTGACGGAGGGTCGCGTGCCCATCAAACGACAATCCTCGCTCGTCGGCCGGCCAGTAGAGGTTGCCCTCGAATCGCCCGCGCTCCGCTTCGCCCGTAATCACCTGGCCTGAGCAGATGAAGATGTTGTTGCGGAACACGACATTGGGCATGGGCAGGCCCCCGAATCCCACGGCGGCGCCGCTCCGGTTGTATATGGTGTTGTTATAGACCTGGCAGTCCGATGCGTTGGGACTGGCCGAGTAGACGTCGATGGCGCTTCGCCGGTTGTTCTTGAGTCCATCGTTCTGACTGATGTTGTAGCGGATGATGTTGTTCTTGAAATCCGGCGCTTCGGGATACTGGCACAGGAAATATCCCGGCCCGTCATTGTTGTACGAGAGGTTATACTGGAGAATCGAGTTGGTCACGCCTCCATCGAGGTCGAATCCGCCGCCGTCATCGCCCGGGCTCTTGTTGTCGTGCGAGATGCAGAACTGGATGATGACACGGTCGGCGTTCCACGCCCAGATGCCGACGGGGCCATTGCCCTTGCGGGGCATGTCCCAGCCGTTGTTTGAGGCCTCGCACCGCTCGATGACCACGTCCTCGGCGTTGCCCACGACGATGCCGTTGCCGCTGTGGTTTGTCAGGTTCGAGGGATCTCCGGGATTGTTGTCGGCGACGCAACGATCGATGCGCAGGTGCACCGATCGCTTGTCATAGCCCACGCTGATTCCGGCGGAGCCGTTCTCGTGAGCGTACACACGGGTGACTCGCGTGTCGCGAACGCCGTCCAGCCGCAATCCGCTCCCTCTGAACCCAGTGACATCAATGTGATTGATCTCAACGCCCTGCGAGTCAAAGATATAAACGCCGTCCCGTGTATTCCCTGCCTTGCGCCCTGAGCCGGTGAAGCAGAGGTCCTTCACTACCAGATGGTTGCACGCGTCCACCCGCAGGCCGCTGCCGTTAGCGCCATCGATGACGGCACGGCCTTTGCCGTAGGAAGTCACGACGAGTCTCTTTCCGGACGCGCCGCTATCGCTTCGGTCAAACATCAGGGTGCCTGCGAAGCGCTTACCGCCCTGGAAATAGATGCGGTCTCCGGGCTTGAAGTCGGCGCCGTTGACCTTTTCCACGCTCTGCCAGGGCCGAGCTTTCGTCCCGGGATATGAGTCATGGCCCGCTAGGCTGACATAGTAGTCTCGGGCAAAGGCCCCTTGGCCGACGGTCCATAACAGCAGGCTGCACAGCAATGGCGGAAGAGTTTTTGGCATCATGGTTCGTCATTCTACCGCTGCCTTTGACTCGACTCAAGACACTCTCCACGGCAGAGAGACCGTGGGAGGAGAGCGCCCCTGATCGCGGAAGTACGACGAGGCGGTCGATGCGGCGGGTTGTGACATTCACCCGGTCCCGGCTGATCATCCTTCCTCGACGACCTTGAGCCCCATCAGGATAGCCAGGTCCTTCACGCTCTCCAGGTGGTTGCCGTAGAAGACGACGCGGTGGAGCAGGGTCATCATGTCGCTGCCGGGAATTGCGGCCGCCCAGTTCTGCGCCATCGTCCGTGCGTTAGCCACCTCGGTCGTGATCTGGGTTCGACAGCCGCGGTCGTGGAAGTCGGTGAGCTCGATGATTTTGCCGGTCGAGATCAGCATCGTGTCGAGATTGACCAGCTTGGCGCAGGTGACCTCCTGACCGACTCTCATCTGGACCTCGAGCGAGACGCCCTGGTTGCTGTCGCACTGGGTGCGGATGAGGAAGGGGGCCCGCTTCCCGTCGGGGCCGTCGAGCTTCGTCGTGGACGTGCAGTGGGCGTGGATCACGGCATTCCGGGAGGTGTCGAACAGCGGGTCGCTGATGAAGCCGGGCACGCCAAACGCGTAGGCGAACGTCAGCATCGTGAGTGTCGAGTCCATGTCCCCCTCGCACGCGCCGACGAGTCCGAGGTCATTCAGCTTGCTGAAGGTCAGACATCCCTTGGCCGGCTCGCCCATGCAATGCGAGCTCGTGATCGCCTGGGCCCGCTCCCTGATCATGATGTCCCTGATCGCCAGGTACATGCGGGCGGAGTTGATGATGTCCGCCCGCGAGGGCTCGACGATCTGCCGGGCCTGACCGATCCAGTACTGCTCCGCCTCAGCCTGGGCCGCTTTCGGATCGATTGCCTTGTGAGCCGCCGTCACCTGCTCCTGGCGGATCGGCACGAGCTCGGGACCGAGGCGCTGCCTGACCTGCTCCGCCGAACACGCCGGGGCGGTCCCTCTCGCCCCTCCCACAACCAGAATCCGCGACTGTCGCATGCGCACGGGCACGCGCAGCAGCGCCGCCGCCCGCTCCAGCTCGGCGTAATCGCTGGACGTCGACAGGATCAGTCTTTTGCCGGCCTTCTGCCAGCGCGGGACGTACATCCAGTCGTGCCCGCTGAAGGGCTGCGAGAAGATGGCCGTAGGCAAGCCGGCGTCCACCAGCTTCAGCAGCGGCTCACCGCTTCCGAAACTCAGGTGAACCAGCATTATGGCGTCCGCGTCCTTCAGCCTGGCGGATGCCTCCGTCGCCGCCGGCAACGTGTTGGCGATCAGCTCGCCCCCGACGAATTGCACGTCGCCCAGCCGCTCTTGCACGCCGGCGAGATAACTCTTGAACTTCGCGACCTCTGCCGGCGCATCAAACGTGGGAGTAGGCCACGCCCCACCGGTCCCGACGTAGACGACGTGGATTTTCACCGGCGGCAGTTTGGGCCAGCCGGCCCCTTCAGCGGCTGCCAGCGGCCGGACAGCCAGCCCGCCGGCCAGCAACGCACCGCCCGCCGCAGCGGCCGTGCCAAGAAACTCGCGTCTCGAAAGCTCTCCCATGATTCGCATCTCCCAAAGCCAGTGTCGAAGGCGTCCCGCCTTCGCAGCGAGGTCTTTACGCCATCGTTCCGGGCATGTTTCTCATAGTACAGCCGTGTGCCAGCGATGTCACCTCGATTTGTGGCTTGCGCTATTGACTGGCTATGTAGTGTCCCGGCCGGGTATGATGGGGCACGAATGACACTGTGCCTTGCTGTTGTCTGGCAGGCGGGCACAGGCTGTGACGAATTCAT
>Ga0315296_10005209_pt1 | contig 10425 bp, 10 predicted proteins | sample YL17G14_18_MG_FD_203921 | JGI IMG/M metagenome (GOLD analysis project Ga0315296, IMG submission 203921) | Sediment microbial communities from Yellowstone Lake, YNP, Wyoming, USA - YL17G14_18 | ecosystem: Environmental > Aquatic > Freshwater > Lake > Sediment | place: USA: Wyoming | collected... | reverse complement strand
ACTTTGGATCTTTGCGAATTTCCTTCGAGCAGATATTTCATCATCCAGCATCTCCGCAAAAATCGGCTTCAACCTATGCAGATCAGCGGGATCAACACTCGAACCCAGACTCTCAAGCGTTTCATTGAAAACCAGTTTGAGCAAGTAATCACGAAAGAAAGTGGACCTACTTTCTTTACTTACCCCCATCAACAAGATCTTTTCTGCCTTACACAAATCGAGTAGCTCACGATAAACTTGAAAATAATGCAAGAGCATGAGCCGTTGATCCTCAATTCTCGTCTCAATAGGCACATGAGAAACCCGCCCATACAACGACCCATCGACTAACACGTTGCCACAACCAAAACCACCTCTCAGAGCATCAATTGCCACTTGAAACTCAAGCATCTCCATCTTTCTTCCGATAAAAAGCTGCGACTCAGGAAAACTAGCCTTAGTAAAGAAAGCATCCGTTTCCAAGAGCTTCCGTTCCCGATCCCTGCACACACCCAAGGATCTGACCACATAAAAAATCCCACCAGTTGAAAGCAAATTAGTATAAACGCTAGAATCAACAGCCATTATGCTGAGGTCACTTGGCTTCACAGAAAACTTGTCTGCTTCACCAAATGGAATCCAATGAGCATTAAAGTACTTTTCAAAACCACTACTAAGTGGATTGGGTTTCCCTTTCAAGATCTTTTCTTTAAGGGTTACCTTCTTGTTATCAATCGATGAGGCGAACTCCTCAAGAAAATCTGGCAATGCAGCATCCCCGTCCCTATTATTTAATAGTGCTTTTTGAGACTATTTAAGAGAATTCAGCTTTCTACTTAGAAAGTGCAAGTCTACATACGCGATCCATGTTTCTTTTAATTGAAATATTCAATGGAGGTTTATCTTGAAATGTCTTCAAGTATTTGTCAATCAGTTCTGTTTCCCACTTCTCAGCTTGCTCCTCATTGTCCAATGTTTTCCATATGATTTCCATATCTTTTGCATCGAGTCTCAACTTTTTTGGATTTTCGGGATCATAGCGGAAATACATTCTGAAGGTGCGTCCTTCTGAATGATACTTATCCTCTACTCCTGGAGAATTGACGTCTTGGTGAAATTGCCAAATTCTATTCCTGAGATTGTTGCTTTTTCCTATACATAAAATTCCCTCTTTGTCAACAACTCCGTTTAATCGTCTAAAATGTCTAGGCAGATTTCCTTTCAGAATTCTAACAACATATATGCCAAAACGCCCATACTTTCTATCTATGTCCTTTTTGCTCTTTATGTCTGAAAACTTCCGAGACTCATAACGACCCAACATCTCTATTATCATTTCATTAACCCGCCCATTGTTCGATTTCAGTCAAATAGTGAGAAAAGTGAGAATTTTAGTTTTTTGTAATGCATGCAGAAGTTTCCTAGGAAAAAACTTCACAGGCGAAGGGCAACACTTTAGTGGACGCAGTCTCACTAGGCACGTTACCAATTTGAATAGCATTGATCGGTTTGGAATTATTCTCTCCTGTGCCGTTTCTTGCTTTTGGTCAGCCATTCTGAGCATTTTTCGTCCCATTTCCCCTTTCGGTGCGCTTCCTTCAATATTGCCTGCTGTTTGACATTTGCTATTGAGCCGTCAAACCAAAACTTCTCGTATAGAGCGCAGCCTCTTTCGCCTCTGCAGGGCTTTTCCTTGCCTGGACCGTGGCATGCAACTCCATAAGCATCTTTCCACCCCTTCAGTTGAAACAGACTGAACTCAACTTCCTGCTTTGCATAATCGCAATAGGCTTTCAATCTCTTTGAAGTCATGAGCTATCCCGGATGTTCATTAGCAATGATTGTTTTTCCCATTACGTTTCTTCGGATTCTTTTCCAGATAAATGTGGACAAATACTTTTCTCAAGTCAGGGGTTGGATTTTTTTTCCAGCATTTCTCACCTTTCTATAAGCTCAAGTGACTTGTTTTCATACTTCTATTGCGTCTTCAAGCGAACAACTCTAATGTATATGGCTGAAGTTGTTCCAGGTACATGCTTCTTTGAAAACACATTTGCCACATTTTGGTTGATTTCCACAGATGTTTCGGCAACCGTATTTTTTATCTTCTCCGCAATGTCGCCAAACTGCAATGTCAGTGATACCAGGGTTTTCGGGTAGGCTTAGTCTTCCGAACGGAGATGAAAACTCAATGCCTTCACCAAGTTCTTTACAGACTTTTATCAGACACCTTTGGAACAATGAGTACTTCTTTAGATATTCATTCCCGAATAGTGTCAAAACGTCTTCCTTCTGATTATTCTTCAAGTACCACTGAAGCAGCCCTGACTAGCTTCCTAGGCATCTCTTGGGTTCTTGCTACGATGTTTCTACTACAGATTTTTACTTTGATTGTCGGTTTGATCTCTCTATTGAAAATCAAAAAGGCACGTTTCATTCCTTTTGTTTCATCATTAGCGGTAATGTCATTGATGATTTACGTGTTTGCGCAGGCCAGTAAATGGACATCGGGCATAGCAAGATATGAATCGGGGTATTTGCTCATATATCCCTTGATTTTTCTATTTTTTTGCGCCTTCATACTGAATCTAGCTAACAAACATAGCAATATGCGTACGCGCACGCAAGACAAAACGCACACTGTGAAGCGCGAGCATTTCTTAGTAGTTTGATCGTTCTTCTTTTGTATGCCTCCAAATTTCTTCAAGGAATTTACTTATCGAGTTTTCTGGGAAATCATCAACTTGGAAGAGTTCAGAGCTTATCTGCTTGCAGTGAACAATACACCTGTAAAGATGACCTGACACTGCAAAAGTCGCGACTGCAACGCTGGTATGTTCATGGATGAAAACACCGTAAAGAAATAGGTAAGAAGTGGTTGCAGAGTCAGAAAGACATGCCGCAAGATTGTATAGGCAACATATTTAAAACGGCAGAGTTACCTATATATCGGTAAAACGACTAATTTATAAGCCTTACCGATACATAACAGGTGAACACCATGAAACAGAGAGGCAAAATTCGAGAACGAGTAATTAGGATACTCCTAAATGAGCCAAAAGGCACGCTCACCATGTACCGGATTTCCAAAGAGGCCAAGTGCTCATTCTCATGGGTCCATGAATTCCTACGAAAACTCGAAACAAAAGGGCTAGTAAACAAGACAAAAGTAAAAGACTACACAGGTCTTGTGAAATATTGGCTAGATGTAAAAACAAAAGCCGACAAAAAAGAATACATGCACAGAGATCCAATCAACCTGCTTAAGAAAGCAAGATTGCTGTATGCGCTAACAACCTATCAAGCCGAAACCCTAGTACAACACTATCTATTCCCCTCACGCATCGACCTATACGTAAGGGGAGAAGATGCTACACAATGGCACGAGCTCATAACCAAAGAAGGCCTTGTTGGAAAAGGCAACCTAAGATTGCTCATAACAGATGACCATGTTTTCTTCGGCTCATTTCAACGAGGAGGACTGAACATTGTCTCACTGCCACAACTCATAGTCGACCTATTTGAAGAAGGCAGTGTCTGCGTCGCAGCAGCCGAAAAACTTCTTGAAAAGGTGACAAAAAACAATGTACGAGCCAACTGAAGTACAAGTCTCAGAAAAGTATCTAGAAAAAGTCTTCAGCCTAATCAAAGGAAACATCTGTCTACTGGGAGGTTGGGCGACCTACCACATCGTAAACAAAAACTTCGAGAAGATTAATGGTAGAAAGTACATTGGATCACGAGACATTGACATAGGCTTTCACATCGACAAAAACTGGTCCGAAACACAACTGAAAAACTCTGAATTCTCTGCTGCAATTAAGCAAATCGAAGACATGGGTTTTAACCCAATAAGCTTCAGACTAGTCAAGGATTTCAACTTGGAAACAGGAAAAGAACTGACACCCGAAGAATCGGCAAGACTTTCACAGCACCAAATCTTTCATCTCTTCGTGGATCCAGTTGTCGACTACATTCATCCTCGAATCAAGCATATACTTGGATTCACTCCAATCGATGAACCACTCCTTGCACTAGTATTTGCCCAAAAACTCGGAAATACCACTAAACTCTTCGGAACAAATATCTTGCTACCAAAAACCCACGTACTTTTGGCAATGAAACTCAACTCAGTGACTGATCGCGACCAAGAACACAAGAAAATCAAAGACATAGCCGACATCTATGCCCTCCTCTGGTTCTCCGACATGAAAATCACTCAGCTGAAAAACAATCTCTTCCACATCTATCCAGAAGAAAAAGTAAGAAAAACAGTACAAAACTTCACAAAAGAAGAAATCGACAGAGTCTCCACCGCGATTGGAGTAAGCACACACGAAATCTCGAGAGTGCTAGCTGAACTGAGATAGTTAAGACGCATAAGAATTTTCTTTCAAAATTGCCTTAGTACTAATCCGCTCATGAATATGCAAAGCAACAGTATCCACCTCAAAACTCGTATGCTCAGCCTTACCAGCCCATACAAGCTGCGGATCCAAATGCGGATCGTACTCATACTTCTTCCGCTCACGCCTCTCCTTATAGAAAGAAGCCAAACCCGCATCAGGAATATTCTTACGTTTTTCATCGACAAACCTATAATCCTGCACCTTGCCGTTAACAACATTCTCCAGCTGTAACTTCCGCCTAACCTTACGCCTAACCAACAAAACCACTTCCATAGAACATTGAAACCAGACTTCTCTCCGACAAACTCATAAACGTCACACCCAAAGATGAATTGCCAATAATGTCTAAATAAGTTTCTGGCTTTGCAGCATACATTCAAGAAACCGAATTAACTTATCTGTTCTGGATTCATTTCAATCTAGTACGTTGGTTCCAGAAGCTTTGCAGATAGTACTTAAATGGCCAAGCCAATTACGAGTTGCGCGCGCATGAAGTATAAATACTGATTTCTCACAGAGTTTGGTTCTATGCCAGCTAGAATCCGCAAGCGATCTGATAAGGCAGATATCAACCGATCCAAAGGCATGGGCTCAGTAGAAATGAGTTTTGATGTTGTAGAATGGCTTGAGGGCGAACGCCTAGAACATGAAAGAAGAATGCAGGAGTTAGGATCCCTCTGCAAGTCGGCAGAGGAACCTCCAGAGCCTTCTGACAAACAACATAGAAAGAGCCGACGCACAAAATACTAGGCTGTTTTAGCTACTTGACCAATGACATCTACGACTTAGTGATAGGTTATCAATACACAAAACTCAGTCTGCTCTGATGGACACATGCGCAAGAAACAGAAAAACACCTAAAAAAACAACAAAACAGATGATATACTTCAACATTCCGACCTAACATCAACGTTTTTCAAATCGATAAGCCTTCCATGAATGCTCTAACTCGCTGGTATAAGCTATTTCTCGCGTCTTCTGAGCCAACGAATCCAGCCACAGCACTTGGATCCTGAGACATCAGTGAAGCGAAAGCATCTCTAAAAAAACCGAAAGATTAGAGTCTTAGCCTGTGGCCTTTGGGCTTGATGTTTTCGTCGAATTCCTTGGCTAGCTGCTCAAGCAAGGTTCTTTGTTGAGATGTCAATTTTTTAGGAACCGATATGTTAACCCTAACCTGCATGTTGCCCCTGCCATATCCTCTGAACCTTGGCATTCCTTTGCCTCTAAGTGTTATGATTTCACCCGGCTGTGTTCCCGGCTCAATTCTCATGGTTGTGTTTCCCTCAAGAGTTGGGATTGAAACTTCGGTGCCCAAGGCTGCTTGAGCAAAACCGATAGTGAGATTGTAGAGAATGTCATCTTCATCTCTTTGGAAATATCGATGAGGCGCAACATTGATTAGTATGTAAAGGTCCCCGGGAGATTCTGACCCTGATCCTATCTCTCCCTCTCCTAGCAATCTCAGCTGATAACCCTCGTCTATCCCCGGTGGAATCTTGACGGTGATTCTTCGTTCCTTTTCTGTGAGCCCACTGCCTCTGCATTTTGGGCATGGATTCTCTATGATTCTTCCTCTCCCTCCGCAGGTGGGACATGGTATGACTCGTACAAACATACCGAAGCCGTTTCTGGTTGCGCTTTGAATTCTTCCTGCTCCGTTACATCTTAAGCATTGCTTAGGTGGCGAGTTGGGCGCGGCTCCAGTGCCATTGCACGTGTCGCATTTTTCGATTCTTTCGATCGCTATGTCCTTTTCTAAGCCCTTCGCTGCATCTTCGAGCGTGATTTCAAGCTCGTAGGCAAGGTCTCTGCCTCTTAGGGTCCTCTCTCTGAAGCCTCTGTCACCGAAAAAGATGCTGAATATGTCTCTGAGACCTGAGCCGAAGTCAAAGTCTCTAAATATTGATTCGAAGTCAGCGCCCCTGAATATATCCTCTGTCGTATAGCGTTGGTCAAAACCTGAATGACCAAGCTGGTCATATTGGGATCTCTTTTCGTCATCTGATAATACAGCGTAAGCTTCCGATATCTCTTTGAATTTTTCTTCTGCGTCTGGTGCCTTGTTTCTGTCAGGGTGATATTGCAGGGCCAGTTTTCTGTAGGCGTCTTTTATTTCTTCCTTTGAAGCGGTTTTAGATACCCCAAGAACTTCGTAGTAGTCTCTTTTATTGACCATTTTTTAATCATCATACAGGTGATATAGGCATCGGATTGACATGCCTAGAATGTCTATTTTACTTTGTAGTCCTCTGAGTCTACTACTTTGTCTTCGTTGGGTCCAGATTCTGGCGGTGGCGCTCCGCCCGCTCGCTGTTTTTTCTGTTTTGCTTGTCCAGCGGCTGCTTGCTGATAGACTGCTGTTCCAATTTCTTGGAGAAGCTTAGTGAGGTCGTCAGACTTGGTCTTGATTTTATCAAGGTCCGTGCCTGCCATAGCATCTTTCAGGGCTGAGACCACCGCGTCTATATTGTTCTTTTGATCTTGGGTGAGTTTTTCTCCCAAGTCTTTCTTGGTTTTCTCAGCAGTGTAGATTAGGTTGTCCGCGTTGTTCCTCAATTCAGCTTCTTCCCGCTTCTTCTTGTCCTGCTCAGTGAATTGTTCTGCCTCTTTGATTAAACGTTCTTTTTCTTCTTTGGACAACTTCGTTGAGGCTGTAACCGTTATCTTTGCTTCCTTGTCAGTTGCCAAGTCCTTTGCTGTCACGTTCAGTATCCCATTTGCATCGATGTCGAATGTGACTTCGATCTGTGGGACACCTCTTGGCGCAGGAGGTATGCCTTCCAAGTTAAACATGCCGAGAGAAACGTTATCAGCTGCCATTGGTCGTTCGCCTTGGAGCACATTGATCGTGACGGCTGTTTGAAAGTCTGCAGCTGTTGAGAATGTTTGGCTTCTTCTTGTGGGTATTGTTGTGTTTTTCTCTAGTACTCGTGTGAATACGTGACCAAGGGTTTCAACACCCAGAGACAATGGAGTGACGTCAAGCAGCAACAAGTCTTTCACTTCTCCTGTTAAGACCGCTCCTTGAATTGCTGCACCAATAGCTACGCATTCCATGGGGTCTACGCCTCTCTCTGCTGGTTTGCCCATCAGACGCTCTACGAATCTTTGAATGTAGGGCATTCTGGTCATACCGCCGATGAGAATTATCTTGTCTATGTCTTTTGGAGTCAGTTTAGCGTCTTCAAGGGCTTTTACGAGTGTGCGTTCTGTTTTCTGGACTATGGGCTTGGCCAATGACTCAAGTTTAGTTCTTGACAGCGTTAAGTGCAGATGTTTCGGTCCTGAGGCATCGGAGAATAAGAATGGTAAATCAATGTCTGTCGTCATCATTGTGGACAACTCTATTTTTGCTTTTTCAGAAGCCTCTTTCAACCTTGATATTGCTACTTTATCATTGCGGAGGTTGATGCCTGTCTGTCTTTGAAACTCTTCAATAAGGTAGTCCATCACTTCTTTGTCCAGATCTGCACCGCCAATCTGTGTGTCGCCGCTTGTTGACAACACCTCAAAGACTCCTTTGCCAAAGTCCATAACTGTAACATCATGCGTGCCGCCTCCGAAGCTGAAAACCAAAATTTTCATCTCTTTTTCCAGTTTGTCAATGCCATAGGCAAGGCAAGCTGCAGTCGGTTCGTTAATTATTCTTGCAACCTCGAAGCCAGCTATTTCTACTGCGTCCTTTGTGGCTTGCCGCTGATTGTCGTTGAAGTGAGCTGGAACCGTTATTACAGCTTTCCTTATTGTAGTTGCAAGATATGTTTCAGCGTCCTTCTTAATTTTTTGAAGTATAAATGCTGAGATTTGTTGCGGAGTGTATTCTTTGCCTGCAATGTTGACTTTGTAGTCTGTTCCCATCTTCCTTTTTATTTCATAAACGGTTCCTTCAGGATTTGCTGTCGTTTGCCTTTTTGCTGATTCGCCTACAAGAAGTGTTCCGTCCTTTGTGAATGCGACAACTGAAGGAAACATTTTTCCTGCCATCGTAGGCCCTTCAACACTTGGGATAACGGTTGCTCGCCCGCCTTCGAATATGGCGGCTGCGGAGTTGGTTGTTCCCAAGTCTATGCCGAGAATCTTCTCTCCTGGCTTGGTGCTACTCATTCTAGTTCATCTCCTTTTGCGACTGTGACGGTGGTACAACAACCTTAACTATGCTCGGTCTAATCACTTTTCCTCTCATTGTATAACCCTTTCTGATTTCTTCAACTATTCTGCATCCTTCAACGCCTTCTTTTTCGGTTTTTGCGACGGCGTTGTGTTTTGAGGGGTCGAATTGCTCCCCCACGGATTTCATAGGAGAAACTCCTTCGCGTTCAAGAATTTTCATAAGTTTTTTGAGGGTCATTTCGACTCCTTGGACAAGGTTTTCTGTTGAGTTAAACGAACGGGCAGATTTGACAGCCATCTCCAGTTCGTCGACGATATCCAATAGTTCAGTCATTATGCGTTCATTAGAGTATTTCTCCGCATCCGCTAACTGTCGTTCGAATCTTTTCTTCAAATTGTCAAGATCTGCTCTAGCATACCTCAACTCCGTAAGATATCCTTCTGAACGTTTTTTCTCGGTGTCCAAGGCCTCTTCCAGTGTCTCCACTCGTTTATCGCTCTTTCTTTGCCCCTCAGGTTTTTCGTCCATCTTGTCAGTCCCCACACAAGATGCTAATCTCTAAGGCTACACAAACAATGATATAAACATACATTTCATGCACACTTGAGGAGAGGCTCATATCTCATCGTATGTGGATGATATGACTCCGCATTTTCAACAAGGAGATATATGAGAATCTCAGCAATGTAGCGCCTGATAACCTTCTTTGGCGGCGCCTACGCCTCAACAGGTACAATCACCCTCGCCTCTCAGCAGAGAGAGGCAGCCTACTATACGACACTTCAAAAAGAGAACTATGGAAAGCAAAATCAACCCTAATAGGCTACAAAATAGACAACCAACCCACAGACATAAACGACCCCAGCATAGGCAAACAACGCAGAAAAAGAAACAGAAAAACACCTAAAAACAAACAGCGAAATAATCTTTGTTTTTCCATGCGCACGAATTCTGAGTAAGGATGTTTTATTGTCTTTTTGGTGGAGGTCTTTTTTGTGCGTATTGGTATCTTCTCGGTCTTCCTTCTCTTGTCAGGATACCGTCTTTTACCAAGTCTATGAGAGCGTGAGCTACAGCCGTGCGGTCATAGTGAAAACCTTGTCTAGCCATTTCACTGTGAACCTCACCCAACCCATGTGATGTTGAGAACCAGCCTTCTTCCCACAACCGTTGAATAATGACTTTGCATGTTTCAGCTCGTGGCGGTGCCCCTTCTCGTTCCAAGATTAACGGTATTTCCTTTAACTTTTCAGTGACTGTCGTTAGGAATTTGCCTACAGCCTCGTTGGCTTGGTCTACTGTGCCTTCTATTTCAAATTCTACGTTGCCCACTTTCATTTTGACCCGTATCGGCTTCTGCGCTTCTGCCTCTGTCATTATATCGCCTTATTGTTTATTGTATTGTGCATCTTGTTCATGCGCAATATTTAAATACTCACCAACATGCAATATAAACCATATTGGTGAATTCAACTTGATTCAACAACCACAATATACACCAACAACACCCAAATATAATTTTCCACTCCCCACGGAAAACTTGCAGATACCACAAAAATTCATAGAAATAAGCCTCAAAACAATCAAAACACCAAAACAACAAACCCTACAACAACCACGAGAAGCAATATTCAACAACTATTCAACAGAAAACCTTGAAGGTGAAGAAGAACCAAAATTATTTTTTCCGAACCAAAACCACTATACTATACAGTCGATTCCACTTGAACCAATCAGAGAAGAGACAACAATAGTTGGCATAGACGTTTCAAGCATAAAAATAGGCGAAACAAACGAAGGCATAATCTGCGCCATAAGAGGAACAATAGTCTGGAAAGAAAAAAACAGATACAGATACTTACGCATCGGGCCATTCCCATTGCACATAACAGAAGAAAACAAAACAGAAATCTACCATCTTCT
>Ga0315296_10005208_pt1 | contig 10427 bp, 8 predicted proteins | sample YL17G14_18_MG_FD_203921 | JGI IMG/M metagenome (GOLD analysis project Ga0315296, IMG submission 203921) | Sediment microbial communities from Yellowstone Lake, YNP, Wyoming, USA - YL17G14_18 | ecosystem: Environmental > Aquatic > Freshwater > Lake > Sediment | place: USA: Wyoming | collected... | reverse complement strand
TCGAAGCAGGCGCGGATGAGCATCATCCCCACCAGCTCCCCGTGCGCCCCGGCGCTTGGCTGCAGCGTAATGGCATCCATGCCGGTGATCTCGGTCAGGCAATCCTCCAGAGTCTTCAGGACCTCGAGGTTCCCCTGGATCAGGTCCTGTGGGGCATAGGGATGGGAGCCCTGGAAATCCGGCAGGGCCGCGATCCTCTCATTGATCTTGGGATTGTACTTCATGGTGCAGGAGCCGAGCGGATAGAAAGAAGTATCGATACAGAAATTCGCCTGTGACAGCCGGGTGAAATGGCGGACGACTTCGACCTCGGAAACCTGGGGAAAACCTGGGATCGCGACCCGGGCAGGAAGACCTTGTAGGGCGTCCTTCTTTTCTGGAACATCCAGTTTGGGAAGTGCAAAACCTTTTTTCGTGGCCGCACTGATCTCGAAGATCAAAGGTTCGCGGCTCATCGCTCGACCTCCGCGACCAGGCCGGCCAGCCGGTCGATGTCAGTCTTGCTGTGAACTTCGGTCACACAGAACAGCGCGCAGTCCCTAAGCCCGGGATAGCAAGGCCCGAGGGCCAGCCCGCCAAGGATTCCGTTGCTCAGGAGATGATCTTCGACCTTTTTATAGCCGCCCTCGAATTCCAGGACGAACTCGTTGAAAACGGGCCCCCCGAACTTCCTCTTGATACCCCTGATGGCAGTGAGGCTGTCCAGGGCATAGTTGGCTTTCTGGATATTCTGATAGGCCAGCTCGCGCATCCCTTCCTGCCCCAGGGCTTCAAGGAAAATCGTCGCCCGGAGCGCACACCAGGCCTGGTTTGTGCAGATATTGGAGGTGGCCTTCTCTCGGCGGATATGCTGCTCTCGCGTCGAGAGGGTGAGGACGAACCCTCTTTTTCCCTCGACGTCCTTGGTCTCGCCGGCAATGCGGCCAGGGAACTGGCGGATGTGCTCCTTGCGGCAGGCCATGAACCCGAGATAGGGCCCCCCGAAGCTCAGGGGAAGCCCAAAGGACTGGCCTTCTCCGGCCACGATATCGGCTCCGGCGGCGCCTGGCGACTGGAGTATGCCCAGGGATGCCGCCTCGGCCACGACGACGACAAAAAGCGCCTGGTGCTGGTGAGCGACTGCGGAGAGACGATCGAGGTTTTCGACCACACCCAGGAAGTTGGGCGATTGGCAGACCACGGCGCTGGTATCGCCGTCGATCTGCCGCTTCAGAGCCTCGCTATCGACCTGTCCTTTGTCGTCGTATCCCACCTCTCCGACTTGGATAGCCAGGTTCTTGACATAGGTGCGGATAACTTCTCGGTACTGAGGGTGGACGGATCCGGCGACCAGGATTTTCGGCCGGCCCTTGAGCCGCTCGGCCATGAGAACCGCCTCGGCAGCTGCCGAAGCCCCTTCATATAGGGAGGCGTTGGCAATCTCCAGGCCCGTCAGCTGACAGACGAGCGTCTGGTATTCGAAGATGACCTGGAGAGTCCCCTGGCTGACTTCGGGCTGGTAGGGCGTGTAGGGACTGATGAACTCCCCTCTCGAGCTCAAATAATCCACAATAGAAGGGATATGATGACGGTAGGCGCCGGCGCCAAGGAAAGAGAGATGGACGCGTTCTTTGTTCTTGCGGCCGACGGCTTCAAAATGGCGGACGAGCTCTGGCTCGGTGAGCGGCGGCGGAAGACAGAGCTCCCTTTTCAGCCGGATTTCCTCGGGAATGCAGCAGAAAAGGTCGTCCTGTGAGGAAACGCCGATCCGGGCCAGCATTTCCTTTTTATCCTTATCGCTTAGCGAGATATAACTCATGAGGCCAGGCCCTCCAGGAATTTCTCATAGTCGCCGTCGGTCATCAGCTTATCCAATTCTGACCTATCCTTGAGGCGCAAGCGGATGATCCAGCCTTTGCCGTGGGGGTCATGGTTGAGGGTTTCGGGGGAATTGTTGAGGTCCTCGTTGATGGCCATGACCTCTCCCGATAAAGGCGAATAGACGTCGGAGACAGCTTTGACCGATTCGACGACACCGATAGTCTGGTGGACGTCGAGTGTCGTTCCGACGGCGGGAAGCTCGACATAGACGACGTCCCCCAGCTGTTTCTGGGCAAAATCGGTAATCCCGATGGTGGCCGTGTCCCCTTCGACCTTGACCCATTCATGATCCTTGGTGAAGCGATATTCTTTCGGATACATCTTCTGCCTCCTCTCTGAGAATAGGACTGCCGAAGCCGAAAACGGCCCTCCCCAGCTTGGACGATTCCATGGTTGGGGTTCTCTATTTTACATTAAACAGCGCCTTTGTGGTAGCGAATTCCCAGGGAGCCTTAGCTCCGGCCAGCGTATCTCTTTTTGCGCAGGCTACAGCCTGCGACGACAAGGCCTGCGGCTATAAGGACTGCGACTGCAGCCCGCGAACACGGCTATTTTTCGCCCCGTTTATAGAACGGGGTGGAGACCACCCTAGCCTTTGCCTGTCTCTCCCTGATGCCCACTTCAATTTCGGTGCCGATCCCGGTGAGCTCAACGGGAAGATAGACAAGGCCGATGCTTTTCTTGAGGAACGGCGAAAAGGTCCCCGAGGTCACCTGGCCTGCCTTCCGTCCACCCGCAAAGACCGGGTAGTGGGGCCGCGGGATGCCCTTTTCGATGAGCTCAAAGCCCACGATCTTCCGCTTGATCCCTTCGGCGAGCTGCTTTTCCAGGACGTCGCGTCCCAGGAAATCGCCCTTCTTGAATTTTATGATCCACTTGAGGTCGGCCTCGAGTACCGTCGTCGTGTCGTCGATATCGTTCCCGTAGAGCATCAACTTGGCCTCGAGCCGAAGGGTATCGCGGGCGCCGAGTCCGATGGGAAGAAGGCCAAGGGGTCGTCCGGCCTTCATAACCTCTTCCCAGATAGCAGCGGGCTGCACCGAAGTCGTGTAGATCTCGAACCCGTCTTCTCCGGTGTAGCCCGTCCGCGAGACCACAGCCTCAATACCGGCCACTTTTCCGCGGCCCGCCCAAAACGACTTCAGCCCTGCCAGGTTGATGCCGGTCAGGGGTTGGAGTATCTCCTGGGCCTTGGGACCCTGGAGAGCGAGCTGGGAATAGCCGTCGCTGGCGTTCTCGACCGAGACATCGAACCCAGCCTGATGGCCGGCAACCCAGCCGAAGTCCTTGTCCGTATTGGCGGCGTTGACGACCAAGAGGTATTCCTCGGGCGAAAGGTAGTAGACCAGCATGTCGTCGATAAAAGTCCCCTGCGGCGTCGTCAAGGCCGTGTATTGGGCTTGATTGAGGGCCAGCCGGCCGGCGTCGTTCGGGGTTAGATGCTGGACAAAGGCCAGGGCATCTTTGCCCCGGACCATGATCTCCCCCATGTGGCTGACGTCGAAGATCCCCGCCGCAGTGCGGACGGCCATGTGCTCCTCGATGATCCCTTTGAACTCGACCGGCATCTCCCAGCCGAAGAATTCGATCATCCGGCCGCCGAGCGCCTTGTGGCATTCATAAAAGCGCGTTTTTTTCATGACGGTTCACCTCATTGTGAAAGACTATTTAACTATCATAATCCAACCGGCTGAGCAAGCCGGATCACTTGTCGAATGACGAAATTTTGCTATAATGGGGAATTCCGATGATCAGACTCAAAGGCGCGCTGAAAAAAGACATCTTGTTCAGGGTCAGGGAGAAGTACACTCTGGAAGAGGCCGAGATCGAGATCACCACCACGCCTCAGCAGAGCTTCGGAGACCTGAGCCTGCCCTTTCCCTTCAAGCTGGCCAAGAGGCTCAAGACCAATCCCCGGCAGGTCGCCCAGGACCTTCTTCCCCTTTTTTCCGGCCTGGAGGGAGTCAAGAAAGCCGAGGTCGCCGGGCCCGGCTATATCAACCTCTTCCTCGACCGGAATGCGTTCTTCCGGAAGGCGCTGCATTCGCTCGGCCGAACCTCCCTTGCCCCGGAGCACCGCAAAATCATCATCGAACACACCAACATCAATCCGAACAAGGCCGCCCACATCGGTCATCTTCGCAACGCCTGTCTGGGTGATACGCTAGCCCGCTGTCTGAGATACAAGGGAGAAAAAGTCGAGGTTCAAAACTACATCGATGATACCGGGGTTCAGGTGGTGGATGTCGTTTTCGGCTTCATGGACCTGGAGCGAAAAACGCTGGACGACCTCGACGCCGTCGGGCAAAAATTCGACTATTACTGCTGGGACCTCTATGCCCGGACCGCTGCCTATCTCGATGCCCATCCGGAATCCCAGGGACGCAAGGCCGAGATCCTCAAGAATATAGAACATGGCCGTGACCCTGAAGCCGGGATGGCTCATGCCGTCTCCCGCCGAATCATCCGAGCCCATCTCGAAACCATGAAGAGGATCGATGTCAGTTACGAGCTCCTGCCCTGCGAGAGCAGTATCCTCGGCCTCAAGTTCTGGGAAAAGGCGTTTGCCCTGCTCAGAGAAAAGAACGCCATCTATCTGTCCAAGGAGGGCGAGAACGCGGGCTGCTGGGTGATGAGGCTCGCCCAGGCCGAGGAGAAGGAGAAGATCATCGTCCGCTCGGACGGAACGGTGACCTATGTCGGGAAAGACATCGCCTACCAGCTCTGGAAGTTCGGCCTGCTCGGCCGCGACTTCTTCTACGAGCCGTTCGTCCGGGAGGGAGCAAAAATTCTCTGGATCACGACCATAAAACCCGGGCCGGAGGCCCCGGCATTCGGGAGCGCAAGCCGGGTCTATAACGTCATCGACTCTCGCCAGGCCTATCTCCAGAAGATCGTCGCCCAGGGCCTGAGGGTTCTCGGTTTCGAGGTTCAGGCGGCGAATTCCGTCCATTTCTCCTACGAGATGGTCGCCCTTTCGCCCCGGAGCCTGAAGGAACTCAACTACGAAGTCTCGGAAACCGAGAAGGATCGCAGCTTCTTCGAAGTCTCAGGACGAAAAGGCCTGGGTGTCAAGGCCGACGACCTGCTTGACCGGCTCGAGGCCAAGGCGCTGGCCGAGGTCGAAAGACGCAACCCCGAGCTCTCCCTAGAGCTCCGGGCTGCGATCTCCCGCGCGATCGCCTGCGGTGCGCTCCGCTATTTCATGCTCAAGTTCGCCCGGAACTCACTGATCGTCTTCGACTTCGAAGAGGCCCTCAGCTTCGAGGGAGAGACCGGTCCCTACCTCCAGTACACGTTCGTCAGGTTGAACAGCATCTTCCGGAAGCTCTCCGACCGGTCCGGGTTTGGGAGCGCCGAGCTGGAAAAACTCCTCCGAGATGACCCCATACTTCTGGATCGCCTTTCGGAAGAAGAAGGCCATGATTTTTGGGACCTCGTCCTCTATGCGGCCCAGTTCGAAGAACATGTCCTGCACTCGGCCTATTCGCTGGAGTCCTCACACCTCGCCAAGTTCGCCTTCAACCTCTGCCAGAAAACAAACGCCTATTACCATCTTTACTCGATCCTCGGCGAGGGCGACATGGAACTCAGGAACATCCGGATCATGACCGTTTTCTATATCCGCGAGATCCTCAGGACTGCGCTCTCCCTGATGGGCATTCCCCTGCCCGAAAAGATGTGAGCCGAGCGGAGAATCGAACGGACTCAGCGGACGGTTATAACAGAAAGGAGGCCAGCACATGATCGAAGTCGAACATCTCACCAAGAAATACGGCGACCTCGTCGCCGTGCGCGACCTCAGTTTCAAGGTCGCCAAGGGCAAGATCTGGGGGCTTCTCGGCCCAAACGCTGCCGGCAAGACCACGACCATGAGGGTCCTGACCGGCTACATTCCGGCCACCGATGGAAAGGCCACGGTCGCCGGGTTTGACGTCTTCGAGCAGCCGAACGCAGTCAAAAGGGTTACAGGTTACCTGCCCGAAGTCGTCCCCCTTTATCCCGAAATGACCGTATCCGAGCACTTGAGCTTTGTGGCCGCCCTCAAGCAGGTCCCCGCAGCCAAGCGCAAGCCGGCGCTGGAGCGGGCCATCCAGGTCAGCGGCCTGGCCTCGGTCAAAGGCCGGCTCATCAAGAACATCTCGCGGGGATTCAAGCAGCGGGTTGGGATCGCCCAATCCCTCATCCATAACCCCGATATCCTGATCCTGGACGAGCCGACCATCGGCCTCGACCCAGCCCAGATCATCGAGATCAGAGAGCTGATCAAGGCGCTCAAGGGCGAACACACCATCATCCTCTCCACCCACATCCTGGCCGAAGTGACCCAGACCTGCGATGGTGTGGTCATTATCAACGAAGGCCGCCTGATGGCGTCTGGCTCGCTCGAGGAATTGACCGCCTCCTTCCGCGAGAAGGATAGAGTCATCCTCAGACTCCGGAGAGGACATGAAGACGCCTTGACGGCCCTCAGGGCTATCCCGGGTGTCGAGAAAGTCACCCGCCATAACGGCGAGCTGGCCGTCGAATGGAATCCGGGAAAGGACCTCCGGGAAAATGTGTCCAGGATGGCGGTGGAAAAGGAATGGGGGCTTCTGGAGATGAGGACAGCGGCCATGAACATCGAGGACCTCTATCTGCGCGTCGTTTCGGGAGGAGGCGAGCAATGAGAAACATCTGGACGATTGCCAAGAAAGAAATCAAGACCTATTTCACCTCCTCCATTGCCTATGTGGTCATTGCTGTCTTTCTGGTCTTGGTAGGTTTCTTTTTCTACAGCGCTCTCTCGTGGTTCAATTCCCAGGCCATCCAGATGGCCCAGAACCCCTACTACGCCCAGCAGATGAACCTCAACCAGATGGTCTACACCCCCCTCTTCCACAACATGAGCATCATCCTGCTGCTTATGCTTCCCCTGCTGACCATGAGGCTCTTCAGCGAGGAAAAGAAGACAGGGACGGACGAGCTGCTCTATACCTCCCCTATCAACGTCGGCCAGATCATCCTGGGCAAGTACCTGGCGGCGTTCGTGGTCCTGGCCGCCATGCTCGGCTTGACCGGCCTCCTCTCAGTGTTCAGCTTCGCCTACGGCAATCCGGAGGTGCCCCAGATCTTGAACGGCTATCTGGGGCTGTTGCTCATGGGGGCGGCGTTTATCGCGGCGGGAGTGTTCTTTTCCTCGCTCACCGAGAACCAGATCGTCTCGGCCATCCTGACCTTCGGCGCCCTGCTCCTGTTCTGGATCCTGAACTGGGCAGCCTATTCGGCCTCCGGGATGTGGAAGGACGTCCTCAACTATCTCTCCATTTTCCAGCACTTCGACGATATGACCAGGGGAATCCTGGACACCAAGGATGTCGTCTATTACGTCAGCTTCGCCTTCTTCGGACTCTTCCTGACCCATTCCGTGATCCAGTCCAGACGTTGGAGATAAGCCATGGAAACGATCAAGAGAAACCTCAACACCATAGGCCTGGCGCTCGTCGTCCTGGCCTTGATAGGCATGCAGATCTGGCCGCACCGAAAGACCATCTTCCTGGTCACTGCCGTTATCGGAATAGCGGCCATCGCCGTTTACGTAGCTCTCAATCTGTCCTCGCTCAAAAGGAGCGTCAGCCGCAAGTCCTTCCTCTATTCGAGCAACCTCCTGCTCGTCATCGTCCTTGTCCTGGCCATCCTCGTCCTCCTGAATTATTTTCTCTCTCGGCACAACTACCGGCTCGATTTCACCGAGGCCAAGCTCCACAGCCTCTCCGACCAGTCCATCCAGGTCCTCAAAAACTTGAAAAGGGACGTCCAGATCAAGGGCTTCTTCCGGGAGGGCAACTACGGCCGCTCCAAGCTGGAGGACCTGCTGAAGAACTTCAGTTATTATTCCAACAAGATCAAGTACGAATTCATCGACCCTGACAAAAACCCCGGACTCGTCAAAGCCTACAGCATCACCCAGGATGGAACAACCATCCTGGAGGCGGGCGACAAGGAAAACCGCATCACGAACTCGACAGAGGAAGACCTCACCAATGCCCTAATCAAGGCAACTCGAGAGAGCAAAAAAGTCATTTATTTCCTCGAGGGTCACGGCGAGCACAGCGTCGAACAGACAGAGGACATTGGCTATTCGTTCGCCAAGGACGAGCTCCAGAAGCTCGGCTACGAGGCCAAGAAGCTGACCCTGGCGCTTTCCGAGACATTCCCTCAGGACTGCGCTCTCCTCGTCATCCCAGGGCCCCAGAAAGACCTCCTGCCCAACGAGCTCGAGACCATCCAGAGCTACATCCATAAGGGCGGGCGCGTTTTCTTCATGGCCGATCCCGAGGTCGCTCCCGGCCTCGCCCCCTACCTCGGGGGGCTCGGCGTAAAACTCGAGAACGATGTCGTCGTGGACACGATCTCCCGCCTCTTCGGGGGGGACTATTTCATGCCGGTCATCACGGAGTATGAAACTCACGAGATCACCCGCAACTTCCGGTACGCAACCTTCTACCCTTATGCCCGGTCTGTCGAACCGGTCGAACCGACGCCGGAGGGCATGACGATTTCCATCCTTGGCAAGACCAGTCCCAATTCCTGGTCGGAACGACAGCTCGACCAGAAGCAGGTGACTTTCGACAAGGGAAAAGACAGACAAGGGCCTATCCCTCTGGCCGTTGTAGCGACCATCCAGGCCAAACCCGAAGAAAAGAAAACGGAGACTCAGGAAGCGGCTGGGGAAAAGTCCGAGCCGCAGAATCCCGCTGAGCAGAAAAAGGCAGACGAAAAAAAGAACGAAGATAAAAAACCGGAGGAAACGCCGGTCCCGGAGCCCAAGAAGGAGGGCCGTCTGGCCGTCTTCGGCGATTCCGATTTTGCCAGCAACAGGTACTATGGTCTGTCCGGCAACGGAAACTTCTTCCTCAATGCCGTCAACTGGCTGACCGAGGAGTCCGACTTGATCTCCATCCAGCCGAAGACATCCTCGCCCCGGACCGTGCAGTTCACCCCCTCCCAGGGCCGGTTGATCTTCTTTGTCTCGGTCGTCATCCTCCCCCTCATCATCCTCATCCTCGGAATTTCCGTCTGGCTCAGGAGAAGGTCGTTATGAAACCCAAGACAACCCTCATCCTCCTGGTCGTATTCGCAGTCCTCCTGGCGGCCGTCCTTCTCTTTGAATCCAGGAGCAAGGCCCGCAAGGAGACGGAAGAAAAAGGGAAAAAACTCGTCGACCTGGCTTCAGCGGACGTCGAGAAGATCACCCTGAAAAATGAGGACGCGACCATCACCTTTAAAAAGGACGACAAGGGCGAATGGATGATCATCGAGCCGCTCGAAGCCAAGGCGGATTCCAGTGAGGTCAGCCGCCTGGCCGAGGACTTCTCCAGCCTCAAGTTCGAGCGCGTCATCGAAGCCGAAGGAGGCGACCCTGCCAAGTACGAGATCCCTAAGAAGGAGCTCACCCTCTGGTATAAAGGGCAGGCGCAGCCCGTGAAGCTCCTCATCGGCATGGAGAACCCCCTCGACAACACGCTCTTCGCCAAGCGGGAAGACGACAAGAGGATCGTCCTCCTGGCCGGCCTCCTCAAAAGCAACCTGGATAAGAAAACGTTCGATTTCCGGCAAAAAGACATCTTTAAGTTCGAGCCGGAAGATGTCGGGTCCATCATGCTCAAGGCCAAAGATATCTCCTGGCAGGCCCAGAAAATAGAAGCCGAGTGGTTCCTGGCGAGACCGGTGAAAGCGCTGGCCAAGAAGAGCCGGGTCGAAGACGTGCTCAGGGCGCTCTCCAACCTGCGGGCCAAGGAGTTCGTCGCCGAGCAGAAGCAGGATGCCGAAATCGCCAAATTCGGCCTTAAGGATCCGGAATATGCCGTCGCTCTGAGCCTCCCGGCCAAGAACCAGGAGATCATATTCTCCCTTCACAAACAGGACGAGACCGTCTATGCGACGACTTCGATCTCCACCAAAATCGTCACCGCTGAAGGACAGGTGCTGACCGATATCGAAAAGAAGCTCGAAGACCTCAGGGAAAAGCAGGTCGTCGTCTTCAATAGCTGGGAGGCGAGCAAGGTCCGCATCAAGAAGGGCGAGCTCAGTCTCACGGTCGGCAAAGACAAGGACAACAAGTGGCTATTCGAAGGAGCCGCTAAAGATGAAGCGGACGGTTCTCGGGTGGAAACCTTCATCCGGAAGATCGAGAGCCTGGAGGCGGTGGAGTTCATCGACTCTCCGGCCGACCTCGAGGCCAATGGTCTGGCCCAGCCTCAGGCCGAGGTGACCGTCTGGACCAAGGACGGAGAAACAGAGAAGGAATTCCGAATCCTAGTCGGGACAGATGATCCGGAGAAAAAGCAAGTCGTCCTGAAGAATCCAAACCTCGACTATCTATTCCGCGTGGACGCCGCCTTCTTAAGCGAATTCCCCAAAGAAGCCAAGGACTGGAAGCTGGCGGCGCCGGAAGATAAAAAAGAAGTTAAACAGTAAGCCCGGTCTTCAGCCCGGCTCGAGCGCAGCCTTGAGAAAAGAGCTCATCCGTTGGTATAGAAGCCATCATCGCAACCTTCCCTGGCGACAGACCAAAGACCCCTACA
>Ga0315296_10005207_pt1 | contig 10428 bp, 12 predicted proteins | sample YL17G14_18_MG_FD_203921 | JGI IMG/M metagenome (GOLD analysis project Ga0315296, IMG submission 203921) | Sediment microbial communities from Yellowstone Lake, YNP, Wyoming, USA - YL17G14_18 | ecosystem: Environmental > Aquatic > Freshwater > Lake > Sediment | place: USA: Wyoming | collected... | reverse complement strand
TGGATGATCAGGCGGCGCGAGGGTGGGAAAGAGTCGCGGTTGTCTGTGGAAGACGGTACTGGCGAGATGAAGTTCGAGAACGACCTGTTGAGGGTAAGCCTGGCCTCTGATTTTCAGGTCAAGGCCCTGGAACTGAAAAAAGAGTTTGAGGGGGCATTTTCGCTGGCGGGTGCGGGGGAAATGGCAGTGGTACTCAAGGGAATTGTTGGTTCTCTTGCTTTCCTGCCCATTGTCTGTAGAAAGTGACACACCACAGTTAAGGGAATTTGCCTTCTGACGTAGTTGTGCTAGACTATCGTGGCATGACAGGGAGTGGTCAATCTGGAGATAAGGATGACAGTTCAGGCCATAACGCTTAATTTACCCCAAACAGTCTACGAGCAGATTCGGCGTGCAGCGGAAAAGGCGCGACGACCGGTTGACGAGGTATTGATTGAAGCGGTGACGGCCGTTGCTCCGGTGATAGACTCTGCATCAGAAGGACTACGGACAGCACTGGCGCAAATGGCTTATCTCAATGATGCCGCTCTATGGCAGGCTGCCCGAGCAACGATGTCCACCGAACAGCAGGAGCGTCTCGAATCTCTGCATCACAAGCAACAGAGCCAAGGGTTGACAGTCGAGGAAAAAGCGGAAGAACAGGCTTTACTTGCGCTCTACCGTGAAACGTTACTCGTCAGGGCACAGGCAGCAGTGCTGCTAAAACAACGTGGGTATGACGTCTCTAATCCACGACAATTCACTCCGCTGAAATGAATCCGCCTGCGAAGCATATCCCAGCAGTCCTCCGCCAGCGAGTTTCCGAGACCGCGCGCTTTCGCTGCGGCTATTGCCTGACCTCTCAGCGCATTATTGGCCCGTTGCTTGAGATAGATCATAATATGGTATCTGCCCGTCGCCTGTGGGCAATCGCTGGTTGGCATCCTCCAGTTGATTGATGGACAGTATTATGCGCAAACAACCCAGTTCTCGCATGTGCTTCGTTTGCGGCCGGCAGAATCCGCTCGGGCTGAAACTGGACTTTTACGAGGATGGCGAGGCCGGGCAGGTGCGGGCCGAGTTCACCGTCCCGGAGGATTACCAGAGTTACCCTGGCGTCGTCCACGGCGGCATCCTCGCCGCCATCCTGGACGAGGTCTCCGGGCGGGCAGTCATGCTGCACGGTTCCGACGAAAACCTGATGGCCACGCTCCGCCTCACCGTGCGCTACCGCCGCCCGACGCCGATCGGCACCCCGCTGACTGCGGTGGGCTGGGTGGAGCACGCAGGTGGGATAGGTACGCGCGTGGCCGGCGAGATCCGCCTGCCCGACGGCACCGTGACCGCCGAGTGCGAATCCGTCCTGGCCGACGTGCCGGAAGAGTTCCGCACCCGCTGGGCAGCGGAAAAGGCGTACTGGAAGGTGTACGAGTAGCGCGCGGGAAGTGGGGCAGGCTTTCCAGCCTGCCTTTTGGTCGCCGCTCTAGCCGTAGCGCTGCACGAATTTGTCAGCCGACATCCACATCTCGGCCCGGCGCAGCCGCAGCAACGAGCGGTGGCGCAGACTGGCCTCGTTAAAGGTCCACATGAGCCCCCACGTGTACAGGTTTTCCCAGAACTCGCCGAACCGTCCCAGCGGATTTCGGTAGGGGAGCACGTCGAAGCCCAGTCGCCGCATCAGGGGCATACTGCCCCGGTCACCGCCAGGCAAGATCAGGACTGTCACGCTGCCAATGGCACGCACGTCGGCCAGGGCGGGCTGGCTTACCAGCCAGTGTGCCACCTCGTGTAGCGAGTGAATCAGCATGCGGTGCACGCTCACTGCCCAGGCCAGGTCGGGTGCGTCCGGCCCCATCGGCGGGACGTGCTCGTTCCACAGGTGCAGCATCAGCGCCCGTTCGCCCGTCCTCATCTCGGTGCCGTCAGAGAGATGGAGGTCGTGTGACGCGCGCGCCAATTGGAGCCGGAACAGGCATTCCCGTTCGTCGCAGAACTCGAATACGCCCAGCGCCCGCCGGAGCAGGCCGTCGAAATTGCGGATGAGGCTGCGCATCTCAGCGCCCACCGATGAACAGGATGCCGGCCACGACGAGCAGTGTGCCGAGCCACTGCGCCGGCGTGATCGGCTCGTGGAACAGCCAGCGGGCTGCGCCGACCTGGACGCCGACGACTGCCAGGCCCGTGGTGAGGGGAAATGCAACGTGGAGTGGAATGTGGCGCAGGAGGCCGGTGAGCGTCAGGACAGTGATCAGCCCGGCCAGGTTGCCGATCACCTGCCAGAGCAGAAACTGGCGCCAGGTGCGGCTGTCGGCCGAGACCTTGAAACTGGCGTTGGCGACGATGTTGAACAGCAGGTTACCTCCGACGAGTGCAAGAATGATGGTTGCTTGGCTTATTGAGTGCGCTGGCACATCCTGATGAAACCTGAGTCGGGTCATTGTGTGTTCCTCCTTGCCTGGCCAGGCCTGGGGTGGCTGTCACATACCCCCCACTGCGTGAGGGGCTTGCCCGGCCAGGCCTGCGTGGGGGGCTTGCTTGAGTTGACAAAAAGGCGCAGGGAGGTCCCCGCGCCTTCTCTTCGCTGGACTGTTTACGTGCTACAGGCCAGGCACGCTGCGCCGCAGGATCTCGTACTGTTCCAGCGCTTTCCCGGCTCCCAGCGCCGTGCACGCAATCGGGGCATCGGCCACGTAGGCCGGCACGCCCGTTTCGCGGGTGACCAATTCGTCTATCTTCCGCAACAGTGCCCCGCCGCCACATAGTACCATGCCCCGATCAATGATGTCCGACGCCAACTCTGGTGGCGTCTTCTCCAGCACCGACTTGATCACGCTGAGCACGGCCAAGAGAGGCTCAACAAGCGCTTCGGTCACCTCGCTGGAATTGACCATAATGGTGTGGGGCAACCCTGTGACCTGGTCGCGCCCCTGTACCTCCATGCGCTGTTCTTCCTCCAACGGCAGGGCTGCGCCAATGCGGATCTTGACCTCTTCCGCCGTCGGCTGGCCGACCATCAGGTTGTACTTGCGGCGGATGTAGCCCGCGATCGCCTCGTCCATGCGCAGGCCACCGATACGGACCGAATGCGCCACGACGATCCCGTTCATTGCCACGACGGCGGCCTCCGTCGCTCCACCGCCCAGGTCAACAATCATGTTGCCTGACGGTGTTCCGGTCGGAAGACCTGCGCCCAGTGCACTGGCCAGCGGTTCCGGGATCAAGTGTACCCGGCCAGCGCCTGCCTCCAGCGCAGCCTCGCGCACCGCCCGTTGTTCCACGCTCGTCACCCCATAAGGCACACTGATCATCACGCGAGGCTTGAACAGGCGAAAGGGGCCACAGGCCTTGCGGATAAAATACTCTAGCATGCGCTGGGTCACACGGTAATCCGCGATGGTGCCGCCGCGCATGGGGCGCATGACCTCGATGGCCTCCGGCGTGCGTCCAAGCATAGCCCTGGCCTCTTCGCCGACAGCCACGATCTTGTATTCTTCGGACGAGATCGCGACGACCGAGGGTTCCTGGAGCACGATGCCCCGCCCGACTACGTTCACCAATACGTTCACGGTACCCAGATCAATGCCGAGTTGTTTCCCAAACATTCAAGTATCCTCTCGCTAGTTTGCAGTACAAGACAAGAAGATAATACACGGTTTTGAGGATTTGTCCAGCCGCCGCCGTAAACAGGCGACGCCAGAAGGTTCTCCGGCCGGGGCTAACGGCGGCCCAGGATGGAGCGAACCAGGTCGCGCCGCCACGCGCGCTTGCGGCACAGGTGGTCGAGGCATTCGTTGAAGCGACAGGGCTCAAAACCGAAGTGATGGGGAACTGTCCCCAGGTCCGTCGCACCGCCCACGTTGAGAAGGTCGAGCCACCAGGCAGGTACGGGGTTGTGCGGCAACAGCACATCACCCAACATGATGGCCCCGTGTATAAGCGGCGTCCGCACGTGTATCAGCCGCCGGCGCACCCCCGCCGCGGCCAGCACCTGCGCCACAATTTGTTCGAAGGTGAAATGCTCTGGCCCGCCGAGCGGAATGGTCTGCCCGATGAATTCATCCCGATCCAGTGCCGCCACAATACACGCCGCCAGGTCCACGACCCACAACGGCTGGAAGCGGGATAGCCCGGCGCTGGGAATGGGCAGCACGAAGGGCATCATCTTGGCCAGCATGACCAGCACGTTGGTCGAGACGTCGTCCGGGCCGTAGATGAGCGGGGCCTGGAGGATGGTATAGTCCAGCCCGCTTTCGCGCACGGCGGCCTCGGCCTCCCCTTTGGCGCGAAAGAGCGGATAGGCAGAGGTACGGTCAGCCCCCAGGCGGCTCAGGTAGATGAAGCGGCGCATGCCCGTTTCCTGCGCCGCCATGATGAGGTTGGCCGTATCTTCCACGTGGCTACGCAACGTTTCACCACGATCGAGGTCTTCCTCTCCGGTCAGGTGGACGACCGCCGTCACGCCTTGCATGCTCGTACGCAAGGCGGGCAGGTCGCTCATGCTGGCTGAGACGGTGGAAAAGGGGATGCCCGTGGCCAGCCGTTGCTCACGCCGGGATGGACGCAGCAGGCAGCATACCTGGCGCTGCCCGGCCGCCGACCGGGCGACGACGACACGCCCCACGAAACTCGTGGGACCGGTGATCAAGATCATTGTCTCCTCCTCTCGCGGGCGAGATTATACCACTGAACGCCAGCACAAGCCAATGGGACAAGATGGCATCTTGTCCTACGCCGGTTGAACGTTTATAGTCGTTGGGGAGTATAATTAGCGGTGCTCAGAGCATTTGGCGGATGGGGCAAAGACGGTTATAATTGTACCAGAGGATAGGATGCCGGCGTATGCCTTCAGAATTACACCTCAGCCCCACAGAATCGGAAGGAGACGGTAATGAAAGAAGTACAGACAGTCACGGACGCACTCGCCGAGAACGTCGAGCACGTCATCATCGGCAAGCACGAGGTCATCAAACTCGTGACCATTGGCTTGCTCGCGCAGGGGCACATGCTCATCGAGGACGTGCCTGGCGTAGGTAAGACGATGCTGGCCCGGGCATTGTCCAGGTCGCTGGGCTGTGCCTTCAGCCGTATCCAGTTTACGCCCGACATGTTGCCCTCGGACGTGACGGGCGTTTCGATTTTCAACCAGAAGACGCGCGAGTTCGAATTCCGCCCCGGCCCGATCATGGCCCAGATCGTCCTCACCGACGAGATCAACCGCGCCACGCCCAAGACGCAGGCCGCGCTGCTGGAAGCGATGTCGGAGTTGCAGGTCACTGTGGATGGAGTCACCTACCCCTTGCCGCGCCCCTTCCTCGTCCTGGCAACGCAAAACCCGATCGAGTATGAGGGCACCTTCCCGTTGCCCGAGGCCCAACTGGACCGTTTCCTGATGCGCATCCGGCTGGGGTATCCTGAGCCGGGCGACGAAATCGCGATCCTGGACTCGCAGCAATACGTGCACCCATTGACGCAGATCGAGCAGGTCGTGGAGGTCGAGGCGCTCACCACGGCGCAGGAAAAACTGAAGGACGTCTACGTGGACCCGTTGATCAAGCGCTACATCGTGGACATCGTCACACAGACGCGCCGCCACCCCGACGTGTATCTCGGGGCCAGCCCGCGCGGGTCGCTGGCGCTCTACCGCACCGGCCAGGCCCGCGCCGCGATGCTTGGTCGCGACTACGTCCTGCCCGACGACGTGAAGGCGCTGGCGACGTCCACGCTGGCGCACAGGCTGATCGTCAGCCCCTCGGCGCGGCTCAGGGACGTCACCGGCGAGACGGTGATGCGCGAGATTTTGTCCAGCCTGCCCGTGCCAGGCGCACGTGTGCGGCCGTAGTAGAACGCGGATGGCAGGACAGCAACGGAGCGCGGATGGCAGGACAGCAACGGAGCGCGGATGGCAGGACAGCAACGGATACGGAGGAGGAGTGAACCGTGCGGACGATACGACGGGCATGGGTGGTATTTGCTCTCGCGTTGATATGTATCGTCGCGGCCTTGATCACCGGGCGCGAGGTGTACTACTATCTGACTTATTTCTTCGTCGCCACGTTGTGCCTCTCGGTGCTGTGGGCCTGGTCGGCGACGCGGGGGTTACGCCTCAGCCGCTACACGCGCACGGCCCGCGCGCAGGTGGGCCGCCCCCTGGAGGAGCACTTTTCGCTGCGCAATACCTCGTGGCTGCCGAAATTGTGGATCGTCATCCGTGACGGCTCTGACCTGACCGGCCATCACGCCAGCCGGGTGATCCACAATCTGAGGCCGCACCAGGAGTACGGCTGGACGGTCCGCACGCTGTGCGAGCGGCGTGGTCGCTTCCACCTGGGGCCGGTTGTCATCTCCAGCAGCGATCCATTAGGGTTATTCGAATTCCAGCGCAGACTTCCTCAGATCAGCAGCATCGTCGTCTATCCCGCCACCGTGCCCATGCAGAGTTTCCCTCACCCGGTGGGGTATCTGCCGGGGGGAGATGCGTTGCGCCGCCGCACGCACCACATTACGACGAACGCCGCCGGCGTGCGCGACTACGTCCCGGGCGACAGTTTCAACCGCATCCACTGGCGCTCCACGGCCCACAAGGACCTGCTCATCGTGAAAGAGTTCGAACTGGACCCCATGTCGGACGCATGGATCTTTCTCGACATGGAGCGCTCCGCGCATTACCAGGTGCCCACCGACGAAGTGGAATTGGCCATGCGTGCACGTGAGCCGTGGTGGTCACGCGTCGAGCATTTCCGGTTGGACCCCAGCACCGAGGAATACGCCGTCACTGCGGCCGCGTCGGTCGCCGAGTATCTGATCCGGCACAGGCGGGCCGTGGGACTGGCCGCCTACGGGCAGCGGCGCGAGGTGATCCAGGCCGACCGGGACGAGCGGCAGTTGGGCAAGATCCTGGACACGCTGGCCGCGTTGCGGGCGGAGGGGAGGATCCCCTTCAGCCAGGTGTTGAACGTGGAAGGTGGCCGGCTGACGCGGGGCACTGTCGTCGTCGCCATCAGCCCCTCGGTGAACGAGGAATGGGTGCAGACGGCCCTGTTCCTGGACCGGGCCGGGCTGCGCGTCGTCACGATCCTGGTGGATGCGGGCAGTTTCGGCGGCCCTTATGGCGCCAACGTGCTCCACGAGCGGTTGCTGGCGACGGGCGGCGCCGCCATCCTCTTGCGCTACGGCGATTCACTCAAGGACGTGCTGAACGCGCTTCCGCCGCCGCGCAGCGTTCCGGTGCTGCCTTCGATCTACACCGTCCCGTCATTCGCCGGATGAGGTACAGCATGGCGGCCTCCAGGCGGGCCTGGCAGCGCCAGAAGGCCCACGCCAGCCCGGCCGCCCCGCCACCCAAGAGGGGCCAGGCCCACCCCGGGAGTGCCGTCGCGCTCGCCCCCACCCAGCAAGAGACGAACACGCCCGGCAGCCGCCCCAGCGTGGCCAGGACGAGCATGCGCGGGATGGCGAGCGGGCTGAGGCCGATCAGGAAGCAGGCCACGTCGTCGGGGACGAAGGGGAGCAGAAACACGCAGAAGAAAAACAGCGGCCCCTGGCGGCGGGCTGCCCGATCCCAGCGGGCAAGCGTCTCCGGTTTCACCAGCCGCTCGACCAGCGGCCGCCCGCACCAGCGGGCCAGGCCCATTGCCAGGACTGTGCCCAGCGTCAACCCGGCGATGGAGTAGAGCGTGCCGAGCCAGGGGCCGTACAGGTAGCCGTTCATCAGCCCCACGAACTGGCCGGGTATAGGAGCCAGCAGTACCTGCGCCACGTTGAGCGCGACGCTGACCAGTGGACCCCACGCCCCCAGGCCGGCCACCCACTCCTGGATGCGCTGCTGGTCGCCGAGCAGCGCCCACAGCGGTTCGCGCCAGTACCACGCGGCCCCGCCCACGACGATGGCCAGGAGCGCCAGAAGCAGGATACGGAGCGCGGTCCGGGTATCTCTGCGTGGCCCGGTCACGGCCGCCCCTCCGCCGGTGTGGTTGGCTGGGCTGGCTTCAGCCCCAGCGTGAGCAGGAAGCCGAGCGCGACGAGTGCCGCCGTCGCGCCAAACAGCGTGGTGTATGAGGTCGCATCCAGCAGCCACCCGCCCGCCATCGGCATTAGCGTCAGCGCTCCCATGATCGTGTTCCCCAGCCCGACGTAGGCCGGGCGCATTCCCTCCGGCGCGACCTCGAGCATGTAGTTGAAAAAGCCCAGCATCCACGCACTGTTGACGACGCCCAGTGCGACGTAGACGAACGGATAGGCCTGGACCAGCCAGCCGCCGCCCGCCAGGTGCGCCACCATCGCGAAAAGCGGCCCCGCCGCAGCCGCGGCGCTGCCGATGCGGGCCACGTGGCGCGCTCCCCAGCGCTCGCTGACCAGGCCGAGTGCAGCGCTGGCGATGACGCCTGCCAGCGTCTGGGCGACGACGAAGCCGCCGACGATGCTCGCCGGCAGGTGCAACACGTTCTCCGCGTGTCCCACGTAGAACGGGATGGCCATGTCTATCATGCCGACCAGGATGCGGCAGAGCATCAGGTAGCGAAAGGTCCGGTCGGTGAGCAGGGGTTTCAGCCAGTCTCCCCTGGCCTGGCCGTTTGCCTGGGGCCCCGTGTCGCCAGGAGGGGGTTCCCGGACCAGCGCCAGCGCGATGGACGAGGGAATGAGCATGACGCCAGCCGAGAGGAAGAGCAGCATATAGTTGTCGGGGAAGGGGCGGCGGTTCAGGATCAGCCCCACCAACGCGCCCACGCCGACTCCTGCCAGCCCGCTGATGACCTGGCCCACGCCGATCAGGCGCCCTCGCCGCCGGGGGGGGATGGCGCGGGCGAAGAGGTCGAACCAGACCAGGCTGGCAACCCCGTCGCTGGCGGCCCACAGGCCGAGGCAGGCGAAAAACAGGATCAGCATGGCCGTGGGATAGCGGGCCAGCCCCGCCCACAGCGCCAGCGTGATGATCCCGAACGTGATCCGCCCGCTGACCCCGGCGAGCATGTACGGCTTCTTGCGCGGCTTGCCGCTGACCAGGCGGGCAGCCGCCAGTTGGGGGAGCAGCCAGCCGCCGCGGAAGATCGTGCTGACCAGCCCGATCACGGGCGCAGAGGCCGTCAGTTGGCCGACGAACGCGGGCATCACGCTGCTGAGGCTGACGAAGGTGAACGCCACGCCGAAGCAGATGTAATCTACCAGGATGGCGACAAAGTTCCACCGGTAGTGGGGGGGAAATGTCTCGGGATTGTCGCTCACGGCAGAGAGTGTACCATGAAGTTGTGGGGCGTCAAGTACTCGCCTACTCATTTCCCCATTTACTCATTTGCCATTTCAGCAAATTTCGCTATACTATTGCATGATCATCACGCGGCCCCGGTTTCCCCAGGCCAAGGACTGAACAAGACGTAATGCCGGAAGACCTGTCGGTTTACACCATCGGCCACAGCGACCATACTGTAGCGGCGTTCGTTGACCTGCTGCGCCAGCACGAGATTGCACTCGTCGTGGACGTGCGCAGCCAGCCCTACAGCCGTTGGGCACCCCAGTTCAGCCGCGAGACGCTCGCCCGCGACTTGCAGGAGGCCGGCATCGGCTACCGCTTTATGGGCGACGCGCTCGGCGGCCGTCCTACCGACCCGGCGCTGTACGATCCCGGCCAGGAGTCCCCCAACTATCAACGTGTGGAACAGACACCCGCGTACCAGGCTGGCATTGACGGGTTGCTTGACCTGGCGCGCAGCGGACGGGTGGCCATAATGTGCGGCGAAGGCGACCACCGGCACTGTCACCGTCACCTGCTCATCGCGCAGACGCTCCTGGCGCGCTCCCTTCGCGTGCTCCACATTCAGCCCGACGGCAGGGTGGTCGAGGGGGAGCGGGTGGTGCAGCAACTGTCGTTATTCTAACTGTTTACTCATCTACCCATCTACTCTCTGTTGTCAGGAGGGACCTGTGACGACCTACCTTTACACCATTGGCTACCAGCGCAAGCCGCTGTCCGCCTTCATCGGCCAGTTGCAGGAGGCGGGCGTGGACACGGTGATTGACGTCCGCCTGCGCAACACCTCTCACCTGGCCGGCTACACCAAGCGGGACGACCTGGCCTTCCTGCTGCGCGAGGGCTTCGGCATCGCCTACGAGCACCACCCCGAACTGGCCCCCACGCCCGAGATCCTCGACGCCTACCACCAGGATCACGATTGGGCGGCCTACGAATCCCGCTTCCTGCCGCTGCTGGCGGAACGGGCCGCCGAAACGGTAGGCCGTGAGATCGTGGACCGTTATCGTGCTCCGTGCCTTCTGTGCAGGGAACCGACCGCTGACCGCTGTCACCGCCGCCTGATCGCCGAATATTGGGCCGAATGTCTGCCCGGGCTGACAATTGTTCATCTATAGCCGCACCATTCTCCCCTCCCTCCCAGGGAGGGGCAGGGGGAGGGTGGAGTCCACTGATGCACGAACTGCTCACCCACACCCCAGCCCTCT
>Ga0315296_10005205_pt1 | contig 10430 bp, 8 predicted proteins | sample YL17G14_18_MG_FD_203921 | JGI IMG/M metagenome (GOLD analysis project Ga0315296, IMG submission 203921) | Sediment microbial communities from Yellowstone Lake, YNP, Wyoming, USA - YL17G14_18 | ecosystem: Environmental > Aquatic > Freshwater > Lake > Sediment | place: USA: Wyoming | collected... | reverse complement strand
CCCCCCAAATCAGTCTTCCATTTTCTTACTTCATAAAGCTGAAAACCCAAAAGCGTCCGTCACATTAAAATTTGCTTAACTCTTCTGGTGGGTCAGACATTCATGTCTGACAGAACCAATGTAGTGCAAGCTTTTAACCTCGCCTGAGCGACCCTGAAAGGGTCGCACTACGTGAACCAAATTGGCAGTCCTCTCTTACTCTCAAGGTGGGATGATTGATCCACGCAGAGGGCTATGTGGGGCTACTGAGAGAACAGACAAGAGGGGGCTGTTTTACCATTATATGCCTGTAATCGGTTTTTTCTTATGAGAACTGAAAATAAAAAATAGCGGGGGTTGGATTTGAACCAACGACCTTCCCGCCTATGGCGGGACGAACTACCAGCCTGCGATGGAACAGTTTAGAAGTTTTCCTGCTTGGATAAAAAAATAGCGGGGGTGCGTATGCATCTTCGATTGGATTTGCTGAAAGTCCTGAGTTCGTCGAAGGAAACCAACGACCTTCGGGACTAACGCCCATATATAGACCCAACGAACCTATTCTTATCTTCGAACAAGATGGTGCGGATAGTCCTTTTCCTAAAAAGACCAAAAGGAAGACGAAGGCAGGAGGAGGTCGCCATATAAGCTTGGTGACCTCTCTTAATTGCTCTTTGACAATTGAATATGTACTTCAGCCCCAATTATACTTGATTAATAGTAGTTGAATGAGAGAGTGACTGGCGAATCTCAGACTGATCGGGGAATTACCAAAAAGAGAAAAAGCTTTAGCAGTTCGCACATACTACTCCTTTTGCCTTGTGGTGACCAGTAAAGATAAATCCCCCAGTTTTCGGAATCCTTTCACCGGTAGATATGCATTAAAAGATTTTCCTAATCAAAATGATAATCAAAAAAATAAGTTTGAAGATTAACATCCATAAAATTGAGTTTCAAGAATTGTGCGATGGGAAAACATTATTTAACTCTTTCTTGTTGCCACTGAAATCTGTATTCTAAATCTTCTTTATCAACAGAATCTGGGAAAGCCTCAGCCTCTTGCATAGATTGTATAAATGAGCGAAGAACATAAAGTCTAAACTCATTTTTTATGTCTCGAACTATAATAGTATCTCTTAAAACAAGCCAAATAAATCCTTCTTTAGTGTCCAAAATTCCGTGTAATATTTCTTTGGGAGAGGAGAAAAATTGATAACGACCTATTTCAACTTTTGCCTGACCTTTCTCTCCTATTGGATGTTTATCATCATTTACCGGATTTTGATGGGGCTGATTAAAATTAGATTGAATAAATAAGAAAATAACCAAAACAGCAATGATAACCAGATAGATTAAATCTTTCTTCACTTCTAACCTCTTGTTGATTTTTTACTCAAATTTTTTCCAAGCTCTAACCACTTTGCCCAAGATCAAGTTTTCCTTGATATAACTTGACCGCGGTTGGACGTAATTTAGCCAAAAAAGTTCTATTGTCAAGAAGATTTGAGACTGTCCCATATTTTCAGCAAAGGTGGATGAAAAGATGGGTGAAATTGTTTGAAGGAATTGTCTTTGAGGTGATAGAGTAGTCCAGCTGATGGGGGGTGAAAGGAGAGATTCTATCATGGAAGATAAAGTGCTCCCTGCCTATTCGTTTTGTCAGGTACACAGGGCACCTGACCTACTCCAGCTGTCGGGTCTTATCAGCTTTGATACTTTGCGAAAATGAATAATAGAAATGGTGCGAAAGAAGAGTCTGCAAACAGACAACGATTTCTATCTCCATCATGGTTCAGTTACACCTCATCTTTCTCCATTCTTTCGGATCTGGCCAATTAGCTTCGTAGTGGAAAAACCTGTATGGAGTTTTCGTTTCTGGATACTGCCAAGTCCAGTCTTCATGAGCCCTTTCCTTGCAATATCTGTATAATAAAGGGTGTAAGTTGCTATAAAGATTTTCACCTATAGAAATTCCATTTGACTCTGCGAGGTTCTGCAACTTTGAAGCACGATTTGCGGCTCCACCCACAACAGTAAGGAAATTTGTGTTTTTTATCCCTATTCTAGAAACAAGCACCTCATCCATATCAATCCCGATTCTAAAATCCAATACTGAAATTCCTTCGTCGGCAAATTTAGGATGAATATCAGACAACATTACATATCGTATAGCCATTGCTGCTTCAATTGCGTCTCTGGCAATCAAAAAGTTATTCCTTGTTTCTGTTCCAAAAATCGCCATAAGACCATCTCCGGTGTTTTTCTCGACTTCTCCGTTCCAATATCTTACGATGTGTATCATCTCTGGAATAATGGTGTTAAGCATATATAGAACAATATCGTTACTGAGTTTAGAGGTTGTTGCAGTAAAATTTTCGAGGTCAAAGAAAAGAATTGCTGCAACCATCTTCTTCGCACTCCCGATGGGAACAGTTGTAATCTCTGGCATTGTGAGACCATTAGTAATGTTTCTTATGCGTTGAATGTTTTTTCGAGTATGTAGAGCCAATCTACGTTGAATTGAACCATGAAATAATGGATTCCATTTTTTCGATAGAGGAGACTTTAGGTCTTTCACAGTAGAAGTGATTCGGTTCGGATTTAACAAAAAAGATGGCAAAACAGGAGGGGCAGAACTTGAAGCCAACAAATTTTTTAATATGTATGGCCAGTTCTCCATTGGTGATTTTAGATCATGAGACATAAGCAACAACTCCTTTTAGTAATATTAAGAGAGAAAAAGGCAACAAACCAATATATATTGCTGTTATGCTTCGTTGCATATTTTTCATTTTATTATTTAACCCAGTGGCAAGAACATAGGCTTGCCTTATTATGTCTGAATGGATTTCTTCATAGGTCAAACCTATTTCTTTCTTAGAATACTCATCTAAAGACATTTTTGAAATATCCCCGAAGAACATAAGTGATTTTGAGCAAGTATCATTGGAACCAGCTAATAAGAAAGGGTTTATTACTTGAAACATAAACCCAATCGACACGATGCTTGAAGTAGCCATAATAATTAATAGAACGTGAGCAACATAGTATGCCCACTCTGGCGTTAGATATAAGCCAATGATCGGATTGTATTTTAACAATATAGTACCTATAACGATGCTATTCCAGGCAATAATAATTGAAGCTTTTGCGTTTGTTGAATTTATGTAGAAATCATAGCGTAAAATCTTTTTGAACAGAAAATCTACCCTCTCTTTTTTATCTATAGTTTCTTGTTTATTATCATCATTCATACAAAGCCCCTCTCAATTATTTTGCGTTATACAGAGTAATCTTTTTGTTCTAAACATAGCACCGCTGGTGGGTCTATCCTTTTCCCCTTAATCTTCCTATCTTAAAAAATAGCGGGGGTTGGATTTGAACCAACGACCTTCGGGTTATGAGCCCTTTCAGAGCTGCTTCTTAAGTTGTTGGGAAATGGGCTATTACAAAGACACACAAAAGCTTGACAACTTTGTAATAGCCCATTACAACCCATAAAAACCCAAGAAAACACAACCCGATTTGAAACAAAATTGAAACAGTTGTTTGGATGTAGTCAACCCCTGTCCTCTCTTGTTGACGGCGAGGGTAAGACTTGAATTCCTTAGAAGAGTTTTGCCACCCCACAAAGAAGAAGCTTCGGGAGAAAGACATAGAAATTCAGACCAACGAGTTCTATTCTGCACCGAGAAGAATCTTCGTCCATGAACTTGCCTCCATGTTCTCCTCTGGTCCATTAACCACGAACAGCCCGGATGTCTACAAAAGGTTGCTATCTAAGTATAACCCTTCCATCTATGATCCTAAGAACTTTGGCATCGGGGGTCCTCCTGAATATCTCATATCCATCGGCCATAGGAAAAGAGAGCTAAAAGAAGCAGTCAAGACTGCCGATGCTTGTTTAACTTGGAGGCAAGTCAAATATGCAATTGAAGATGAGGGTACGATCAACATGGTTTTAAGAAGAGACAGAGAGATTTCAGGGTATGAAAGGATGTTTCTAATGACTACCCGTGAAGGTGAGCCCGTACTTGCAATCGATAATCTGGAAGTTGAAAGGAAAAATTTTGATAAACACACCGACTCAATCAAGGCTATGGCGCTTGGAGCGATTCAGCTTGGTCTTGGCTGTAATGTCAAATATGTAGTCGGAGAGGATGCAAGGGTAAAGTATGGGCCAAGACAGGCTTATGGGAATAAAAGCAAAGAGGTTCACCTGACCCAGATTAATATACCTTCGATGGCTCCGCACTATCGGATTAGGCAGGAGCATATTGGAACGGTTTATGTGCTGATGGAAAACTGAAACAGGTAAGCGAGATGATTGAAAAAAACATAGGTAATCACACTGCTCATGTCGCGAGAGACCGATAAAGCAGCATGGCAATTCTTGTATCGGTCAAGATACCCATTGTTAAGATAAACCATTGCGCAACTGTTAGTGTGATGCCTAACCGGTCATTGTAATGGTCTGAAAGAGGATAAAGTCTGAAAGCAAATCAGGTACACGGGAAACTAGGGCAAAGGAGATTTAACGGTTAAATATGCACAATAAGGTAGATAGACCTAGACTCCGCGAAAGCCAAGTCCAAGCAGGACAAGGAATTGGCATAGTTACAAACGTGCAGAAGAGCTTCCAAGACGTTAATAGATAAGAGTTCTTGTCCTGTCTCTTATCAACCGAATTTTTGAGTTTTTTGATAGGCGGTGAAAGATTTTGCTTGACAAGATCGGTAAAGCGTATTATTTTACTTATAGCGAATGAGTTATGTTCTTTACGATGTTGTTCCTTATCGTTCGTGTTGAGGCGAGACATGTGTTTAAATAAGAAAGTGAAATTTTCACAGAGCGACGATATCGCCCTGCGATTGTTGAGGATGTTGACTCCTTGGATTCTCGATGCTTTCTTTTGATATTACAGTTATTATTGGCTTCTTAAGTTCCGTTAACTGACTGGTTCTCAAGAATCTTTACTTCGCTATATGTGAAACAGTTCGCCTTTGGCGAAAACAACATGGTTGCTTTAAATGAAGTCGAACTATTTAATCGGTGAGCATATAAGAACCATCCGTAAACAGCGTCGGCTGAAAATGAAGGAGATATCCTCGTTTTCTGGAATTTCCATCTCCTTGCTGTCTGAGATTGAAACAGGTAAGAAGGTTCCATCTATAAAAACATTAATGAGAATAGCTGATGCACTGAAAGTAAACCCCTCTCTTCTTTTAGATCATCGTGAGCCAAAGTACTTAGATGTTACCCTAAAAGCGGAAAGGCCAGAGTTTATCTCAAGAGAGCTGAGAGTGGTATATAAGATGGTCACGCGAGGTATTACCGATGGCAAGTTGATGGTTCTGAGCCTGGAGCTTCCGCCCGGTATGTGCCGTGATCGAATGTATTCTCACGAGGGAGAGGAATGTCTTTTGGTTCAAAAAGGGGAGATAAAGGTTCAAGTTGGTGATGAAAGTTACTTTTTAAAAGAGGGTGACAGTATATGTTTTAAGTCAACTGTGCCCCATAATATGTTCAACGTTGGTGATATAACCGCGGAGATAGTATGTATAAATACTCCACCTTCTGCGATGTGAGGATTTGAATTGGAAGTAAATCTTCAAAAAAGGAGAAAAGCAAAAATGCAAGAAAACCCCACAACTTGTGGAGAAATAGAAAATAAACTCAATCGATGTGACTCCTTTGAGAATGTAGACTTTAGAAAGGAGATATAAATGAGAAAAACAGGATTTTTCCGATGTTGCTTTTCCATTTTAGTTATATTTCTTCTATTTTCATCAAACCTTTTTGCTGGAGTTACCGGAAAGATTAATGGAGTTATACATGAAGAAATAACGGGAGAGCCTCTTCCTGGAGTGACAATTTTAGTGGAAGGAACCAACCTCGGGGCTGCAACTGACAACAGTGGATACTTTTTTATTATAAATGTTCCGATAGGTGTTTACACCTTGAGAATTTCTCTTATGGGATATGCAACAATAAAGGTGACTGAAGTAGCTGTTAGGTCCGACCTGACCACGACAGTTGATGCAAAGTTAAAGCCAACTGCTGTGGAACTCAAAGATGTCATAACTGTGACAGCTGAGCGACCAATTTTGCAAAAAGATGTTACCAGCACCACCAGAATTGTTGATGCAGAGGAGATCGAGACCATGCCAGTCAATAGCTATAGTCAGGTGGTGAACCTTTCTGCGGGGGTGTCAACGGACTTCCGGGGAACCCATATCCGGGGAGGAAGAGTGACTGAGACTGCATATCAAGTGGATGGCCTTCCCATTCAGGATGTACAAACGGGTTATCCGGGTGCAACAGTAACCAACGCAGCCATTGCTGAAATGTCGATCTTTAGTAGTGGCTTTAATGCAGAGTATGGAAATGCGCAGTCGGGATTGGTTAACATCATAACTAAGGAAGGAGGAGAAAAACTTGAGGGTAAACTTGAGTCGCAGATAGAAATTCCTGAAGGTGGCAGAATAGGCAGGAACTATGACACTGGTTATCAAAGATATTTATTAAGCCTCAGTGGAACTACTCCTTTTTATAAGAAGCTAAGATTTTTTCTCTCAGGGGAACAGGTTAAAGCAGATGATGGTTGGCCCGGAAGAGAAAGGGTAAAACAACCTGTGAAAAACTATGCCTTCAACGCTAAGATTTCCCATAATATAAGTCCAAACATGAAGTTAAGCTTTGGAGCTCTCTACAATCTCGAGAAATTTACCAGATATGTCATAGATTATAAGCTTCGCCCCTGGACATTTCCTCACCGAGCAACCATCACCCACCAATATACTTTGAATTTCACTCATTTCTTAACCAAAAGCACATTTTACGATTTAAGTTTCGGCTATTATCGGAGGCATGTAAATGAGCATCAACCGGGTAAATGGTGGGATATCAGAGAAACTGAGGACTGGAATACGATTGATCCATATGATGCTTCAGATACCTGGGGAAGCTCCTATGCTGTTAACAACGTCTCAATAAGGCCTGAGTATCTTGAAACCAATTCTGACCATACCACCTTTTTTGACTATCTTGGAATAAGCTATACTGGTAAGGGAAGCTTAACCAAAAGTTTAGGCAAACATCATACATTAAAGACCGGATTCGAGATGTCGGCTTACGATTTGAATTATTTTGTAGTTTTTGGCGTATATGGGTCTCCTTATACTTATTGCTACGGCGATAGACAGCCAGTAATAGAGAATGGGGAGATAGAAAGGGAGAAGGTTCCTGGGTGGTTAGGTCTTAAACCAGTTAGACCAAAGCAATATGGGATTTATGTGCAGGATAAAATGGAGTATGGGGGGATGATTATGAATGTGGGGTTGAGACTTGACGCTTTTGATCCCGCTGCTTCGAAACCAAGAGATTTGTGGAGAGCATTTTATCCTAGCAATGATACTATCCATTATCCCCCTGATACGGGGGCGTTAGCTGGGCCATGGACCTACGGGGGGCAAAATTTGGACATTCCGGTTTTGAGAAATTTGAAAAAATGCTCGATCAAATATCATCTCAGTCCAAGGCTGGGAGTATCTCATCCTATAACCGAAAGAGATGTTTTGCATTTTAGCTATGGTCATTTCTTCCAGATGCCTCCTTTTTGGTATCTCTATTATAATCAGAACTACAGTTACGATTACTGGCATTTAGTTGGGAATCCTGATTTAGATGCTGAGAAGACCATCTCCTATGAAGTGGGAATGGCTCATGCATTTACCCCAGATCTAGCCGTCAATGTCACTGCTTTTTACAAAGACATCAATAATTTATCTGATATACGGAATTTCGCAGACCCACGTGACCCTAACAAACCCGAAGATAATCCTGAGGACCCATTGGTCGACGCACCTGAGGGTATACAAACTTATATAAATGAGGATTGGGGCAATGTCAAGGGATTGGAATTCAGTATCCGTAAAAGACGCTCAAGCACAGACCGGCTATCAGGGACCATAACCTATACCTATATGATCGCTAAAGGGAAATCTTCTGACCCAAGAGAAGGTATGCTACTCCGCAGCAATCGGACTCTTCCACCAACTAAATATTACGCTTTGGATTGGGACATGAGGCATAAAATTGTTGCTAATATTGATTATCGGGCTCCACGGAATTATGGCATAAATCTTTTAATCAACTATGGATCAGGTTTGCCCTACACCGGTCCCCAGAAATCTATCCAATGGGAACAGAATGATAAGAGGCTTCCTTATACCTTCACGGTAGACATGAAGATAAATAAGACATTTAGGCTATCGGCCAATCGATATACAAATTTTTATCTGCAGGCCACCAATCTATTGGATAAGGAAAATGTGACCCGCTTCAATGATGAAAGCACATATGTTCCGATAGTACAATACATACAACAACATCCCGGAGAATGGGGCGGACCTCTAAAAAATCCTTTGGTCTATGGAGGTCACAGAGAATTGAGACTAGGAATAGAGATTTACTTTTAATATCTTAAATGGAGCAATAAAAGATGAGAAAAACTGTAATCATCCGAAGTTCGGTTGTATTCATATTGAATACAATCACCGTATTTTCGCTATTGACTTCAGACTCATTGGCTCAGCATCCCAAGCCTGCCTTACCATTGGCTGAAGATACTAAGATACAGATGGGAAAGCTTTGGATCGGGACAGACGAATATCCCTATGTTACCAACTACGGTTTTATCGGATATATGGATTATCCTGGAGGGAGCGAGGATTATTATGTTTCGTTATTCAGTCTGATACTTTCTGGTGACACCTCAGCCCGCGATAGCATAATTCTTGATTTGGGGTCAAACACTTCTTCTGGTAGTGGTGTACCCACTTACTACTTGTTGCAGCACGATACCCTGCGCCAGAATTGGGATACTATTGAGTCGAAAGGGAGCTATGTTTTTTTGGAGGCGAACGCAAGTTTTGGTGGAAATTCCTGGGATCTCGATTTGAACACAAAAATCAGGGCGTGGGGGATTGACGATTACGACGATTTTGTCATCGTTCAATATAAATTTACTAACACCGGAACTTATGATATTACTGATTTCTGGTTAGCCTCCAGTATGCCGGCTGACTGCGGAGAGAAAACCGTTGAGAACAGGAATTTGGATGATATTGTTGCCTTTGATAGTGCCACCGGACTGACCTACATGTATGATGATAATGGCGATGGCGGTCTCTCACCTTACTGGGTTGGACAAGCTCTTTTAAAAGCCCCACCTGCTGGAAGCAGTTCTGACGCTTTAGAGACGGAAAAACAAATCTGGACCAGCTTGCACTATTTCAGATGGGATAACATACCTAATAACCGCTTAGCCCTTTATAGCCGGATAAGAGAAGAAGTGCATGGCGATGTGAAAACATCGGCTGGCGTATGGGATATTTTCTCTGGAGTAGGTCCGTATACCATAAAGGCTGGCGGTGATATAGAATTTACCATCTGTTATGTTTATGGAAATGGAGAGGAGATATTCGATAATTTAGCTAATGCAAAAGCAATATTAAAAACCGACTTCTTAATTCCTGAAGAAAAAATTCCACCTTTTCCTCCCTCTTTAGAAGCTACTGTTGAAGGATCCGAGATTACTGTTACTTGGATGGGCGAAGCGGCCGAACAAGGGGGGGATTTTGCAGGGTACAGACTCTACAAAAGCGACCTCTCATTTGTTGGACCTTGGAGGCTAATTTTTGAGGACCCCAAACCTCCAGTTCGGAAATATGTGGATAGGGCTCAGGTTGGATACAAGAATTTCTATGCAATCACAGCCTATGATACATCAGGGAATGAAAGCTCCTTATGGGCGGCTAGTTCGAAAACCATGAAGGGTTTTGAGGCAACAACTTTTCCGGAGGAAGACTTAGATAAGATCATCGTAGTGCCCAATCCTTATATCGGAAACGCAACTTGGGAATTGCAGGATTATGAGAACAAGATTTTATTTAGCCATCTACCTGCAAAATGCAAAATCTATATATACAGTCTCTCAGGCGACCTGATAGACATAGTTTATCACAACGTAGAGGGAGATCCAACACCGGAGAGAAATCCCTCAGGTGATGAGAGTTGGGACCTATTGACCAAAAATAACCAATCGATCTCATCTGGACTTTATATCTTTAGAGTGGTTACAGAATCCGGACAAACGAAGATAGGTAAATTTGCAGTTATAAAAGGAGAGAAATAAGAAATGAAAAAAAAGTTGTCTTTTGTTTGGATTTTTCTTTTGGTTTTATCGCAGCTCTGCTGGGCCATTACCGTCAAGGATAAAGTGGGCACGTGCGGAGCTCAATTCTTGAAGTTAGGAGTTGGTGCCAGAGCCAGAGGAATGGGCGATGCTTTCATTGGAGTTGCTGATGATGCTCAGGCTGTATTCTGGAATCCTGCTGGCTTAGCTGATATCGAAAGTAAGGATTTAAGTTTTTCTCACCTTTCCTGGA
>Ga0315296_10005202_pt1 | contig 10433 bp, 9 predicted proteins | sample YL17G14_18_MG_FD_203921 | JGI IMG/M metagenome (GOLD analysis project Ga0315296, IMG submission 203921) | Sediment microbial communities from Yellowstone Lake, YNP, Wyoming, USA - YL17G14_18 | ecosystem: Environmental > Aquatic > Freshwater > Lake > Sediment | place: USA: Wyoming | collected... | reverse complement strand
TGACGGGCCCTTTCCTGGATCGCCTGGTAGTTTGGTATCGCGATGGCGGCCAGAACGCCGATAATCACGATGACAACCATCAGTTCAATCAGAGTGAAGCCCAAGGTTTTTACGTCTGTATCTCGTAGAGAGCGGTTCATACCTGCCTTAGGGTGCAAAAGGTGTGCCGGAAAATATCGCGCGAAAATCCATAACTTACGAAATATTCAGGGATATTTCTTTCGCATTTTGCGAAAAACATGATAACTGCTGAAATGCCGGCCATTATTTTTTTCGTTTCAGCTTTCGGTAAAGGGTTGATGGGTGCATGCCGAGCCGCCTCGCCGCTCTTACCACATTGCCTTTCTCAAGCTTCAGCACTTTCCCGATCTCTTTCTCTTCGATCTGGGCCAAGGGGCTGGTATCAGGTTCGCGGTGGAATGACGGAAAGTACTGGGGCGGAATCATCGGTTTGTCGCACAGAATGGCCATGCGTTCGACAACGTTCTCAAGCTCTCTTACATTGCCGGGCCAATGATACTCCTTGAGCGCCCGCGTCGTTTCCTTGTCGAAAGTCTTCTCTTTGATCCCCATCTTGCGGCACACCTTTTTTAGAAAATGGTTGGTTAGAACCGGGATATCGTCGATCCGTTCGCGCAGGGGAGGAACGTGGATCGGAAAAACGTTTACCCGGAAAAAGAGGTCTTCCCGGAATTTGCCGCGCGCAACTTCACTCTCCAAGTCCTTGTTGGTTGCTGCGATCAACCGGACGTCGACTTTTGTCGGCCGGGTCGAACCCAGCGGCACGATTTCCTTTTCCTGTAACATGCGCAGGAGTTTCATCTGGATGGCAGTCGGTGCATCGCCGATTTCATCCAAGAAAAAACTGCCCTGGTGCGCCGCAACAATAAGTCCTTCCTTGTCCTGATGGGCTCCGGTAAAGGCCCCCTTCTTGTAGCCGAAAAGCTCGCTCTCGAGCAGCGTTTCCGGCACGGCGGCACAGGATATGGTGATGAACGGCTTGCCGCGGCGGCCCGAAACGCGATGAATCTCCTGGGCGATCAATTCCTTTCCGGTACCGCTCTCGCCGGTGATGAGTACCGTGGCATCGGTGTTGGCGACCTTGGCCACCAAGTCAAGCACGCTCTTGAGCGCCGAGCTCTGCCCGATGATGGCGGTCGAGTCTTCGATAATCCTCTTTCTCGGTTTGAGCACTTCGCCCAACCGCTGATAGAGTTCATTGAGGGTGAATGGCTTGAGCAGATAGTCCCGGGCGCCGCCGCGCATCGCCTCGACCGCGGATTCCAATGATCCGTAAGCAGTGATAAAGATAACCGGGAGGTCGACGTCGATCTTGTGCGCTTCCTTGAGGAAGTGGAATCCGTCCATATTCGGCATCTTGATATCCGTGATGACACAATCAACCTTCTCGTTCCGGATAATATTCAAGGCGTCACCGGGTTCGGTGGTGGGACGGGCAAGATACCCCTTCTGCTCAAGCGCCACGGTCAGCCACTCGACCATGCTCTCTTCATCATCGAGGATTAGTACCCGGGGCTTCTCCATTGTCCACTATTATATGACTATCTATTCAAAAGTCAAGACGGAAACGTCAAGCCGGTGTGGTTTTTTGAGCGAAAACCAGGTAGGCAGTATGGGTTATCGAGCGCTCGCGCGGCCGGGTTCCGGTGTGGCGCAAGAGCATCTCGCGTACCAGTATTTCGCAGATTTCAATGCGTCGAAAGTTTCGGGCCTCCAGCGTTTCCTTGGTCTTCTTGATTTGCTCGATGTTGGGACTTAAGCTCACCAGGTGGTGGCCGCTGGCCAGCGCACCCGCGGCCGCGCCGATGACCGCCCACGGCTCGGGCACATCGATAAAAACCGCATCGACATTCTTCTCATTAATCCCGTCGGCGGCAACGTCCGCGTGTCGGAACCGAACGTATTCGGCCAGTCCGCACCGGCCCACATTACGTTTGCTGTTTTCCACAAACTCAAGCCGGCGTTCGTAGGTGTAGACCGTGCCCTGGGGTCGGACCGCATTGGCCAGCGCAATGGTCATTGCCCCACTGCCGGTGCCGATCTCGACCACCTGTGAACCCGGACCGACCGCGGTCTTGAGCAGCATCAGCCCGGCGTCCTTGGGGTAGATGATGGTCGTCTGGCGGCGTACTTTCATCATCAAGTCAAAAATTGATGGCCGCATCAAGTAGTAGGGTTTGCCGAGATGGGTTTTCATCTCGGCACCGTAATCCTGCCCAACGAGGTCGGCCAGTTTGATGTTGCCGCAGTGGGTGGAGAAGCTGAGCATTTTCCTGACCTCGAGGAGGAATTCGCTCTTCTCATCAAAATAGATGATGACCAGGTCGCCTTCTTTAACCATAACGCCTTACCAGTTCGGTGGTCATGGAGAACAGATTGATGATTCTCGATTTGACGCATTCGTACCGGTAGACAAGCCGCGGCGATTCGGTCAGTTTTACTCTCAGACTGCGCCGGTTGTCGGTGATGTAGACCGCATCTTTGTAGATTGCCATGGGAAAGGAATTGTTGGTGAAGCCGCCGAAGCCATAACGGTAGCCGGCCTTGATGGCAGCCGTTTTGACCCGCTCGCTGGTTCGGTTGAAGGGAAAAGAGATGGAATCGATCGGACCGATTTTCTCTTCGATGACTTCTTTCGAACGCCCCAGTTCATCGTCCAGCTGTTCATCCGAAAGACGGGTCAGGTCGGCATGGGTGACCGTGTGCGAGCCGAACTCGATGCCGGCCCGCCGCATCGCTTTGATCTCAGGCCAGTTCAAGTGTTGCTCACGATGGCCGAACAACGCCAGGTCCCAGACATTCTTCCGACCAATGTAGCCGGTGATGAGAAAGACGAGCGCCTTGACCCTGTGTTTGAGCAAAATAGGAAGGGCATGTTCGTGAAGGGAATGATAGCCATCGTCGAAACTGATGATGACCGGTCTTGGTCCCTGCGGTTTGTCAAGATCGGAAGGGACGATCGGAACGTGCCCGGCCGCGACAATCATTTTGACAAAAGCCTCGAACTGCTCGGGCGTGTTGCTCGTCCCGCCGAACTCAAACACCCTGGTGATCTTGTGAAATTGGAAAACCTTAAGCCGGGGTGTGTTTTGCTCGGTCACGTTCTATTACCTCAAGATAGTAGTCGCAGACGGCATGGGTGATCTTCTGCCAGTCAAAGCGGACCGCCTTTCGGCGCCCGGCCTCACCCATGCGCTGTTGCAGTTCACGGTTCTGCAGGATTAGAATTAGGCCGCGGGCCATGTCGACGAAGTTCTTGGGCGCGAAGCGCAACCCTTCGACACCGTGGGTGATTACATTGCGGTACCCCGGGATGTCGGAAGCAACGACCGGCCGTTCGGCGGCCATGGCCTCGAGCAGGACGATGCCAAAGCTCTCCAAACCGATGGCCGGCGAGCAGTACACGTCACAGGAAGCGTAGTAACCGGGCAGCTCATCCGGTGTCACGTAGCCGGTAAAGATGACTCTTTGCTCCACCCCGCGAGGAACCAGCTTCTTATAATAATGCTCAAGATAGCCTTTGCCGACCACCACCAGTCGCGCGTCGGGGACCGCTTTGACAACTATCGGCAGTGCCCGGAGCAAGTACTTAAGCCCCTTCCTCGGCTCGAGCCGGCCGACGAACAGGATCGTTGGACCGTGCCCCACCAGCTCAGGCCGTGGTTTAGTGTCGGGCCTGAAAAGCTGCGTGTCAACGCCGTTTGGGATAATGCGGTAGCTGCCCGGGAAGTATTGGGCCATTGACTGACGGGCGACTTCGGAGACGGCAATCAGGCCATGGATTTTTCTGAAGTAACGTTCCAGAACCGGCTCGAACACGGCATAGCCGATGCTCTCGTTGTAAGCTGAATGGAAAGTTGCGAAGTTGACGCTGTTCGAATGTTTAAGCGCCAGATAGGGAAGGACCGGCGCCAAGGGCCCATGGGTATGGATGATGTCAAACTGCTCGCGTTGGAAGAAGCGCTTGACCTGTCCTGAAAGTCGATAACCAACGGTGATGGAGAAGAGCGACTTGTTCTTGATGATGTTGATGCCGCGGCCGATCCGGAAAACATCGGGCGAATCGAAGTGGCCGTTATTGCCATAGGAAGCAGTGAGAATTCTGACCTCGTGGCCAAGGCCCTTGAGGTTCATGCGCAAATGATGGATATGCTCGGGTACCCCGCCGATGTGAGGATAGTAAACGTCCGAGACCAGACAGATCTTCATGACGAGATCCCGGTGTGGCCGAATCCGCCGCGGGCGCGCTTCGTCTTCTTGAGCTTCTTGGCGGGTGCGAATCGCGGCCGGACACACCTTGTAATCACCATCTGAGAAATTCTCATCCCGGGCTCGACCCGGAATGGTTTCCTGGAGAAATTGAAGAGGATTACCCGGATTTCACCGCGGTAGTCGGAGTCGATCGTGCCCGGCGTATTCAGCACGCCGATACCGTGATTGAGGGCGAGTCCGCTGCGCGGCCGGACCTGGCCTTCGTAGCCTCTCGGGATCTCGACCGATAGACCGGTCGGTACCGCCTTGAATTGCCCGGCCTTGATAATCATAGGCTTGGCGTTGGCCGCGCAGAGGTCGGCGCCGGCGGCCCCGTCGGTCTGGTAACGGGGCGGGTACGGCCCGCGGTACTTGATTACTAGTTTAGCCATTCGGACTGAAAGATGAACCACTGGTCTGGATACCGGCTGATCGCCTGCTCGAGTCGTCGCACCAGGCGGGCGGTCAGCGGCACGTTAGGTTCGGCCATTTCCGCTTTTTCGATCACCGCCAGATACCGGTACGGCCGGTTCCGGTTCAGCACCAGGTAGCCGACCGTGATCGGGGCACGTAATGACTTGGCCAGACGTTCTGGGCCGGTGGGCACCATGCGCGACCCTGTAAGGAATTTCATTCTTACGCCGGCGCCCGTGAGATCGCGGTCACCGGCCAGAACCAGCACTTTGTTCTCTTTGAGCGCGCGCACAAAGGCAACCGGCGAAGCAGTTAGAGGTATTGTACTGATGCCGGTGTGCTCGCGGCGCTCCTTATAGAACTGGTACATCGCCGGTTCGGTCATCTCGGCGACGGCGGCCAGCGGGAGTTTGCACGCACCGAGATAGCAGCCGGCGAAGTCCCAGTTGCCCAGGTGGAGCGTAACCAGGATAAGGCCGCGCTTCTGCTGCAGCGCTTCAAAAGCATTCTCGATACCGGCCGGCTCAACCATCCGGATGATTTCGTCGGCCGAAAGGTAGGGAATGCGCAGAAAATCAACCACACACCGCGCGTAGTTTCGAAATGTGTTTCGGGCCACCGTCCGGATGAACCGGCGGTCGGCGCGCGTCCCGAAGATCCGGACGAGATTTTCGGCCACAACCCCCCGGCGCTTCTTCAGCAAGAAATAGCTCATGTCAGCCGTCTTCGTGGCGACAAAGTCAAGGGCCTCGGTCGGCAGGAATCGCGTAAGCGGCGCAAACATCTTCAGGATCGTGACTGCGGTCAATACTTCTCCTGATACTTTTCAAGCGCGACCTTGAGAATGTCTAAAGCGTCGATCAAGTCCTTTTCCTTGAGCACGTAGGCAATCCGGACCTCACTCTGTCCTTTGTCGAGCGAGGTGTAGAAGCCGTTGGCCGGGGCCAGCATGATGGTCTTCTTCCGGTAGCAAAAGTCGGTAAGCAGCCAGGCGCAGAAATGGTCGGCGTCGCGTACGGGCAGCCGGACCACCGTGTAGAAGGCGCCTTCTGGTTTGTTGCAGAAAACGCCGTCGATTTCCTTTAGTTTGTCATAGAGGACGTCACGCCGGTGCTGGTACTCGGTAATCATGGGTTTGATGTACTTATCGATATTTTTGTAGGCGGCGATGGCGCCGACCTGCTCGAGGGTGGGCGGGCAGAGACGGGCCTGGCCCAGTTTCAGCACCGCGTCAAAGACCTTCTTGTTGCGCGTAACAAGGCAGCCGATGCGCGCGCCGCAGGCGGAAAAGCGCTTGGAGATGCTGTCCATGACGACCACCCGGTCCTTGATGTCGTACAGCTCAAGGGCACTGACATGGTGCCTCTTGTCATAGGTGAACTCGCGGTACACTTCGTCGGTGAGCAGGTACAGGTTAAGCTTCTTGGCAATCTGGGTCAGGATGTAGAGCTCTTCTTCGGTGTAGACCGTACCGGTCGGGTTATTTGGGTTGCACAGAAGGATTGCTTTGGTGCGCGGCGTAATACATTCGATAATCCTGTTTTTGGACGGAAGATGAAATCCCTCTTCGACCGAGGTCGGGATGGGGACCAGTTTCACCTGAGCCATGGTGGCAAAACCGTTATAGTTCGTGTAGAATGGCTCGAAGACGAGGATTTCATCGTAGACATCGCATACCGTCATCATTGCGAAGATGATGGCTTCGCTGCCGCCGGTGGTGATCCAGACATTGTCGAGCTCGATACTGATGTTGCGGTCTTTGAAATAGTCGACAATTGCCAGACGCAGTTCGACCAGGCCACCTGATGGTCCATACTCAAGGACCTTGTTTTTGAATTCGCACATGGCCTTAAAGATCTCCTTGGGGGTTTCGATATCGGGCTGGCCGATATTGAGATGGTAGACCTTGATACCTTTCTTCTTGGCCGCGTCGGCAAGAGACGCCAGTTTCCTTATTGGGGAACTGGGCATCTCCTGCGCTCTTTTAGAAATGTCCATCTAACCTCCTATTGTCATGTCTCACAAGTTTGTTTACAGAAGCTTGACTCTATGGACATGACACTTCCAACCCGTTTAGACGGGTTCCAAACCCCTAGGGAAGCCGGGGTATGGCGTTTCCGCCTTGGGCGGATTACCCGAAAGCGTGGGGACGTCTCTTCCCCACACCCCTTCAGTGTGCTATAAATGAACTTTTTTACATGTAAGTTATTTATGAGACAGCACACTAGTGTTGAACCTGGGTTGAATCGACCGTCATTCATACTTGAATCAGACAACTACTGTCTCGTCCGGAAAAATTTTGCCCGGGTTGAGGATGCCTTTGGGGTCGAAGGCGCGCTTGAGGCTTTTCATCAAGTCAATCTGTACCGGGTCTAAGACCATTGACAGATAGGACTTCTTAATCAGCCCGATGCCGTGTTCGGCCGTGATGGCCCCACCGAGGCTGATTGTAATCTTGTAGATGCGCTCGGCCATTTCTTTAAAGCTGCTTTCGATAAAACCGTCCCGGGCCACCATGTCAACATGGATGTTGCCGTCGCCCATGTGGCCAAACGCAAACATCTTCACCCGGTAATCGTCCTCGATAGCCTTCAGGTGGGTTATCAAGTCAGGAATCTTGCTGCGTGGGACAACCAGGTCATCGCGGGCTACGATGTGCCCTTGTGTCTTCAGCATCTCGCCGGTTTTCTTCCTGGGTTCCCAGATTCTCTCCTGCGTGGGCCGGTCTTCACCGACCAGGACGTCGGCGGCGCCGAGTTCGAGGGCAATTGCGCCGGCTTGCTCATAGAGCCTCTGGACACTGTCCAAGCCGTCACCGTCAAACTGCACGATGAGATGGACTCCGGCATCCGAAAAGGGAATTGGGCGCCCGAGGAATTTTTCGCAAGCCCGCACAACTTCTCCTTCCAGAAGCTCGATTGCGCTGGGTACCATACCGGCCTGGGTTAGACGGGTGGCAAACTCGGTTGCTGGTTGTGCGTTCGCAAAAGGGATCAACATGTCCGCCTTGACCCGGGGTAAGGGCAGGAGCTTGAGCGTTGCTTCGGTTATCAAAGCCAGGGTTCCTTCTGAGCCGATCAACAAGTCCATTAGGCTGTAGCCGGTGACATTCTTGAGAAGCTTGCCGCTCAAATCCATGATGCTGCCGTCGGGCAGAACTACTTCCATGCCGCAGACATAATTTCTGGTCACGCCGTATTTGACCGCTTTCGGACCGCCGGCGTTCTCGGCAATGTTGCCGCCGATACAGCACGAGTCGATACTGACCGGGTCAGGAGGGAAGAAGAGGTTGTGTTTTTCCAGGACCTTGCCCAGTTCACCGGTTATTACGCCTGGTTCGACGACGGCCATCGAATTGGGAACATCGACTTCTTTCACTGCATTCATCAGCTCGAACGAAATCACAATGCCGCCGTGGACCGGTATCGCCCCGCCGGAAAGCCCGGTACCGCCGGCCCGAGGGGTAACCGGTATCATGTCTTTGCCGGCCAGTTTCATGACGCCGGACACTTGTTGAGTATTCTGAACTTTCACGACGATTTCGGGCATAGCCTGGTGAATCGGTGTTTCGTCGTGGGAATACGGCTCGATTTTCTCCGGGGCCGAAAGGCAATTCTCCGGGCCGACAATACCTTTTAGGGCATCCAGCAAGCCCGGCGAGACCTTGTTGAACATGGCTAATTGTAGCCGAAAAGCGATGAATTTCAATAGCAAATTGACCGCCACCAATTTGTTCTTATGCCTCCGCATCGTGAATTTTGCAGATAGAGCCAGGGTGCGCTGTCTCCTCGGGACATGTTCACTTTGTATGGGCGGACAACACAGCGGGAGAGTGGTTTCTCCCTGCGGGACACAGGCCCCGTTTTGACGGGGCAGGCGTGCCAACCACGACTTTCGGCCACGGCTGAAATGCGGTTAGGCTTGACTATTGGCGTGGTTTGCTTACAATTGATTCAATGGAGGAAACACATGCTTAATTTGATTCTATTTTTGGTTGCCCTTTCTCTCCGACACCCCGGTGTTCCGGGGGGAGACACATTCGTGGAAGTCAATTCCAAGGTCGATTCCGTGGTGGTCTACCCGGATCGGGTACTGGTTTCGCGGGTTGCTTATGTCAATCTTCAAGATGAGACGAAACTCGTATTTTCAAACCTGCCCGGCGGTCTTGACGACCAGTCGGTAAGGGTTAAGGCCCAGGGCGTGACGATTGGGGAGATTCAGATTTTGCGCGGCTACGCCAAGGAGCCGCATCCCCGGGTCAAAGAGCTTGAAGCGAAAATCAAAGCGCTCGAAATCGAAGACCGGACGCTCACCGACGAGACGGCAGTGATGCAGTCAAAAGAAAAACTCTTGAGTTCGATTTCGGTCGGCTCCGCCGATGTCATTTCTAAGGAGATTTACACCGGCAAGGTGGCGCCGGCGGCCTGGCAGCAGGGCGTAAGGTTTGTGGTCGATGAACTGATGAAGACCAGGATTAGGATTGCCGAGATTGAGCGTGCGAAAGTCACCTTGAGCGAGAAACTCGATGCGCTGCGCCGGGAGTTGGGGGATGTCAAGGCGATCGAAGAAAACCGGAAGGCAATCATCTTCCATGCCCAACCCAAGACCGCTCAAAGCTACAAGCTTGAACTTAGCTACCTAATCAGCGGCGCGAGCTGGCGTACCTATTATGACTTAAGAGCAAATCCTTCGGCCGGGCAGGTGTCCATTTCCTATTACAGCAAGACGAGCCAGCGCACCGGCGAAGATTGGGACGAGGCCAAGATCGTTTTGTCTACGGCCAAGCCCGTGTTCGGGGGGGCGGCGCCGACGCCTGATCCATGGTATATCACTATTCGTCAGCCGGAATACGCCGAGAGGAAAGATGCCGAGGGTCTAATGAGGGCGGCCGAGGCCGCCAAGCCCCTCAGCACGCCGGCGGTACTGGCCCCGGCGGCTCCGCCGTCGGCCCCTCCGGTTGAGGCCGGCATTTCCATTTGGTACCCCCTGCCCGGCCGCTACACGATCAAGAGCGGCGATCAGGAGCGGAAGATCTTGATTACGAATCGGGAGTTCGACGCCTCATTCGACTACTTCATCATGCCCCGCGTTACGCAGTTCGCCTACTCAATCGGCAATGCCAAGAACACGAGCGATTACCTCTTCTTGGCCGGATACGGCGGAACCTATGTGGGTGACGATTTTACCGGTAACACCTACGTATCCGACATTGCGCCGGAAGAGTCTTTGCGGCTTTCTTTCGGGGTGGATGAACGCATCAGGATCAAGCGCGAAACGAAGAAGATGAAAGTAAACAAGGGCGGCATGTTCGGCGGCAAGACCAAATACGAGTTCACCTACGAGAATATCATTGAAAACTTCCACAGCAAAGAAGTCTCCTGCCGCATCGTCGACCAGGTGCCTTTGCCCAATCATCCGGACATCAAGGTGGTTGACGTGAAGCTCACACCCAAGCCGGACGAGGAAGACAAGGACCGCGGCATCTACTCCTGGTTGACCAAGCTCGGCGCCAAGGCGAAGTACACGGTAACGGTTTCGTTTACGGTCGAAGCCCCGTCCGATGCGCGGATTGACGGGTTGGCGTACTAACCGAAGAAGGCAAGCTTTCGGTTACGGATACGCAGCCCGTTTCGGCCAACCAGTCCGCCTGAGGCGGATTATCTCTCTTTGATAGGCGCGATTGAGACAGAAACCGGAATTGCAGCATCAGATTGGCCTTCTCTTTTTCGGTTATCGCTGCAATCGTC
>Ga0315296_10005201_pt1 | contig 10433 bp, 10 predicted proteins | sample YL17G14_18_MG_FD_203921 | JGI IMG/M metagenome (GOLD analysis project Ga0315296, IMG submission 203921) | Sediment microbial communities from Yellowstone Lake, YNP, Wyoming, USA - YL17G14_18 | ecosystem: Environmental > Aquatic > Freshwater > Lake > Sediment | place: USA: Wyoming | collected... | reverse complement strand
TTCTCTTTTATCAAGAACAATCTTCTTTGTTGGCAAAACTTCCACACCGTACACATATTCTTTTTCATGAAGAGAAGTTGATAACTCAAAGTAATACACATCCTCTATTATTCTGACAAGATTCTTTATCCCAGTTTCTTCCTTTATCTCTCTCTTTAAAGCTTCGATTTTGGTTTCTCCTTGTTCTAGTCCACCAGTTATGGGCTGCCAAAAACCGTCTCTTTCACAGATCCTCTTGACAAGTAGATACTCTATTTTGGAATTTCTTCTTCTAAACATGATTGCTTCAATCTGTATGGGCAGTCTCATAGAAAAACAAACCTAGAGAGTAGTATTTGAGATTTTTCCAGCACCTGAACCATGTCAACAATGTCTTTCCTAATCTTGACGATGGTGCAGAGGGTGGGACTTGAACCCACCGAGTGCTGGTGATGTCTCCACTGATCCCACAACTTCCCTCTTTTTCTATCTTGGTGCACTTGGATACCGTCAACGCTACGCAAGAGATTTACCGTTGAAATGAAGAATAAAGAATGCGTTGGTGATTTGATACATGCCAATCTCAATATCTGATTTATTTGGTATCCCCCTGTTATACTGGATCGACCTTGCACCTGACGCGCGCGCGAAACGGCAATGTCTTATTCCTGATTGATCACAGAACCTTTTAAGTCGAAAAACATTGATAAGTCAGACGAGTCAGATTGAGGAGTAGACTGCTCCCATGGATATCGCGGTACTTTTCGATTTAGAAGATACGCTAGTTCAGACTCCATGGTCAAATCATAAGCATGTGCTTGAATTCAGGTGCAATACACGACAGAAGCTGGTAGACCTCGGAATTCCACCAACCATACTTGAAGGAATAGAACACGCGACCATAATGCGTAACGAAGCATCGGAATATGTCGAAGAATACTTTAGTCATGCAAAGGCTGAGAGATTCCATCAAAAAATGGAAAAATTTCTCAACCATTACGAGCAGGACTCAGCAAAGAAGTCAAGACTTTTCCCCGACACAATTCCTGTGCTGAAAACACTAGATGAACTCGGAGTGAAAATAGGCCTAGTCACCAACACTTCGAGAAAAGCGGTAGATGTCATTTTGGAGATTCATGGATTAACGGGTTACTTTGATGTTATCGTAACAAGAGAGGATGTAAGAAGACTCAAGCCAGATCGTGAGGGCATTTTGTATGCCATAAAGAGACTAGGGGTGAAACATTTCTTTATGATTGGCGATTTAGTGCTTGACGTGTTAGCTACCAAGAGCTCGGGAGGCGTAGCAGTAATTGTCAGGAGAAACCTTGAATTGTCGGATTCCCAAGACCTTCTAAAAAGCCTGCCCGCAGACGCTCTGAAGAAGGTGAAAAGATCCTTTGAAAATGGGAGTTTGCAGGCGGACTACACAATTCAATCGTTAGCAGAGGTTCCAGCAATCATTCAATCTGGAAAAAGGGATACTTGATCAAGTTCAAAAATGGGTTAGTCCAAATATTCTAGTGCGGACGATTTGTAAGATTCAAACGTAAGTCTAAACCTAGCCGGCCATTTTTGGGGTTAAGAACGCAAGTTTGCACATCTGAGAATTGATAAAACATTGTAACTGTCCTGATAACCGCTTTATCAAAAATGAACTGAGATCATGCTCCTTCTTTTATCAGAATTTATGGCGTCGGGTGTGGGATTTGAACCTGCGAACCCCTACGGGAGAGGATGTCTCGTTAAGGCTTGAGTCCTCCGCCTCTTTAGGTCTTTTTGCGACATTGACCTGGCTTGGCGACCGCCGCTGACCAAGCACTTAAATTTGCATAAAGAATAATTAAGTATTGCCTAAAAGAAAAACACTCAAAAGAAAGCGCTATAGTCAAAATGTGGCTAAAAAATGGTTGATTTATCAAAAATAGGCAAAGGTAGGCATATTACTTATCATTCACCAAAAGAAGTTCTCGATGTGGAAGTTGCAGAGCTTCTAGGTCTTCATGCGGGTGATGGTTACATATCATGCGGAGTTTGGGGTATACGATGTAACCTTCAAGACGAAAACATGGCACAGCGAACAATACACCTAGCTCGCAACGTTCTTGGAGTAGAACCCTGTGTCAGAATAAGAGAAAACACCTTTGAAATACGAACCGCGCAAAGGCAGGCAGTTCGCTTTTTCCGAAAGTACGGCTTTATTGCAGGAAAGAAAGCCTACATCGTTCAAGTACCCAGCCAAATAACCTGCACAAACGATTCAAAAATTATTGAGGCATTCTTAAGAGGTTTATTCAGCTCTGACGGAAGTTTCAGCTTCCAGAAAAGAGACCAATCTCCTCGCATAGATCTGATGGTCAGAAGCAGAATATTAAGAGACCAATTTGCCCAATTGGCTACCAAGGTCGGCTTTTCATTTAACAAATCCGATGCTATAAGGGTAAAGCAAGGCTTTACAACGAAATCAACTGGAGCCTTCTTTAACACCAACATCTGTTCAAGAAATGAGGTAATGAAGTGGATGACAACCGTAGGCACCCTATGTGACGCTCATATTGAAAAGTTCAAACTTTGGCAATCGAAAACTTATCCACGCATTTAGCCCCTGTTGCGCTGTGCGGGTTTGGCCATGCTCTGCCACCCCTGCACTTTCGGCGTTCTGGCGGAGCACGTTCTCTCTAACTTCATTTGGTTTCTATTAATGTTTTTCCAATGTCATGATACTCCGTCTTTATTTGCATTTCATAATTCTTAGCTTGACATAGTATTACTATGAATGGTGTGGCATTAAGTCTGAATTCTTTCGAAGTCGCAAGGCGGCTACCGCATGATTGCTGAAAAAGGAAAGGTTCGTCTGCTTTATGTGTACATAGTTCCTTTTTCCTTCTGGATGTTCGACGTGTTCACAACCTTCTATACCATAGACTGTCTGCGCGTAGCGGCGGAAATGAACCCTCTAGGATGGCCTTTAGGAGCTCTAGGCGCCTTGATTTTCTATATTCCCGCCTACATATTCACCTACATGCTCCTGTTCAGGCTTCAGAGCAGATGCTCTCCTTGGGTTGCCATCCTAGTAACGATGCTAGCCCTAGGACTCGGAGTCATGAACTTGCTAGCTGGAATGCACAACTTACAAGTCATGGAAATGCAGCTTGGATGAAACACCCCATCCAAAACATAACACCATATCAACTTTAACGCAAAGCTAAACCGCGATGGAACACACCACAGAAGACGAGCAAACAGAACCCAAAAAAACATGTGGAAACCAAAACAGACCGCAAAAAACAATTCTCAAACGCGATGATAACACATCAGAAGCATTCGTCACCATCACGCACACAACCACATCCAGACAACAACCAAACAACACAAACTCTATCCACCAAAACCCACTTCACAATCACAAAAAACGCCATCCCCCAAAGAAGTAGCCAACAAACACGCGACACAGACTACTACTTCTGAACCGAAACCACCTCGGTATTATTACTGTTTCTAAGCGGAAGTTAATAACATCTGAAACAGAAACCTGCCCCCAACATCGAAGAAGTTGTTGTTGTGACAAAGCAACTGCAGAGATAACAACAACTTAGAAACAGCCTTTCATGTAGCGCTTGTTGATGACACTAAGAGCAGTTGGGCATCAACACCCACATAAACAGTCTACGCTTTCGCGTTCAACTACAACTGTCCAAACCGCAGCCCCAACATTCTGGATGATGTCGTCATTTTGGAACACTCTGATGACGATGTCCACACAGCCACAGCCGCAAAGCGTGATGATGATGATGAAACTATAGCGCAAGTCAACTTCATCACGCACACAGTCTTCAGTCATCCAGCAATGGTAGAAGAAGGTATAAGGGGGTTGTCGCCTTCTTCTTTTGAAATTTGTTTTCCCGCAGCCGCTTAACACGGCATTAATCGCCGCTAAGCAGCAAATGCCCACATCGCGGCTCTAACTGATAACCGTTCCAACTCTGCGACCCTCAACTGCCAGCAAAACATTCTCAGGCTTAGACCCATTCACAACCACAGTCTTGACTCTTCTCTTCTGCAGCAAGCGCACAGCCTCAGGATCCAAAATCTGATGAATCCCAGCTCGGTGCCGGTCAGCTTCAAACAGCTTAGCCAAATCATCAAACCGAAGCGAATCCAACAAATGCGCATCAGGAAACTTCCGCGGATCACGATTATAAATCCCATCTTGATCCGTCGCCTTCACAAGCAGATCTGCTCTTATACTGTCAGCCAACATCGCCGCCACAGCGTCAGTAGTCATCCCGGGCTTCAAACCACCCATAACCACAACCTTCCCCCTCTCAACCAGCTTCGCAGCATCCTCAACAACCGTTGGAACACGCCCAGCGCCCGCATCACCCAGCCTCAACACAAAAAGCTGAGCCACAAGCCTAGAAACCGAAATAGCCACCTCATCTTGCTCAGGCTCATCTAAACCCATAGCCCTAGCCGTCCGAATAAGCTCACGCGAAAGCGAACCACCACCCACAACAGCCGCAACCACATGCCCCAGACGCTTCAACTCCAAAAGCAAATCCACATACTGGCGCATAAGCTCAGGATTAAACGGCGAAGCAACAACCGAACCACCCACGCGAATAACCAGCCTCACTCAAACGCCACCCAAGAACAGCTTAGGTTTAACACGCACTCAGAAAATAAAACTTGCATCCCACACAGGCTTAGGAAAACACATTAGTCACGGTACGCTCAGATTCTGCTAGGCGAAAAACAACAAATGACCCAACCGACTCCAACACTTGACCTAATCTTCCTCGGCACAGGAGGCGGACGATTCACCACAATAACACAAAAACGCCGAACCGCAGGCATCCGCATCCTACACAACAAAACCAACATCCACCCAGGCCCAGGCGCCCTAGTCCACTCACTCGAAGCCGGACTCAACCCACAAAAAATCAACGGCCTACTCATCTCACACAGCCACCCTGATCACTACAATGATGCCGAAGTCCTAATCGAAGCCATGACCCACGGCATGACCAAGAAAAAAGGCACACTAGCCGCCGCACACAGCGTCCTACACGGCAACAAACACACTGAGCCGTCAATCTCCAAATACCACCAGCAGATGCCCGATCAAGTCATAGAAACCAAACCCGGCACAACATTCAACATAAGGACACTACACTTCTCAGCAACTCAAGCCAAACACACCGACCCAGACACAGTAGGCTTCCGAATCAAAACCCCAACAATCGGCGACGCAGCCTACACATCAGACACCGAATACTTCGAAGGAATAGGCAAAGCCTACACCGGAATACGCGTCCTCATCCTCTGCGTACTGCGACCAGCCGGCAACCCATGGAAAGGACACATGACCACAGACAACGCCATAAAAATAATCGAAGAAACCAAACCTGAAATGGCAGTCCTAACCCACTTCGGCATCCAAATGATAATGAAAAACCCCAACAACGAAGCCCGACTAACACAAGAAAAAACAGGAACACCAACATTAGCAGCCACAGATGGAATGCACATCAGCATTGGAGACAAAATACAAGTGCAAACACCGCGCAAACAGAGAGATTTGAAAGAATTTCTGTGAAACCCATACACGCTACTATTCTGAGGACTTACTCAACAACAAATGTGTCACTGTTCAACGCCTTAGCCTTCGCCTGAACATTCTCTGGCAGACTGCCAAATCTAAACTGCCTGATCCTATGCATGGCCTTAAGGTCGGCTTCAAAAATCTCCAGTTCTCTGGGCGCGTAGATTGCCACATCCAATTCCTGACTAAGCGCCACACCATTCTCCTTCTTGTACCTCCAAATCGCCATGTTGAAACTCACTAAAAGCGGCAACAGCGCCTTGAGATTGTCTTCAGATTCTCCCCTTGCCTCCGGAAACATCTGCAGATGTATGCTCTCATCGGAGTAAAGCTCCCGCCACAAAGCCTCTGTCACAAACGGGCAAATAGGCGCCAACAGCGTGACTATAGCGCTCAGACAAGCATGAAGCGTGAACCACGCTCCTCGCTGAAGTTTCCCGTCGAATTCGCTCTGCTGATTGTAGGCTCGCGACTTAGCCGCCTCAACATAATGATCGGCGAACACATTCCAAGCGAAAAGCCTGATCGCGTTGGACGGAACATAGAAATCCAGCTCACCGTAACCGCCTTTGCATTCCTTGATCAAATCGCTTAGTTGAGAGAGTATCATTTTGTCAAGAGGAGCCAACTCGTAGTCTTCAGTTTTAGCTGGGAATGAGGATATGAAACGGGCTATATTCCACAGTTTAGTGATAAACAACGCTCCAGCTTTCACACGCTCCTCGGAGAATCTGTAGTTGGAGCCGAGTTTGGCTTCAGAGGCACTCCAGAACCTGAAAGCGTCGCCTCCATATTTCTCAAACAGGCTCTCGGGGTAGACAACATTACCTTTAGACTTGTGCATGGGTTCACCCTTCGCGTCCATACCCATACCAGACAGCCAAACACCCTTGAACGCAGGTTGCCTGAAAAGCAGATAGACCCGCAGAATTGAATAGTAGAGCCAACTCCTCACGATGTCCATACCTTGGGGCCGAAGTGAAGCAGGAAATGCCCTACGGAAGAACTCTTTGTCTTTGACATAACCTAGAACGAAGAGCTCTGAAATGCTCGAGTCAAACCAAGTGTCGAGCGTGCGCTGCTCTCCAACAAACTCTGAGGACCCACACTTGCAACTGTCGAAAGGCGCCTTTTCCTTCCACGGCTGGTAGTACCTCCCAGGTTCAGGCAGGTGAGGCTCACCGCATTTCTTACAGTACCAGATTGGAATTTCCGTTCCGTAGAATCGTCGGCGCGAGATTGGCCAGTCGATTGTAATTGAGTTGATCCAGTTGTCAAGAATCTGCTTCGATTCTTTTGGATAAAAGCGCATCTTCTCTACAACTGATCTGACGTCATCTAAGAACTCAAGCTGTTTCAGATAATACTCAGGCATTGCTATGAACTCGATGGGATTTTCAGAGCGCCAACATATCGGAGTTCGATGAACAAAGTTCTCTTGCTTGACAATTAGATTTAGGGCCTGCAAGTCTTGAATGATTTCTCGCCTAGCTTCCTCAACCAGCAATCCCTCGTAACGGCCAGCTATCGCGTTCATTCTGCCAACCTGGCTTATCGCTATTACACCCTTCAGGTCAAGTTCTCTAAAGAGTCGAAGATCAGAGTAGTCCCCGTAGGAACAAGCCATCATTAGACCTGTTCCAAACTCCGGCTTCGCGGAACTGTGAGCAAGAATCGGCACCTCCTGACCGAAAATTGGCACAACAGCGGTCTTGCCCTTCAAATGCAGATATCTGGCATCATCCGGGTTGAGGAGAACAGCTGCGCAGGTGCACAGTAGCTCTGGCCGCGTCGTGGCGATTATTATCGCTTCGCCCGTTTCCTTGATTTTGAACCTCAAGTAGCTTAGACTGGTCTCGATTTCTTTGTAGTCAATTTCGGCGTCGGCTATTGTGGTTCTACACACTGGACACCAGTTCGAAGGCCGGTTTTCCTCGTAAACTAAATCTCTCTTCCACATTTCAATGAACGTTGCCTGTGTCAAACTACGATATTCCGGACTATCTGTTTGATAATGGTTGAGCACATCGCAGCTCATACCCATCCTGCGGACGATGTAAAGAAGCTGAGCCTCGATCTTGTCGAGGAACTGTTTACAAATTCTAGTGAACTCGTCCCGGGGGGTTTCATATGCGTAGATTCTTGACTGTCTTTCGACCTGAACTTCAACTGGCAATCCATTTCTGTCCATGCCTATCGGAAACAGAACCTCGTTCCCGCTCATGCGAAAGTAGCGAGCAATCATGTCGATCTGAGCGTAGTGCGCGGCTCCGGCAACGTGCCACGACCCAGACGCTGTGGGCGGCGGCGTGTCAATGGAGAAAAGCGGTTTCTTCGAGGTCTTGCTGAATCTGTATGTGTTTTCCTTCTCCCACAACTGCATCTGCTCTTCTTCACGTTTGATCTCCCATCTTGACGCCGCTATTTTTGGCTTGAAGGCTTGTCTGCCAACGGGTTCTTTCATTGTTTCAATCTCTCTAGGTAATTGATAATGATTAACAGCGAGATGGCTGGAATGGTGTAGACTAATGCCCTTAAAAGAATTATTACCGTGTCTAATAGATGGCAGATGGTGATTCCAATAACGCTTCGCTGCCCGGTGCAGATTAAATTAGCTGGATTCAAATATCATTAATTACTGTTGCTCACCCGAGCACTTGCCGATAAAACCGCAAGTGAGTTGACATAACGCGCCGACATCATTCGCTTGCCAGTTGCCAGCGACTCTTGGCACAAATAAGACCTAGGACTTCTAGCCTGTCAGCTTGAATCTAAGGACGGCTGCAAGGCCACCGAACGAGTTTCTGAGCATCTGACCTTCCTCAGACTCGGTTGATATGATTTCCACGTTGGCGCCAACTTGCTCGGCAAGCTCAGCGTAGTCGTCGATTAGGTCTTGCGTTTCATATACTGAAAGGGAGGGAGCCCTACAGTTCGGGCAAGGTTGTCCGATTAAGCTTTGCTCGAAGGACTGAAGCGCTGGTTCTTTCATTGTCTCCCGTCGCTCGTAGCCACATGCGCTGCATTTCACTGTGGTTCGTACTATGTTCAATCCCTCTGAAAGCAGCAATGTTTGAACTATGCCTGATTCCAAGGCTTTCTTGACGTCTTCTTGACCGTATGTTGCCAAGCCGGTGTCGTGTCCAATGTGGTACAGGAAGTCTTGCACTATTTTTCTTTCTTCCACGTAGCGGACACGCTTGAGGATTTCAGGGGCTCTGTCCATGACTTCCTCAACGCCCTGCTCGCTCGTGTAAGCTGTGTCAACGGTGTCCAAGACCTTCTGTTTGAGCATGTAATTTAGAAAATCGCCCTTTTGAAAATCGTATTTGGTGTGCCCTGGCCCGCCGAGTATCAAGCCTTTGAGGTTAGGCACAGCAAGATAGATTTTATTAGCATGTGAACCCACGCGCTTGAAATAGGCTAGTATGTTAGCTTCTCTGAGTCTCTCGAATCTTCGAGCTGATTGGCCGCCAGCCCTGTGCTTGCCTGGGATGCCGGAAGTTTCCTCGCGGACTATTCTAAGGTGGTTGCCTTCTAGTGTGGCGATTGTGCTGGCGCTTGTGTCGATGACCATTATGCCGTATGCTTCTTCTTCTTTCAATTGTTCCTCTAGGTATTCTGTGTGGAATTTGGGGTCGCAGCGGTAGAGGTAGACGTTGACTGGTTTGGGCGGTGTTATGACGTAGGTTTCCATGCGTTCGCTTCCAGGTCCGTTTTGGGGGATGGCGCCTGAGAATATGACTAGGCCTGTTTTTGGCACTTGTTTGAAGAGTTTGAGGCGTTGCTGGACTTTGGTGATTGCGTCTTGGACGTTTTTGCGGGTTGTGTCGGATTTTATGTTTGTGGCTGTGCCGTATTCCTGTCTCAGCATGGTCGTGACTTCGGCTATTTGTTTGCCTGGTGGGACGAATAGTGATACGAGTTCGGTTCCGCGTCCTTCTTTTTTGCTTAGAGCGTTTAGTGCTTTTTTGAGTCGGAATCGTTCAAGCGAGCTGCGTTTTTCTGGGGGTATTGGTGTGGTCACTTGTGTTCGCTCGTTTTGGGTTGTTATGCCTACTTTAAGTTGGGTGTAGATAAGAATTGCTTATGGTGGTGGACCGGGCGGGATTTGGACCCGCGGCTTCCTGATTGCGAATCAGGCGTTCATGCCAAGCTGAACTACCGGCCCTGTTTGATGATTTGTGTTGTAAGGTTTCTTTTTACTTTTTTTGTCCGATGCGGAGGGGGTCTAGTACGTTGAGTGCTGGAAAATTTTTTTGCGGTGAAAGTTCTACTTTTCAGTTTGTGTCTTGAGGTCTGTTGTTGCTTCGGTATGGTGTTTCTGGCTCTGTTGGCTGGTGTTTTGTGGTGCGGTTCTGCATGGTTTGTGGTGCGCTTTCATGTTGCTATGCGTGACGTTTGCGTATGTTGACTAGCTCTGCGAGAAGAGAAATTTCAAAAGAAGAAGGCGCCATGCCCCTTATACCTTCTTCTGCCATGTTGCGGGTATATCTGTGGCTGAAGCTGTGTGAGCGTCGTCGTCAAACTGCTCCTAATGACGACATCATCCAGAATGTTGTGGCTGCGGCTGTGTGTTTTGTTGTAGTTGTACACGCAAGACTGCACTGTACGACTTCTTCTATGTGGCTGAAATGATTGCTGAGGCGCGTTTCTTTTCAGATGTTATTAATTTCCGCTTAGAACAAGTAATGATATTGAGCTAGCTTCTGTTTAGAAGTAGTAGTCTGCGCCGCGTGTTTGTTGACTACTACTTCTATGGGGGCTGTTTTATGGATCTATCTGTTTGTAAGAAGTGGGTTCTATGCTGAGAGGAAGCCTCCGTCTACGACTATGAGTGTTCCGTTTA
>Ga0315296_10005199_pt1 | contig 10437 bp, 10 predicted proteins | sample YL17G14_18_MG_FD_203921 | JGI IMG/M metagenome (GOLD analysis project Ga0315296, IMG submission 203921) | Sediment microbial communities from Yellowstone Lake, YNP, Wyoming, USA - YL17G14_18 | ecosystem: Environmental > Aquatic > Freshwater > Lake > Sediment | place: USA: Wyoming | collected... | reverse complement strand
TTTTTACATCGAGTTAAAAGCGGATGTGACCGAACTGATGGCCCTTAGGCCCAAACTAAGGAAATCCTTAGGTGTCAAAATAACAACAAACGCCTTTTTCATTCGGGCGTTGTCGATAGCTGCCAAAAAATATCCTCTTATGATTGGCAGACTTGACGGTGATAATATTAGGATAGCTGATTCTATCAATGTCGGCTTTGCGGTTAATGCTCCTCAGGGTCTTGTCGTGCCGGTAATAAAGAGCGCAAATGAAAAAACATTGGCTGAGGTTGCTCATTTGGAGAAAATTCTGACCGAAAAGGCTCGCAGCAATAGATTAACGCTTGAGGAGATGGAAGGAGAGACGATAGCGTTAAGTAATCTTGGTGCCTATGGTATTGATTCATTTGTGGGGATTGTACCACCACCAACCAGCACTATTTTAGCCATTGGCAATGTAGTTCCAACAGTCATACCTCGAGAGGGCAAAGCTGTAACGCGAAAGATGGTGAGCCTTTGTCTGGCTGTTGACCGCAGAGTCATAAATGAAACGTATGCGGCCCAGTTTCTAAACTTTATAAAGGAGCAATTACAAAACCCGCAGCAGTTGATTTGACCGAAGATTCAGAGAGCAGAGGACCTCTTGTTTTGGTCGGCTGCTATTTGTGTGAGCTCTGATGAAGGTTGGTTTGGATTAGGTTGCGAGATTGGTTTGATTTCGATGGGGGCCGTTTGTATCTCGGGCTGTGAGGCCGGTTGTAATTGGGTGTTTATGAATTCGGCAACTTTTCTATAATCTTCAGCGCCGTGACAATCCTGCTCGTATTCAAAGATTGTTTTGCCGTAACTCGGTGCCTCAGCGAGCCTAATGTTTGTTCGAATAACGCAGGGAAAAACCTGAGCCTGTGCCCAAGCACAGTTGGTACCTCGTGCATTATCAAGGAACTGTTCGATATCAGCCTTGACCTCATTTGGAAGAGATGCTCTGCTGTCGAACATACACAGCAGAATACCGTTAACTTTCAGATTCGGGTTAATTCTTTTATTGACAAGTTCGATGGTTTGCAGCAGCTTCCCAAATCCCTGCAAGGCCAGGAAATGAGGCTGCAGCGGAATCAAAACCTCCTCAGCGGCAGCGAGGGCATTTAATGTAAGCAGTCCGAGCGAAGGGGGACAATCGATAATCAGATAATCGAATTTGTCTTCAACCGGTTTGATAGCTTCTCGCAGAATGGTTTCCCTGCCGACTACGCTAACCAGCTCGCTTTCTGCTCCTACAAGATTGATGTTTGCAGGCAGCAGCCAAAGGTTTGGACGCACAAGTAGAATTTCCTGTTCAAATTTGGCTTCTTTGGTTAGGACGTTATATGAGCCGGCCTCGATATTTTCGGGTTCTAAGCCGAGGTGTATCGTCAGATGAGCCTGTGGGTCAAGGTCAATAACAACTACCTTCAAACCGGCGGCGGCAAGAGCCGCAGCGATATTAGCCACTGTAGTAGTTTTGCCCACCCCGCCTTTCTGGTTTAATACTGCGATTGTCCTCATACTGTGTGTTATAGTCTGGGTTGCGATTGATAAGCCATAAATTTACTTTTCCGGTTTTAATTTTTTTAAGACGGCATCAAGCACGCCGTTAACGAACGCCGGCGACTGGGCGGTGCTGAACTTTTTTGCGAGCTCAATGGCCTCATTTATCACAACTCTTGGCGGAATCTGGGGACAGAATTTCAACTGGTAAACCGCCAGTCTCAAGATGCTTTTGTCAACGGCTGAAAGCCGGGATAATTGCCATTTTATTGTTGAAGCAACTATCAATTCGTCACACTGAGAAAGATTTTCCCAGGTTCCTTTTGTCCATTCCGAGGCGAGTTTGCGTACTAAATCATCAGGGTCATTTTCGATGAAGAAGCCGGTTAACTGCTCCAGCAGGCCAGGGCCTTGTACATCAAGCTGATATAATCCCTGCATTGCCAGTTCTCTTGCCCTTGTTCTTTTATCCACCTGCTGGCCTCTTACTGAGACTACCGGTCGGTGATAGTTGTTAAATTGTCAATTTATCAACAATCAACTTAAATCTGTTTTATAACGCTGACAGTTTCCATTGCTGTTAATGCCGCCTCGGCGCCGGCATTGCCCATTTTGGTGCCTGCTCTCTCAACAGCCTGTTCGAGCGTATCGCAGGTTAGAACGCCAAATATCGTCGGCACCGCCGTGTCATAGTTGATTTGCCCGATGCCCCTGGAAACCTGCTGACAGATATAATCATAATGGGACGTTTGACCGCGTATGACCGCACCGAGGCAAATAACCGCAACATACTTGCCGCTTTGCGCAAGCTTTTTCGCAACAATGGTGATTTCGCAGGCGCCCGGCACCCAGACTACAGATATCTGGTCGTCGTCGGCGCCGTGGCGCCGAAGGCAATCTATCGCGCCGGACAGCAGCTTGGCGGTAATAAATTCGTTGAACCGGCTGACTACGATGGCGTAACTGCCTTTGCCGGCCTGCACCTGACCTTTTATTTCTTTCATAGTCTCTCTTCTCCAAACAACATTGCCTCTGTCAAAGCTACAGCTCCCACTCGTGTGGGCAGTTGCACATTATAAGACTATATTGGCACGGTTTCCAGAAAAACACCGGTTCGAGAGTGGGTTAAACAGTCAGGTGAGCCGTCTTTGCCGGCCTAACCTGCGCAATAACAAGGGCTTATAGCATCGTCTTCTGCTTGATTTTAATGTTGGCAAAAAGTTTTTTGCGCCGGCAAGAAACCACTAACCCGATGGCACTTTACGGGCGATAACGCCGTTGAGCATTGTTCATATCTTGTCTGGGTCGCGAAATATAAAATATGGAGTCAGGCAATTATGCTTTCTGACGACATAGAATTTGGCTCCTTTATGGAAGCTGAGCATAAAGTGCGAAAGGCCTTTGAGCTTTATGAGGATGGGGAAATGCCGCAAGCTCTTGCTGAGCTGGAAGCGGCTATAGATATAAATCCTTCCAATAGTTCCTGGCATTTCAATAAAGCACTTACTCTGGACGCTATTAATCGGTTCGAGGATGCAATAAGTGAATACGAGATTTCCCTACAACTAAGCCCGGATGATTTGGAAGTATTAAATTCATTAGCGATTGACTATACTCGCACCGGCCACTATGACTTGGCTATTGACACCTTCGAGCGCATCCAAACACTTGACCCAAAGTTTGAACCTTGCTATTGCAATCGGATAATTACTTATACCGAAATGGGACAGCATGATTTGGCTGAGCAGATGTTCTATCTTGCGCAGCAAATAGAGCCGGATTGTCCGTTGTGCTACTATAATATCGGCAACAGCCTTTTCATTCGCGGCCAGTACAAAAAAGCGATTCACTGCTGGCTAAAAACGGCCGAGCTTGAGCCGAGTCATCCCCAAATTAACTATCGAATCGCTCAGGCCTATTGGTCGGATGGTGACAGTCAGCGTGGTCGCGAGTATTTCCTATCAGAGCTTCGTCTCAGCCCGGGGGATATTGATGTCATTCTTGATTTTGGCCTGTTTCTACTCGATGCTGGTGATACCGAATCAGCGAAGGAAAAGTTCAACAGAATACTTGAGCTTAAGCCGGGTTTTGCACCAGCGATGTTTTATTTGGGGGAAATCGCATTTAATAGTGCTGACTATGAACGGGCGGTAGAACTGTTTAACCAGGCCTTGCGAGAGAACGGTTCGCTCACAGGACCGCGATATAGGCTGGCTCAGTATGCGTTAATGAAGGGACAGAGGCGAGAAGTAAGAAATTATCTGATTTCAGAGATAAATCTGGCTCCGGAGGATGCGGATACGCTGGTTTCTATGGGTTCGATGTTTCTGACAATCGGTGACCTGGATTATGCGGTGCATTGCCTGCTGAAGGCTGTGGACATTGATTGTGCCAGTGCAGACGCATATTATTACCTCGGTGTTGTTAGCGCCATTAAGGGGGCGTTTGAACATGCTGTAGAGTTCTTTGCTAATACGCTCGATATAAAGCCAAAGGATATTCGAGCTTTGCGTGATTCTGCTGATGTTTATCTGGCAATGGGTAGATTAGAGCTTGCCGCCGAGAGGATAAGCAAGGCACGAGCGTTCGAAGATGGTGACTTTCGATTAAGGGCGCTCGAGTGGAGAGTTCGGGTGGGCCAGTTAATGGAGCGAATCAGCGATTTTCTCTGGTGGTTGCGGCCTCGTTTTATCTTATATCTCGCAAATAAAGTGCGTAAGTTATGGCGGCGCAAGGTATAAATGCCGATGCCATAACAGCAAAATCCCATCTAACTCTTAGAATGACACCTGCAAACAATTCTTTTGACTTGCTTGAGCTAATTTACTAAACTAAATAATCCTCTTTGTGCTTTAATGTTGTGGTATAAGTTGTTTACACAGTGTGAAAATGATTCCGGAAAAGAGAGAAAATTGCGGTCTTTTTGGCATATATGGTGGCGCAGATGCTGTTGAAAAAACCTATTTTGGTTTACATAGTCTTCAGCATCGCGGGCAGGAATCAGCAGGAATTGCCTCCAGTGATGGAGATGTTATCCAATGTTACACCGGCATGGGCAGGGTAAGTAGGGTTTTCCGCAGTGGTTCTGGCCCTTTAGAGAAATTAGCTAACCCTATAGTCATTGGGCATGTACGGTATTCTACTACAGGTTCGTCTGAGGTTCTAAACAGCCAGCCGGTTTTATGCGAGTACTCACGCGGCCAGGTGGCGGTTGCACATAACGGCAATCTTGTAAATGCGGCATTATTGCGGGACGAATATGAAGCATACGGCAGTATCTTTAAGTCTACGAGCGATACTGAGGTAATCATTCACCTGCTCGCCAAGCCAACGCACGTCGGCAAGCCCGACCCATTGGCGCACATATTGAACCATTTGCAAGGGGCATATTCTCTGCTGTTCTTGTTTCCTGACCGGATTGAAGCGGCGAGGGACCCTTTTGGCATTCGGCCTTTGTGTCTGGGTCAAACCGAAAAAGGCTGTTATGTCGTTGCAAGTGAAAGCTGCGCTTTTGATACTATAGGGGCAAAGTTGATTCGCGAAGTTGAACCTGGCGAGATCGTTACTTTGGATAAAGAAGGGGTGCATAGCAGATTTTTTGTTAAGCCGGGCACAGTAACGCCGGCTCACTGCACCTTTGAGCTTGTTTACTTTGCCAAACAAAACAGCATCATCTCTGGCGAAAATGTACACGAATTCAGAAAAAAACTCGGCAGGCGCCTGGCAATAGAACATCCCGCCGACGCTGATGTAGTAATACCCGTGCCGGACTCGGGGACATCGGCGGCGATAGGCTACTCAGAGCAAAGCAAGATACCATTCGATATGGGTTTTGTCAGGAGCCACTATATAGGTAGAACATTTATTTCACCAGAGCAGAAAACCAGAGAGCTTGAGGTTAAACTCAAGCTGGCAGTTGTAAGGGAAACAGTGGCGGGCAAACGTATAGTGGTAGTGGATGACTCAATCGTTCGTGGCACGACCACAAAAGGCAAGATTAGAACCTTACGCCAGGCTGGTGCAAAAGAAATCCATATGCGGGTCAGTTGCCCACCGATAAGATACCCCTGTTTTTATGGCGTGGACTTTCCAACAAAAGAGGAACTGCTGGCAAATAACCGCGACCTGCAGCAAATCAGAGAATTCCTCGAGGTCGATAGTGTCGGTTATATGTCACTTGAGGGCCTGTTGTCTTGTGCAAATCTGCCGGCAAAGAATTACTGCACCGCTTGCTGGAACGGTAGATACAGGATACCAGTAGATACTACGGTGAGCAAGTTTGCTTTGGAACGCTATCAATTGCGTATGTTTGAGGACCAATCACGGGCAGATGAGTAAATATATCAGCTATGCACAATCGGGCGTAAGTATTGACGCAGGCGACGAAAGCGCCGAGCAAATCTATTCTTATTTAGCCAGCACCTTCGGGCCACGTGTTATGGAGCTTAAAGGCGGATTTGCAGGGCTGTTCCGCCTTGACTACGACGAAAGACTCTTCAAAAGAAACTACAAAAATCCTGTTTTGGTGGCCTGCACAGACGGCGTCGGCAGCAAGGTCCAACTGGCAGCTAAAATCAGGAAATTCGATACTGTTGGTATAGACCTAGTTGCTATGAACGTCAACGATATGCTTGTGCAGGGCGCTGAGCCTTTATTTTTCCTGGATTACCTGGCGGTCCACAAATTAGAGCCGAAGGTAATAGCGGAAATGGTGAAAGGCATTGCGGCTGGTTGTCGGCTGGCCGACTGCTCACTAATCGGCGGCGAGACAGCCGAGATGCCTGATACCTACCGTGACGGTGACTTCGATATGGCTGGGTTCGCTGTCGGTATGGTCGAGCGAACAAAAATCATCACCGGTAAAAATATCACAAAAGGTGATGTTGTGTTAGGACTTGCTTCGAGCGGGCTGCACAGCAATGGCTACGCACTCGTCCGCAATATCTGTTTCAAAACAGCCGGTATGGAAATGACTGACCGCGTCAAGGAGCTCGATGGGGCGATGCTGGGGGATGTCTTATTGGAGCCGACGCGGATTTACGTTCGGTCGATAGTTAAACTGCTTTCGCAGTATAAAGTCAAAAAGGTCGTCCACGGAATGGCACATATTACCGGCGGAGGGCTGCCGGGAAATGTCCCACGTGTTCTGCCGGGCGATTGTGATGCGGTCATAAAAAAATCAAGCTGGCCGGTCCCGAAGATATTTACCTTTCTGCAAAATGCAGGTCCAGTCGAAGAAGAAGAGATGTTCAAGGTCTTTAATATGGGTATCGGCTTTGTGCTGATAGTGGCAGAGGACTTTGCCGATTCGATAAAAAAGAAACTTACCGGCTACGGTGAAAAAGTCTATCGCATCGGCAGAGTCACAAGCGGCACCGGCAACGTGATTCTCAAATAGCGAACCCAATGCGCAAAAGCTTAAGCAAATTCGCTGCTGCAGCGGTAATCTACATCGTCTTTGCCGTCTATTTATATCAGCCGCATTTCGAGCACTTCAGGAATCTGCGATATCTTATTATTGTAAATATCTCGCTGGCATCAATGGGCTGTTTCGCGTTAAGCAGGCGGTGGGTGGCTTCTTTCTGGGGGTCATTTTTCGCAGGAGCTGTTTACGGTTTCGGGCCTTTTGCACTATGGCTGTCAGGTTATCACCCGACGGCAGGTTTTTTGGCTGCGTCCGTGCCGTGGCTGTTCTGCCCCGCTGCTTATGGCGGCAGGGACAAATGGTGGATTTCCATCCCGTTTTCCACCCTGCCATTTCTTGCCACGATTCTATTTTTTCAGACGGCCACCCGCTGGCGTTTGTTCGCAGTCCCGATACAGACCAAATTGCACTTAACAGATTTGGGTGGCCTATTGGCTCCGCTTGCAACAGTAAATACGGGTTCGCCTCTTATAGGTTTTTATCATGTCCCAGTAGCGGCACTGGTGATGGGTATCTTGATGCTCTTTGCTGCACGGCGGTTCGGGCCTATGTGTGTTTTTGCCATCGGAACTGTACTGGCTTTTTGTGATTCCTTCTTCGGCGTAAGTCCCGCTATCTGGCTGATGATGCCCGTTCTGTGCTGCTCAGTACTTGTTGGGATGGGGGTGCAGGGGCTTGTCTCTGCCGGCTTTGCCGACAGAAAGTGGGTGCTGGCAAACTCTATATTGATGTTGGTGCTTGCCATTATTACATTACTGCTGGCGACAAAATACTTTCAGGTCTTTGCGGGGATTGCAGACAAATACACCGCCTGCCTGACCGAAACCGCTAAGATGTACATACTTGGAGCTGTTGCGGTGGCTATTCTTTTCTTTATGGCACGGGCGAAACTGCGTATGCACTGGCTGCGATGGCTTATCCTATGCTCAGCAATGGCAGTAGATATATTTCTTGGCGCAGGATTTATAGTTGACAGGATTTTCTAAATCACGCTCCCCCTGCCACCAGCTACTGATTAAACGTTTCCCGGTCAATTTTTCCCAGATAGAATCGGCCATCACGCTGCATAAAGCTTACGACCGCATCGAGCTGGCTGTCTATAAAGCCGCACTCGTTGCCGACGACGGATACGCCTATAACAGCGCTCATTTTGCTGTCATTATGGCTAACCTCGGAAATGGAGATGTTGAATCTGTTTTTTAATCTGCCGATTAGGCTCTTGACGATGCTCCGCTTTTCCTTCAGCGAACCTACGCCATTTAAATGAAGTTGAGCTGTCAACACACCGACTATCATAATCCTACATTGTAGGTTTCGCAGGAAAGATTTTCAACAGTTCGATTCAGTTTTCATCTCTGCGACGATTTGGCGTGTTTGCGGCGATTGGTCATTGTGGGCTTCTTTGAATGCTCCAGCCAACTCCGTATGTTCTTTTTTGAAAAACTCATTGCCTTCAATAATCTCCCGCAGGGCCTGCGATTTGACTTTAGCGGTTCTTAAAAATCCGACCGCTTTTGTACCATAGACGCCGCCTAACAGAGCGCAAATGCCGATAGCTAACTCCAATGCCGAATCGGCTACCTGCCAGGTATCAGGCCGGTCAGCCGATTCACCCAGCGCCGTGCGGGCAAGCTGAAAATTCGATTCGGCAAGTATATCCTCGGCAGTATCGGCTTGCGGGAATTCCTTAGGCAGTCCGTAATAAGAGGTAAAGGCCCTGCTCTGTAATTCTGTAAGTCTGGTCAATGCCTGCAGCTTCTCTGAGGCATTTTCACCTCTGGCGGCTTCCGCAGTTATTAGCGTCGTGCGGTTATGCAGCCAGGCGTTCTGCTTCTGTGCCTCACCTGGTGCAAAACGCAGACTCTCACAACCGGCACAGGTAAGTGCACAAGCAATAAGTGCATAAGTGCAAAAATAACCCTTGCTTTTTTTTACTTTTTCCATTGTTTTCCCCTTAACCATATAATGTTTTGAGCGTTTTTACGTTATAATATTGCTTTGTTGCCAGTAACGGAAATGGGCTTATGGACACCGCAAAAAAGTTCAAACCAAAGACTATCTTGCTGTGGCAAAAAGTGTCAGAACATCCTGAAGCCCAGCGAATTGTGAAAATGTTTCCATCGGCAAATGTCCATATAATAAAAAATCAACATAAACCCCCTTTCTTAGATATGTCACCACCTAAATCGCTTTTAGCAGGAAAAAGAATCCTGATGATAGGTCAAACCACATATTTTGTCGGACGCTTCGACGGTATGCTTGGCTCGAATGTCCACTGCTGCCCATATTACAAGTTGGTTCCTATTTCAAATGGCTGTCCATATTATTGCACATATTGCTATCTGGCGTATGTTTATCGCAAATTTAATTCCTTCATTAAGGTCAATATTAACTACGACATGATGTTTAAACAAATTCGAAAAGCTCTGTCCGGCTCTCAAGGCAAGGTAAGTTTCAACATGGGCGAAATGCTCGACAGTCTTGCTCTTGACCACATAACCAACCTCACAACAATATTGATTCCATTTTTCTCAGGCTTTTCCAACGCCTACTTAATGCTGCTGACTAAAAGCAATAACATTGATAACCTGCTGTCTCTTGAGCCAAACGAACACACAATCATCTCTTGGAGTCTCAATCCTCCATACATAATCGAGCAATATGAATTGGGCACGGCCAATCTTGATGAACGTATCAAGGCAGCCAAATTATGCCAGGAACATGGCTGGCGAATTCGCTTCCGGATAGACCCCGGAATCCTGCAACCGGACTGGCAAGCCAGCTATGCCGATTTAATCTACAAAGCACTGACCGTCACCGCACCGGAAAACATCACGCTCGGTATGCTAAGGATGTTGCCCGGGCATCTGCGGCTGGCTGCCCAAGCCTATGGCAATCGTACCCAAAAACTTTTGAATAATAACCTCATTAGAGGAGCTTCGGACGGTAAGCTCCGTTACCCAATAAATCAACGCGTCGAATTTTACTCTTTTCTAATTGATACCATTCGCAGTCTTGATAAAGATGTTTCTATCAGTCTTTGCAGAGAAACGCCTGAAATTTGGAACATTTTTAAAGAGCGTTGTGAACCCAAAAAATGTAATTGCGTAATCTGGTAACAATTACGCAACATAATTTCGTCCAATTGCATCTTTGCTATCAGGATTATACAGGCAACTGTAATACGTATAAGTGTGTATGCCGCTTGTATTCTTATCTGGATAAACTTGCTGTGTTAATTCTTCTTTGCATGTCGACACACCTATAGTTTTACCAATTCGTCTTATCAGCGATTCCCTAAACCGGTCCTGCAGAATGAGTATCGCTCCATTACGACTACAAAACTCCTCTACGTTCACCAATCCATCAATTAGATTATCGAACTTATTATCTTCATTCAAGGGTATTAAAACATAAGAAAAAGTTGTTACGTCGAATCCGCCAACGTTACGTTTGATTCGCCTAAGTTGGTGCATGTTATCTGGGAAAGCATTATGAATGCCTAT
>Ga0315296_10005198_pt1 | contig 10437 bp, 9 predicted proteins | sample YL17G14_18_MG_FD_203921 | JGI IMG/M metagenome (GOLD analysis project Ga0315296, IMG submission 203921) | Sediment microbial communities from Yellowstone Lake, YNP, Wyoming, USA - YL17G14_18 | ecosystem: Environmental > Aquatic > Freshwater > Lake > Sediment | place: USA: Wyoming | collected... | reverse complement strand
CTTACCAGACATTTTGTATTTGTCCGCAGGGCCGATAACTCCCTCAAACCCCATCTCTCGTCTCTCGTCTCTCGTCTCTCGTAACTCGTTTTGCCGAAACTTTCAAAAATAATCAATAGAAAATAGTCAATATTCGATTGTTTATAGGACTGGACATCCCAAAATCACACACATCAGCCTATGCATATTGATTGTAATTTCTAAGTAAAACACTTTGCTTTTTAAGCCGATGAAAAGGAACGTAAAGAGGGACTTCTGATTTGAGAGTCGGGACTTCTTGTAAGGATTTATAGGCTTGGATTGGAAACGAATGCTTAATTTTACCAAGACCGAAGTTATAGGGCTGGATATCGGTTCATCTGCAGTCAAGGTGGTTCAGTTGCGCAAAGACAATGGGTGCTACGCAGTTACTACAGCCGGCATTACCGAGATTGCCCCCGCTGCTTCGTCTTGTGAAGCAACCGGCGGTGAAGAGGACAATAATCATCAAAACATCGTCAACGCAATTCGCGAATGCTTTGCATCGGTTCCGAGCAAGACGAAATTAGCCGTTTGCGGCCTCAGCGGTCCGGAAGTTGCAGTGCGAGAATTCGAGTTTCCTTCACTATCGAGCTCGGAGATAGAAGGAGCTGTTTTGTTCGAGGCCTCTCAGGTTTGTCCGTTCAATGCGGCAGAAAGTGCTATTGATTATCACTTGATACCAAATGGCGATAATAAGACAAGAGGCATCTTGGTAGCGGCGACGAATGCACTGATAAAAAGCAAGGTACAGCTCGTTAAAGAAGCCGCCCTTAAGTGCGTTCTGATGGATGTTGAGGGACTGGCACTTTTGAACTGCTTCAACGGCCTGGCCAACGATTCTGAAAAGTCCACAACAGCTATCCTGAACGTTGGCAGCTCACACACAACTGTGGCGATTATGGGCGGTAATTGCTGGCCGTTCATTCGCGATATAACCTATGCCGGTGATGATATTATAAAGCAGATTGCGGCTGAAAATAATATTTCAACAGAATCTGTTAATGGGATTTTGTCCGGTGATTCGACGGCATCGCAAACAGAGCTACATAATAGTCCGGAAAAAGCCTGTCAGAAACTGATAGACGATGTTTCCAAAACGTTGCGCTATTATGCGGCCCAGGAACAATCGACACCTGTTGAGAAGATATTTGTTTGCGGCGGTTTTGCTCTTACCAAAGGCTTCGTCGAGTTATTGAGCCGCCGGCTTGGTGCTGAAGCGGTTTTGTGGAATCCGTTTGAGAAAATACGCTGCGATAAAGCTCAGCAGCTCAGAAATATTTGCGACAGGACAGGCCCTGCACTGGCAGTGGCAGCCGGCCTCGCTATGAGGTCAGTTTGAAGTAGTGTGCTCAATGCTGGATACTCGATGCTCGTAAAAAAAAGTGAGAATCGAGAATTTAGAATCGAGAATCGAGAATCAAGTATCAGGAATCGAGATTATGTTCACGATAGATTTATTAAAGGGACAAGGCATCCCAATGAAGAGCAGCCCCGGAGGCATAGCTATCGCTGCAGTAACCGTTACAGTACCTATGACCATCGCAATAATAATGTTCGGCTTCTATCTGAACGACATGACGCACGTGTCAATAAAGGGGCAGGAAATAGTCAGATACAAAGCGGAGATTGATAAATTGTCGGATGCTGTGGAGCTGCAGGCATCATTAGAGAAAGAGAAAGTCGTTTACGGTAATTGCCTGTCGGAAGTTAAGTCCTCTATCAGCAGATATATCCAATGGTCGCCCGTGTTAGTAACACTGGTAGAGAATATGCCCGACTCGGTGATGTTGACCGGGCTTGAAGTAAAGCAGCTTTCTACGAGAAAAAAGGTTCCCAACAAAGACAATCCACAAGAAATGACTGAAATCAATGTCCCTGTAAGAATATTACAGATGAGTGTTAGTGGCAGTCCGCAATACGACTGCAACAAGGAAATCAGGGATTTTCAGGAACGTCTTAACACTTCGACTTTCCTCGGGCCGAAGCTCGAGAACATCATAGTTTCGCAGCAATCTGAGACGCTTGAAGGCCGGAATGTGTCCTCCTACGAGATAGAGTGTGTTTTTAAAACGAGGTTGTAAAATGTCTTTTATGAAGACCCATAAAAAATATCTTGTAACGTCAGGAATTATATGGGCAGCCTGCTTTGGAGTATTCCTGCTTGCCTATATACTCGTGTCAGGCCCCCAAAAGAGCTACGAAAAACACATCGAAAACAAGCTCGCCGAGACAAAACAGGTGTACGAATCCGCTTTAAGAGCAACACGAAAGGAAACAAAAATCCGGCTGGATGAACAAATCGAGCGTTTACAAACCAGGCTGAAAGATTTTGTTATTGATTTCGAGGATTCATCTAAGTTGACGTTTGATATAAGTCAAATTGCCAACGAGAAAAAGGTTACTTCGTTCAGCATTAAAAGCAAAGACAGCCGGGGACTGTCAACAATACCTGAGTGTAACTACTTATGCGAAAACCACATTGCTATCAGCTTTGTTGGGGGTTTTAATCAGTTTGCTACATTTCTGAATGCGCTGGAGAGGCACCGGCCGGTCCTCTTTGTGGACAAGTTCACGATAACCCGCTCGAAACAGGACGATTCAGGCTATCAAGTGAGTTTGGATGTTGCGGCTCTTGTCAAGAAGCAGCAGTCCGAAGGACTCCTATCGGAGGACGGCAAAACGGCCAATGAGGGCTCGATGAACCCCGCCCCTGCGGCAGGGGCGCGGGTGAAAGTTTACGGCAAGAAAATATGAGAATAATAGCAATTGCAAATCAGAAAGGTGGGTGCGGCAAGACAACTACGGCGGTGAACCTCGCGGTCGCTCTTGCAGAGAAAAGCAAGAAGACGCTGATAGTTGACCTCGACCCACAAGGTCACAGCACGATAGGACTCGGCTGTGACCCTGATAAGCTGTCTATCACCATTTATGATGCTCTTTTGAAGGCTCAAATTTCGTTCCCCGGCATTATCGTTGGCACGAAAATTGAGCGGCTTAATCTGGCACCAAGCAACGTTTTGCTTTCAGGTGCCGAAATTGAGCTGGCCAGCGTGGTCGGCAGAGAATTCGTCCTGACCGAAAAGCTCAAAACAGTAAAGGACGAATATGATATATGTGTTATCGACTGCCCGCCGTCGCTCGGTTTGTTGACCCTCAACGCACTTGTCGCAAGCACTGATGTCATCGTGCCTGTTCAGGTAGAATACTATGCAATGGAAGGCCTAAAACAACTATTCGAGACAGCGAACATTATCAGAAAACATCTGCACTCTTGCCATGTAAAAATCTTAGGCTTGTTGCTGACTTTTGTGGACAAAAGAACCTTGCTGAGCAGGCAAACACAAAAGCAAATGCGGGAATATTTCGGCTCTTTAGTATTTGATACGGTTATTCACCGAAGCGTAAGGTTAGCCGAGGCTCCCAGTGCCGGCCAGCCGGTTTTGACTTATGCGCCCGAAAGCCGCTCCGCCGCCGAATATCGGGCTTTGGCAGAGGAGATAATCAACGGCAAGGCTTCGCCTGAGCAGATACCTAACGGCAAAGCTTTGGCAGAGCAAATGCTCGAAGAGCAGGCTTTGGCCAGGAGATAATAATCAATGTCAGAGCACAAAAGGAACAAGGCAGGACTCCAAAAGGGAATCTCATCGATTTTCAAGGGTGTGCAGATTCCGCAAAACGGCGGTGGCCAGGAGCCTTCCGGTACGCCTGCACCAGAGCGCACGGACAATACCGGGACAAAACAGCAGCTCCCAAAGTCTCAGGTTCCAAAAGCTTATCAAGCTACACAAACGTTGCACAAAGCTGCACCGGAGCACCCCGGCTATACGGGGCCAAAACCACCGGCGGCTCAAAAGCCGCAGACTCCAAAAGTTTATCAAGTTACGCAATCATTGCCCAAGGCCTCGCCGGCTCAACAAACCAAAGCTGCTCCCGACGATATTAAAAAATACGCCTCTGAGAAACGTATCGCCGTAAAAAGCGGCAGCCCAGGCTTCCGGCAACAGATAAAAGATAAGCTGTTTAAACCAAAACCGGGTGTCAGCACCGCAAAGCAAAAGGCAATGGTGGTAATGATGCCGCTGCTTTTTATCGCCCTAATTTTCATGCTGTTCAGAGGAGGGGTCTTTGGCACAAGTGCGGGCAAGACAGAGGCTCTCGCGGAAAATAAAGCCTCTGGCGTTGCCGCTGCCGGCTCTAATACTGAAATCGAATGGGAGCTACCGGCACCATATCCGACAACACTTCGCGACCCTATGCGATTAGTCCCGGCGGCAATCGCTCAGACCGAACAGAGCGAAACCAGAGAAATAATAAAACTAATCGTAAAAGGCATTCTCTATAGTGAGGACAACCCGTCGGCAGTTATTGATAACCAAATAGTCCACGAGGGCGAAAAAATACGGGGTGTGAGTATTATAAAAATAAGTAAAGACAGTGTCGAATTCGAAATGAATGGGAAAACATGGACCCAAAAGGTTCGACAATAAAAGCTGTCCCGGCACACAGGGACAGAAGAAGAACCGCTTAAACAGCTAATTTAGAAAAGGAGCTACTATGAGAAACTTGATGAAAAAATATGGGGCATTAAGGTTTGTGATGGTTTTCGCAGTTGTTTGCCTTGGCTGGGCTATCGCTGTGGCCCAGACCGGCAATGAGGAACCAGAAGGAAAAGCAGGTTTGACAGACCTTGAGCGACGGATGCAAAAAAGGGTATTTGTCGACCATAATGATACGCCAATCGATGTGGTGATAAGACAACTGGCTGAGCAGGCAGACCTGGACATTATCAAAAGCCCCAACGTCGTCGGCAATGTAACCGTTACGCTTACAAATGTGCCGCTCGAAGAAGCACTGAACAATATTCTTGCGGTGCACAACTGCACCTATGTGCTGACCGATAATGTGATAAGAATAATAACCTCTGCAGAAATGGTTGAAAAAGCCGAACCAATTCTGACTAAAACCTATGAAATTGTCTATGTGGATGCTACAGAAGTCGTAACCGCTCTGGATAAATTCAAATCGCCCCAGGGTTCGGTATCCTCCATCAAGGGCACCAGTCATATAATTGTTACCGACACCGAGAGCAAAATCAGGGAGATAACTGCTCTGCTCGCTAAAATTGACCGCATCACACCACAGATACTGGTGGAGGCAAGAATCTACGATATAACCAGCCGGGACAAGCTCGACCTTGGGGTCCAATGGGTAGCCGGCCGTAATACTACATATAGTGTGCCCGATGCGTTAGGTGGAAATCCGACGGCTGGAAAAACCGACCCGTTTATCAAAAGCGGCTTTAGTGCACCAACAGCCAAAACCGCTGCCGCTACAGAAGGATTTCTCCGTTTTGGCCTGCTCAATGGAAGTATTGACATAGATGCACAATTGAGAGCTGAGCAGGAAATTACCAACGCCAAGCTTCTTGCCAATCCGAGAATATTAGTGCTTGATAATGAACAGGCCCTTTTCGATATTGTAACCGAACATCCCTATGTGGAACGAACAATATCGGGAAACACCATTACAGAAACGGTTAAATTTAAGGAAGTCGGTGTTAAGCTTACTGTTACACCGAAAGTCACAAGGGACGGCATGATAAGATTGCACATCTTACCGGAATTCGGCGTTTTTGTGGAGCGAGTTACAGTCGCAACGAGTAATGTTCCCGTTGTTGATACTCGCAAAGTTAACACGATAGCATTAGTTAAAGACGGTCAGACGGTAGTTCTGGGCGGTATGCGCAAGAAGGATGTCAGCAAACAGATTAACAAAATACCGTTGCTCGGCGATATACCTCTGCTGGGTGGGCTTTTCAGATTCGAAGGCGAAGATACGGCTGTAACCGAGCTGATTGTTTTTATAACGCCGCGGATTATCGAACAACAGCCGGTTTTGTCGTTAGACGAGCAGCAGAGCCTTGAAGAAACCGAGTTTAGCAGGCCGCAGCCGGATATTACCAGAACAGAGAAAAAGATTGCTGAAGAATAAAAGCTAAGTGGTCTTTCGTACCTGATTTGAGTAGTTGTCATTCCGCACCCATTCGGCTTTCCCTTCGACGGAGTTTACCCTGAGCGTAGCCGAACGGGCTCAGGGCTACGGCTAATTCAGGGCAGGCTTTGATGCGGAATCCATTGCTTCAGTTCTGGATCCCCGCTCCTTCGACCTTGCTCAGGACAGGTTTCGCGGGAATGACAAGCTGTCATTTGACCCGGCACGGTGTGCCGGGACAGAGCATTAGTCTTTCTTAACATATAGCGTCTGGGTGGGGAAGGCAAACTCGATTTGCTCGGCCTCGAATCGCCTCATAATATCAAGGTTGACCTGCTCGTTGACCTGATGGTACAGCCAGTAGTCGGGCGGTCTGACCCAATAGCTCATATAAATATTCAAAGACCAGTCATTAAAATCGCTGAAATATACCCTCGGCGGTTTTCCAGGGTCGGTATTGAGCTGCGGCACGCCGGCAAGAACGTCTTTTATAATTTCCACCGCCCTTTTGGCTTTGGTATAACCGCAGTCGTAGGTGATTGTGATGTTGGATATCCTGCGAATATAAGGGCGTCTGCCTATGTTTTCCACGCTTGAGCTTGCAATCACATTGTTGGGTATGGTTACGAGATGACCCTCAAGCGTTCGTATGCGTGTGCTTCTAAAGCCGACTTCCTCGACCGGGCCGAGGTGCTCGCCGATTTTGACAAGCTCACCCATTTGAAAAGGCCTGTCCATAAAAATCGTGATGGAGCCGAAAAAATTAGCTATCGTCTCCCTGGCTGCAAGAGCAACCGCAATACCACCGACACCGGCACTAAGCAGAAGAGACTTGACATTCGCCCCTAAGATATTCTCGCTTATTAGCAGAACGGCGATAATTGCAATTGTTAAACGTAACGACTTACGGACTATGGGCACGAGCATATCATCGAGCGTTGTCTCTGATTTGCCGACCAGTCGGTTCAGATAGTATTCGATGACATCCACAAGCCGATAAAGTGCGTAGGCTGCTGCAATGGCCAATATCACTCGTGCGAGCGTTGTCCATCCATCGCTAATGGCGATTCGTATGCCTTTTTCGTCATCAAAGAACAGAGGAAGTTTGGCCGATAAGATGCCGCCTGCAAATATCGCTACGTAGATGGGATTTGCCAGCGCCTTTAAAATCAATATTAGCGGGCCTTCGCCTCTTTTTTGCACCCTTCGCCCGGTATAGAGGTGCATAGTGAATTGGGCTATTCGCCCCGCTGCCATTGCTAACAGCACTACCAGTAAAACAAGTCCAAACCGCCAAATTGCATTTCCCTTGATGATTTCGTAATTGACGGTCTTTAGCAACCAATCAGCGAAACCCATTATTGCTGCTGATTCAGTCATATCTTATCTCCCTAATTAGCTCTCGTATCTCATATTGAATTTTTCACTTCAAGAATCGCTCGCACTACCGAAAGGCATCCTGTGGACTGCGGTTACGCGAGTGCAGGCGATTATCAATAGTCAATAGTAAATAGTAAATAGAAAATAGTCAATTTCATCGTTCTTTCCACCAAAACAACCGTTTTTTATGGAACTTTCGCTATTTGCCGAATTTCGCTGGATTAGCTTGCCGATAAATGATAAAAGAGTGTGTATCGTTAAGCTTCAGGAGTGGATAATGTCCTCTGACAAGCTAAAAATCTATAAAAGGCCAAATTTCAACAGTCCCCGGTTATTACTGGGCCTCTCCGGCTGGATGGACGGCGGTGAGGTCTCTACGGGAACCGTAAAGTGCCTTATCGACCAGCTCGGTGCACAGAAGTTTGCTGAGATCGGACCGGAAGGATTCTATATCTATAGTTTCCCCGGCTCAATGGAAATAGCAGCGTTATTTCGTCCCTACACGAAGATAAAAAACGGCTTGATTAAGTCCTGCGAGATTCCTGCAGATGCGTTTTTCTACAGCGAGGAAAATGACCTTATACTGTTTTTAGGCAAAGAGCCCAATTTGCAATGGGAAGAATTCGCCGAGTGCATCTTCTCGTTATGCGAGCAGTTCGGCGTCAAAATGATATATTTCATTGGCAGCGTTGCAGGCCTTGTGCCCCACACGCGCGAGCCAAGGCTTTTCTGTACCCTCTCGGATGCCGGACTTAAAGAAACCTTCCAGCATTACGGCGTAAAATTCACCAGCTACGAAGGGCCGGCCAGTATCATTACTTATCTGACGGCAAACTGCAATAAACGAGGCTTGAGCATGGCAACTTTCGTGGCCACGATTCCTGCTTACGTTCAGGGCAGTAATCCCAAGTGCATAGAAGCTGTAACAAGACGGCTGGTAGGTATGCTGGAGCTGCAGATAAAGCTTGATGACCTTCGGGCTGTAAGCGACGATTTCGAGAAAAAATTAAGTGAAATTGTGCAGGAGCAGCCGGAGCTGGAAAGTAATATCCACAAGCTGGAGGAAGACTACGACAACGAGATTTTCAATAGTGAAATGGTCGATTTGAAAAAATGGCTGGAGCAGCAGGGTATCAGGGTGGATTAAACGCAACTGAACCAATTTCAACGGGTGTGGCTAATTTTTCTGGCAACACATAACATTTTTGGGGCATAGGATTGCGCTCTCTCTCATTGCGAGCAAATACTTACGTGCCTGTAAGGCAACGAAGCAATCTCAATACCTGTTAGCCCCCGGCACTGTCGGGGGTTGTCATTCCTGCGAAGTTTTATATAGCCCCCACCCCTGTGGTGGGGGGATTTTTTGTCCTTTTTACCCACCCCTGTGGTGGGGGGACAATCATCTTTCCATCGTTTTATATAGCCCCCAGTCCTGTGCTGGGGGGAATTTTTGTCCTTTTTACCCACCCCTGTGCTGGGGGGAATTTTTGTCCTTTTTACCCAGTCCTGTGCTGGGGGGAATTTTTGTCCTTTTTACCCAGTCCTGTGCTGGGGGGATTTTCCTTTGCCTTTTCCCTTCTTTTCTGTTATTTTCTATCCCTGCCCCGTGAGATATAAGGGATTATCTAACGGGGTGAACCCGCGGGATAATTTCGTATCTGTTTTCTCATCGGGGCGTGCATCTGAGCGAGTTCTTCTTTTGAGTCGTAGGATGGGCTTTAGCCCATGCTGTTTTCTTATGCATTTTAATTATGGCTTTGGCTCGTAGGATGGGCTTTAGCCCATGCTGTTTCTCAGACCAAATAATCAATAGTAAATAGTTTTGAAAATTAGAATTTTTGATATTCGATATTGTTTAGGATTTAGAGTTTAGAATTTAGGATTTTGCCATTCTTTCTTATGCACCTTTGCTCTTGTGCTCTTTGTTTTTGATATACGCTTCACGAGACCTGTCATGAATTAGTCGAAGCCCTGAGCGAAGCCGAAGGGGTAACCGAAGGATACGAAATTGTTTGACGGGAATTGCGGGTTTGGGTAGTATGTAGTTTATAAGTGAGAACAAATGGGGCATAATTTCATACTATAATATCCGGAGAGATAAAATGAAGATCGAATTAGAGGGACGAATACGCAATACACGTTTACCGTTTCACAAAGCGCTGCATCCTTTATTTGAAGCCGTAGTTAATTCAATAGAGGCTATAGAAGAAAGAGGGATTAGCTATGGGTATATAAATATTACTATAGAGAGGGACCAGCATCAAGAATCATTTGAACAATTGGCGGATGGGGTAGATAAACCAGTAATAGGTTTTATAATCGAAGATAATGGTGTTGGTTTTGATGAAAAAAACTTTAATGCATTCGAGACATCAGACACAACATATAAGGAAGATAAAGGAGGCAAAGGTGTTGGGAGATTTTTATGGTTGAAAGCTTTTGATAAAGTTGAAGTGGAAAGTATTTTCAGGGAAAATGGCAAATACAAAGAGCGGCGATTTGAATTTATAATTAAAGGTGATGGTATTGAGAACCTCGTAACTAGGGAGACTGGACAAAAAAAACTAACAACAACGGTGAAGCTAATAGGTTTCAAAGGCGATTACAGACGAAACTGTATAAAGAACGCAGAGAAAATAGTTCTGCAAATTGTCGATCATTGTCTAGTTTATTTTTTGTCAGAAAATTGCCCCAAAATTAAATTGTACGATGAGGGGAAAGTTATAGATTTAAACAGGATTTACGTTAAGAACGTCAAAAAAGAAGAAAAGATCTCTGGATTCGAAATAAGAAAGCAGAAATTTCAGATAACAAACTTAAAACTATCTAGTACAACCGACTCTCTTCATCGAATTCATTATTGTGCAAACGGAAGAGAAGTAAAAACGGAAAATTTGCAAAGCTTAATGAATGATATAACTAAGGCACTCTAACAAAACTCTATGATTCGTCTCCAACATATTAAAAGGCAACCGATTATCAGGAACGCTTGATGGATATCGTCACGTTTTTCATATCGCAGACGCAATCGACGTTGATTGAACA
>Ga0315296_10005197_pt1 | contig 10439 bp, 8 predicted proteins | sample YL17G14_18_MG_FD_203921 | JGI IMG/M metagenome (GOLD analysis project Ga0315296, IMG submission 203921) | Sediment microbial communities from Yellowstone Lake, YNP, Wyoming, USA - YL17G14_18 | ecosystem: Environmental > Aquatic > Freshwater > Lake > Sediment | place: USA: Wyoming | collected... | reverse complement strand
AGAAAACTAATGTAGGAGTTCTGTATCTTATTTCTATGGGATGCGCGGCTATAATTCACGGTGCTTCTTGTTCTTGTATTCATTGAATGTGGCGATCGTCGCATTGCATATTGTAATGAAGGATAGAAAGAATAAAATGGGCACGGTGGTTATGCCCCAAGGTGTGAAGTTGAGAAGTAGACCTACAACAAAGACAAAGAATATGCTTATCCCGATGCTAAACAATATCCGTTCTAGGTAGCTGACTTCTGTTTTGGCTTGGATTGCCTTCAAAAAAGTGTACCCAGGGAGAAATAGCACAAGAGCTGAGCCCAAAATAAATCTTGCAAGAATTAAGGGGTAGGCGTTTTCAGGTATTAAAAGGGCTACGGAGATGGAACTAAGAGTTGCCAAGGCTGTTATCCAGAAGGCGAACGCTTGATCGGAAAGCAGGTAGTTTCTGAATCTTGGGTATTGCATTAGAGGGGTCTTCAGTAAAATTTCTCCCTTGGCTTGAAGTGACATGATTTTTTCGATTAGTTCTTTCTCAGAGAAGCTGTATGTTTCCTGTATCATCTTAACGAGTTCGTAAACATTTTTCGGTTGTTTTCTTCTTGTGGTTTCAACTATGACCTTCTCTAGTGGTAGAGACTCGTCTTGTTTGTCTGTGGAATCCAATGGTTCCATTTCTTCTGTCGCTCTCGGTAACTTCCTTACATTAATATTGAGCGCCATTTTATAGGTTTGTTATCAGCAATGACGATATTCTCCTTAGCGCTGGCGCCCGCACTGGTTTGTCTCCCCAAAAATGTCAGGAACCAGATATACAAGATAGCGCGGTGGACTCTGTTCGAGTTTGAAGCTCTACGCTCAGAATCGCCTTGTGCCGCGGCAAAATCGCGAGAATACACAAGCGAATTCGGTTAGCTGTGAAGCTATCCTTCAGCTCTGAGATTGGAGCGCGGTCTTTCTAAGAAGTGTGTTAAATGTTGTCGTTCTTTATGGATTTTTGACAACAACATTTGAAAGAATCGAAATTGCGGGCTATTTCTCCTTCAGAGCCTTTTTCTGTCGATTTCGAATGTCGCAGTTTTCATTTTGGACACGCCTGCACCTTCAATGACAAGGAACCCATGGGGATTCAAGCTTACAATTACTGTACGGTTCGGCGCGCGCTGGATTTATCTGTCCCTGATCAGGTTGGCCAGAGTAGGATTTTCATAGATTCTTTTTCCTTGAAGAGCTTCATAACAGACTATTGGCAGCTTGATGAAAAGCGTCAGGAACTTTGTCTCGATTGTCTTTCCATATTTCTCTTCTGTCTTAATATCTACGAATTCGCAAAGTCCGTTCTCGAATCTGTGTTTGACTAGGACTCCGTCAAGGATTCTGAAACAGGAGTCGTAGTATCCCCTTTTTCCTGTCAGCTCGTGTAGCTTCAATAAGACAATCGCAAAATCCACTTGAGAGTCTAATCGAGAAAAATGCATCGGTAACTCAGGTATCGACCTTTTTCGAAGCAGAAACTTCACTTTCTCTGGTCCTTCAGGGATTAAACCTGAGTCTCTTTGTAGGGCCAGCCATGAATCTGCGCAATTTTCTGCGAGGTCTAACCACTTAGTTTCTTTTGATTGCACGTAATTTTCTAGAAGCACGTCCAAGATGGCGTGATTGCTTTCAAGAGTTATATTTGTAGGTTTCTTTGTCTGGCTGTTCCAGAGCGAGTAGAACATGCTGCTGTCGTTCAGCATCTTCTCCTCAAGTGACTTTAGCCACTTCTCTATTGCCTCAAGAAACCCGTGATCGTTCGTTAGCTGATAGGCTTTCATCAGGCCGAAAATCATGTTTGTATTGTGTTTCATCATGTAGGAAGAGTTGAAGTTTAAGGAGGTTCTGCGGTTCAGGATGTACTCTATTATACGGGGAGCTGGACTGAATCTTGAACTCAATGTTTGAAAAGAGAAAAGTCCATGTTTCTCGAAATATTCGGATTTTATCCATGCGTTTGCGATTCTGGCTGCTGTGTCCAAGAAGCTGTCTTCTCCCGTCATGGTAGCCAGCCTGCAAAACTCTTCGATGTACAGTCCGCTATAGCTGGGGAAGCTTATGGGGATGCGAAGTTTCAAAGGCGGGATCACATGGGTGTATGGAAAACCTTGCTTTGAAAGAGCATTCGAAATGCCACAAGAGAAATTCTGAGCCAGCTGAAGGTAGAAATCTTTGCGCGTGAGTTCATACATAAGAACCAGGCCGAGGATTGCATCATCCTGATTGAAGACTTCAAAGATTCTCATATTGGTCTTATAGCAAGGCCTTGTCTTGTCTGAATCGAAGAAGACGAAAAGTCCATTGGGCATCATTGCAAAATTAGCTGCCAAGCGAATCTGGTTTTCAGCCCAGTTGCAGTATCGTTCTTCGCCAGAGATTTTTCCCAGCCAGAAGAAGAATGGAGCATAATCGCCGAGGTCGCTTAGAAGGGCTCGGCCGAAGCACTTGGATCTTTCCAAGTCTACGAATTCGGCTATTGCTCCGCTTTTTCCGACACAAGTTACCATAACGAAGTCGGCTATTTGTTTTGCAGCTGAAATAATGTCTTGAGATTGCATAAGTGATCTTCCAGAAGCCTCTTCATAACCAGAAGTTTCCATGCCTATTGCTTTTGTAGCTAACTCTAGAAAGCTCTTGGAACCTTTGATACAACTATCTTGGTTTTTCCCGACGGGCTTTTTCTGATTCTGTTCACCATCTGCACTTCAATCTTCGCGCTTTTTCCAACGATTTCTTTCATACTTTCTTGAATTTGCGACGTTATCTTGTCGGAGTGACTTTTCTTACCAATAACCTTTATGATGAAGGAGTCCTCAGACGCCTGGATTATTCTGTACTCTGAAAGCATTTCATCTGAGACTGCCCATATTGCATTCAGTAAGCCTAGCGGACTTATCATTCTGCCATCTTTTAGAATGACATAATCGTTCGACCGACCTTCAATCTCCTTCATTAGAGGTAGGCTTCGTCCGCACGGACACTTCTCGTTGGTGGGTATACCAGTGTCTTCGATGTTGTACCTTATCAGAGGCATTGCATAGTTATGGAGGCATGTTAGGGTTAGTTCTCCCCTTTCGCCGGCCGCCACAACTTCGTTATTCTTGACAAACTCAGTGATTACGCTGTCAACATCCATGTGATACCCTGCTCGCTCCGAGCATTCCCAAGCGGTTCTTTCTACTTCGACAGAACCGTAGAAATCCAGCATATCAACACCGAAAATACTTTCAATGAAGCTTCGGGTACTATTATGTAAAAGCTCTCCCGTTCCGACAAGAAGCTTGGGTTCAAGGCTTTCAGGCTCGACTGTTTTCATAGCTCCTGCAATTAGATGCAAGTAGGAAGAATAACTGTATATCATGTCTGGTTTGTAAGAGGATAGAGCCCCAAGTGTTTCTTCCTCAGGTGTAGAAGCAGAGATGTAGATGCGCTTAATGAAGCCTACTAGTTGATACCATCTTTGCCGTCTAGGGAAATTCCCGACAAAGGTAATGAACGCTGCTTTGTCTCTGATTCCAAGTCCGCATTCTAAGAATGGTCTTGTGAAAACCGCAGCCCTGAAGTCTTCAGCTTTTTGATCACAATATATGATCACTCGACTTCCAGTGGAGCCTGAAGTGAGATGTTTCTTGCATTTGTCCAGCTCGATGTTTCTAGCAAGGAAGTCCCTTGGATTTTTCTGAATGTCTTTTTTCTTGATGATGGGGAGTTTCACCAGATCTTTTGATGTCTTTATGTCTCTTGGTTTGAGATCGAGCGCCTTCCATGTCCTGTGATAAAAGGGAACATTGTTGTATGCATGTGTAACCAAGGCTGTGAGCATTTTATTCTGTATACGCTCCAGCTCAGAATCCCGAAGCCACAGGTGCCTTCTCAAATTATGTAGATTCCATAAGATCCTAAGAAAGGACGTCTGACTCACCCTCCTCGTACACATGTAAGATATTTTGAGAGGCTTTCTGTTTCTGAAGGAAGTCGCTTCTGATTCAACTGTAGATGATTGTCAAGAGACTGCGCAAGTCTTTTCTCGGTGGTTGAAGTAAAGATTAGTCGAGACTGTACATTGCACTTTGGCTCAAGGAAGATCAGGAATAACGAAATCATTCACTTTCGTTCGCTTTCGCTGAAAGATTTACTACCTCTTCAGCGTACGTATGAAACGTTGTCTGAAGAAGCGAAGCTTTTCTTTCATCCTCCGATGTTTGAAAGAAGTTCGCTTAGATGGGTTCTTGAGCAAGTCATGTTGGCTTTGTCTCGTTATGAGTCGATTAGGGGGCTGTTGCTGAGTATTTTTCCTAAGGCAGTTGTCATTCCTGTTGTTGCAACAAATGATAGGAGAGAGATAGTTGCACTCACTTATGTGAAGGTGCTGAGTAAGCTATCGAATTCTGGATATTCTGCTCTGGAGGGAATAGTTGTGATTGAAAGATATCGCGACATGGGTCTTGGATATGAGATGATGTTGCTTAGGAATCGAATCGTGAGAAGGTATCAAATAGGTTTGATATGGACATGGATAGTGGCTTCAAACGTTGGAATGCTTTCGCTCGCCAAAAAGCTAGGATACAAATTCGTTGGGAAAACTGGAATTAGCTACAAAGGTCTGCAATATGAGGCATATGAGGCAATTCTGAAACTTCGGCGCTGAAAAACTCTGGTTACTACGACGGGGCAGGATACAGGTTAGGGGGTAAGTGTTCCCGCGATCGATGTCGCGCGGGAGCATGTAATTGATGTGTTTTTGTGTAGAACGAAGAGACAGAATGGTTTATTATATCGCGCGCTTATATCGCAACTACTGTGATTTACGAAGCGAGCAATGGCGAAAGAAAGAAAAAGGGGATTGGCACTATGTTTATGATCAAAGAAAGGATTCCACGTTTGCAGCTAAGCGTAGAAGCCAAGAACTTAGGGGCGATTGGTCATGTTGAAGCGCGATAGACTGGTCTTTATTATTCTGTCATTAACCATTTTAACGTCCTGTTTTGCTGGTGTGGCGATAGACCAATGGGCAGCTCGAATTCAGACCCGGGCTTCTATTGATTACCAGAATATTTCGTGGAGCAAAGAGTATATTCTGAAGCATGTTGCTACGGGAAGAGGCGTTTTGGGAATAGATGGGCCTAGTCTCGGAGGGGAATATAATCGAAGTAACATTTTGTATGTAAGATTCCAGATTTTTGACAATCTTTCGGACACTGGTGAACTAATTCCTTGGGCCTACACGGGCACTACTGACATTTGGAGTGAGGGGGGATGCGATTATCCTCATCTGATTGAACACCTCGACTACGTTCTTAACGAAGGATATGTTCCTGTTCTGGCTCTCTACATACAGAATCTTGAAGAGGTCTCGCAATCGGGCTATACTCGCTTCGTTGGCAATCTTTCTGGTTGGCTTAGAGCCAATCATCCAGGCAGATACATCATTTGGGAGCCTTGTTGGGAGTTTAATCTCTATCCTTGGACAGATTGGTGGCACACATGGGTGGAGATGCGAACTGCAATGATACTCCCATGGGATTATGAGGCTGCCATGACGAAGATTAGAACAGCAATCGATGTGACAGGTGCTGACAATATTCTGCTAGCCGCGCATATCGTACCTTGGCATTCAGCACCATGGAATGTAAATGGAAAGCTGAGGATAAATGGGTCTCTGGGAGGCCCAGAAACTGCAGGTTATCTAAGAGGCATACAAAAATGTGACGTAGTCGGCGTATCCTTGTACACATGGGCAGAGGATTGGAACAACGGTATTTCAAGTCCAACCGATGGTAGTCACGGAACTGGAACCTACTACATCGACTGGCTCTGGGAAAACATAATAGCGCAGATAGCCGCGGACCCAGATTTGCCTCCTTTCATTGGCACCTTTGAATACAACATTATAGATATTTCAGCAGAAGTCCAGAACGTTTCTTTGTTTATCGAGTATTCTTTCTCAAAGATACCTGAGTATGCAGAGCAAATTCACATGTTTGGATGGTGGGTACCGTTTATCAGCCATGATCAAACCGCGACTTGGAATTATTGGGCGGAATTCTACGATGGGTACTCTCCTTGACGTTTGCTCCGGATTATGTGTTTGCGCCTTTCCTGCAAACTGCTATAGTTTTTCTGGCAAACGATGGTAGCCACTTGTCACAAATCTTGGCAATCAGCGCGCGCGCTAATTTAACACTTGCGCCAAAACAACAGTTCATGTCTTTAAACTGAAGAAAAGACGCTACTGATAGAGTTTTAACACAGACTTGTGCAAAAGGCGTGCATGTTCGGCGTGATGCTGATGAAGATTCTAGCCAGAAGAAAAATCTAGGATACAATATGGACTAAAGCTTAAAAGGGAGAATTCGTAGAATTTAACAAATGATGCTTCGTTGCATAGCAAAGTGGCGAAATTTATCAAGAAGATAGTTTTTAACACGCCTTTAAGAGACTACATAACTTACAGGTATGACTTCGACTTTACAGTTCCTCAATTATGTTTTCTGTGCCAATGTATCGAACAAGTTAGAGATGAAAAAGGAGATTTTGCCGAAGTCGGATGTGGAAGCGGAAAAACCACAGTATTCATCAATAAGTACATGGACGCTCAGAAAATTGAAAAAAAATACTACGCAGTTGACACGTTTTCAGGTTTCGTGCCGGAAGACGTAGCGTATGAGGTATCAAAACGACAGAAAGAAGTTTCCTTATATACTGGATTCCAAGTGAACATGAAGAAGTGGTTTGATTATACAATGAATAGAAACAGTATACGCCGAGTCGTCTCAATTCAGACGGATGTGAACAATTATGACCTAACGACACTTGGCCCCCTATCATTTGTTTTGTTGGACGTTGATCTATATCGCCCCATGAAAAAAAGTTTGCCAGAATTGTATGCGGTATTGACTCCAAATGGGATAATAATAGTGGATGATTGTAATAGCGAAAACATAGCTTGGGACGGCTCAGATCAAGCTTACAAAGAGTTTGTGAAAGAAATAAGTCAACCTGTCCAGGTCGTGCATGATAAGTTGGGGGTTGTGAGGAAACAGAAAGCGCTTTAAACTGAAGAAAAGACTCTACTGACACGATTGCCTGTTTTTTGCCTCAGACCCTTTAGGCAAAGTGCCTCAAAAAGTAGTCGCATCTTTTCCGCAAGCTACTATAATTTTTCTGGCAAACGATGGTAGCCACTTGTCACAAATCTTGTCAATCAGCCTAACGATACCAAAGGGTACTTCACTGCTCGCTCCCTGAATCTCCAAAATCTCAAAGTCGTGTGCCACCAGGAGTTCCTTTAAGGCGTTTTGTGTGAAACATCTTAGATGCCCAACAGGTTCCCATGACATTTTGTGCGTCTTGATTAGACCGTAGCATTCGTAATGGCTCACTTCAGAATCAAAAGGTTGCTTGCCGAGCATCAATAGTATCCTATTCGCCCAGCAAGCCAAATTCGGAGTGGAAATGATGAAAACGCCGTCATTCTTTAGGGTGCGCTTGCACTCTGCAATCAAATGATCTGTATCTAAGACATGCTCCACGACTTCTCCAGCGTGTATAATGTCAAAGAACTTGTCGTCAAATGGGAATGTGTCTGTGCCACAGTCGCAAACCTTGCAAGTAAAGTGTTTGTTCGCTTCGTGAGCGCACTTCTCATCTACTTCAAAACCGTAAACGCGCATGGGCAACTTGTCCATCAGAAAGTTTGTAGTCAAGCCATCACCACATCCGACATCGAGGATTCTACCATTATTCACGCAAAACCTTATCAAAAGTCTTCGAATCTTGTCGAGACGAACTCGATATTTCCGAAGATAAGAAGCTCCAGGAGCCATGTTATTGCCGACCTGCCTTTCTCAAGCTTCATGGATTGCCGGATGCAAAATGTTGTCACTCATCTTCTTACGTGCGCTCACAATCAAGGTGCCCTGTGGCGCATCAGTATCATAATTTCACCATTGTTGTAGACCAATCTATTATCTTGCAATAGCTGCGACATTCCAACATCTTGGGTGGGATGGACTGAAGGTGGAAAAGCGCTGACCCAGACTTCAGATTCCCAGTAGTATTCGGGAACTATGAGAAACTTGCTTTGAGCAGAGTATACTGGGAAGCTCATGTAGGTCTTGTTAACGTGGTCGGCCAGATACGCTATGTTGAATCCTGCTAAGTCAACGGAAATCCAGTCTTCACTATCAATGTTCTGCGTGACCCAGGTAGCATCCTGCAAATACGAGTAGTCAATGTACGAATAAGGCGCCCGATTTTCTGGAGCCATAGAGTTCTCACTGTGATAATGCAGTATTCTGTCATGATCGATTAGGCTCATGTTTAAGGGAAGACTAAGGAATATGAAGATCAGAGTCAGAACAGCCAAAAACCTCACGCGACCATGGTTCTTCAACGCCCAGATCAAGGTGAAGGCAACTGCGGTAAAAGAGGCAAAGATTGGATCAGCGGCAATCCGTGATGAGTTCAGCTCTGGTATGAATGCTCCGCCCAGAACGAGACCGCCGTACGTGAAAAAAACCAAGAAGCCGATTGTGACCCAAAAGGCTCTTGTTGGCCTTCTTGACAATCTGATTGCCGCATATACAAGCGCGACTCCTGGAATTATTATGGCCAAATAATACCAGATTCTGAGGATGCCGCTAACCTCGATAGATAGCGCACCAATTGAAGTGGACGGGAAAATCTCACCTGTGGTTAGGACTTTATTAATATAGACTGGAACATATTTGGGTAGCTCAGACAGGATTCTGTCGATAATCCCGACACGTTGTTCGAGTAGTCTCGAAGCAGACAAGAACATCCAAAGGATCATTAACGAAATATACGAAAAGAAGATACTAATTGAAGCTATTTGTTCCCTCGCGATCGTCTTTAAGGGTTTCCGACCTCTAAGTGGAAAAACGAAAGGTGCAAAGGCCAACGCAAAGAAATAGAAGGCTGCAAGATCGGTCACCACGTGTCCTGCATCAGCTAAAAGCAAACCCATTACGGGGATTATGGCAAGAAATTTGCTTGCCTTAAGCTTCAAAAACATGTACATTGAGAGAAGCAAGAAGAAGTAGCCGATTTGCTCTCGAAACATGTATGATAACATGAAAATCTGCAAGTGACTTGCAGCGAACAACACGCCACTCAAAAAACCCAGTTTTTCGTCCCCGAATACGTGACTGACTACAAGGGCCAACAATATTGGAGCGAGCGCCCCAATTGCAGGCAACACGAATTTGAATATAGGCAGAACGTCGAATCCGGTGACCCTCGATAACACTGTTGGCAGAATCGTAACGCTGAGACAGTTCGCATATCTACCTGCTCTGTCGAGCGACCCGATGTTTAGTGCTTCGATAGGCCATCTGCCGGTAGACAGTGATTTGGAGGCAATTGTGTATTCACCAATAACGTCGAAGCCGCCTAAAATATCATACCTAAAACTGTACAATGTTAGAAGCCCATATGATACTATGAAGAGGAACAAGAGCGAGGTATATCGATGGATTCTTCGCGTTGAAAGCATGATGTAAGTAAAAACCATGCCGGATGCACAGATAACAGCTCCAGCTATTAAAACCTCAAAGGAGAGCTCTTGGAATAGCCTTACCGAGTCAAGGTAAACCCATATCAAGACTACTCCACATGCAGCAAGAGAAAGAGAAACAATGTCTGCCTTTCTCAATCCGAAACCTCTTCAGTTGTTCTTGGGCCTCTTTCCCAAACAACGTCATACTTCCTCGACAAGTAGATTGCCCACGAGCACAAAAAGACTATCTGAATAATGAACATTTTTCTAGCAAGCGGAACTAAGAGAGTCAGAAAAAGCGCGAAGATCAGCATTACGAGTGTCAGGATTGGGCTAATTAGCCATAATGACAGAAATGCCAATACTAAGAGAAAGGGACTCAGCCTATGAAAAAATAGACGAGTTGGAAATGTAATCATCCCGAACCAACCGAATTTCGGCCTGAAGAATATGAATTTGTATCGAAATAGCGTGGTCAAGCCTTGAAGAGTTCTACGGATGGTTTGCTTGAACCACAGTTTGAAGTCAGGGGCCCAAGTTGTTCCCTTCACTTCAGGACTCCAAATCACTCTATAACCCTTTGACCTTACTTTAACACTGATTTCAACATCATCCGCCAGACACTCGGGATTCAGCTTGTTCACAAGATGTTTCCTAAAAGCTAAAAAACCTCCAGTTCCCGTAGGAATCGAATCCAGTAAGCTCTCATTCAGAGCAAGCCAACTCTCTCTCTTCACGAAGTCTCTGAGGAAAGGAGGTTTCTTTCCTTTGTCTGCTATCCAACCTGCGACCGCACCTATTCTAGGGTCTGCGAAATATTGAGCTGCAGAGAACAAGGCCCCCTCCTCTAGTAAACAATCGGCATCGGTCAATACAATTGCATCACCTGACG
>Ga0315296_10005196_pt1 | contig 10439 bp, 6 predicted proteins | sample YL17G14_18_MG_FD_203921 | JGI IMG/M metagenome (GOLD analysis project Ga0315296, IMG submission 203921) | Sediment microbial communities from Yellowstone Lake, YNP, Wyoming, USA - YL17G14_18 | ecosystem: Environmental > Aquatic > Freshwater > Lake > Sediment | place: USA: Wyoming | collected... | reverse complement strand
TTTCATATCGGGTCGGCTGCGGACTAACCGCCGACTGCACGGGCCTGGATATTAGAGATGGTTCACGCAAAGGCGACATAGGACTGCTGCTGCAAACTCGACCGGCACTGGGCGGAAACGTTATGGCAACTATCCGCACCAAAGGCTCAAAGTCGCAGATGGCTACCGCCAGGCCGGGCGTAATGAAAAGACTGCCGCCGGATTACTCAAGAACCGGCAAAGTCATAAGACACAAAGTGGAACTTTCACAGGACGATGTCAGTCTTGAGGTTATAAAAACAGAAACAGCCGCTGGCGGCGTGAACTTTAACGCCGACGTAATCGTTAGCGGCGGCAAAGGAATGCAGAGCAGGGACAACTATGATCGGCTGGTTGGCGCCCTGTGCCAGGCCTTGAGCAAAAAGCTACAGACTCAGGTTGAAAGAGGCGCTTCGCGTGCGGCGGTTGAGCAAGGTTTTATTGAGCGGGCGCATCAGGTCGGCCAAACCGGCACATCAATCGGGCCAAAACTCTATGTGGCTCTTGGAATTTCCGGCGCCATTCAACACATGATAGGCGTGGCTAACACCGAAACCATCGTGGCCATAAATAGCGACCCGAGCGCACCAATATTTAAGCAGTGCGATTATTATTTCGTCGGAACCATCGAAGACACAATACCGAGTCTAGTGCAGGCGTTAGAATGACTATTTAGCCCCGCAATTTATTGCGGGGTTTTTACCGTGAGGTGGAATCAGAAGTGTCAAACAACCAGTCTTACAACAAAGTATCGGTTCTGGTGGTTGGCGCCGGGCCGGCCGGCCTGGCAACCGCCATACAACTTAAAACACTCAAGCCCGAAATTGATATTTGCGTCATCGAAAAAGCAGCCGACATAGGCAATCACAATCTCTCCGGCGCAGTCTTGGAGGCGCAGCCGCTGCACAGCCTGCTGGATTCGGCTGTGCCGGGCTGGCAGGATACCGATGCCGCCAAAGACATCCTGGCAAACAAGATCGATAAAGACAACATTATGTTCCTGCTGGGCAAAAAGTTGGCCTTTAATATCTTCTTTATGATCAGGCTTGCCAGACTGTTCGGCCTGGGCTTCGGCCAGATGATACACAAGGGCGATTATTCGGTCTCCATAAGTAAGCTGACCAAGTGGATGGGACAAATCGCCAGAGGTCTCGGTGCAGAAGTTCTGACCGGCTTTGCGGCGGCAGACATTGTCCTCGATGAGGCGGAAGGCCGCGCGATCGGCGTCAAGCTCGTTGACCAGGGCCTGGATAAAGAAGGCCACAAACAGCCCAACTACGTCGAAGGGGAAATTATAAACGCCGACTTTATCGCTCTTGCCGAGGGCTGCGACGGCCTGGTGACGGAAAAATTCGTCGAAAAAGCAAACCTGCAAAGACAAAGTCCGCAGCTTTATTCTGTGGGCGTAAAAGAACTCATAAAAGTAAGCCTCGAACAATACAATAAGTTCACCGCTGGCCGGGTCGTTCACGCTATGGGCTATCCGATATGGACGCCGATTGTTGGCCCGGGCATGTTCGGAGGCGGCATAGTGTATGCGGGCGTGCAGGAGCATCTCTCGGTAGGCATGATTGTCGGTGCCGACTGGAAATACTACGATTTTAATCCGCAGGATGCGCTGACGAATTTCAAAGAGCACCGCTTCGTAAAACGGTTTATTGAAGGCGGCACGGTCGTAGAGGCCGGGGCAAAAATGATTCCCGAAGGCGGCTTCTACGCCATCCCCAGAGACCCGCGGACCGGCAGCATCGGCAAGGCTAACGTGATGATTCTGGGCGATAGTGCCGGCTTTGTAAATATGCTTAAGATCAAGGGCCTTCACAACGCCATCGAATCGGGGATGCAGGCGGCAAAAGCTATCGTTGACAGCCTCGATAAGGCCGAGCAGGCGGCAGCCAGATACACTGAGCTGATTGAGCAATCTAATGTCGCTAAAGAAATGTGGTCGGCGAGGAATTTCCGCCAGACGGTTGCGCAGTTTGGGCCTTTGCAGGGAATGCCGTTATCGGTATTCGGCGGACTTTTGCCCAAGTTCAATATCGAAAAAGACTACGAGGCGATGACCGTTCTGCCGTACCGGCTAAAGCCCAATCCGCAGTTTGATAAGGATACCTTTACCGCAATGGCTGCAACCGAGCACCGCGAAGAGCAGCCTTCACATCTTACAATCTTGGACAAAACCATCTGCGAAACAAAATGCACGCCCCTATTTAATAGTCCCTGCATTACGTTCTGTCCTGCCGGCGTGTATGAGACGATTCACGATATAGTAAAGCCGGCCAATCCGTCAAATTGTCTGCACTGCAAGACCTGCCAGCGTAAGTGTCCCTTTGACAATATCCGCTGGACGGTCCCGGAAGGCACCGGCGGCCCACGCTACAAACGAATGTAGGTTCGTGTCCCGTGGCTCGTGCCCCGGGTCACGAGCGACGCAAGACTACAATGCGTTCTAATCGCACTCCGGCGCGGTACATTCCAGCCAGTGGGCCAACAGCACAGCAAGGTCAGCCAAATCAACACGGCAGTCCTTGTTCAAATCAACTGCCGGATATGGATGCTCAGAATCACCACAAGTCGGAGCACTAAGGATCGGTGCCTGCCAGATATCATAACTCCCATACCCGCCTGGCCGGTTGGAAGTGAAATACAGGGTGGAACCATCGGCCGAGATGTCCGGGTTACCATCATCACCCGAAGTGTTGACCTGTGAGCCAAGATTCACCGGTGTACCCCAGGGGTCGGAGACGGTTGCCCGGGTCGTCACCCATATATCGTCCGGACCTAATCCGCCGGGGCGACCGAACTCAAAGAAAAGGGACAAGCCATCAGCCGAGATGCTCGGCTGATACTCTGAACTGGAACTGTTGACAGTTGGGCCGAGATTTACCCCAGGACCCCAGGGATCAGAGAGGGTTGCTCGTGTCGTTACCCATAGGTCGAAACTCCCATACCCGCCTGGCCGGTTGGAAGCGAAGTAGAGCGACAGGCCATCGGACGAGACGTTCGGTTGATAGTCGTTACTTGAACTGTTGACAGTTGCACCGAGATTTACCGGTGGACCCCAAGCGTCGTTCCTCGTTGTGCGTTTCGTTACCCAGAGATCACAATTGCCGTAGCCGCCGGGTCGATCCGAGCCAAAGTAGAGTGTTAGTCCGTCGGCCGAGATGCCTGGCATACATTCATCATACCAACTGTTGAGTCTTGGCCCAAGATTCACCGCCGGTCCCCACTCGTCCTCCGTGCTTTCCCTCGTCGCTACATATAGGTCGTAACCACCGTACCCGCCGGGCCGATCGGAATGGAAGTACAGCGACAGGCCGTCAGCCGAGATCCTTGAGCCACCGTCGTCAGACGAAGTGTTGACATTTGGCCCAAGATTTACGGGAGTGCCGAACTCGAAGGGCGGTGGTGCCGGATACGCATCGGTCAGGCCCACACCGGCAAGCACTGCAAAAATCAGTACCGCTGCTGCCCGTTGCACGGGCGAAGTCTTTTTGGATCTGGCAATCATTTTAATCCTCCTTTTCAATTGAGCCTTGGTTTCTAAGATTCCCGCCAGCGCGGGTAAAACCTGCGGGCGAGAAAAACGCTCCAGCAAACTGACGATAGTTCGTCCGTAATTTCTGGATTCATCGACCTGCGTGCGAGCCAGCCCGCCAGAGGGCCCCCGCTCGGCGGGAACCGGAGACGTAAGGCGGGCAAGAACCAGGGCATCGCAGGCCAACTCGCGGTCCGCGCGCATGTGGTAGAAGGCCAGGCAGATCAGCGGATTGAACCAGTGTAAGGCCTGCAGGATGCTGGTCAGCCAGCCGAGCCAAATATCGTGCCTTTTTAGATGGCCCAGCTCATGCAGAAAAACGTATCGCAATTCCTCCCTGTTCAACGCCTCGATCATTCCTTTTGGCAGTAGCAGGCGCGGCCGGACAAAACCAAAAAGGCAGGCGCTTTTGACCTTGTCCGTTGCTACTACGCCCAGGATGGTTCGTATACCCATCTCGGCCTTACAGTCTTCCAGCAGGTCGAGAATCTTCTGCTCGGTCAAAGGGCGTTCGCGTCGAACGATCCGCAAGAGAGAAAAGTTGTTGGCGCAAATGTATATCCCCAAGACCAGCGCTCCGGCTAACCAGGCCAACGGCAGCAGGTTGGCAGCTCGGACAAAGGCGGATTTGGCCTGTCTTGCTTCCGCGGGGCCAGGCTGGGCCACTGTGGTTGTTGGCTGCGAGCTTACTTCTAAAACATCGCTGGCTCCAACGGAAGTCACCTCTGCCTGCGCAGAGGCAGAGCCTGCCCCCGCGAAAGCGGGGGTGGTTTTTTTGTCCGCTACCGGCGACTTGAAGCTCTCATTTGCAGGCTGCGCCGGCGCGTATTCTGTCTGTATTTGCGGGAATGACCGAGGTATCAGGTTGAAGATGCTGGCCCGGCTTTGTGGTGTCCACGGCAGCACCATGCGCAGTAGCAATAGTACCCAGAGAGTGTGGGACCAGCGAGGGCCGAGTTTGCTACGCAGGGTTATTTGAACCAGAAGAATAAGACCGATTAACATGCTGGCCTGAAGAGTCGAGCGCAAAAGCCAGGCAACAAACGGCTGCACCTGTATGCTAAGAGATTCCATTTTTACTCCCTCCCTTTTTGGTCAAGAATTTTCTTGAGGTCTTTGATTTCGTCCGGCGAAAGGTCCGTATCTTCAAGAAAGGCCGCCAGCATTGGCCTAATTGCCCCGCCATAAACTCGCCGAACAAACGACCGCGTCTCTTTATGTATGCACCTGGACTCGCTAACGGCGGGAATGTATCGGTACTGTCTTCCTTCCTTTTGAAAATTGAGGGCACCCTTTTTCAATAGCCTATTGATTAGTGTCTTGACCGTTCGCGGGTTCCACTTGGTTTTTCTTGCCAATTGCTCTACCACTTCATTGGCCGTTAACGGCCCCTTCGACCACAGCACCTGCATGACCAGCCATTCCGATTCGGATATTTTCGGCAGTTTTTCCATAAAGCAACTCTCCTTTCGATTACAGATGTAATTCCGAAGATATTACAAGCGTAATCGAATGTCAACAAAAAAATAGAAATTTTGCAAATTTTTTGGTGATCGTTGGAGTGCTCTGCCGCCGGATTATAGGCCTGGCGGTCCGTCAGAAATAGGAGCGGCCTCTTTTGCCATGCGTTTTTCTAACGCCTTTCGCTCCTCGGTGGTAAGCGGCGGCCTGTCCCTGACGGCGGCAATGTTGACCGAGAGCTGTTCAAGTGAGCCCATGCCGACCACCGCAGCACAGATCGGCAGCCCAAGCGCATAGCGAACCAGTAGCTCCGCCTCAGCCTGGCCCGGCGATTCGTCGTGGTACGAGATGCCGTCGTTCTTGATGGGATTGCCGATGGCCAGCGACCCGTAGCCGCCACCCATTACCTTCATGGCCAGGATTCCCATTTTTTTCTTTTGGGCGGCGGGAAGCACAAGATGCTGGTACGGGCGACGCCTGGCGGTGGGATTGAATGTCGTGAGCACCGTATCGAAGTCGAATAATTCAATTGCCCGGCGCATCGACTCGGCGCTCTCGTGGCCGGTAACGCCGATGAACCGCGTGACCTTTTCATCGCGTAGTTTGCATAGTGCCTTCAGGACGCCGTCCGGTTTGTCCCATTTGCCGAAGTCCTCGTCGCCTTTGGTGCCGTGTATCTGCAGCAGATCCAAATGGTCGGTGCGCAGGCGCTTAAGGCTGGCCTCGACATCTCTCATCGCGCCCTGGTATGAGCGGCTGCCGGTCTTGGTTGCCAGAAAGACTTCCTTGCGCCTTGTAGAGAGCACCTGCCCGAAGTTGTGCTCCGACTGGCCGTTGCCGTACGCGGGTGCCGTGTCGAAATAATCTATTCCCGCATCGAGTGCTGCATTTGCCAGTTCTGCGGGATCAAACTTCGCGGTCGGTGGGTCTTTCATCGCCACGAAGCCGCCGAGGACTAAAGCGCTTACTTGAAGACCTGTTTTGCCTAAAGGGCGTTTTGGGATGGCGGACTTGGTGGGTTTTTGCCGCTCCTCGGATTCACCTGCAAAACCGGCGCGTATACGCACTGCCTCAACAGCCGCTGCGGTGACTATCCCGGCCATGAACTCTCGTCGATTTATAACTGACTGCATAAGATAAGGTTGTAACCCGCGATGCCTGTTCAGGCAACATTTTTCCTATTGCAGTCGATGGAAGATAACCTGCCGATACGGTCTAACGGAATCAGATCAGACTGGAGGAGAGAATTGCCCGGGTTTTTTGCATCCTAAGTTGTTATTTGAAAATAGGTTATAGAAATCCGCATTTTTGCATTGACAGGGAGACATATTGTGCTATAATTATAATACAATAGGGTAATAGATGAATAGCGCATTGCGAAACTATATGGAGACGATGGATGATTGAGTTTAGGCTGGACATTAAGAGTGGTGTTCCTTTCTATCGCCAAATCGTGGACCAAATACGATATGGGATTGCCTCCAAACGTCTGCTGCCTGGAGAACAACTGCCTACGGTCAGAGAGCTGGCGGTGCAATTGGGGCTTAACCCTAATACCGTGCGCAAGGCCTATTCGGAGTTAGAGATATTGGGAGTGCTGGACACTCAGCAGGGCACAGGCACTTTTGTCAGCAATCAAGAAGTGGAGATTGGGGACGCAGAAAGGCGTCGGATGCTCAAGCAGGTCTGCGACGAGCTGGTTGCTCGCGGCCAGCAATACAACCTTACACTGAACGACATTGTCGATCATTTGCAAAGGAGACTTAACGATGGCAGAGAAGAAAAAAACAGCAATAGTTAGCTCGATCGCGCACAAGTACATAGAGAGTCAAAGAGCGCCGGAGTTTCAAATCAGTCTGGTTGCCGGCTTGGCGGCAGTAGTTGTACTAATATTGGGGTTTCTCGTGAACCGGTTGATACAAGGCGACTGGCGTACCTTCAACATCCCTGTTGCGGTGATCACTATCTTTCTGAGCATTTACGTGTTGTTGGCGTTAAAGATCGCCAAGGAATGGGAGCGAGTGGTGGTTCTGCATCTGGGCAAATTTAGTCGGCTGAAGGGCCCCGGAATGTTCTTTATCGTGCCGCTGATCGAAGGCATCGCCCAGGTTGTGGACATGCGTATCCGCGCTACCGATTTTGCCCCCGAATCAACTTTGACTAAAGATACCGTCCCGGTCAACGTGGACGCGATTTGTTTTTGGATGGTCTGGGATGCGAAAAAGGCGGTCTTGGAAGTGCAGGATTATTATCTGGCCATTGTTTTATCAGCGCAGACTGCTTTGCGCGATATCATCGGCACACATGAACTTGCAGATATGTTGACGCATCGCGGCGCACTGGGAAATAGGTTGCGCGAGGTCCTCGATGAGAAGACAAATCCCTGGGGCATTACGGTTCAGTCGGTGGAAATTCGTGATATCATAATACCCAAGGAGTTGGAAGATGCCATGTCCAAGCAGGCTCAAGCCGAACGGGAACGCCAGGCCCGCATTATCCTGGGCACGGCAGAGACCGAAATCGCGGAGAAATTCGCTCAAGCTGCTAAGCAGTACGAGTCCAATCCGGGGGCGATGCATCTTCGCGGCATGAACATGCTCTTCGAGGGGCTGAAGGAGAAAGGCTCGATGATTATCGTGCCCAGTTCCGCACTGGAGACCATGAATCCGGGAGCGATTGGCGGATTGGCAGCTCTGAGCCAGATGAAGAGTCAAAAAGACCAGGACGAAAGTAAAGACTCGTAGCCCAAGGGTAATCTTGCACAATGTGACGATTCGTCAGGGGCTATGTAGATTTGGTGTCCGATACTTGATGTCTGCGCAGAATTGAGTATTGAGGATCGCGATCAGCGGCTCAGTGGATCCATGACCAGAGCCACCTCCCAGCCCTCAAATTGTGCTTTTAGAGAGGCGGCGAGTTCGCGTTGCACCTGGGCATCCAGGCGGTTATCCCGCCACCATCGCTTGTGTGCAGCCTCACGAACGGGGAAAAAGTCATATCCATTGGTCCCGTAGTTGCGGAAGCCGGTGTGCTTACGCCATGCTAAAGACATCAGGCAGTATCTGGTAAGCTGCTCAAGTAACCTGTCGTCGGGAGCATTGGCGTCCTTGACCATCGTGCAGAACTTCATGGCTGCGTCATGAGTTCTCAACTGGGCTGCCAGGTCCCGAGCGACTTGGCCGTAGTCGGGAAATAGCTTAATGCCGATCGGTCCCGGTCGGCCAAGCTGATTATTCTTCTGGAGCGTCTCAAGCTCATCGGCCAAAGCATCGGCGCCGCGTGGCTTGGGGTCGCCCAAGCTCAGCCAGGCCTCGGCCAGAAGCTCGGTTTTCTGGGGATAGATAAGCCGGGCCAGCTCGCGCACGGCCCACTTTGGCGGTTCGTCGCGCAGCTCCATGTTCCACAGCGCCCGCGTGAAATAATAAATGTTTGGCAACTGGCGAATCGGAGTCTGGGCGTTACCCATAGCTCCTCGGACTTGGCCGGCTCGTTGCGGAACGTCCAATGCTTTCTGCAGCGCATCCGGCACCACCGTTGTAAAAGGCAAGCTCGGTTCAGGCTCGACCGCTCCGTATGGATAATATACCACTCGGTCATATACATTCAGCTCATCGGCCACCTTCCAATGCTCCGGAGATGCAACGGTCAACCACCAGGGCTCAGGGGAACGTTGTAGCAATTCCTTGACCACATCCCGCCAGTTCTGGCTCTGCGTCTTATTGCCCCAGCCGAACCACATCCAATATACGAGCTTGGCGTGGGAACCAAGCCCGGTATGGCGATTGATCAGCTCACGGCTCATCATCAGGATATCAACAAACTCGGAAGCCGGGCTGCCTCGCCAACCGCCAGGATCGCTGTCAATCACCCAGTAGCCGTCGGCGTTGTTGCACACTTTGTAGAACTGGGCACGGGCGGCCCTCAACTGGGCCATCTGATTCGGATCGCCCGGGTTTATAAGGGTCTCGGCCTTAAAGTAATCCCGCTCGGCTACCGGAGGAAGGTCGCGCACCTCGCACATATTGTTGGCGCATTCACCTATCCACACCTCCATGCCGTGGTTCTGCCGGGCATGGTCGATCACGGGCGGGTAGCGAGCAAGAAATGCCTCGTCCTCCTGCGAGAAGGGAATGGGAAGGATGCCGACCATGGACCAAATCTGAAATAGGTCCACTCGCATTAGAGCCAGAATGTCAACATACCGCTTCCAGTCCTCTACTTTCCACGTACGCAGAGCGTAAGGATACGAATAAGCCCAGTGCTGATGAGTGTACATGCCTCGCAGCGGAAATGATGGTTTCTCCACGACATTCATATCCGTTTTCAATGTTGGCGGCAGTTTGCTGACGTCCAGTTCGCGCATCAAAGCATATATTGCGTGCCGGGTGCCCATCGCCGTTGCCCCAGCCGCGATCACGAATTTGGCGCGTCCATGTTCGGCCACGCGAAGTACAAAGCCTTCGCTGCCAAGTTCCTCCCAGCGGATGCCCGTGCAGACCGACGGCTCATACCGCTCCACTACAGAACGTCCAACCAGCACAGTCAAGCCCGGGTCAACCTCCCAGGCTGTGCTACGGCGCACATCAATTTGTGCGGACTGGCGGCAGAATGATGCCAGTTGCTCAATCGCATAGCCGAGCGGCTGACCCAGACTGTTTTCGGTGACCAGTGTCAGAGCACTTATGGGCATACGGCTTGGAGAGGGTATGGCGCCGATAATGCCCTCCGGCCAGCGCTGCAGAGTGAGCGGATCGTGAGCCGGCAGAACGATGTCCGCCAGCGACCTAATCCGGGTCATAGCCTGCTGGCAGACATGCTCGTCAGGACTGCGGATCGGCCGGTTTTTCTCTATGTTCTCGTACTTGTATATGACGTCGCCTGTGATAATAGCCGGCCCCATACAGGTGCGCACGAGCACGCCCTGGCTGCCCACTGTGTGGCAACCGAGGGGCAAGGCCCGCACGCCGGGAACAATCTCCTGGTCGTCCACCAGCTGCAGAGCATCAGGCCTGTCGTTCAGCGCCTTTCGCACATCCGGCGCAAGACGGTCTCTGCCGCCAGGCTGCTGGCTAGCAGCCTCTTCGTACTCACGCCGATTGACTACAAAGCGGGCATTGGGAAAGGCGTCGAAGTAATCATAATGGTCTGCGTGCAGGTGTGTCACTATCACATGACTCACGTCGGCAGGGTCGATACCGTGCCGCTTCAACGCTTCAGGCGTGCGCTGCTCGGACAATTGTGTGACTCCGCCTGGGATGTACCGCTGGGTTGTTTTGCTGAACTCCTGCGGGTACTTGGGACCGGTGTCAACTATTATGGGCTTTGGCCCGCCTTCTATCACCCACACGTACAGGTAAAACGTGCTGGTCTGCTCGCTGTCGCTATCCTGGAAGGTTATGTAATCGCGGACCTCGCATTGGCC
>Ga0315296_10005195_pt1 | contig 10445 bp, 16 predicted proteins | sample YL17G14_18_MG_FD_203921 | JGI IMG/M metagenome (GOLD analysis project Ga0315296, IMG submission 203921) | Sediment microbial communities from Yellowstone Lake, YNP, Wyoming, USA - YL17G14_18 | ecosystem: Environmental > Aquatic > Freshwater > Lake > Sediment | place: USA: Wyoming | collected... | reverse complement strand
GTAGTAAGTTTTCTGATTTGGAGTAGAATACTTTACATCATACTTTTTCTTAAGTTTCTTTACAATTCTACCCTCATCCTCATTTCTTTCCGCCCACATCTTTTTAGTTTTCTCAGGAGCTTCATCCGGCTTCACACCTACTACACTATATTGTACTGCTCTATGACATCTTCCAAGTTGACTAATCCTGAAATTGAGGTAGCCCTTCTTGAAGATAAGATCATTCACCTTTTCTCGAGTAATAAGATCTCCTAATTCCATTTCAATTTCCTTTCAAAAAAGAGGAGGCGGGCAGGATTTAGAGCTCCATACCCAGCGACTTCCGATATAGAATATGAAGTTTGTAGGCTCGCCAGACCCACCAAATCCCAACTTATAGAAACTGTCCTTGTAGCCCATAAGTGCTGATGCTAAGCCACCGCCTCCTCCTCTTTTAATTAACAATCCCTAAGGCCTCTTCCCATGCTAAAGGGTTATCCTCTTCCTCAATGTCTTCATTATCTGGAAAACTATTTCTTATGTTTTCCGTGTTTCTTTTCCTTGTCATCGCCATCCTCCTCATCTTTGTCTTTGTCGTCATCCTCCTCTTCATCCTCTTCTTCTTCCTCTTCCCTTCTTTTCTTTTTGGGCTTATCCTCCTCCTCATCCTCTTCAGATTTCCCTGAGATCAACTTCTTTAATTCCTTAACCTGTTTCTCGAGGAAATCTTTATCAACCTCTTTCACAATCTCCTCTTCAAGGTTATGGATCTCATCTTCCCATCCATCATAATCTAATGGAGAGGACTTAGCTCTTACTCTAAGATCATAAGAAGTATTAGTAAATGATGTTCCCTCCCGAGTGATGATGATATCTCTTCCCTCTTCAGGATCAGTGATATCCCCATAATCTTCATCTTCCAAATACCCCTTTAGGGTTCTCATCATTTTATTACTAAATCCATAGACTTTAATCCCTTCAGACACCCTATCTCGATCTACAATATTTACATAATATTTTGTCGTGGGTCTTATTCTTGTAGCCAACTTCTGTTTATTTTCACTTCCACTCTTTCCAAGTTCCTCATGATAATCGCAAATAGGACAACTCTTTTTTCCAAACATAAGTAAACAGGGATAAGCCATCTCTCTTGTCCCACCAGCCCGTTTGAACCCATAGTGAAGAATAGCTTTGAAGAAGAATACAGCTTTCCATGGGACAATCCTGTAAGTGTTTTTCCCTTCTTTAGGAATGGCAAACAGCCCTTTCCCCACTTCATCTAGTCCCTCAAGTGATTTTGGAAGATCAGTCCTCGGTTTCTTACCACCTTTGTCTTTAGCCATTTTAGTCCTCCTTTAAAATTTTATTGACTTCAGAATTTCATCTGCAATCTGATAAAGAATTACATCTACATTTCTTGAATACCAACCATAACCATCAGAAAGATCTTCTTCGTGATCTTTTAAAATTTTTATAATTATATCCCAGTTTGTCATGATTTAATTCCCTCCCTTTTTATCCAAATCAATCCAAGATGAAATATCTCTCTCATTGTCTCTCTTATTTAAAAAATGTAGTCTCTTTCTAATTTCTAATTTCTTTCTAATAACTTTTTTAGAGAGTCTTCCCCCTCTTTTTATAAGGGGATATTTAATACAAAGTTTAGCATGATCTCTCTTTACCCTTAAATATGGTAAAAGTTCTACCAACAAACTCTTAGCTTTAGCTCCAACAACTATTAAACTATAAGGATTTTTCTTGAAAGGACTACCAGATTTTCTTAACTTTTTTCTTCTTCTTTCAGTTATATGTCCATATCCTAAAAATGGAATAAAACTTTCTAAAACCTTCTTGTTATTATTGCTAAAAGACATTCTTATATGACAAGGCTTATATCCTTTTGGTGTTTTCCTAAGTCTAATCTGAACAGATCCTTCACAATCAAAAAATGAAGCTATGTAAATTAAATTATCTTTTCTAGTCATATTAAACTTCCTTCAAATCCAACCAATTAGGCCCTATACTAATTTTAACTTTTAAAGGGACCTTTAGTTTAACACCATATTCTTCTAGCCCAGGATTTTCCATCCTACTTTTTACTATTTTTACTACTGATTTTTCTTCTCCGGGGTATCCACAAATTCCCACTTCATCGTGCACATTTTCAAAAATTCTAGATCTGGCTCCCAATTTAATAAAATCACAAAAGATCTTGAACATAGCAATCTTAGCTATATCAACAGCTCCTCCTTGATTTGGGAAGTTGACTCCCTGTCTAATTAAACTCCTTCCGACTGCAGTCTCATTAGTAGCCTCAGGAAGCCGCCTTAGTCGCCCAAACATATTCGCAATCTGCTCATTTTTAATTATCTCAGATTCTGCTGAGCTTTGCCAATCTTCAGTCCCTGGGAAAGCTTTATAAAAGTTTTGGATATATTTAGCAGCTTTCTCCTTACTGCAACCTAGTCTTAGTGCTAAACCATAGGCACTAATTAAATATATAATACCAAAAGTTACTTTCTTAGCATTCTTTCTTTCATCCTTAGTAACTTTATCTGGGGATTTTTCTAGAACTTCAGCAGCAATTGCTCTATGAATATCCCCCTTCTTTAAGTATTCTATCAGAGCCTCATCTCCACTTTCATGGGCTAAAGTTCTTACCTCGATCTGCTCATAATCCCCAGTAAGTATAAATCCTTTAGGATCCACTGGGATAAATAATCTTCGGGGATTTATCTCTCTGGGGAGATTTTCTCTGTCTCGAGGGATAGTTTGCAATGGAGGATCTTTACAAGAAAGTCTCCCAGTCACAGTACCCTCTTCATCACCAGATTCAGCCCCGATCGCTTTAACCTGGTTAAATACTGGATGAACCATATCTTCAGAATCCAGAAACTTAGATAAATTATCCAAAAACTTACTTTTAATTCCAAATAATTTTTTGTACTCAATAACAGCATCAACAGCCACCTTTCTTTTTCCTTCAAGCTCCCCTGATAACTTTGAGAGAATCTCTTTCCCCCATGATTGAACTCCTTTCTCTGTATTCTCTGGACTCCTTATTTTCATAGAATTAAAATATTCTGTAAGCTGCTTATTTGAACCTGGATTAGCAGGAATATTAACTGCCATCTTTTTTATCTTCTTTGTCAATTCGAAATCTAAATCATTTAACTTTTTAGTATCAATTTTAATCCCATGAACTTCTGCTGAAATCAACACCTTCATCATATCCATATCTATCTTAAAAGGGATTTCAAGGTGTTCATTTGTAAGTTTCTTTGAAAATACATTATACAATCTTTTAGTAGCATCTGCATCCTTCAAATTTCTAATTCTTAACTTTTTTATAGACTCAAAATCTTCTTCAGTCTTCCACCTTTCCATAGAAGTATTCATAGTAGCTAGATGTTCCAGATCTTTTTGGAGATAGTTTTCATCAAGAACATTAGAGGCTATCATTGTACAAAAGAAATCATTATCTGGAAGATACTTTTCCCGGATATATCCCTCTTTCAAACAAATTTTTAAATCTGATTTTAAATTATGACCTATCTTCAAATAGGAAGAGTTTTCTAAAAAATTTCTTATTGAATTCCTATATCTTTCTGGAGACTCTACAAAATAAGCCTCTCTAGCTGCAGGGGAGAAAGCCATTGTTCTAACTGCACCAGTCGGAATATCCCACTCCAGGTCAATAGCAACTTTAGGTGGCCAATCAAATTGAGATTCAGTAGTTATGTCTTTGTATTTAACTGGCTTTCCATTTCTACTAGTAACTCCCTGAATATAATTATTCAAATCCTCTCTAATCACTTTAGTAAGAAAAGGTCTTCTAAGAGCAGCTGCAGGATGATATGTGGAATAAACTTTAATCCCTTTATATTCAAATACTTTTCCTCTCATAGTTTCAATCTTGAAGTCTTTATCTCCGTAAAGCCCGAGTATTGCTGTCTTACCCATAGCGATAATCTTTTTAGGCTTAACATATTTAACTTCCTTATCCAAAAAATACCTACAGGCTTCAATCTCTTTTATCCTGGGAGTACGATTTTCCAAGGGCCTGCAGCGAACAGCATTGGAAATAAATAAATTTTCTCTATCTAATCCAATTGAGACTAAAATTTTATCTAAGAGCTTTCCCGCTCTTCCAGAGAAGGGTTTCCTTAAATCTTCCTCTCTCCAACCTGGAGCCTCTCCTACTAGAAAGATATCTGAGGGAACTTTTCCATCTCCAATTAGGCAGATACACTGAGCCTCCTTGTATAAACCACAACGAGTACAATCCTCATCTCTTATTATATTAAATAGTTTCTTCATGGTTTATTACAGCTTCCTTCTTGTTAAGAAGGGCTTCAGCCCACAGAATATTTTGGTTGTATATCTCTTCTACCAACTTTTTTCTTAAACTTTGGGCAGATTCCACTACAATCCATTCATCATCCTTCCACTGTTTAATACAAGTATACCATAAACCCTCTCCGACATCAAACCAGAAACTTATTTCTAAATTTCCTATTAATTCTGATTTTTTATTTAGTTTAGTCATCTTCATCCTCTACATACTTACAAATTTTAACTCCACTATCCTCTAAATAATTAATTGGAGAAATATCCCAATATTCCTTATCGTAAATTACTTTTTTTATTCCTGAAGCCACTATAATCTGGGCGCAACTAATACAAGGGGCCATTGTTACATAAAGATCCGCTCCTAAAATTTTCACTCCATTTCTAGCTGCAAATGAAATTGCATTGGCCTCACTGTGGATACCTCTCACGCAACTCCCAGTTTTTTCATTAATAATACACCCCTGATCTAAGCAATGAGGTAGCCCTTTTGGAGCTCCCCCGTATCCTATAGATAAGATTCTTCCTTCTATTGAAATAACACACCCAACTTTAGCTCTTAAACAAGTTCCTCGTTCACTCCAGATTCTAGCTGTTTCCATTAAACATTTTTCTCTACTAGGTCTTTTCATCTTCACCCTCCAGAAAACTTTTAGCAAGTCGTTTCGCTGCGCAATACTTAAATTTTCTTTTTCCATCAAGTATATTTTCTATTAAATTCCAAGCCCACTTTCCTAATTTAGATCTTATATCCTCATTAAATACTTTAGAACAGACTCGATAAAATGTTATCACATGAAAATATCGGGTGTAAACCTTAGTAAAATAAAATTCCACCTTAACTCCATTAAGATCTAAAGATTCCAAGTAAATTTGGAAGAAATCCCTTAATAGAATTAGATCAGCTAGAAATTTAGTAACTCCTTCTGTAACTCGATAATATATGTTCACCTTTTTTAATTTTCCTCTCTCAAATCGAAATGTAGCTCCAATTAAACAAAAATCTCTCATATTGTTAAACCGGGATTTTTCTTTATTTCCAAATCTAAAAAGAAGGATAAAAGTTTTTTTCTTAGCTTTAACTTCCTTAAGGTTTCTATTAAACTTTTCAACTTCCTCTGGATTTATATAAATCTCAAACCAATTTTTTCTTTTAGCAATTCCCCCTCTTCTATATCCAATATCTGAGAGAGCAAGTTCAAAATCACTCCAATTACAATTAGCTTGGATATCATACTTCTCAGAATTCTGCCCCTCATTATAAAGAAAATAACAGAGATTCTTCCACATTTCTAACGGAGTAGCTACCATTTCTATTTGTTCCTTTCCACAGTAAGGACAAAAAATTCCATCCTGTTTACCTTTAGGACCTACTACCCATAAATCCCAACCTTCCTTCCCATCATATCCACAAGAACAGGAACTCAAAATATCCTCCTTCTAATAAATCCAATCAAGAGTAGGAATTCCCTTAAATCTCTTGTAGAAAACAAACCAAGCATAAGTAATCATTCCTCTAGGCTTTCCATATTTTGGATGATTAAACCTTACCCTTTTTGAAAAAACATAAATATTTTTTAGCCTCTTCTTAGAATAAATAAGATTATACCTGTTAAATCCTTCTAAAGATGAAACTCTTAAAAATAAAGCTACTTTATTTCTAGTTATTTCAAGAGAATGTAGAATAAAATCATTTAAAATATTGTAAGGGGGATTTGTTACAATATTATCAACAGGTCCTTCCAAATCAAAAAAATCTTGTCTCTTCCCAAACCCCCTGAATACAATATCTGAAGAAATAACTTTAAATCCTTCCCTTATAAGAATTTTAGAGATTGCCCCAGTCCCACAGGCTGGCTCAAAAATTTCCCCCCTAAACTCCTCTTTCTCTAAAAGTTTTTCTACTACATAACTAGGAGTTTCAAAGAAATCCTCTTTACTAAGATTATACTTTCTACCAATAAAACTAGGAACTGGCACTAAAATATCCTCCTCTTCTCATAGTCTTTTCTAAATCCGTGAAGACTTCCAATAAAATGGGTGAAGTTATAAAACTCTACCTTTAAAAGATTAGCTATATATTGTCCTAATTTAATAGCCAACCAAACATCAATTGGAAAATGAGCATAGAAATCACATGACCTCATAGTATAAATAAGCATAAGAGAATCTTTTCCAGAAATTTCTCTTCTAAGAAACTGATAATACATTGAACAAGGAATACGAGCCTTGCCTCTTAAATTTTTAAGATCTTTACAAGAATCATATATTGTTATAACACACTGTCTAGATCCTTTAGCTTCAGACAACTCATTAAGAATAAAACCAAGTTGCCAACACATTCTCTCTGAATATGTGTATGAAAACTTTCCTTCTTTCAAAAACTTTCCCCAATACTCAGCTCTCCAAGCCCAAGAATTTCCAGGATTTATTCCTAACCCATAAATTCTATCCTCCAACTCAGCTTGTGAATAAAGCATAGCAGAAATACGATCTTCTTTATTTTCAAAGAAAAATCTAAATATATCTTTAAGATCATCAAATTTGGTGATCATGTATGCATATCCAGGGAGCTCTTTACTATCATAATCTGGATTTCCTCTAATATCAAGATCCTGAACCGTGGGAGCTTGATTTTCTATCCCCATTTCAAATAAATCTCTCTCTATCTCCTTTACTGCTTCTAGCACTGAAGAATAAATCCTCATTTTGAACTCCTTTGATTTAGAGTTATTACTAACATAGTTTTATTCTCTAAAGCAGATTGAATCTTATATTCTTCAGGTTTTTCAAAAAAGAGATTAAACTGCTTCAGAAATCCTCCCCACATTACTCTACAAACCCCTCTTCTCTCAGAAACTTTTAAACCCCCTCTTTTATCACAAGGAACTAACCCTATTTGATTGGTTTCAGGATCAAACAGAAATCCAATAGATTCTGATCTTTTAAGATACTTCAACCAAATACTAGTAGAAAACTGAATCTCTGATTTTGACATTCTAATTACATCAGTTGGAAGAATCTTCCTTTTTACTTCATATCTAATCCAAGCCATCTTTATTCCTCCCCATCTAGCCAATTCCCTAAAGCTTCATATAACTCCATAGTATTCTCTCTGTCTAACTGGATATATGTACCAGAAATATTCAACTGCAAGCACCTTTCCCTCCCCTCTCCTCCATAAAAAGAAGTAAGTATAAGACCATACTTCTCATAGAAATTTTTGCTCATTTCATCCCTCCTTCTCTTTCTCCTTTTTCTTATACTCAATTTCTCTCATTAACATGCGATCAAAATCACATTCTACCCTTCTTAAACTCCTCCCTGAAATATATCTATTAGAAGCCGCCACAAAAATTCTAGCAATCCCATCTTCCTTCTCTTGAAAATCCTGGTTTATTGTAAGAACTAAAGAGCATGTACCAGCTTTCCCTATCTTAGCTTCCTCAAGATCTTCAATCGTGGCTACCTTCTTAATATTACTTTTAGCCGTAAGCTGAGAAGCAGTCCAGATAGGAATTTTAAATTCTTTTGCAATCCTCCTTAAACCCTGAAAGATAGCAGTTAATTCGAATCTTCTTTCTTTATATTTCTTAGGGGGAGTCATTAGATCCCCATAATCAACTATCACAAGATCAAAATGATCACTTTTAAGATAATTTCTTATCTCATATAAAGTTAGCTCTGGGCGATCCTCTATTATCAAAAATCCACCCAAACTCTTTATTTTTTTAACTGCTCTAGCCGAATCCTTAAGGTCTACTTCTTTATAGGGCTTTCCTAAAATTCTCCCATCTAATCTTAAAGCAATCCAATCTGCTGGGAGTTCCAATGTAAAATATAAAATTTTTCTTCCCTGAATAAGAGCTGAGTAAACTGTGTTTATCAATGCCCATGTTTTTCCCTTTTTAGGAGTTCCTGCCCATAGTCCTACTTCGCTAGGATATAAAAAAATCCCTTTAAGAGGAGATTCAACTGCTCCAGGAGCATCCTTAACCTTTGAACGAGATATATTTTCAAAAAAGTCATATCCTTTTGTTTCCCCAAATGATTCTCTGATTTTCTTAGTTGTATCTAAAGCCTCCTCTATTGGATCCAAAGGCATAATACCCTTTTTCCCAAGATATGGCATAAACTTTTCTAAAGCATCTTTCCATAAATTCTTCTCGAGGAACTCTTTGCATATTCCAATTAAGACCCCTCTATTTGAAACTCTTGATCTTCTTATCTCCTTCAGGAAGTCTTTGAAAGATCTTAAATCTCCTTTGCTATAAGAAGAATCTGAAGAGAGATAAAGATGAATTTCCTTACATTTTATTTTCTCATCCTCTTGACATTTCTCAATCAACTCCTTTATTGAAGAGAAAATTACTCTCCCTTTCTCAGAGAGTATCTCTTCATTAATAAATGGAGCTAATTTATTATAAAATTCCTTTTCTCTTAAATAATTAAGAATTGTAAGTTCAAGGTCCATTCAAATGACCCTTCTAATTAATCTCTCAATCTCAGAATCATCCATCTCATCAATATCTTTTTTAGGAAGAAATATAGGAATTACAGTAGGACCTTTAATCTTCTTAACACAATGGATTATGTCCCCTGGAACATCAGAATCTAAAGCTAATATCACTTTCTCAGAAAATGATTTGGTGATTTCTTCACTTTGCTTATCTGAAATACTATGGCCTAAAATAGCTGCTGAAGGAATAAATCGAGAGGCCTTTACCATATCAAAAAATCCTTCAACTATGATCCCACTTTTTACTTGGCCCTTAAAACTTTTAAACAAGGGCTTCTCCCCACAAGATAAATACTTACAGGGGTTTTCAGATTCTAAGACCCACCTTCCCTGATAAAAGACTAGATCCAAATCCCATTCACCCTTCTCATAATAGCAAAATATTAATCTACCAAAGAAAGGGTCGTTCAAGTCAATAGTAAATCCTATGCCATATTTAACCTCATCCACATCTATTATTCCTCTTTCCCTAGCATACTCCATAAAAATTGGGAAAAAATCTTTTTTAGATTCATGAAGAAAACAGTAGTCTTTTGGGAGAGAAATATTAGAGGCACCTAAAGGTTTATTTCTATCAGTAACTTTTTTGTAAATGGATGAATAAATATAGAGGTTGGTATTCTTTGGAGAAGCATCACAGCGGAAGCAATGGTAAATTCCTTGATCAAGGTTTACATATAGATGTCCTTTTGTATCTGGAGTTCCTCTCCGCTCCTTGCAGAAGGGGCAGATATATCGGAGCTCTTTCCCATTAGCTCTTTTTCCGACTAGCTTTAGAGTTGAGAGATCAAGGAATTTCATTCTTTATCCTTTTAGTACATAGAATAGATTTAAAGTTCTACTTTTTTCCAATTTATCTCCACATTCTCCTTCACTTCTTTTTCAGCTTTATACCGAAGCCTTGCATCCTCAATAGCTTCTTTAATTGTAGAATGAACAAATGGAGAAGCTATACGATTCTCATCTATTTTCTTGCAAGCAAAAACTTCCCCATCAGTAACAATCTCATATCCTTCTGGTAGTTTTTCCATAATTATCCTCCCCTTACTACTTTTTTCTTTATCCTTTCAGAATCTGCTCTCTTGAAAACTCAAGATACACGATAAGGTTGTCAATCACCTTTAGGGCCATCTTATTACTCTTCAAGGGTTGATTGAAAAATAGATAACCCATCTTTAACCTCTCAGCAAGGTCTTTAAAACTCCATTTCTCTTGTATTAAGAGTAGTTTTTTCTTCGGCATGAGTATCCTCCTTACTTCTATTTTTATATTTACAAGAAGTACACCTGTTGTTTAAATAAACAGTTTCCTTCTTGCATCTAGGACAGAATTTATCCTTCCAGTTATATTTCTTTCTATGCCAGAGCCAATGGTCATTCTTAGAGACTATAGCAAGGTTATTTAGATCATTATTAAAAGGATTTTTATCTATATAGTGAACCCTGTGGATTCTCCAATAGCTTTTATCTTGTTCTTCCAGCTCAGGATATAAGGTTCTACACCTTTTTACAGCTTCCCTTCTTGACCTAGCCTCTGTTAGTTTAGCTCTACTAAACCTAAAAACCTTTTTTCTCTTTCTTCTAGTAGCTGTGTTTTC
>Ga0315296_10005194_pt1 | contig 10445 bp, 7 predicted proteins | sample YL17G14_18_MG_FD_203921 | JGI IMG/M metagenome (GOLD analysis project Ga0315296, IMG submission 203921) | Sediment microbial communities from Yellowstone Lake, YNP, Wyoming, USA - YL17G14_18 | ecosystem: Environmental > Aquatic > Freshwater > Lake > Sediment | place: USA: Wyoming | collected... | reverse complement strand
GGTGTTGGTAAGAATATTGAGGAAGCTCGCAAGCCAGTGATCCTTGAGTCTAAAGGCAGCCGAGTGGCATTTCTGGCTTACAATACGATCTTACCCACGGGATATTGGGCTGAGGCTAACAGGCCAGGTTGTGCTCCAATGAGAGCATGGACCTTATACGAACAGATCGAGCACGACCAACCCGGCACACCTTGCCGGATCCATACCTTTCCCCACAGGGAAGACCTCGAGGCAATGGGTGAGGATATTAAAAAGGCCAAGACACAAGCAGATGTTGTGATCTTGTCAATGCACTGGGGTATCCATTTTATACCTGCTGTACTGGCAACTTATCAAAGGGACATGGCCCATGTCGCTATTGATTCTGGAGCAGATTTAATCCTAGGCCATCACGCTCACATACTGAAAGGCATTGAAGTCTATAAGGGGAGAGCGATCTTTTATAGCCTCTGTAATTTCGCAGTGGACCTCCCCTTTACGAAGGAACATGCTGAAAGCAAAAGCTTCAAGGAGATACAGAAGCTCAACCCTGATTGGATACCTGATTTTGAATGCCTTTATAATTTTCCGACGGATTCGCAAAAGACTATTATTGTGAAGTGTATCATTTCCAACGGCGCAATAAAAAGCGTCTCTTTCCTGCCTACCTATATCAACAAGAAGACTTCTCAGCCAGAAATTCTCACCTCAAAGGATAAACGGTTTGGGGAGGTAGTCAGGTACATGGAAGACACAACAAGGAGTCAGGCGCTTGATACTCAATACACTGTAAATGGAGACGAGGTCGTCCTGTTATAACCCCATCCTGGTTTGAAGGGAGACCAAAGGTCAGAATCAATTGTGAATGAATCCTTAACCCTGGCGAAGAATATAGTTGACACCGATTATGATGATATCCCTCGTCATGTCGCAGGGGTGACGAAAAAGAGCCTTTTAGATGCAGTCGGTGTCATATTAGCTGCAGGCAAGCTGGGTGAGGGGTGCAAACAGTTTGTCACCTTAGCGATCGAACAGGGTGGAAAGAAGGAAAGTACAATCCTTGGTTTCGATGCCAAGGTGCCGGCTTGCATGGCAGCATTTGCTAACGGGTCTATGTCGCACGCTCTGGATTTTGAGGATAGTCATGATATGGCGCTTGTTCATCCGAACGCAGCGGCCATACCAGCTGCCCTTGCAATATCTGAAAGTCTAGGAAACGTGAGCGGCAAAGAGTTCATTACTGCGCTCACTCTTGGAAGTGACCTGGTTGCAAGGTTGGGTCTTGCTTTAAACGAGAATCCGGTTGAGTACGGCTGGTATATGCCTCCTATCTTGCAAGCTTTTGGGGCAACAACTGCTTCAAGTAAATTATTGAAGCTGGATATGGAACAGATACGGAATGGCTTCTCGTTGACCCTTTGTCAAGCAACCTGTAGTGCCGAATTGATCTATAGTTCTCATTCAATGATCAGAGCCATACGAGATGCTTTTTCGGCAAAGGCAGGTCTGCTATCCGCACTCCTGGCACAAAAAGGCATCATGGGGTTTGATCAACCCTTTGAAGGTAGGGCAGGACTGTTCAATATGTATTCAAAAGGTAAATGGGATCCGCTTTCATTAACGAAGGAACTCGGAAAAATATTTGAGGGCGCTAACGTCAGCTTCAAACCATGGCCGAGTTGCAGGGGCACCCATGCTTATATCGATGCAACACTTCAAATTTTGGAGAAGCATCATCTAAAGCCAGTTGAGATAAAGGAAATTCGTTTGACTGTCAGTCCCGTGAACAAAATGCTTTGCGAACCTTTAGAAAATAAGATGAATCCAGCCACAGCCATCGAGGCTAAATTCAGTTTACCTTTTACTGTTGCCACAGCTATCGTACACGGGAAAGTTACTTTAGAACATTTTAGTCCGCGAGCTTTATCCGATCCGGTTGTACTTGAGTTGGCTCGGAAGGTTTCATACGGGGTGGATGAGAAACTGAGCCTGAGGCAGGCAACCCAAGGCTCCCTGCAGATAGAGACCAAAAATGGTAGGACCTATTCGAAAAGCTTAGAATTTGCTTGCGGGCACCCCAACAACCCAATGAGCCAAGAGGCCCTTCTGACTAAATTCATGGATTGCGCCAAACATTCAGTAAAAAAGTTTTCCAAAAGAACTTTGAGTAAAATAGTGGAGTTAATCTTGAACCTGGAAGAAATCAGAGACATCTCTGAGCTCACAAAATATCTATAGGTATTTCTGAAATGGAATTATTTAAACCCTTTCATGATAGCGTCCATGACCGCCACGGGTATGCGAAAAACTGGAAGACCAGAACCGGCGGTAAGGTCATCGGCTATTTTTGCACCTATGTGCCTGAGGAGATCATTTATGCCGCAGGCATGCTTCCCGTGAGGATCATAGGCAACAATGAATCACAAACGATTACTGATGAATATTGTTCTCGGAACAAGTGGTGCCCCTTTAGCCGAAACTGTCTGGCTGAAGGGCTACGGGGACATTACGATTATCTGGATGGTTTGGTCATCGGGGCTTCCTGTTTTCATACTCAGCAGGTTTTCTCGGCCTGGGTAAAACATATTCCCGTCTCCTTCTGGCACTATTTATTTGTTCCCGGTTGTCTTCAGAGTAGATCGGCTGATGGGTGTCTCACCGGGGAATTTGAGGAATTCAAGAATGTTCTCGAGACCTGGACCGGCAAGACAATCACTGTAGATGCATTGGACAGATCTATCGAAACCTATAACAGGAGCCGTCAATTGATGAAAGAATTATATGCATTCAGAAAAAATGGACCACCCTTGCTCTCAGGAACAGAGGCGATGGAAACGGTATTGGCGAGCCAGCTCATGGATAAGGGTGAGCATAACGAGATCATGAAACCGTTGATTGCCGATCTGCCCGGCCAGAGGAATAGGATAAGCCCCGGGATCAGATTAATGATCTTGGGCAGCGAGAACAACGACATTGAGCTTTTAAGGGCCATAGAATCATGGGGTGCAAACATCGTCATTGATGATCATTGTGTGGGGAGCAGATATTTCTGGGGAGAGATTATCCCTGGAGAAGACCGGCTTCGAGCCATGGCCAACCGATATGTTCAAAGACCCCCGTGTCCGACCAAGGATTTCCCGGAGAGACGGCGCTTACCCCATGTGCTCCGTCTCGCAAAGGAGTACAATATCCAGGCGGCTGTTATCCTGCTGCAGAAGTTCTGCGAGCCCCACCAATTTGATACGCCGATAATTGAGTCTGCAATGAATAAACTGAATATTCCAACTGTAGTTGTAGAGATGGATGCCCCCATCTCTCTTGGACAGGTTCGTATCAGGGTAGAATCCCTTCTCGATATGATACGAATTGAAACATGACAGATGTCATACGGGTCTCTGTCCATAGAAGAAGGTGGCCGGAACGTGCCCCGTCCCGCTTCGGCGGGATGGGCGGGAGGCGAGGGGCACAATATAAAGTGAGATTACCTTGCCGGGAAGCCCATTCGACATGCTCAGGGCCGTGAGCCCTGTCGAACGGCGTCGGCGTGCCTGTCCCGTCCTAACGGGATGGGCAGGGGAGCTTCACATGTTAAAAAATATGAGGAAGTATAAAACAAAACGGCTTGATTGCTGGCCAATGATGAAAGAATTGCGCAGGGCCCATTTCAAGCATACCTGGGAAGCACGGGACAAGGGTGATTTGGTTGTGATGGGTATCTTCGAATGGTTTCTTGCGCTGTGTGCAGGATTTGGGGATTATGCAAACCCTTCGTATGGGCCTTACTATACCCAGATGCTGCGTGATAAGGAGAAAGCCCTTAAGTGTTTCGAAGTCGCCGAGGCGAAGGGGTTCAGGAGAGATATTTGTGCCTCCATGCGATGTCACCTTGGGCAGTTGTATATGGGTTTAACGCAGCGAGGCCCTAAGGGAGAGATCGTGAAACCTGATTTTATTCTTCAACCGGCAGCGTGTTATTCCATGAGTAAGACCGGCCAGATCGTGAGCGAGGAACTTCAGGTCCCCTATCTCAACCTCGAATTTCCAACGAAAGATACGAAAAACACGCGGGCCTATCTCCTGACCGAAATGGAAGAGGCCATTGACTGGATGGAGAAGAAAACAGGAAGACCGTTCAGCGATGAGAAATTCATTGAGGCGGTTCAGAACGAGTGGGAATGTATGGTGCTTTGGGCCAAGACATGCGAACTCAACAAAGCGATCCCTGCTCCGCTGGACTACAGGCAAATGTGGTCCCTCAGGATCCCCAGTATCACGTCCAGATATAAGAACGACACAGTCAAATTCTATCAGATCCTTTTAGAAGAGGTGAAGGATAGGGTAGCCAATGAGATTTCGGCAAACGCGTATGAGACAGCCCGGCTATTCCATCAATTCCTGCCGCCTTTTTATGGGCTGGACATCTTCAAAGAGCCTTTGAAGTATGGCGCATCGTTCATCGGTGGAGACGGAGTATTTTCGTCTATGGGAGCCTGGGTGATTCATGGGGACGGCACTTGGGAGGCTGCCAAGACGCCTCGTGATCGAGGCATTGAACTTCAAGATAGAGAAGACGCGCTGGAGGCACTGGCGGACCTCTATCTTGGTTACTTACCTGCTTCGAGGTGTACCACGTCGGCAAACCCAAAAGAAGTTATAAAAATGGTGCAGGACTGGCACGTCGACGGCGTTGTGCTGATGATTGACCGTGGATGCAAAACCTTATCTGCAGGACAGGAAGAGCAAATTGTGGAGCTGAAGGATGCAGGAATACCGAGAATGGTCTATGAAGGCAGTCACGCTGACTTTAGGGATTTCGATGAAGGGACAACCTTACGTCGATTCGATCTATTCCTGGAAAATTTAGGTTTAACGAAACTAGAAGGAATAAAGAAGGAGAAATGAATGCGTGACAGTTCAGAGAGCAGTATGGAAAAGGAAGGAGTGCTGAGTGGCATTCGGGCGATTGAGTGGGCAACGTTTGGTAATGGACCCATTATTGGTGTCATCCTGGGAGACCTGGGAGCTGAGGTCATCAAATTAGAAGATCGCGTTGCTGGAGATCCTTCCCGTGGCATCTCAGCCTTTCAGGGGGTGGGAACGAAGAGCCCCGAAGGAATCAACCTGGTATTTGAGAGTAGTAACCGAAATAAAAAAAGTATGCGAGTGGATTTGAACAAAGAAAAAGGGAGAGAAATCATTCATAGACTTGTGGGAAAATCGGATATCTTTTATACCAATTATCGAAAGAGCGTCGCCAAACGCCAACGGATGGATTATGAGACCCTTTCGAAATACAATCCCAGGCTGATCTATGGGAGAGCCTCGGGATTAGGACCGGAGGGACCCGAAAATGAAAAACGTGCTTTTGATCCGGTTGGCCTTGCGCGCTCAGGCCTGATGAGTGCCGCCGGGGAGCGTGAAAGCCCTCCCGGGCAGATCGTAGGAGCAATCGTTGATACCATGGGTGCAACCATGACTGCCTTTGGGATCGTCGGTGCATTGTTTGCCCGGGAACGCTTCAACATCGGTCAGGAGGTCGATGCCTCGTTACTTGGGGCCGGTATGTGGGCCCAGTTTAGTAATATATCCCTTACTCTATTACGTGGCCGAACCATGGCAAGACACTCCAGAGCAAGGGCGAGGAATCCCTTGGCAAACGTCTATCAGTGTAAGGATGGCGAGTGGTTGTCATTAGCCGAGCCACAGTCTGATAGGTACTGGCCTCAATTCTGCAAAGTGATGGGTATCGAGTCTCTGGAAAAGGATCCGAGGTTCTCTGACGAATGGAAAAGAAGGGATCATTGTGAAGAGTTCATTTCGATTTTAGACAAGATCTTTGCTGAGAAGACCCGAGCGGAATGGGCCGAAATTTTCCGGAGACAGGGCAAGCAATTTATCGCTTGGGAATCTGTCCAGACTATTCCAGACCTCGTTCATGACCCGCAGGTTATGGCAAACCGCTACCTTGTTGATTTTGACCATCCTGTTCTTGGCAACATTAAGGTTCAACCCTTTCCTATTGGGTTTGGCAAAGCACCTGTTGGACCCAGAAGCCACGCACCTGAATTCGGCCAGCATACCGAAGAAGTTCTCTTAGAGATCGGGTACACCTGGGATGATATCACCCGGCTTCAGGATGAAGAAGTGATTTGAAGTTACCAATCAATTAGCCGGAGGTAAACGATGGTTCTTAAAGGCATACGCGTAGTAGATTCGACAAGATGGGCTTTCGGCCCTTATGCTGCTACCTGTCTGGCCGATATGGGTGCGGAAGTCATCAAGGTGGAGGATCCTGTTTCAGGTGATGGTTCAAGATATGTCCATAAGACCCGTGAGCTTTCCATGGCGGCCAGCAACCCCATGTTTGATCTCCTCAACAGGGGCAAGAAGGGTTTTGCCGTAAGCCTCGACAAGGAGAAAGGCAGGGAAGTGTTCAGCCGGTTAATTAAGACTGCGGATGTTTTCATGACGGCGCAGCGCCCCCATTCTCTCAAAAAACTGGGGATCGACTATGAAACCCTCAGGGCGATCAACCCGCGCCTGATCTATGCGGTCTGTGGGGCCTTCGGCGAGAAGGGACCCCAGGCTGACAAGCCTGCCTGGGACGGTTCTGCCTTCGCCCGGTCAGGGCTCATGCACATCATGCAAGATAAGCAGGGTTGTCCGCTTCCGCCCCCGCAGGGTATGGGTGATCTTGCTGCCTCTGTCACCATGGCCTATGGGATCATGACGGCTTTGTTCCATCGTGAGAGAACAGGCCAAGGCCAGAAGGTGGATGTCTCCCTCCTCGGCACAATGGTGACGGTGATGGAGGCCCTCTGCATGCAGATTACCCTTTCAACCGGCATCGATTTTCCGCAGTTCGATAGCAGTAACCCTACGAATCCACTGAACCATACCTATCAGACAAAAGACGGAAGATGGCTCTTATTAAATATGCATCATACCGATCCCTTCTGGCATACTTTCTGCGAGACCGTTGGGATCACTGAATTCGAACATGATAAGCGCTTCAGCAAACATGAGGCACTCTGTGATCATTCTCGTGATATGGTGGCCATTCTCCAGGAAGTCTTTGTCAAGAAAGAGCTTTCCGAGTGGGTCAAGATCCTTGGGAAAACTGACATGGTCTGGGCCCCGGTTCAAACCTTAAAGGAGGCACATAACGACCCGCAGATCCTAGAGAATGAATTTGTCGCATCCTATGACGACCCTGAAGGATTACCGAAAACCGTTGGATTTCCTATGAAACTGAGCGGGGTGCACCTCAAGAGTAATTACCGTGCTCCCCAACTCGGTCAAGATACGGAGGAAATACTTCTTGAGTTAGGGTATAGCTGGAAAGAGATCGAACATCTTAAAGATGAGCGAGTGATCATTTGAGTGGAACCCCACAGGCTAAAGGCCCAGGGTTTCTCCACACGCTTTGAAGGGCAGGGCCCTCCGATGCCTTCGCCACTGCGCACCTAATGAGCTTCTAGGGTTTCCCCGCTATGAGCAAAGCCCAACTTCTGGAAGAGCGCCAAACCAGGATTCTCAAGGCTATTGCCCTTGAAAAACCTGATCGAACTCCCGTTGTCCTGGAATATGCTGGGTTCGCGGCTAAGGTAACCAACACACCACTGCCCGAGTTCTTAGGTTCGCTCTCTAAGTCTGTCGATGTGATGATCGAGGCCTTCCATATCGTTGGAGATGGGGATGGGATTGATTATGGTGTATATTCTCCATATGTTCTCGCTTATGGCTGGATGTCCAAGGTGAAGGTTCCTGGAGTCGAATTACCTGACGACGCCATGTATCAGGTTGCCGAAACTGAACTCATGAAGACCGAGGACTACGATCGTATCCTGCACCAGGGTTGGCCTGACTTCTATCGCCTTTTCATGCGGGAGCGGGTTCTGGACGACGTGCCGCCGGAGCGCCTGCCTTCGGCCCAACCCTTCATGGACGTCCGAGCCGCATGGGCCGCCCAGGGCATTCCGGTGCTGAGCGGTGGCACGGTGAGCCTACCCTTCGAGCTGCTCTGCGGAGCACGTTCCTTGAACAGTTTCTTCGTTGATCTCATGACCATGCCGGACAAAATCCAGGAAGTCATGGATGCTATGATGCCCCACCTCGTTGGTCACACCTGTAAAAAAGCCAAGACAGAAGGTTATCCCGCCGTTTGGATTGGTGGCTGGCGTTCAGCAAGTAACATGATTTCACCCCCTCTGTGGGAGCGTTTTGTCTGGCCCTATTTTGAAAAGGCGGTCGACGAGGTTGTCAACTGCGGACTCATTGCTGTCCTGCATCTAGATTCAGATTGGACACGCGATTTAGCTTTTTTTAGATCCTTGCCCAAGGCCAAGTGTATCTTGGCTACTGACGGTCAAACCGATCTGTTTAAGGCTAAAGAGATCCTAAGCGGCCACATGTGCCTTATGGGCGATGTGCCGGCTACGATGTTAGCCTTTGACACGCCAGACGAGGTCTATGAATACAGTAGCAAACTGATCAGGGAACTAGGTCCCGAGGACTTCATTCTCCATTCTGGATGCGATATCCCAATGGATGCCAAACTTCCCAATGTTCAGGCAATGGTGGCGGCAGCCACAGGCAGATAGAAGGCCGCAGACTGTTAGTTAACTTGCTCAGTAACGATTATCTGCAAGCACCGAGGGATGGCAGGTTGAAGAAACAGCCATTTTTTTACGGATGGTGGGTTGTTTTATCATGCATTTTCATTTCGTTGTGGGCAGGTGGGGTGGTCTATGGCATGTCTGCCTTTTTCAACCCAATCGTGGAGGAGTTCAGATGGACCTATTGGGTTGTCTCTCTAGCTGCTTCTCTATTGGCTGTGGAACTAGGGATCTTAGCACCCATAGCAGGCTTTCTCACTGACAGGTTCGGCCCGAGAAAAGTAATCTTCTGCAGCACCTTACTGTCTGGAATAGGTCTTTTCTTACTTAGTCGCATAAACTCCCTTTTGGTTTTTTACATTGCCTTTGGGATCCTTTCTATCGGGTTGAGTGGTTTCGGTCAGATCGTTACGACGACTGCAGTGGCCAATTGGTTCGATAAGAAAGTAGGCCGGGCTACAGGCTTCGCCATTGCTGGCTATGGCGCCGGTGGCATCTTGATGCCTTTGATCGTTTGGCTCATTGCTCATTGGGGTTGGCGGATGAGCTTCGCCATCCTTGGCATTGCTACTTGCCTCATCCTTCTTCCGACTTCATTGTTACTGAGGCATAAGCCAGAGCAGTATGGGTACTTTCCCGATGGCGAGATTTCAGATCCTCCCGAAACCACGCAAAATGAAACGGAAACGATTTATTCAGGAGAAGTCGCATTCACCGCTATCCATGCACTGAGGACGAAGACTTTCTGGCTTCTGGGATTCGCTCTTACGATCCAGTTAATGGTCTTCAATGCAATGATTGTCCATATCATGCCTTATTTTGCCAGTATGGGCCTGCCGCGAGGCCGTGCTGCCTTAGTGGCGATGTTTATTCCTCTATCGAGCATCGTCGGAAGATTGTCCTTTGGTTGGCTGGGAGATCTCTTTGACAAGAGATATCTCTTAGTGATGTGTTTACTGTTCGAGATCGTTGGTCTGGCTTTTCTTTCCTACGCAGAGGCGCTATGGCACCTGATCGCCTTTCTCGTGTTCTTTGGTCCCGCATTAGGAGGTACAGTGGCTCTCAGGTCCATTATCTTGAGGGAACATTTTGGCCGCAGAGCCTTGGGCTCCATTCAGGGTCTCATCACTGCATTGATGATGATTGGAGCACTCGTGGGTCCAGCATATGCTGGCTGGGTATTCGATGTCAGGGGAGGATACCAAATGGTATGGCTAACGTTCATAGGGGCAATTCTGGCAGGGATTCCAGTGATCCTGGCGATAAGGAAGACCGCAAAAACAACGGGAGATTAAAAATGAGCGGGGAGAGAAGGTCCTGAATGGCTAGGAGTTTGGAATTTATACAGGAAGCATCTCCAACTCCATGACGAGAGAATAAAACTTTTAGAAGCGGACAGACTTGCCCGCCAGCCTGTCTGCTTCCTCGCAGATCATTGTCATCTGGGATCTCTATCACGGAAAAGGAGATGCTTATATTTCCACGAAGTCCGGCATGATTTTGAAGGAGCGAATCCATGATTGAAGAGGTCGGAACCGATCTGTACAAGATTGAAATTCCTCTTCCAAAGAATCCTCTGAAAGCCCTGAACTCCTATGTGATCAAGAGCCCAGAGCGAAATTTAATTATTGATACAGGGTGGAATCAACAAGAATGTATGGATGCCATGCAAGCAGGTTTGAATGAACTTGAAATCGATATAAGGAAAACAGACTTTTTTGTTACGCATCTCCATACCGATCATCTCGGACTCGTCTCAAGCCTTGTCACAGATACGTCGACGATTTACTTTAATCAGCCAGATGGTGACCGGATTAAGTCTGGCATCTTCCTGGATGATCTCATGAA
>Ga0315296_10005193_pt1 | contig 10446 bp, 7 predicted proteins | sample YL17G14_18_MG_FD_203921 | JGI IMG/M metagenome (GOLD analysis project Ga0315296, IMG submission 203921) | Sediment microbial communities from Yellowstone Lake, YNP, Wyoming, USA - YL17G14_18 | ecosystem: Environmental > Aquatic > Freshwater > Lake > Sediment | place: USA: Wyoming | collected... | reverse complement strand
ATAGAGGCTGAGGCGGAGGTCAAGGCGGAGACCCCAGCGGAGGCCGAGGCAGAGGCGCCGATAGAGGCTGAGGTGGAGGCCAAGGCGGAGACCCCAGCGGAGCCGGAGGCGGAGGTGCCGGTAAAAGCCGAGGAGAAGGCCGAGGGAGAGGCTAAGACGGATGCCGAGGAGGAGCAGGTCGAAGAGGTGGGGTAGAGGGACACGAGTGCCGCCAGAGAGAAGAGAAGAGTAGTTCAGAGGGACCGAGCCGAGCGGGTCTAGATGGCCTGCAGTGGGTTGGATGCTTTACTACAGGCCGTTTGGCCTCTGGACTGGGATCGGGGCCCTATGCTAACTTGGATATGAATGTAGGAGCTCGGTACGGGGACAGAGATGGCGGACCGGTTCGACAAGTTTACTGAGAGGGCGCGGCGGGTTCTAACCCTGGCACAGGAAGAGGCCCAGCGCTTCAACCACAATTACATCGGCACCGAGCACCTCCTCTTGGGCCTGGTGCGCGAGGGAGACGGTGTTGCTGCCAAGGTACTGGCCAACCTCGGTGTCGAGCTGAACAAGGTGCGCTCTGCCGTCGAATTCATCATCGGCAGGGGCGACCGGGCTGTCATGGGCGAGATCGGCCTTACCCCACGGGCCAAGAAGGTCATTGAGTTGGCCGTGGACGAGGCCCGCCGCCTGAACCACCACTACATCGGCACCGAGCACGTGCTTCTGGGCTTGGTCCGTGAGGGCGAGGGAATTGCCGCCGGCGTCCTGGAGAGCCTGGGCGTAAACCTGGAGCGCGTTCGCGCCGAGACCACACGCATCCTCTCCCAGAGTCTGCCCCAGAGCGCCCATACGGGAGGGCGCACCGCTACCCGCACGCCCACCGTCGACCAGTTGGGCATGGACCTGACAGCGGCCTCGCGGGCCGGCAAGCTCGACCCCGTCATCGGGCGCCATCGTGAGATCGAGCGTGTCATCCAGATCCTGTCGCGGCGCACCAAGAATAACCCTGTGCTTATAGGGGAGCCGGGCGTTGGCAAAACGGCTATCGTGGAGGGCCTGGCTCACCGCGTTGTGGCCGGTGACGTGCCGGAGACCCTTCAGGGGCGCCGTCTCCTGACCCTGGACATCGGAGCCCTGGTGGCCGGCACCAAATACCGTGGGGAGTTCGAGGAGCGGCTGAAGAAGGTCATCGAGGAGATAAAGACCTCGGGCAACTGTATCCTCTTTATCGATGAGATGCACATGCTCGTGGGGGCCGGCGCCGCCGAGGGCGCCGTGGACGCTGCCAACATCCTGAAGCCCTCCCTGGCCCGCGGCGAGCTCCAGTGCGTGGGGGCCACTACCCTGGATGACTACCGCAAGCACATCGAGCGGGATGCCGCGCTGGAGCGCCGGCTCCAGCCCGTTCTGGTGGAGGAGCCCACCGTCGAGGAGACCATCGAGATCTTGCGCGGCATTAAGGAGCGCTACGAGGAGCACCACAAGCTCATCATCTCCGACGAGGCGTTGAAGACGGCGGCGGAGCTGGCAGCGCGCTACGTGGCTGACCGCTTCCTGCCCGACAAAGCCATCGACCTCGTGGACGAGGCGGCCTCCCGCGTCCGCATCCGCAAGTCCGCCACACCGCCCTCTCTCAAGGAGGCACAGAGCGGGCTGGAGAGCCTGCGGCGGGAGAAAGAGGCTGCCATATCCTCCCAGCAATACGAGTACGCCGCTGAGCTGCGCGACCGGGAGGTGAAGCTCCAGGAGAAGATCGAGAGCATGGCGGAGGGCTGGGAAACCGAACGGGAGGCTAGCAAGCCCGTTGTTACCGCCGAGGACATCGCCGAGGTGGTGAGCATGTGGACGGGTATCCCCGTCTCGCGCATTGCCAGCGAGGAGTCCCAGCGCCTGCTCGAGATGGAGGAGGCCCTCCATGCCCGCGTAATAGGCCAGGACGAGGCCATATCGGCCATTGCCAAGGCCGTGCGACGGGCGCGGGCGGGACTCAAGGACCCCAAGCGGCCTATAGGCGTCTTCATCTTCCTGGGCCCCACCGGCGTCGGCAAGACGCACCTGGCCCGGGTCCTGGCCGAGTTCATGTTCGGCAGTGAGGACGCCATGATCAAGCTGGACATGTCCGAGTTCATGGAGCGGCACACCGTCTCCCGCTTGGTTGGTGCGCCCCCGGGCTACATCGGCTACGACGACGGAGGCCAGCTCACGGACACTGTCCGCCGCAAGTCCTACTGCTTGATCCTGCTGGACGAGATCGAGAAGGCGCACCCCGAAGTCTTCAACATGCTGTTGCAGATCTTCGACGATGGGCACCTGACCGACGCTAAGGGTCGGCGGGTGGACTTCCGCAACACCATTCTCATCATGACCAGCAACGTCGGCTCCGACCTCATCCGGCGCGAGACCACCCTGGGCTTCGCCAGCAAGACCGAGGAGTCCAAGACGGTGGAGCAGCAGTACGAGAAGATGAAGGAGAAGGTGCTCACCGAACTGAAGAATACCTTCCGCCCCGAGTTCCTGAACCGCGTCGACAGCACGGTCGTCTTCCATGCCCTGTCCAAGGAGCACATCCGCAAGATCGTGGAACTGATGCTCTCAGACGTGGACAAGCAACTCTCCTTCAAGGGGATGTCGCTGGAGGTGACCGAGGCCGCCAAGGACTGGCTGGGCGAGCACGGCTATGACCAGGTCTTCGGGGCGCGGCCGCTGCGCCGCCTCATCCAGAATGAGGTGGAGGACCGCCTCTCTGAGGCCGTCCTGGACGGTCGCTTCCAGGCCGGCGAGACCATCGTCATCGACTGCGAGGGAGATTCCATCATTCTCAAGAACGTTCCTCAGCCGGCTCCTGCTTGAGCCGGCGGCTCCCGGAGCCAGCAAGAAGAGGGCGGGCGCACGAGGCCCGCCTTTTCCTTATGTCGGCTGCCGCTGGCGCCTCGTGTATAATGAGGCCTCGGAGCGCATACCTTGGCCGAACGGAGCACGACGCCCCCGCCCGATAGACAGCCGGCCTGGCGCGAGTTGAGGCGGCGACGGCGGCAAGTACCCAGGCCCTGCCGGGCAGGCAAGGCTTCGCCCTTATGAGTCGACTCTGGGCGGATGTTCACCTTCGCTGGGTGCTGGCTCTCTTTCTCCTGGCTCTCGTCTTGCGTGGCGCCTGGGTGGCCACCGTCAATCCGGACCCCCTGGACGGCCGCTTCGACGATACTGTCTTCTACGACAGGTCGGCCAAGGCCCTGGCCGATGGCAAGGGCTACATCAACTTCGAGAAGAAACCCACGGCCCGCTGGCCCATCGGCTATTCGGGCCTCGTCGCCTCCCTCTACGTCGTCTTCGGGCGCAACCTGCTGGCCCCCAAAGCCCTCAACGTTTTCCTGGGTGCGGCCACAGTCGTCGCCGTCTACGTCCTGGGCGCCCGCCTCTTCGACCGTCGAGCGGGCTTGATGGCGGCGGCGCTGTTAGCGCTCTTCCCCAGCCAGATCTTCTTCTCGACGCTCGTGATGACGGAGGTGCTCTTCGCCGCGCTTCTGACCCTGGTCGCGCTGCTGGTCGTGCTCTGGACGCTTCCGCCTTCGCCTGAGGCGAATCCGCCTCTGGCGGAAAGGGCGGAGCCGCCCACGGCGGAGGGCGATGAGCAGCCTGCGGCTTACAAGCTGCTAGTCTTGGGCTTGCTGTTGGGCTATGGCGCCATCACTCGGGGCGAGGGCAGCACCGTCGTCGTGGCGGTGTTGCTCATCTGGTGGCTGGCACGGTCCGGGTGGCGGCCTTTCCTGCGGCGCTCCGCCCTGCTCTTGGTGGGTGTCGCGCTGGTTATGACGCCCTGGACCGTCCGCAACTTCATCACGTTCCGTGCCCCGGTGTTCGTCTCGACGGCGGTGGGCTCTGCCCTCTGGCAGGGCAACCGGGCCGACGCCTACACGCCCCATGACTGGGGCTTCGACACCAAGTTTTACGACCAGTACGCCGACGTGCCCTACCCGAAGAAGGAGGTGAAGATGAACAACGCCGCCATGCGAGAGGCGGTGGACTTCATCGTTCACAATCCAGGCACGGAGACCGGGCTGCTGTTCAAGAAGATCTACCACCTGTATCGTGAGGACGCCATTGGGCTGGTCTGGATCGACCAGACCGGAGGCCAGCAGACTATCCCGGACTCGCTGGAACCGAAGCTGGAGACGGTAGCCAACGCCTACTACTTCGTTGTCCTGGGCTGGGCGGTCCTGACGGCGCCCTTCTGGTTCTCCTTCCGCGACCGCTCCCGTTTCCTGCTCCCTTTGATGATCCTGGTGTTGACGGCAGCGCACCTAGTCTTCATCCCTAACCCACGCTATCATTTTGCCTTCATCCCTATCATCTGCATCCTGGCCGCCCAGGGCTTCGTGGTCGTCTGGCGGCGGCTGATGTCGGCTCGTGCCGGCACGGCCGAGGGCCGCGCGCCTGAAACGCCGTGACAGCTTCTGCCTTCACCCACTCCCCTGGCGATTTGGCGCGGCGGCTGAGTTCCGCCGTGCAGCCCACCCGGGGCAAACTGGCTCTTGCTGCCCTCTTCCTCCTCGCCCTGGCCCTTCGCCTGGCCTGGGTCGCCTACGTCGACCCATCGCCCCGTGACGGCCGCTTCGACGACAGCTCCTGGTACGACGGCAGTGCCCGCACCATCGCCGATGGACAGGGCTACGTCTTCTACGATGGGGCGCCTACGGCGGCCTGGCCTGTCGGCTACTCCGCCTTCCTGGCCGCCCTCTACCGCGTCACGGGAGACAGCGTGCCCTCGGCGAAGGTTGCCAACGCCTTCCTGGGGGCCCTGACGGTGCTGGGGGTGTACGCCCTGGGAGCGCGGGTCTTCGGCCCGCGGGCGGGCTGGGCGGCTGCCCTGGTACTCGCCTTCTTCCCGAACCAGGTCTTCTTCACCACCCTGGTCATGTCGGAGATACTGTCGGCCTTTCTCCTTCTTCTGGTGCTGCTGGCCGTTCTCTACCTGACCCTGGACGGCGAGCGGGCCCGCTGGTGGGGGGCTGCGGTGGCCGGCCTCCTCATCGGCCTCGCCGCCATGGTGCGCGGCGAGTTCCTCCCCTTCTTTCTGGTGCCGCTCCTCCCCTGGAGATTAGTGCTGGGGACATGGCGGCGGGCCCTGGGCTACGCGGGGGTGGCCCTCGCGGCCGTGGCCTTGGTGCTGACGCCGTGGACGGTGCGCAATGCCGTGCGCCTGGGCTACCCTGTCGTCGTATCGACAGGGGCGGTGGCCAATCTCCTGGCTGGCCACTGGTCGGGTGCCGACGGGGCGGGCACCTTCGCCGCTGGCAACCCCATCCAGGAGGAGTACAAGCACCTTCCGAACCCGGAGCGTGAGGTGGCGGTCTACCGGGCCCACATCCGGAAGGCCGTGGCCTGGGCGGTGCGTCACCCCTGGGACGAGATCACGCTGGTGCCCCGCAAGCTGTATCACCTCTATCGGGGTGACGCTTCGGCTGTGCAGTGGATCCAGACCCGGCCCGTGATGGGGCAGGAGCGCGTGGACTGGTTCACCACCGTTTCTAACGGCTACTACTACGCCGTGGGCGGCTGGATCCTCCTCAGCCTGCCCGCCTGGTGGCGCCTGCGCGACCCCAAGCGACTTCTCCTCATACTGACCGTGCTCTACTTCTCGCTGATCTTCGGGATGGCCTTCGTCGGCGACCCGCGCTACCACTTTGCGCTGGTGCCGGCGGCGGTCGTGCTGGCCTCGCCGGCCTTGGTGGTCGTCTGGGAGCGCATGAGGCGTCGGGGGGAGCTGCCTGTCGAGGAGGCCGGGCGGCCTCCGACCGGACCGGATGTGCCTTTGGCGAAGAGCCTGCCCTAGAGGGAAGCCCTGGTAGCCACGTAGAGGTTGTTGAGGCCGAAGACGAAGCGGCGGCGGCGCTCCACCTGGAAGCCGCTCTTCTCCAGCAGGCCGCGCACCTCCGAGTCCCAGAGCCCGTAGTCCTCCTCCGCGAGCATGCCCCGCTCGTGCTGGTCTGGGTCCTGCCTGAGGCGCAGGCGGTGAGCGATGCGTCCAGTGACGGGGTCGAGCATGGTGATCAGCAGGCGTCCGCCGGGCCGGAGGACGCGGTACACATCCTCCAGGACGGTTTCGCGGTCCTGCGGCGGGATGTGGTTGAGGACGGCCAGGAGAGCGGCCGTGTCGAAGGAGGCACCGGGGAAGGGGAGACGGCGCGTGTCGCAAAGGATGTCGATCTCTGACCACTGGTAGACGTCAACGCCGACGCCGCGGCCGTGGCGACGCACAAGCTCGTTGGGCCCGCAGCCCACGTCCAGGAGAAGGCCGCTGCAATGGGGGAGGCAGACCTCCATCCGCTCGTGGTCCAGGGGAGTCAGGTGCAACCGCCGGGCCTGCTCCGTGGTCAGCAAGACGAGCAGGGGGAAGGCCGCCCGGTCCAGGAGGAGGCGGAGGCGGTTACGGGACATGAGCGCCAACCTTTCGAGGCGGGAGTTGCTTGAAGGGTAGCACGAGAGTGGCGATTGAGGCCAGACTCGCCGGTCACGCTTTGCTCGCCGGCGTCTCACTTGCCGGTGGAGAGGGTATCATGTATACCTGCGACATGATGCGATCCTCCGCTGGCGGCGGTCGGTGAGGAGGTAGCCCTTGGCTGAGGACAGGCATACGACCGTAGGGCCCAGAGGCCTGGTGATCATCCCCGCCTACAACGAGGCCCGCTCCCTGCCTGACGTGCTGCGCGAGGTGAGGGCGGCGGCGCCCGGCTTCGACCTGCTGGTAGTCAACGACGGCTCCGCCGACGAGACCCCCGAGGTAGTCAGGTCGGAGGGCTGCGCTGTCCTGGACCTTTGCTTCAACCTGGGCATCGGCGGCGCCGTCCAGGCTGGGTTCAAGTACGCCGTCGAGGGCGGCTACGACGTGGCTGTGCAGGTGGACGGTGACGGCCAGCACCCAGCCGACCAGATCGGAGCCCTAAGCCGACCCATCCTCGAGGAAGGCTGTGACATGGCGGTCGGCTCCCGCTACCTGGCCCCTGAGCGCTATGAGGGGGGCCGCCTGCGCCGCCTGGGCAACGCTGTCCTCTCCCGCATGTGCAGCCTTCTCTCCGGGCAGCGAGTCACCGACTGCACCTCCGGCTTTCGAGCCTACAGTGCTCGCGCCCTGGCTTACCTGGCCCATCGCTACCCCGCCGACTATCCGGAACCGGAGTCTATCGTTCTCCTGGCCCGGCAGGGGATGCGCATCAGGGAGGTGCCGGTGAAGATGCGCGAGCGGCGCTACGGCCGCTCCTCCATTACCGGTGTACGGCCCCTCTACTACATGACTAAGGTTGGACTGGCCCTGGCGCTGGACGTCATCAAAGAGGCGCCCCGGGGCCGGGAGGGAGGCAAGGCATGAGACCGATCAGCGCCTTTGTGGTCTTTGTCGCGGTGGTTATCGCCCTGGTAGTGGTCTTCTACATCCGGCGCTGGCGGCTGCGGGAGGAGTACTCGCTCCTCTGGCTCTTCCTGAGCGCCGCTCTCATCATCCTCACCATCGACCAGGGTGTCATGGAGTGGGCAGCGGATCGGCTGCACGTGGCCTACTCGCCGGCTGTGCTCTTCTTTCTCGCCCTGGCCTTCGTTGCTGTGATGCTCTTCCACTACTCGCTGGAGATATCCAGACTGTCAGACCAGAACAAGATGCTGGCCCAGGAGATGAGCCTCCTGAGGGCGAAGCTGGAGACGTCGGGCCCACGCGCCGCATCTCCGGGGAGGGTGGGACCGTCAAAAGTTGATCTGGCGGTGGCGGACGACGATGCTCTCTAGTATGCCGAGGGCCACGAAAAGGGTCAGGAGAGAACTACCCCCCTGACTCACGAAGGGCAGGGGGATGCCGGTGACGGGTATGATGCGCAGGTTCACGCCCACGTTGATGAAGACTTGGAAGAGAATGAAGACGACGATGCCCGTCGCCAGGAGGCGGCCGAACATATCGCGCGACACCGCTGCTGCCCGCGCGCCTCGCATCAATAGCACAATGAACAGCCCGAAGAGAAGCAGGGCACCCACGAAGCCCAGCTCCTCTCCCAGCACGCTGAAGACGTAATCCGTAGTCTGCGTGCGCAGGTAGTCCAACTGCGTCTGCGTGCCGTGAGTCAGCCCCTTGCCCAGGAGCCCCCCCGAACCGATGCTGATCTCCGCCTGAAGAATGTTGAAGCCTGAGCCCAGAGCCTCCTTTGCGGGGTCGAGGAAGAGGGCCAGTCGCTCCCGCTGGTAGTCGGTCAGGGCTACCACGATGGCGAAGGGGACGGAGGCCAGGAAGCTGCCCAGCACGGCGAGCACGTGTCGCGCCCGGGCACCGGCCATGATGACCATGCCCAGCCAGATGGCGGCGAAGATGACGGCCGAGCCCAGGTCAGGCTCCGCGAAGACCAGGGCCGCTGGCACGGCAGCGATGGCGAGCGAGGTGAGGAAGACCCGTCCCTCCTTCAGTCGCTCCTGATTGTCCGACAGGTACTTGGCCAGGACGATGATGACGCCCAGCTTGGCGATCTCCGAGGGCTGGACCTGGGTCCCGCCGATCTCGATCCAGCGCCGCGAGCCGTAGGCAATGGAGCCCACAACCAGCACGAAGACCAGGACAGCCACGATAGAGATGTAGAGGGTGACCCACCCGTATCCCAGCGCCCGGTAGTCCAGACGGGAGAGCAGGATGGCGATGACCACACCCACCGAGGCGAAAACCAGTTGGCGGGCCACAGGGTGCCGGAGGGCATCGGCACCGTGGCCATAGGTGGTCAGGCTCCCGCTGTAAATAAGAATCGCCCCGTAGGCCACCAGGGCCAGGGCGGCGGCCATCAGGATGAAGTCAAAGTGGCGGATGTTGCCTCGTATCATCAGGGCCCCGTAGCGAAAATCTGCCGGTGGAAGTAGTAATCCAGGATACGGGCGGCCGTGGGAGCCGCGTCGCGGGCGCCGTTGCCCTTCTCCAGGAAGACGACGACGGCCACCTGTGGGTCCTCGTAGGGGGCGAAACCGCTGAACCAGGCGTGAGTCTCGTGCTGGTTGTTGGCTAGAGGCTCGCCGAACTCGGCGGTGCCCGTCTTACCCGCCACCTGTATCCCGCTGACCGAGGCGTCCTTGGCCGTGCCCCACGACACGGCCTGGCGCATGGCCTCTCGGAAGACGCTGAGATGCGAGGGGTCTACGGGCAGCTGCCGCCGTACCGTCCGCTGGAAGGGCACCGCGACGTTGCCCTCGGTGTCTACCACGTCTTTCACCACCCGGGGCGCCAGGACGTCACCGCCGTTGGCGATGGCGGCGGTGACGAGGGCCATCTGGAGAGGCGTCGTCGCCACGTAGCCCTGGCCGATCCCCATGTTGTAGGTGTCGCCTGTCACCCACGGTTCATGGACAGTCTTCTCCTTCCAGGCCGGGTCGGGCACCAACCCTGGTGACTCGCCTGGCAGGTCGATGCCGGTGGAGCTGCCCAGGCCGAATGCGCGGGCATAGCGGGCCAGGTTTTCCACGCCCAGGCCGCGGAAGACCTCTTGGCCGTTCTCGTAGTAACCTCCGGCCAGGTAGTAGAAGTACACGTCGGAGGACATGGCAACGCCGCCGTAGAAGTTGAGGGTGCCCAGCGCTGACCAGTCGCGGAAGACGTAGCGGATGGAAGGGTCGTACTGGTTAGGCACCGTGATGTAGCCGTGACTGGTAATGGTAGTGCTGGGAGTAGCCACACCTTCTTGGAGGGCGGCCACGCCGGTCACCTGCTTGAAGATGCTGCCCGGCGGGTACATCTCGCTGATGGCGTGGTTCAGCAGGGGCCGGCCGGGGTCGTCCAGGAGCGCCTGGAGCTGTTCGTCCGTCAGGTTGCCGGAGAAGAGGTTGTCGTCGTAGGAGGGCAGGGAGACCATGGCCAGCACCTCGCCGGTGTGCACGTCCAGCACGACGGCGGCGGCGTTGCGGGAGCCGTTGGTCATCGCCTGTTGGAGGATCTCCGTGACCTTCTGCTGGAGGTCTAAGTCGAGAGTGAGAGCCAGGCTGAGGCCGGGGCGGGCGGGCGTCTCATTCAGGGTGCGGATCTCGCGACCGGAGGCGTCGATCTCGACCTGCTTCTGGCCAACGGTGCCGCGCAGCACGCTCTCGTAGGTCATCTCCACGCCTGACTTGCCCACCCGGTCGTTGAGCTGATAGTGCTTCGATCGTAGCTCTGGGTACTCGCTCTCATCGACGGGGCCTACGTAGCCCAGGATATGGGCCACCAGGGAGCCTATCGTGTAGCGGCGCACAGGTTCCACCAGCACCTCCACGCCGGGCAGCCGGGACTGCATCTCGCGGAGTGTGAAGGCGGTCTCCTCACTCAGATCACGCTTGAGAACCAGGGGTGTAAAGGGGTCATTGCTGCTGCGATGGGTCTCGATGTCTTTTGCCATCTCGGCGGCCGGCACTTGCAGCAAGAGCTCCAGTTGAGCCAGCACCCGCTCCTGCTGCTCGCGGGGCAGGTCGGCAGGG